>Ga0074044_10002554_pt1 | contig 15875 bp, 12 predicted proteins | sample BogForMeECP23OM1_FD_94443 | JGI IMG/M metagenome (GOLD analysis project Ga0074044, IMG submission 94443) | Bog forest soil microbial communities from Calvert Island, British Columbia, Canada - Bog Forest MetaG ECP23OM1 | ecosystem: Environmental > Terrestrial > Soil > Wetlands ...
GAGCGAGCGCGGCTATTCGCCGGGACGCGGCGGAATCGCAACGTAGTTGCCGGGATTCGCCGCCATCGCCTCGCGAATATCCGGATGCGCCGAGAAGAACGCGCCGAGTTGCGGATGCTTCTTGGCGTAGGCGTCGTCATTGATCAGCGCGGGATTGTGGGCGAGCTCGCTTGCGACCTTCGGATGCCCGGCCGCGAAAGCGTTCCAGGTCTGGAGCTTTTGCGTGTCGATATCGCGAGTGTCGGCGGCCTTGAACGTGGTCGTGGTATTTCCGTTGACGACGGTGCCCAGCGTTTTTCCTTCCTGGGCGATTGCTGGAGCAGCGAAAGCGACGGGGAGGGCAACTGCGATCAACAGAGTCGATATACGGTTCATATTTTCTAGCTTAGTGCACCTCGCTTGAAATGCAAAAATTGCGAGCGTGCCGTCAGGAACATAAACACGCGATTGGCAGAAGCGCGTATCACCTGCGGCGCGTGGTTTACCACGCTGACGCTCGAGCGCTCCTGGAGTAGTTCAGTTTCGACGGTGCGGCGGCGCCGCCCGACATGACGAAGGTCATCGCTTCATTGATTGTCCAATCGAGCATGACAAGGCGGCTGGTCGGAACCAATTCCATGTAGCCCGAAGTCGGGTTCGGCGTGGTCGGGACGTAAACGGCGGCGATCTCCTCGCCGGTGTCGGCGTCATTGAAGATCCTGGTCACAAGGCCGACGGTCTTCATTCCCGGCGAAGGGAATTCGATCAAAACGACGCGCTGAGAACCGCCGGGCTTGGTCTGAAAGCTGGTGACGAGTTGCCGCGCGGCGCCATAGATGGATTGCACGACCGGAATTCGCGCCATCAGGTAGTCAAACGCGGCGATCAATCGTCGTCCCGCGACGGCGGTCGCAACCTCACCGAGAACGTACAAGGCCGCCAGGACGATCGCGATCGAGATCGTCGCTTGAAACCACGGCGCAGAAAATCCTTCGGCGAGCGTCGGCGAATAAATCCGCAGCCAGGATACCCATGCCCTGACGAAGGGACTGCCGAGCGCAACCAGAAGCCCGACCAGGAAGCTGATCACCCATACGGTGATCCAGATGGGAATGAAAGTCAGGATTCCCGCCACGACATTGCGACGGATCTTTGTGAGCATCGATCAACTCCTTTCGGCTTTGCGCTTCAACCTTCCAGCGGCTTGGCAAGGATGGCACCGCTGAACAATTTACGTCTCGACGACGCGGCTTACGGGCGATCCAAGTGTCAGGGCGGCGGCGCGCCAACGCGGGCGCTGGCGGCTGCGTGCGCGAGCGCCTCGCGCGTAAAGACCATCACGAGTTTACGCTGGAAGAGGTCGCCTGTCGGGTGAGACTCGAGCGGGCGCGGATATGGGAAGTAGGTCTCCGCGGCTCCCGCGCCAAAACGCGCGACCAATCGCTGAACGCATGCATACGAGGCGCGCACGCCGACGTCAACGCGGCCTTTGTTCCACGGCCCCAGCCACAGACCTTCCGACGAATAGACGCCGTCGTCATTGCGCACCCATCCGGGCGGCAGGAAGCCCAGTTGTTGCGCCCGAAAAGGAGAAAGGGAAGCGGCGGGCTGGCCCTTGGCGAGATATCGATCCGTCGCATCGAGCAGCACCGCGAATCGAGCGTCGTCGAGCCGGCATTCCATCTCGAGGGCGCTCGCGCCACGCAGTCGCTCGAGCGCGGCGGGGTCGGGACGCGCGAGCACCACGTCGTCGATCGCCTGAAGTTTGGCTCCGCTCGACTCGAGCATCGCGCGCCACGCCGGCGCCGACGGATCCTGCTGCCGAAAGACGACTGCGGTCACGCCATGCGTCGCCATGAAGGCGTTGAGCTGCGCGGGTGCATCGGGAATTTCGCCGCCGTCGAGAAACGCGTCGACGATCGGCCACGCAAGAAACGACCTCGGCGGCGGCCCGAAGTGTCCTTCAGCGATCCCGAAATACATCCTCGCCGCCGCCTGCCAGTACATCGAGCTGCCCATCTCGCCGAACGGCAGCGCGAGGATTGTCTCGCCCTGGGCAAGATAGTTGCGGTAGGAGCCGGACCTGAAGAAGTCAGGCGTGTCGAGCTCAAACACCCATCGCGCAGCGTTCAGATTGGGAAGCATGAAGAACACTACCGCGGCAACGATAGCGGCTTTTGCGGCGGCGCTCGCGCGAAGTTCCGCGATCCAGAGAGACGCGATCAGGGCGACGATCAGCGAGATATACATCGAGAAGCGGACCGGAAAGGCGCTGTTGATCAACGGCACGTGCGAGAAGAGCTTCCACGGCATCCCGAACAGCTCGTGGCCTGCGACGTGAAGCCGCGCGCCGAACGATGCGACATAAAGCGCCGCGAGCATGATCGCCAGAAAGCGCGTCTCGGGCTGCTTCCATCGCGATCTGAAAAACCAGACCACGATGACGAACAGCGGCACGCCTATGTATCCGCCGTTCTCGACCGCGTTGTGCGAGTAGCGGCTGGAGATCGCTTCGAGCGGCGGCAGATGCCCCAGCATCAGAGTGCTCGTTGGGATGAAGATCTCGAGCAAATCGGTGCCGAACGGAGTCGTCTTCCAGACCGGATGCGATGAAAGTCCGCTCGCGAGGACGACGCGAAGCAGGTACGGACTCAGCGCGACGGCCGACGCGGCAAGCGCGAGCGCGGAAAAAATCGCGAGATCGCGGATGCGTCCAGACATACCGGGAATCGTGAACCAGGCGACGACTAGCGCGGTCCCGCCAAACATCACGATGGTCGCGAAGATTTCCTGACTGATCAGGAACTGGCATGTGAGCGCCGTCGCGAGTGCCAGCACGAACCACGGCCGCGCGATTTTTTCATCCAGTCTTAGAAGCGCGAGATAAACTACCACCGGCACCAGAAATGCCGCGGTCAACACCAGATGGCCTGCCGATTGATGTCCGATCATGAAGGGCGAGAACCCGAACAGATACCCGCCGAGCATCGCAGGCCACGTCGAGCCGGTGATCCGGCGAACGAGCAGGAACGCAGTGAGCGCTGCCAGCGCCGGCATCAACAGAATCGCAAGGTTGTAGGAGACCACCGCGCCGTAGCGCGCCGTCAATGGAGCGGCAATCAGGCTCGGCAGCGGCACGCTGGTGACCCACGCAAGGTCAACGCCCTCGGGCGCCCAGATGATCCGCGGATGGAACGCGTCAAGGCGCTGCGCAATCGCGTGCGGCCACCATTGAAAACACCAGATGAAGATTTGCGGGTCGCGCCGATTGCCCGCATGAACCTCGGGCAATCGGAAAATCATCCCCCGCCCATAGAAAAGAATTGACAATGCCTGATAGACGACGAAACGCGCCGAATGCACCTGCGAGCGAGCGCGACTTCGGGACCTCGCCGGCGGCGATCGCGGGCAGGAGCTTATCCTCCCGCACGCGCGAGTTCAGTCGTGCGGCGGCGCAGCGCAGCGGTCTTTTCTTCCGTTTCGGTCACACTCATGTCCCGATGATTTGCGCATCGCACGTTCCCGGCGGCCGCCTCACCACGTCGGATGAAAGCGATTGTTCAACATCGATCGCGATCGCGCAAGCAGCATGCCAATACGCAGTGCGGCAGCTGTCACCAGGTATCGACGTTGGGTCGCTTCTTGCCGGTGCGCGGCGCGTTGGACGGCGTCGATCGCAGACCCGCGGCGATCCATTTGCGCGAGTCGAGCGGATCGATGACGTCGTCGATCTCGAAGTGCGACGCGGTGTTAACCGCTTTCCCGTGGCGATACATCCGCTCCACCATTTGGTCGAACAGTTCTTTGCGCTTGCCGGGCTCCTCGACCGCGGCGAGCTCGTTGCGATAGCCGAGCTTCACCGCGCCCTCCAGCCCCATGCCGCCGAACTCTCCGGTCGGCCACGCGACCGTGAACAATGGCGCCTTGAAGCTGCCGCCCGCCATCGCCTGCGCGCCCAGTCCGTAGCCCTTGCGCAGCACGATCGTAAAAAACGGCACGCTGATGTTGGCGCCGGTCACGAACATCCGCGCCGCGTGCCGCACCAGCGCCGTCTTCTCGACCTCCGGGCCAACCATGATGCCGGGAGTATCGCACAGGAACACGAGCGGAATGTCGAAGGCGTCGCAAAGCGCCATGAAGCGCGCGGCCTTGTCGGCGCCGTTGCTGTCAATGGCGCCCGCGAGATGGGCCGGGTTGTTGGCGATCAGTCCGAGCGGACGTCCTTCGATCCTGATCAACGCCGTCACCATCCCGGGGCCGAACTGCCGGCGTATCTCGAGCACCGATCCGGTGTCGGCCAGAGTCTCGATGACCGAGCGGACATCGTAGATGCGAAGCCGATTCTCGGGAATGATGGTGCGCAACAAACGCTGGTCGGCGCATCCCCAGTCGCGAACCTCTCCCTGGAAGTACGCCAGGTACTTCCTGGCCACTTGTACTGCTTCGGCCTCGTCGGCGACAGGAATGTCCACCACGCCATTAGCCACTTGCACGTCCATCGGTCCTACTTCTTCCGGCCGAAAGATACCCAGTCCGCCGCCTTCGATCATTGCGGGACCGCCCATTCCGATGTTCGATCCACTGGTGGCGATTACTACATCGCAGCATCCGAGCAATGCTGCATTGCCGGCGAAGCAGCGGCCGGAGTTGATACCCACCAGCGGCACCAGACCGCTCAACTTTCCCCAGTAGTTGAACGCCATGCAGTCGAGTCCTGCGACGCCGAGCCCGTCGGTATCGCCGGGGCGCCCGCCGCCGCCCTCGGTGAAGAACACCACCGGCAAGTGCGACTTCTGCGCGATTTCGAACATCCGGTCTTTCTTGCGATGGTTCTGTTGCCCCTGGGTGCCGGCGAGCACGGTGTAATCGTAGGACATCAGGATGCACCGCGCTTTGGATTCCTCGAACAGGGCGCCGTTGACGCGTCCGATTCCGGCGACCATTCCGTCGGCCGGCGTGTTCTTGATCAGGTCCTCCATCGTGCGCCGCCGTCGCTGCGCCGCAACCACCAGTGGACCGTACTCGACGAAGGTGCCCGGGTCGCACAGGTCGTTGATATTTTCGCGGGTGGTGCGCTGGCCGGTCTTGCGGCGGCGCGCGACTGCGTCGGGCCGCGCGGCGTCGAGTCCAAGCGCATGACGCTCGACCACTTCCGCAAGATCGGGACGCACACGATCCAGGTCCAGGACCCGGGCCTCGGCGCCCTGGGTCGTCTCGACGTCGGCCTCCTCGATAAAAGCGAGTGGATGTCCTTCGAAGATGGCGTCGCCCGTGGCAACCGTGATGCGCCGCACGATTCCGCTCTTATCGGCCGCGATGACGTGCTCCATTTTCATCGCTTCCATGACGAACAGTTGCTGGCCGCGATGCACCCGGTCGCCCTCGCTGACATCGACGGAAACGATCGTGCCCTGCATCGGAGCCTGGATCGCGACCGTGTTCTCAGGCCCCGTGATGTCGAGCGCTTGTGGGGTCACGACCGTGGTGGAAGCGGCCAAGGGCGACGGCGCGTTGCTCGGGGATTTGCCATGATGGAGGACTGCCAGCGGATCGCTCGCGTCGATCTTTGCACCTGCGCGCCGTGCCCCGGCGCCCGCTCTGGGGGCCGGCGCCGAAGGCTCGAAGAACAGCCGCTGATGGCCTGATTTTGGGTCGCCGACCAGCGCCGCGATATTGTCCTCGACGAAGCGCGTGTAAACACGATTGGCGATGAACTCAGGATGCTGCAGCAGGGTTTGCAGGAATCCGATATTGGTCGGCACACCCTCGATTCTGAATTCGCATAGCGCGCGATAGGTTTTCGTCACCACGTCGGCGAAGTCCGCCGAGTGCGAGTGGGCAATGAGCTTGGCGAGCAGCGAGTCGAAATTCGGGCTGGTGGTATATCCCGCATAGGCGAACGAATCGGTCCGCACGCGCGGTCCCGACGGCGCCTCGAAGGCGGTGATCGTGCCGCCCGCTGGTTTGGCGGTGCCGTCGGCGCGCATCGATTCCATGTTGATTCGCACCTGCATCGCGAAGCCGCGCGGTTTGGGGATGTCCGCTTGTTGCAACCCGAGCTCCGCCAGCGAGCGGCCGGCGGCCAGTTGAATTTGCAGCTTGACGAGATCGATGCCGGTCACCTCTTCGGTGACAGTGTGCTCGACCTGGAGCCTAGGGTTGGTCTCGATGAAGGCGAAGCCGGCCTCGTCGTTCTTCGCCGCGGACGCGTCGCCATTGACGAGAAACTCGAACGTGCCGAGGTTGTCGTAGCGCACCTCGTTGGCCATCCGCACTGCGGCCGCGGTCAGCCGATCGCGCAGCGCCGGCGCCAGTCCCGGGCTCGGCGCTATCTCCACGATCTTCTGATTGCGGCGCTGGATGCTGCACTCGCGCTCCCAGAGATGGCTGACGTCACCTGAGCCGTCGCCGATGATCTGCACCTCTATATGACGTGCTCGCGGCATCAACTGCTCGACGTACACGTCGCCATTGCCGAACGAAGCGCGCGCCTCCGATTGACAGCGTTTGTATGCTTGCTCGATTTCCTCGACGCGCGAGACGGCGCGCATGCCGCGGCCGCCGCCGCCGGCGACCGCTTTGATCATCATGGAAGCGCCATCGCCCAACGACGAAAAAAAGCGCCGCGCCTCATCGAGGCTCGTCGGCCCCGAGGTGCCGCGCAGGATCGGCACACCGCATCGCTCGGCCAGCCGCCGCGCCGCCACCTTGTCGCCGAACAGTTCGAGCATCTCGGCTCGCGGTCCCACGAAGGTGATGCCCTCGGCGGCGCAGCGGCGGGCAAAGCCGGCGTTCTCGCTGAGAAACCCGTAGCCGGGATGGATCGCATCGCAACCGGCCTCCTTGGCGAGCGCGATAATCTGTTCTCCATCGAGGTACGCGGCCGCGCCGGCGCCGCTCAGACGACGGGCCTCGTCGGCCTTTCGCGTGTGGAGCGACGTGGAATCGTCGTCCGGGAAAACGGTCACGGTGCGGATGCCCATCTCGGCGGCCGCACGGATGATGCGAATTGCGATCTCACCACGGTTGGCGATCAGAAGACTGTTCGGAGTCATATTCTTTCGTCTCGTTTCAGTACGCGGGAGTCCTGACGTCTGAATTTCAAACTAAAGCATGATGAGCCCGCCGCGCGAAAGCGCCGCGCGACCGATTGACAGGTTCGTCGCCGTGCTCTTGCGACGAATCGGCGCGCAACCTATGTACAGTGTCATCGCGAGGGACAGGTAAGCATGAAGATTCACAAATCCGCGTTGGCGGCACTGATCGTAGCGCTCGGCTGCGGCGCCGCAAACTGCCGGGCCTTCGCCGCCGTCTCTCCCGCGGCGACCCCGACCCCGGGCGCGGCACAAGCTGCCAGCGCCGCGGCTCAAGGCCCCGGCGACCTGGGCGCTGTGATCGCCGCCGGGACGCTGCCAGACCTGCGCTGGCCCAATTTCACTGACTGTCGCGACGATGTAAAAAAATTCTACGACGCGGGTGGCAATTCGATTGCCTGGATCCAAAACGGCAAGGCCAGTCCCCAAGCCGTCGCGCTGATCCTGCTCTTTCAGCAGGCTTCTTCGAAAGGCCTCAACCCCGAGGACTATGACGCATCGCGCTGGGACGCGCGACTGGCCAGGCTGCAACCGCCGGCGCCGAAAGCATCCGAGACCGACCTTGCACACATCGATCTGGCGCTGACGATATCCGCGATGCGCTACATTTCCGCCCTGCATGCTGGAAGGGTCAACCCGCGACACTTCAAGTTCGGCCTGGTCGTCGGACCCGCGCGGTATGACCTGGCCGAATTGCTGAGAACGCAGGTGCTTGCAGCGTCGGACATTCCCGCGGTCATCGCGAAAGTCGAACCGCGTTATGATGGTTATCGGCGAGCCGAAGATGCGCTCCTAACCTACTCGAAGATGGCGAGCGCGGGCGATGCTCCGCTCGTGCCCGTACCGCAAAAAGGCGTGCGCCCCGGAAATTCCTTTGCGGGGATGCCTCAACTCGTCGCGCGATTGCGTCAACTCGGGGACCTCCCATCCAACGCCGATGCGCCCGCCAACTCGACCGTTTACGAAGGCGCCGTCGTGGGCGCCGTGAAACATTTCCAGCAACGCCACGGCCTCGATACTGACGGTGTGCTGGGCAAGGGCACGGTGACCCAATTGAACGTGCCGCTCCAAACGCGCGTGCAACAGCTCCAGCTCACGCTGGAACGATATCGCTGGATACCGCCGGACTTTCCCGAGCCGCCGATCGTCGTCAACATCCCCGAATTTCGACTACGCACGATGCGCCGTCAACCCGCGAACTACCTAACGATGAAAGTAATCGTCGGCAGGGCGATGCGCACGCAGACGCCGGTGTTCGCGGAAAACATGCGGTATGTAATCTTCCGTCCGTATTGGCTTGTTCCGCCGTCGATCCAGCGCGCGGAGCTGGTCCCAAAGGCGCGTCGCGATCCCGATTACCTGGCCGATCATGGATTCGAAGCAGTAGATGGAAGCGGTAACGTTGTTCCTTCGTCTCCGGCGACGGACGCGGTCATACGCGGGCTTCGTTCCGGCGCGCTGAGTATTCGGCAGGTACCCGGGCCGCAGAATTCACTCGGCCTGGTAAAGTTCATATTCCCCAATCAATACAACGTGTACCTGCACGGCACGCCGGCGCCGGAACTGTTCTCGCGGGCGCGGCGCGACTTCAGTCACGGCTGCATCCGGGTTGAAGATCCGGTGGCGCTGGCGGCGTGGGTGCTACGCGACAAGCCCGAGTGGACGGTGGATCGAATTCGCGCGACGATGAACGGCGATACCACCGTACAGGTGAATCTCGACAAGCCTATTCCGGTACTAATTCTCTATAGTACGGCGGTAGTTGAGCCGGATGGCGAAGTCCGTTTCTTCGATGACATATATGGCTATGATGCGTCGCTCGCCAGGGTGCTGGCGAATGGCTATCCATATCCGAGCTGATTAGCCACAAGAATAGTCACTCACAATTATATATTTCAGGCTACGCCGTGGTCCTTGAACCAGGCCTGCATCCGTTTCCATCCATCCTTGGCGGCTTGCGGCTTGTAGCTGGGACGATAGTCGGCGTTAAAGCCGTGCCCGGCATCGGGATAGATCACGATTTCAGACGGCTTGCCCGCAGCCTTGAGCGCGGCGCGCATCTGCTCGACCTGCGCAACCGGGATTCCCATGTCGGCGCCGCCGTACAGACCGAGAATCGGCGCGTTGATCCGATCCACCAAATCGATCGGATTTTTCGGCCTGATGTCAGCCGCCGGAGACTGCAGCGGCCCATACCATGCGACTCCGGCTTTCAGCGAGGGGTTGTGTGCGGCATAGAGCCAGACCTGGCGGCCGCCCCAGCAAAACCCGGTGATGCCGAGTTTCGCGGTGTCAGCCTTACCCGTGCTTTTCGCCCATACCACGGTAGCGTCGAGATCGGAGGCCACCTGTTGGTCGGGCACTTTGGTGACGACGTTGGCGATGATCTGCTGAACGTCGGTGATGCTCGCGACGTCGCCTTCACGCGAATAGAGCAACGGCGCCACCGCGAAGTAGCCGAGCTTGGCCAGGCGCCGACAGATGTCCTTGATATGTTCGTGGACGCCAAAAATCTCGTGTACCACGAGCACGGCCGGAAAAGGGCCTGCGCTCGCCGGCATCGCGCGATACGCGGGAATCTCGCCGCCCGCGACCGGAATCCTGACCTCTCCGGCAACCAGTCCGATGCTGTCGGTCGTAATGGTGTCGGCCGACACCGGCATCACCGCCAGCGCGAAGCCGGCCGCGAGACTCCCGACCACGAATGCGCGGCGCGAGAGTTGAGTTTGCAATATCGGCCGCTCGGCGGCGTCGTCGTCCGCTCGATCCATCCCTGGTTCCTCCGTCGTGTTCCCGGCAGAAAGTCGGGGCTGGTTGTCAGAGTCTCGGCGCCGCTACGGGAACGGCCTTCATCCGCGCGATGCGGACTGCTTGCTTGCGCGCGATTTCGCGATCCTGGCGCTCGATCATTTCGGAGTGAAGCTGCGCGACGGTCTTTTCAGGAAGCACGGTCACCGGCCTGCCGGTCGCCAGCGCTTGCATATAGATGGTGGCGGACTTCTCGAGCAACTCCACGAAAGTGAAAGTCTGGTCGAGATCGGCGCCGATGCAAAGCGCGCCGTGGTTCTGAATTATGTAGCAATGGCATCGATTGGCGAGCTTGCGCGCGACGTTATCGTGCAGTTCGCGCGAGCCTGACAGGGCATAGGGCACGACCTCGATGGTATTGCCGATCGCCAGCGTGACTTCGTCGAACAGCGGCGGGATCGGTTGATTGAGCACGCTGAGCGCGCTCGCGAAGGTCTGATGGGTATGAATGACGGCGCTGACGTCGGCGCGCACCTTGTACGTCGCCACGTGCATTGGAGTTTCGATCGACGGTTTGCGCTCGCCCTCTATTCGAGCGAGGTTGAAGTCCACGACGCAGACGTCCTCGACCGTCATCACGTCGTACTGAAGGTGCGAGGGCGTGACGACGACGGCGTCCTCGCCCTCGACGAGCATCGAGACGTTGCCGCCGCTGCCGGACCTGGATCCGAAGTAGCCTTCGGCGGACAAGCGCTGGCTGATGCGCAGGACTCGCCGCTTGTAGTCGTTGTAGCGTCCCATTTCAGAAAAACGCCGCCTTTCGGGTATCGCTCGAATTACACGATAGCGCGGAGGCGACAGTTCTCAACACACTATGAGAGGTCCTCGATGCGCGCGCCTCACAGCTTGACGGAGTTAACCACCTGGATTTCGGTAAAGCCGAGCAGACCCCAAGAGCCGTTCTCGACGCCAATGCCGGACCACTTGGCGCCGCCGAACGGAAGATTCGGCGCGATCGCAAGATGCTGATTGACCCAGGCCGAGCCGCACTCGAGTTGCGACGCCACCTCGGCGCCGCGCGCCGAATCGTTGGACCATACGGAACCGCTCAGCCCGAAGTGGGTGGCGTTCGCACGGCGGATCGCATCATCGACATCTTTGTAGGGAATGACCGGAAGCGCGGGGCCGAACTGTTCTTCGTCGACGAGCCGCACGCCGTCGGAAATATTTCCGACGATGGTGGGAGCGAAGAAGTAACCTTCCTTGCCGACGCGCGCGCCGCCCGAGACGATCCTGGCGCCGTGCTTCTTCGCGTCCTCGACCAGCTCGGTGACGCGCTCGAATTGAGGCTTGTTGTTGATTGGACCGAGCTGGGTGCCGGCCTCGAGCCCGTCTCCCACCTTGACGCCGCGCGCGAGCGCGCCAAGGTTCTCGAGCAACGCGGCGTACATCTGTTCCGGAACGTACACCCGCTTGATCGCGCTGCAGATCTGCCCGGAGTTCTCGAACGCACCCCAGAAAATTTTCGGCGCGACCGCCACGGGATCGACGTCCGACAAAATGATCGCGGCGTCGTTGCCGCCGAGCTCGAGCGTAACCCGCTTCAGATCCGGCGCGGCTGCGGCAGCGACCTTCTTGCCGGTTTCAACCGAGCCGGTGAATGAAATCTTTCTCGGCACCGGATGACTGGTCATCCACGCACCGAGCTCGTCACCGCCGGAGACCACGTTGATAACCCCGGGCGGAACAATCTCGCGCAGGATCTCGCCAAGCATCAGCGTGGTGATCGGGGTGAAGGGCGAGGGCTTCAGCACGATGGTGTTGCCGGCGAGCAGGGCCGGCGCGATCTTCCACATGCCGAGCATGAGCGGGTAATTCCACGGCGTGATCGCGGCGACGACGCCGAGCGGTTTGCGCTTTATTTCGATCCTGCCCTGGGGCGTGTCCTGCAGCACTTCGCTGGGCAAATCGAGCATCGCCGTGTATGCGCACCACATCGAGGTGCCCATGATTTCCTGCCCCGCCTTGTCCAGCGGCTTGCCCTGCTCCTGGGTAAGAGTGCGCGCCAGCCCTTCAGGCGGTTGTTGCAACGCAGCCGCGCATTCGTTGAGGACCTTGCGCCGCGCGTTAATATCACGGCTCCAGGCGGGAAACGCACGCTGAGCGGCGGACATCGCCTGATCGAGTTCAGCCTTGGTGCAGTCGGGAACCTCGGCGAAGACCTTTCCGGTGGCAGGATTGATCACGCCGGCGGATTTCGATCCCTTCACCGCCTTGCCGTCGATGGTCATGGAGTATCCGGGCATTATGAATCTCCTTAATGAGGGACTCCGTGCGCGGGCAAATGTAATTGATTCATTACAACGCCGGTCGCATTGCGCGCAAACCGCGGGCGCGCCAATGGCGTCGGATGAAAGACGGCTTCCGACCCCCGGTCGACATCACGACGATGGAGTCGCGCCGACCGAGACCGGCCCGGATCGGCTGCGCCTGCGGCGAGCGCCAGCGTGCTGCTGCAACTTCAGCAGTGTCTCAACAAAGCGTGGAAGGTAAGGGTGGTTGGTTCCGGCATAAGGCATTTCGCAATGAAACGCGTGCGCTCAATTCTACTGCTGGTCGGCGCCGGGATCCTGGCGATGGTTTCGGTGGCGGCGAGTTCCGCGATTTCAGCGCTGGCGCATATGTTGCCTTTCCCCGGCGCTGCGCATGCCGGGGAGATTGTCATGTCATTGGCCATGTTTGCGGTAGTTTTCGCGGCGATTCTGAAGGTGATGCCTGATGTGCAACTGCGTTGGGCCGACGTTTGGGTGGGTGGCGTGTTCATCGCCGTATTGTTTGTCGTCGGAAAATTTCTGATCGGCATTTACCTGGGGCATGCGGGGAAGGCGAGCGCCTATGGAGCTGCCGGGTCCCTGGCGGTGATTCTACTGTGGACTTATTACTCGGCGCTGATCTTTCTGCTGGGAGTCGAACTAACCCAGGTGTGGGTACGCAGCCAGGGACGGGAAGTTCCGCCAAAAGAAGGCGCTGTTCGCCTGGAGCCGTACAGCTAGCGATCCAAGCGGTTTGTATCGGTAAGAATCGGCCAAGCGGTCCGTTCGGCCGGCGCGCAACGAAGCCGCAGGCTTTCAGTGGACCGAGACGGTCGCGCTCGCCGTCGTCCGCCCGTACTGGTTGGCCGAGTACAGCGTATAGGTTGTGGTCGATTTGGGATTTACCGTAATTGAGTCCCCACGCAGCGGCCCGACCGTGGGTGAGATGACATTGTAAATCGCATCGATCGTCGTCCAACTGAGCAAGACGGCTTTCCCTTTCGAGACACGGGTGGGAATTGCGGTGAAACTGCTGATCGTTGGACTCGCGCCAGTTGGCACATCGGAGCTCGTATAGACTGGACCGGTCGACACCACGTCGAAGTCCGCCGCGGTGACAGTCTTGAGGATGCTCAAATCACCGTTGTTCCAACGGCTGTCGGGCGCACCGCTGATAAAAATAGCGCTCCCATTGTCCGCCAGTATCATCCCGTACTTCTTCAGCGCCGTCAGGATCACCTGATTCGCGGGTGAAAAAGACGAGATATCGAAACCGGCCTTAAGCCGAAGCCGCGCTCCCATCTCAGGCGCGTCGGTGTCCGTCACCGAGGAAGCCCAGTGCGACGCGGGCGGCGTGAAAGCCTGGCGCGTCACCGGCACCGTGAAACGGATCGCGTGATTGATGGCGCCGGCCGCGACTTCATCGTAGCGCACCAGTCCGGCGAAGATCGGCAGACCCGCAGCGTCGGCCGAGGTCCAGGTGTAAGGGCGCTGCGGGTCGATCGTCATATCCCAGATCGCGGTCGAGTCGGCGCTCCAGCTGCCGTTCTTCAGGCGGTAGGAGTGATACAGTTCGTACAGCCAGCAGCCGTCGTTGTCGAGCACCAACACATGGCGATCGCCGTCGCCGGGCTTCGGGTAGCCCTCGATCAGAGCGTTGGACGGGACCGGCATGGGCCCGGGATCGCTTTCGTCCGCGTATGCGCCCAGGTTCACGGTCACCTTGCGCTGCGAGCCTGCCACGATCTGGTACGGGATGCCGATCGATTGGCCGGCGTAGGTACCCGCGCCGAAATCCGGATGCAGGGTCGCCGTTGACCCGATGTAATCGATGATGTTGGCCGAATTTGAGCCCACCGCTGCGCCGGAAATGTCCGTATTCCAAAGACTGGCGGCCACGAACGGCACAAACCCGTTCAGACTGGTGAGTTGACCCACGGCCATTGCGCTGCAGGCGCCGCTTTGGGCCAGCGCCCGGGCGCTCGGCGACATTTGCACGACGATCAGCGCAAGTGCGGCAAGGCGGTACCTCATAGAATGCCCCGCGCGGCTGGCCGAAAGGTTTTCAGCCGCCACTCTCCGACCAGTAATATAAGTCGACTATCAGTATGACCTTGTGCCGGTCGCGAGCAAAGGAGGCGCGCGTTGACTTGAACGGCAGGTAGCGGAATCGAACCAGCGCGTTGACCGGGTCAATTCGCAGCAGCCCGATGCAGCCACCGCCGCCTCAGATCGCGCGAGGTGCAGCCGAATATCGAGCGCGCGATAATCAGCCGCTGGATTTCGCCGGCTCCGCGATCGATGTCGCGTGCGCCGGCAGAATTATTCAGCGCGGCTCTTTCTCGCCGCGGTACTTGAGGGTGAGTTCCGCGAGTCCGGCCGCGACGTTCAGTCCGTTCTGCCCTTCGAATGATACCGGCTGAAGCGCGATCGACTGATCGAAGCCTCCGACCAGGACGTTTGCGCCCGCACCTGCGCCAAGCGTGACGCTCGCGGTCACACCGCCGTAGTGCCCTTCCAACGCCCCGGGCTTGAGATCCTTGGTCGGCGCGGCGACCGCCCACAAGATCACGGATGATTTGAGATACCCGATATCTGCGCCGAACTTCGAGACGCTTCCGCTGTAGTATTCGACTCTTCCGCCATTGGACGAGTATGAGCATTTGAGTTCGCGCGAAGATCCGAACACAAATCCCCATCCCGAGGCTTCGTGACAAGTCAGATAGCCGGTCTTGATGGTGTACTTGCTAGCCTGGGCGAGCGCCGCTGATGACCAACAACTCAAGAAGAGAATACTGGTTGCGGCAAGTGCGATGCGGAGTCCTGGTTTCATTTCTCCCTCCTGAAGGCAAAGTCGTAATTGCTCACTAAGCGCTTGAACGGGCGATGAGGGCGGCCCAATACCGAGCCGCCCCGATTGTTCCGATGCGATTAGTTTGTCTTTTGGCTCGACGAGCTTTTGTCAGTGGTCGTGGTAGAGCCACCTGGATTGTTACTGTTCGTAGTCGTGGTCGATGACTCCGAGGTTTTCTCGGAGCCCTGCGCCGGAGCGGCGGCTGCGCCGGGAGCGCCCGGTGCTCCTGGGGGTCCTTGTTCGCCGGCTACGGGGACTGTCGTAGTAGTTTCCTTTTCGCATCCGACGACCGCGGTACCGAGCAGGAATGCGATTCCAATCAGCGCTGCTGCACTGCCTATCTGTCTCTTCATAGTGATTACTCCTGATTCCTCATCGAAGCCTTACTTCATGCTCGTGCGATTGTTCGCCGGATTCTGGGAACTGCCGAGCGCTGAAGCTCGCTGCATGCTCTTTACCATTTCGAGGTGCGCTTTGAGGACCGGGAGCGTCTCGTCGATATAGAGTTGTACGTCGCGATCACCCTTGAAAGTGCTTCTGGCGGTCTTGAACGTCTCGATCGCGCCGTTATGGTCGCGAACGGTCTTTGCAAAGAATGCCGAATTGAATTCGGCGCCATTCAGTTTCGCCATTTGCTCATTCGCGGCGTCGTTCTTCTTGTACTCTTTCAGAGTAATTTTCCGCGAATCGGCGAGCGCCTTGACTGCTTCCTGGTTGGCCTTGTGATCGCCGCTCATCGTGTCTGCCATCGTAATCATGGGCTGATTGTCGCCGGCTTTGCTGCGGAGCATTATCGCCGCGGCCTGCTCCTCCAAGTTCATTTGGTACGCCCCGTTCAGCAGCGTGGCCGCATTGCCGGAAGCGGCCGCCGCCAACTGGGGAGTACTA
>Ga0074044_10002555_pt1 | contig 15872 bp, 11 predicted proteins | sample BogForMeECP23OM1_FD_94443 | JGI IMG/M metagenome (GOLD analysis project Ga0074044, IMG submission 94443) | Bog forest soil microbial communities from Calvert Island, British Columbia, Canada - Bog Forest MetaG ECP23OM1 | ecosystem: Environmental > Terrestrial > Soil > Wetlands ...
CAGGTCGCTCAGAAAAACAGTTTCTCCGCAATCTAAGGCGCTTAAACTAGGCGGTTTCGTCCAAACCCCGGTCAAACCCTCATCAGTATCCCGCCGCAGGGCTGACCGGTCGCCTGCTCGATCGACAACGCGTACAAGCCAACCTGCCGCTTGTAATGCTCAAGTTCTTTCTCGAGTTCCCGGTCGGTCTTGAAGTCCACCACCGTCCACGCGTCGTGCTCAAGGAAGGCCAGGTCCAGTACGCCCTCAACAAGGCTCCCATCGGAAAGCGTAAGTGTGATCGGCGTCTCGCGACGGCACCGTCCTTGGGCTACCGCTTCACGCGCGCGCGCCATGAGCGGATGGGTTAAGGCAAGATTGAACGGCAGCTACCGCCGCGGCCGTTTGCCGCTCGTCCGCCCCAAGTACCCGGGAGTAAAGAGCGGCGATCTGCTTTACTTGATCGGCGTCCGCGTTGAGAGGAACCTCCGCCAGCGTTGCATGGACGAGCGCTCCGAAACGGGCACCGGCGGGACGTTCCGGGTCGCGGGGCAGCTCGATCACCTGAACGTCACCACTGAGTTCAAGGACGTCGGATTCGTTTCGGGCCTGGGCCGTGGCAGTGCGGAAGATGATGCCCGGCTGCGCGGCCCGTTGCCTGACATTGTCCCATCGTGTCCGCCATCTCTCGTAGCTCTCAAGGTCTTTCTTCAACACCTCGGGATCATCCGACTCCTTCAGTAGTTCCTCTTGCCTTATGCCAAACGACGGCGGGACGTTTAGCGCCAGCGCCCGCGGATCCCACCAGACCACCCCGTAGTCGTTGTCCTTGGTTTCAGGCTCTTCGAACCGATGCAGCCCCGGCCAAACGGTGTCCTTCTCATCTACTGTTAGATCCGGCGGCCGAACAAGAACGCTGTCCTTCCCAAACTGTGGACATGCAGGAGGCTTTTCTGCTTTCTGGCGCTGTTCTGGTTCGGGATAGACTGCGTCATACAAAGGTCTCACCCACCAGTTCGCGACCGAGTCCCACGACTGACGCGGGTCGTCACCGATGGTTGGAACGACCAGAAGCTCGCGTGCCCGGGTGGCCGCCACGTATGCCAGTCGAATCCCTTCAGCGCGGTCCCGCGCCAGCTCGAGTTCACCGCGCTCCTGGAGATCGAGCGGCGCGCACCCGGCGAGCGGGACCGCACAGAGAGAGGAAGAGGAGTCGATATACCGACCGGGATGTGGCTGGCAAATCTTGGCCGTGATGTCCGCTAGGATGACGACCGGGAACTCCAGGCCCTTGGCTTTGTGAACTGACATCATCCGGATGCCCTCGCTGCCTTCCTCAAAGATTGGAGCCTCTCCGGTTTCCGCCGCATCCGCGCCAGCGCGGACTTCTTCCACGAATCCGCGGAACGAAAGGCCGCCGGATGCTTCATACTTTCTCGCCAGCTCGGCGATGTGCAGAACATTTGCGAGTACCTGCTCGCCCGAGGGGCGGAGCGCGAACGCCAGGTGTGCCCTTGTTTCTTTCAACAGCATCTCCAGAGTTTCCGCGGCGGGTCGGTAGTTGCGGTTCCGGTGCAGCTTTTGCAGGATGCCAAGGCTCACTACCACTTCCTGGAAATCTCCCTCGATCGGCTCGGCGGGGAGCCGGAAGGGATGAAAACGTCCGACTCGGTGGCGATATTCGAGCAACACGTCGTCGCGGATCGCGAACAGCGAACCCTTCAAAGTCGCAAAAACCGAGAGCTCGTCATCCGGCCACTCGATCGCGGTGAGCGCTGCACGGATGGTCCGTACTTCTTCGCGGTCGTGAAAGGATCTTCCCCCAACGAGCAGGTGGGGGAGATTCCTGGCTTCAAGCGCCCTGATGTAGGGACGTGCCACGTCATCGTCGCGACTAACAAACCTCCGGAATAGCAGGCAGATGTGATGGGGGCCAAGAGGGATGCGCTCGCCTGGATCTCCCGGCTTTGGAACCGTCCAACCGCTCTTTTCAACGAGCCATGCGATGAAGGCGGCGATCGCATCGGGAAGCGATTCCTCGACCGCCCCCATCGAGAACATCTTCTTATAAGGACGAGGTACGGGCAGGGCGACGATCGAGGGCTGCTTAGTGTATTCCTCGCGGAACGGGGAAAGAGGAACGTAGCCTGCCTGCAGGTTCGCCGCATTGCCATCCATGTGAGGTGCAAAAGCCCGGTTGATCATGGCCTGGATCGAAGGCAGTGACCGGAAACTGGTGGTCAACTGCAGCAACTCGGCGCCGTTCTTGAGCTGCAGTTGCTTGACCTCCTCGTAGGTGCCGACATCGGCACGGCGAAAGCGGTAGATAGCCTGCTTCGGATCCCCGACGATGAACAGCTTTCCGGGAACCGGCGTGACGCTGCGCCAGTTGTTGGCCGCGGCATCACTGGCCGAGAGCAGGACAAGGATCTCCGCCTGCAACGGGTCCGTGTCCTGGAACTCATCGACGAAAAGATGGGTGAAGCGTTCCTGGAAATGCTTGCGCACGCCGGGGGACTGTACGAGTAGGTCCCGGGCTCGGATAAGCAAGTCAAGGAAATCGAGTCTCCCGGTCCTCTCCTTCAGCAACTGGTATTGGGCAACCGTCTCGCCGAGCTCGGCCTGCAGCAGAGCAGCAAGATCCGAGTTGGCACCGCTGACGAACGCGTCGATGGCTGCAAGCAGTTCCCCGTGCAAAGCCAGAATGTCGTCGCGCTTGACCTGCTGGCTGTACTGGGTTTTCCCCTTCCGTGGATCGCGAAAACGCTGGTATTGTCCGTCGCTTGCAAATAGAACAAACGTCGCTTCGAGGCCATCGTAATCTCGCGGTCGCGCTCGTTCTGCGGCGCGGCTGCCCTCGCTCAGGGTCCGCGCGGGCGCCGTGTCCCGGAACAGGTTGTTATTCGGATCGGAAGGGTCGCTCGTGAGTTGAGCGAGTTGGTGGGTCTTTTCGACGAGCGCGTCGATTGCGGCCTTGCGGTCGAACACCGGCCGCCGCCACTTGGCGGAAAAGTCGCGCCACTTGGACAGCTCCCAGCCGGCGGAAATCAGGGTCTCCGTCGGGCTATTCTTGGTCTTACGCCGCAGGATCCTGCGTGTGCCCTCGGGCAAATCCGCCAGCTTGCGCTCGAACCATGAACGAAACGCCTCCCGGTAAAGACGCAGGCTCTGCGCCTCGGTCATGAGCTCGAACTGCGGATCAATGCGGGCTTCGACGGGACGTTCTTTGAGCAAGTCGCCGCAAAAAGAATGGATGGTGCTGAGACGTGCCTCCTCAAGGTGCGCCAGAGCCTGCTCGAGGTTGTTGCGCGTTGCATCGTCCTTCTCAACACGCCGCGCTTTCTCGAGTTCGGAGCGGAGGCGAAGCTTCAGCTCGCCTGCGGCCTTCTCGGTGAAGGTTACGCCGGCGATACGGTCGATTGTAGTTTTCCCAGCCGCGACCACCGCGATAATCCGCTGCACCAGTTCGCTCGTTTTGCCCGTTCCCGCCGCAGCCTCGACCACGAGGGTTTTGTCGAGGGCGGTGCGGACGGCATCGCGTGCATTTTGGTCGATGAGTTTCATCAGGCCAGGTCCCTCATGGCTTTCAGCTGAACGAGTTGCGGGATCTCCTTCTTTCTGGCGAAGCGAATTTCCTCGTAAGGACCGCATACTTCCTGGAAGTCGCAATAGACGCAGGCATCCTCACGCGGGGCGGCAACTAGAAAAGGCGACGCGATCCCGTCGTCGATCGTGCGCAGCACAGCCCCTGCGCTTTTCCTGGCGATTGGATCCAGCGGGACGCAGCGCTCGTTGAAGCCCCCGTCGGCAGTGCAGTAGAAAAACCGTCCTTCCGCAACCGTGCGCTTCAGGGCCGCTTCGACAGCCAGACCGTAAACCACCGGCTGCAGGTATTCCCCTTGGCCGACCACAAGACCTTTTTTCGTCCAATCCTTCCCGGTTTTGTGGTCGGTGACGCGCAGCGTTTTGCCGTCGTCGCTCCGTTCGATTAGGTCGACGAAACCGTGAACCATCGCGCCCCCGGCAAGCGTCACCGGATCCGGAAGGCTCGCGGGATCGCGTCCCGCGGTCGCCCCGAAACCGAAGCCAAACTCGAAATGGATCGGAACCCAGCCGTCCTGCTCTGCCACCTTCTGCAGCCAGACGCGCAGGTCCGAACGCATGGCTTCGATCGCGTCCAGCCACACCCGATCAATCGCGGGAGCGAGTTCTTCATAGGCTTCATCTGCAACCCGCTTCACCGTCAGGTCGAGCATCTTGAGAGCCTGCGGGAGTTGCGCTTCCTTCACTGGCAGCAAACCCTTGTCTTTCAGTTCACGCTGCAGCTCCGCCTGGATGCGGTGGAAAAGTCCTCCCTTGGTGAGCGGGTCCATTTCTTCGAGCGGCGCCGGCTCTTCCCGCGGCTCAAGCCGGTAAATGGCGGAGAGCAGGAAACGGTAGGGACAGGCCGCAAAATTCTGCAGCGCTGATACCGAGTAGGGACGGGCCTCAAGACGTTGCGACTCGAGGATCGTGAAGATCGAAGGGCGTTTTGTGAAGAGGCCGTCATGCTCGGACCACTTCTCCTGCCATCGCGCCCAGCGGCCGCGAAGCGACCTGGCTAAGTGCGAATTAAGTCTCATGACATAAGCCAGCCGTCCCGCCCGCGGCTGGTTCGTATTCAGGAGCGGCCATACTGTGGCCAGATCGTATTCCGCATCGTCGATTGCCTCGGACGAATCGTGTGGTGCTGGCCACGCCAGCCGGCTGGCGCCGGCCAGTTCGGCCTCTCTGGCGAGCACCTCGTAGTCCGGAACATGCCCGGTGATCGAACGGGCCACATCCAGCGCATAGAATGAGGGCACACGGGCTCGGGCTTCCGCAACCTCAAGACGAGGATAAGAAAGATACAAACGCCGGCTCGCGGCGCCGACCGCGATTTGCAACAGGAAGCGTTCCTGCTGGCTGCGGTCCGACAGCACCGCCAGATCCGACGAGAGTTGCCGCCGCAGCTTGTCGAGAAGCAGCGGATCCTCGCGCAGTTTCTGCGGGAACATGCGCTCGGCAAGTCCAGGAATGAAAACGATGTCGAACGAGCGCCCGCGTGCCTGCTCCGGAGTTGCCACCAACACTCGGCCGTAGCGGCTCTCGGGTGGCTGTTGCTGCAGGTTGGCCAACCAGTATTGCAATACGTTCTGCACCTCAGCGAGCGGGACAGCAGCGACTGGACCCATGGGCTTCAGATCAGCGAGAACCGCTAGGACCCGTTCGGGGTGGCGCAAAACCCTGGGAACGAGCTGCTCCAGCGCGACGATCCACTCTCCCCAGGTTGCCGATTCCGGCAACGCCGCCAGTTCTTCGATCACCGGGAGAACAAATGCACGGAGGTGCTGGAGATTGCGAAGCTTGCGCAGGACCCCCGCCACGCGCGGCGAATCTGGTTCCTCTTTCGCGATCTCCCCCAGTTCCTGTTTGAATTGGCTCTGCAATCCGTCGAGCCGCCGGGCCCAACGTTCCTTGCCACCAATCACGGCGGCATCCACCAAAAGCTGTTCCCATTTCCAGGGTGCGCGAAGAGCACCCGCCAACTCAGGCCGGTCTGCGTCTTTTTGCTCGTCGTTCTGATCCCTTGATGTGGTCAGTATCGGAGGTGCGAAAGCAGACGCAGCCGAGCCCAGGGCGTCATCCTCGGGCGGCACAAACTCGACCTTGTTCTGGGGAGGGGCACCATCTTCCGCCGGGCTTGGAACCTGCGCAAAAGACAAGTACTCGGCGAAGCGATGGGCAGAGAGCCCCTCGGCGACGCATGCCAGCAACGCCAGCAGAGCGCGACCCGAAGGATCTGGTCGGCGGCTTCCCCGCGCAAAGTAAGCAGGGATTCCCGCCCGCCTCAATGCGGCCTCCATCAAACTCGCATAAACTTCGGGCGCCCTCAGGAGGACAGCCATGCGATCGAAGGGAATGCCTGTCTCGGCCTCGACGAGGATGCGACGCGCAATCTCGACCGACTCCCGTTCTTCTCCCGGGGCGGAGAAGAAGACGATTTCATCGTCAGGCTTCCCCTGCGGCGGAGTTGTCTCCGAGAAAAGATAAAAGCCCAGCCGCGCGAGACTCGAATTCCCCAGTACGGCAGGTGCAGCGTTTTCCCGAACTCCGGGAATCATCTTTAGATTGTCCAGCGTGCGAAGGTCTCCGGCGGGACAGGTGAACAGCACCTGTTTTGCGCCGGACGCTAACTCAACGAGAAATGCTCGTTCGATCGCCGAGTGAATGGGTAAATCCAGGAGCAGCAGTGGATGCTTGGCGAGTTCCGCACCGGCGTGGATTTCCTCCAGGGCAGCCTGGAGAAGGATAGTGCGGTCAGCGACCGTGACTTCCTGTATCTGCTCCTGGTAACGTTCGAGGAGAGCCGCATGATCGGGGCCGCCCCCCTCCAGCGTCTCGAGCTTTTCGGCGGCAACACCTGCCGCACGCAAGTCGCCGATCGTGGCAGCCGTCGCACGGGCGAATCCCGGAAACTTAGTAACCGGCGCGAAGTAGGGCAGCTCGCTTCGCATCGCCGCTTCATAAGCGGCCCGAACGGCCAATGCCTCCGCACCGATTGCAGAGCTGGGGGTGACTCCCGCCGCCGCCAGCTTTACGACGGCCAGCCGGGCCGCGAACTGCATGAGGCTGAAGCGATGCAGTCCGAAGGTAGCCTCGGCCGAGGAGGCCAGCCTACGGACGAAATCGTCCACGGCATCGCGCGAAGCGCCGACGATCAGGAGTTCTGTGGCCGGGGAAAAAGAATTGACGAACTCAACTGCAGTTGCAATCCTGTCCGCTGCTGACGGGGATCTATAGACGCGAAGCATTCCGGGACACCAGCAATTTCGAATCAGTCAAACTAAACAGTCGTGAGCTCGCTAGACTGTAGCATGCTTTTCCAGGGAAGCTTGCAACGTCATAGTGATCACGCGTGGGGGATTCAACTCATGGCTCGGATGTAGCAGTAGCGATTGTGTCGGCCCAAATCACTGTACTCTGTGAGGTTTCTAGAGGATTAATAGGCGCCACACCTGGCGCAGATTTAACCCTCTACCCGATCTGCCTCGACTCCAGAGATTGACGAATGCTCACAGCAAGACGCTGGCGAAAATGCAAGCGGCGGTGACGCTCTACGTTGCGTTCTACAACTTCTGTCGAGGCCACCAAACCCACAATGGAGCGACGCCAGCAATGATGGCGGGACAGATCACATCTGGTCTATCGAAGAATTGCTAACTATTCCCGATCCACAGACGTTACACAATTCTTAGGTAATTGACTTTTGGAGAAAGTACCCTATGCTGGAATGGTAGTCAGGCCGAGTGAGGAGTAAACGTTAGCGAAGCGCCCTCCTCACCCGACTTGATGGGGCCGTAGCTCAACCTGGATAGAGTCCGGGGTTCGTACCCCGGGGATACCAGTTCGAGTCTGGTCGGCCTTTCCAATTGGCCGCTAGTCCCATCGGGATCAGCGGCCAATCTTTTTCAAACTTTTCAAAGATTCCGATTCGCCTAAGCGATTTCAAAGCCAACCCTCTGGCCTGAGGCGATGAAGGGGGGAACGCCAGACAAGACAGGAATCATACTCGACACTTGACAGAATCGTCAATCCCGCTCTCCAAGTATAACCCCTTGCTCCATCCCTCAAAAACTCGTCCGTAACCAGTGAACTAGTTTTCCTACACATCCTACATAGATGCGGGCTAAAATAGCAATCCCTCTTTTTTGGCCGGGTGCCGGATGGGTAAAACTGAGAAGAAATCCGCAACGAGGAAGACAAAAGTCCCGCAATTAAACGTCCGACCGTTCCCAGAAGAACTATTGCGGCGTATCAGTGCGGTAGCTGGCGCGAGGGGTCAAACACAAAAGCAGTTCGTAGTTGATGCATTGGAGGAACGGACGAAAGAATATAAGGAACTTGTTGAAGAGATTTATAGGCGCGAGAAGGCGCGAAAGCCGCAGTAGCAATTACCTGTCATCCCTTCTCAGCAACACACTTTTAGGACACTACCCACGGTTGCGGCACCTCGCACGAGAGACATGTTATCGTATTTTGCGATTTTTCGGACAATGCCATGCGAACCTTCATTTAAACAAAACTACGGGCTGAGACTGAGCAACGTTTCATCAAACCACGTATATACGAACGGTTTGGCCTTCATCCGCCCGCATCCTGGCGGGCGCCCCTTCATTCTCGTGGTCGAAACGTTCTATCAACCATTTGCTGGATCCTAGTAGCAACTTTGGCGACTTGATCGAGCGACACAGACGAAGGCAGCGGTCCTGCGTTCAAATAGCGGGAGACATAGGCCGCACTCGAGCCCGCCAAGCCGAGACGCGTCGTCACTATGAACGCGGTGGATTCCGCTTCAATCTCCACTGCCCTGCTATCCAAATCTGTGCGGCTCTGCCACCAGTGATCTCGGTCACTACCTAAGTGACCGAGATAAATATGCGCTAGCTCATGGCAGAGGGTTCCGTATTGGCTCGGCTCGTCTAATTGGGAGTGAATGGCTATCCTCATCTTCCATTCGCCGGTGCTGTGAGCCAACGTGGCAAAACCCGCATTGGTGGAAGACAATATCTTGAAATCTACGCGGATTCGATCACGGACTGCCGCGTTCTGGACCGTGCGCTCCAACCAATCTGGTTTCCACTCACCTTGATAGCTTGCAAAGTTCTCCAACTCTTTCGGTAGATCCTTACCCTCGGTCTCGTCCAGAGCATAGACCAGCATCACGGGATGCATTGGAGCGAGAATCAGCATTGGACGAGCATCCTCTTTGAGGTTGCGACCGAAGCGGTCGCACCAGTCACGTTCCGTCGCATAAAAACTGCAGGTTGGGTTCTGCATGCGCACGAGCATGTTGTTGTAGGGTGCGTAGTCCCTGAACCGCGCCATGAAACTGACCATCTCGCGGAACTGTTCCGAATACTGGTAAACCTTGCTGTGACGTAGCAGTGAATCGATACTTGAGGCAATCTCCTTCTTGGGAGCGTCGGCGCCTCTTAGGGCCGCGTCGAGATCTCCCGATTCTGTTAGAGATTCCAAATAGGCGCGCCATGCCTTCTTCGAGGTCGAAGCCGACTTCAGTTCGCTGACGGCCGCTTTGAGAGACCAACGAGCTTTCCACCCAAGTTCGCGTTCGATGGTGTTGACGAGATCCCACGCGGAAGGTTGCTGGTGGCTGCAAAGCACGCCAACTACAACATCCACGACCTTTTGAAGCCTTGGCGCTTCTTCGTTTGGAAAAAGCGCGTATTGGTGGGCATCCGCCATGTTTTCAGGCTCGTCCGACGCTGCTGTTAGCGCCGGGAACGCCATAACCCGCTAATCCGCTCGTGGTGTTTCTGCTCGTGGAACTTTACAAACTCGGAGGTGCCAGATCAAGCGAAATTCTTTACCCGGCTAGGTGGTAAAATTCGCGCGCTGCGGAAGGCCAAGGGCTTCAGCCAGGAAGACATGATCTCGTTCGGATTTTCCGCGAGACATTGGCAACAGATAGAAGCCGGAAGGCCCATCACTGTGACCACCCTGCTTCGGATCTGCGAAGTCTTTCGCGTACCCGCGGCTCGTTTGCTGCAGGGCCTTGATAAAGGCATCTACTAGCGTTGAACTCCAAGCCCCTCGACGACCGACCCAGAATCCTCGGCTAGACAATTTTGGGCAAGGCTGCAAAGGCCCGTTGCGCCGTACCCTTGCTGACCCCTACTGCGGCCTGGATTTGCGACCACGAGTTCCCACAAGCGCGAAGCGAGGCAACCCGTGAGGCGTCCACAATCACGCGTGGTCTCCCCAGTCGTCTTCCTTTGGCGCGTGCGTTCCTTATGCCGGCGCACACCCGCTCCTGGATTAGCGCTCGCTCGAACTCCGCCATCGCTCCGATTATTTGAAACATCAAGCGACCCGAAGGAGTGCTGAGGTCGAGGTTGTCACGCAAGCTGACGAAGGCCACGCCCAGTGCCGCGAGTTCGGCCAGCGCGTTGACCAGGTGCTTCAGGGATCTTCCAAAGCGGTCAATCTTCCAAACCAGGATTGCGTCAAACCGTCTGCGGCAAGCATCTGACATCAGCCGATTGAGCGCGGGCCGGGACTCCTTGCAGCCCGATACTCCCTGGTCTGTGAATTCCTCAACAATCTGCCAGCCGCGGCGCCCCGCGTATTCCCGCAGTTCGGCGAGCTGCATTTCCGGATCTTGATTGTTGAGGGTGCTGACTCGGGCGTAGAGCGCAACCCGAGCGATAAGGGCTGGGCTTTCTTGAGGGAATGAAGCTGTGGTGGTACGTTGCTGTCTAGCCATGGTTGCCTCCTTGTTAGGCGACTGTGGTCAGCGCCGTGTCGGTGTTTCAGCACCGGTACGGCGCGCTTTTGTCGTTAGATCCCCTTTTTGTCTCTTGTGGTGCGTTTCTCCGCGTCGTACATCTTCTTGAGTCCCTGCCTCAAAACCTGCGACGGTTTTAGGTACAAGCGGCGGGACAGCCAGTCAAGCATAATCTTGTCCTCCTCGGAGGGACGGAAAACAACTGGTTGTTTCCACGCCTTCTTTTCGCTCGCGCTCATGTATAACTACGCTATACGCCCAGCTCATGATTTGTCAATCAAATTCTGCTTTTTCGACGGCCAACCAGACTCGTCAGTTTCCGGATTAGGACTTGCGGCGAGACTTGCTTCTGAAGAGCTTACTTTCCACCGGCGCTGTATAGTCGCAACCAGCTCCATGCGAGATTGGACACATGACAAAATGCCCCACCCACCGACCAGCCCCCCAAGATGATTGAGACACCTATCGCAAAGCCACACCACCGGAGCGGGCTTGGAAGGCACCAGATCTCGGATGCTCCGTGTCTTAAGCTAACCCCAAACACAAACTTTGCAAAAAGTGCGAAGAAAACAACTCCAACTAGCGCGGGCACTAACACCTCAAGGGGACCAATTACCAGGTTTCTCAGAGACGCGCTTTCCCGCATCCGGGAGAGTCTATTTATCAGGGCACGAAAGGCGGTCAACATCGTTCTGTAGCTTCGAGATTCGCTCATTCGCTTTTTTGAGATCATTCTTGCCTTCCGTAACCTGTCGGTTAAGATCGCCGGCCTGTCGGCTAAGATCGCTGTTCTGCCGGTACAGATTCGCACCAAACGCTAACAACGACAGCGTCAACCCAAAGAACGCAACCAGAGAGCCGATCCCTAGTCGACGCCACGTCCCCACCTCTTCCCTCATTTCGAACAGAGAACTGACTATCCTGTGAGACTTACGGTGTTGAAGGGGTCTGAGCGGCGGCGTCTTGTAGAACGAATACGTCTCACTACCTTTCCGAATTAAATCCTTGTCTTTCGCGTTCTCGATGCAGCTCTTCTTCTCGTCCACGGGGCTCTCGCCCAGAAGCGTTGTCGTTTTCTCAAAATCAATCGTGGCAAAGTCCTGCCCTCGTTTAATGGTGAGGTCAACATTAGTCAAGTTGTATAAGGGACACGATAGAAAGCCCGAAAAGCCCGGGTCGACCTGCGGCCCAGTCCCCAGCAACACGCCGTCATAAACCCAATTTACTCTAATATTGAAGCGGGCTACGATGTAGTAAGGAAGGGCAAGTTTTTCCTTCGTAGTGACAAAAATAATTGAGTTTTTCTGAAAGACGAAAGAGTCATCTTCATCGGTGAGACGGTGCACATTACCATCGCTGTCAACGAAATCATCCCCAACTCTCAGAGTGTACGAGGCGGGTCTCAAGTTTTTTTCTTCATACCCCTCAGAAATGAGGAGGCCCGCCTGAGAACAGAGCTGGTGAATTCTATTCGATAGCAGAATCCCCCGATCATCTGGATGTGGATCTGTGTATTTCCACTCTTCGTGCAACGACGGATCCATTTATTTCCTCCGTTCCCCAAAGGCTCGAAAAAACGGGACGAGCTCATCCTTGGCCGGCGTGGTTGCTTAAGTCGAGAACATCACGGAACCGCAGAATGATTCAGCTGGTTTTGGCACAACGATTTCGTCAAGTGACGGACCGACGCCCAAGAAACTGCACGAGACTGCACTTTCCTTTTCCAAACGAGTCACGAAGGCGCCAGCTTCCAATGTAAGGTCCCTCAATTGTCGAACTCCACGGTTGCGCACATTGAGGTAGTCCAACCCATTGATCGCTAACTGAGTCGGCCTGTTGACAGCGATGGCCCTTTTGGCAGATTCCCAATCAAACCGGCCCACCCTGCGCAACTTCTTGCTCACCGTCGTCATTTCTTGAATTGGGTTTGGGTAGCCGCTCTCTCGCCGCAAAATTTCCCAGTTGATCTCATCTTTAAGCGGCCCAGCTTGTGCGCCAGCGACTCGGATCGGGAAGGTTCTGAAAACAACAACAATTTCACTGACGAGCATGGGGCTCAAGCCGACTTCGCTCAGAAAAGCGGCCGCGGTAGTATCGCGCGAAGTTGCCTTTGGATAGCAGTCCGCGTGGTAAAGCGACAATCCGAACCCTTGGGTGCCCTCAACGAGAACCTTTTTTCCGCGATCGAGTGCAAGATTCGCCTCATCACTCACATCGGTGACAAGATCGGCCAGCCAAGTCACGTCGTGGGCAACTTGACCAGCAAGTTTAACGTCGGCGCTGCGCAAAGCGCGCCTGGCTACGGCAGAGCCCACGCCGCAAAGAGTCGAACTCAGCCGAACTTGCAGCCCAAGTTGCGATTCCCGATCGCGGTCACTCTGCTCGATAATCATGGCATTGCGATCCACGCCCACACGCTTGGGGTCCAGCCGTAATGAATCGAGTTCGTGCTTCAGAACGGTGAGGTCAATCAATGCTCCGGCCGGAATCAGTAGACGGGTATGGGGCCGGATGTAACCTGTTGGCAATTGCCGCAGCAGCACCGTTCGGCCATCATCGGTGACGAAGGAATGGCCGGAGTTCGGTCCGCCGCAGCGAATACAAATGTCGATTTCTTCTTGACGTGTGATGAAGGCCGATATTTTGCCCTTGCCCTCCCCACCAAATTGGCCGCCCACTACTACCCAGAGACTCACCTTGGACCTCCTGCCCGGATTCTCTTCAATACAGCATCCACCTTGGAATAGAGGCTCTGCAGCGAATTGTCGTTGTCCAGCACAGCGAACGCTCTGTCACGCAGAGAATCAATTTGTTGTTCGACCGGATGCGAATCAGCCCGGCCAAAGTCATCCTGTTTCGAGTATTTGGATCGAAGGCGTTGCCAGCGCAGTTCCGGCGGGCTGCTTATGAATAGCAGATGGAAGTGAGGGCTGAAAGCGCTGTTAAGCCTCTCGTAATCCAGAGAATGCCGCAAGCCATCCACCGCGGAGTCACGCTGTGCCGGCAACTGCGAGATCAAACGAGTATTAAGTTCTGACTGCATACCCCCTGCCATCACTTCCCATCCGACTGCCTGGAGGTGGGCCTTGCTCTCTGGATCTTTAGCCAGCCAATCTGAGAGGACTTGGCTATACCGCGCGTAATGGAAGCCGTGAGCCGAACTGAGATACTTTCCAACCGAAGTCTTGCCTGCCCCGATTCGGCCAGTGATCCCGATAACCAGCCGTTTACCCTGCCGCTGCTGTGAGTCCTGGTCGGGCATTGAATGGGCATTCTACCCCATCGACCGCACTCATCGGAATTTCGTCCAAACCCGTCGCGGCAAGGATGTCCCCGAGCTTGCTGTAGTTGATTCGCAAGGACCTTGGCACGATCAGATAATCCTCGGCGGCGTTGCCCAGGGCGATGTAATCGTCGGCCAGATAGAAGAGCCCGACGAGCGCGGATGTGATTGCGTCCACCTCATCATGCGTGACTTTGCCATGCAAGAAAGGTCCATTGATGCCCGCGCGAGATAAGCCCCATTTCAGTTCTTCGAGACTCGAGCCCTTGCGGGGAATGCCGAGCAGGTCCTGGGCGGCGCCGGGGTAGCTCTCGATCACCTTTAGCCCCGCGGCCCGCAGCCTCTGAGTGAGCCGCATTCCGCGAGTGGTCAGGCCCTTCATAGTCGGAAGCAAGCACCAGAAGACCGATATACCCATCCGCTTCAGGGCGAGTTCGCACTTCCGGTAGATGGGCCGACCACAGGGAACGTCTGGATCCGTCCATCCCTCCGGCAAAGACAGGGGCGAGTCGATTGAGACGAGGTCGGGACCCGCAGACACGGTCTCGTTAAAAAGCTCGTCATCGGTGCTCAGTGTCTTGGTCGTCGCTTCTGCGCCGTTCATCACCGCCCAACCGGTCGGCCGTCTTTCACTACCAGTCAGGTCAATTCCCACGATCCGCGGTTTTACGCGCGCGGGCAGACACCTCTGCAGCAATCGGGGAGCTAAGCCTTCAGGATTTGTAGCGGGAGCCGAGTGTTTGCCGAGCCGTCGTGCCCTGGGCAACGCAGACACACCAGCAAATAAAGATTTGGCCGATGTCTTCAAGAACTCTGCTGTCTGCTTGGATAGCCTGTCGTAGGCCATCTCCATGATTGCTTTTAGATGGACTACGTCTTCGGTGTTGTACTGGATCAATGAGCGAAGTGCGCCTCGATCGCCGCGGAGGTGTTTTGCCCAGAGAACTGTCGCGTCATACCCAGTCAAGTCGGCGACGTCTTCGGCACGGCGCAATCCGAGTTTCGCTTCGATCTCTTTGAGACCACCCTTCATTCCCAATTTGTGGGTAACCCACCGCAGGTCGATGTGAATGGGGGGCAAAACCAGATCCGGGAAAGCCAGTCGCAGAAACCGCAAATCGAAGCCAGAACCGTTGAACGTGATGACCACCGAATATTTCTGCAGGCGTCTTGGGAAGTCTTGCAGGTTTTCTCCATCGACGTACACGTCGTACTTTCGACCGTCATAGAGCCCAACCATCGTCACTGTGTCGAAGACGGTCGATAACCCCGTGGTCTCAATGTCGAGGTACACGCACTCGCTCGCGAAGTCTGGGAACAACCTCCATGCTTCACCTAGCGCGGAGAGGCGCTCGAAAAAGGCAGCATCCTTGAGTTTCATGGCTTCGCGTGAACGAGGGATGTATTCGTCGAGCTTGCTTTGCAGCCTCGCACCGACTACGCCAAAGCGCTTTTCGAAACGATCCGCATCGTCCCAACTCTGAATGCCGTGTTCCCACATGCCCTGTTCAGTCAACTTGCCGATGCCAGGAATGTGGATAAACGTCTGCTGCAGCATGGGCTTCACCCACTGTTGTTCTATTCTAATGGAATTCTATTTAAATAGAATTTCTATTTAAGTAGAATAAACTCCTTTAACGTCCTGTGTTTAGGGGGTGCCTGTTGAAAACTCGGGGCCGAACACACACAACCGCCGAGAAATTCCTCCTGACGCAGGTCAAGGAGGCATTCATCCTAAGGAAGAGTCAGATCGGAGCCAAGCAGGCGGCAAAAGAACTTAACGTCAGCTTGGCGTCGTTCTACAACTACGTCGCAGGCACTGACTTGCCACGAATGGAAGTTCTAAAGGCAGCGCAGGAGAAATGGGGTACGAAGTGGAAACTTCTCGATCCATCTGAAATCGTCTTGTCTCGCAAGGCGGACTCTCCTGAGCAATACGTTTTTTCATTCCTCAAGGACTTGTGTGCGCGAGATGTAGAGATCACCAAAGTTGGACCCAAGGGAGAAAGCGCTCTCCAAGTAACGCTCAAGATCCGTTTCCCCGCCTGACTGTTGAGTGCTTCCAAACGAGAGTAACAGCACGCCGCTGTGTACTCCGGCATGTACTCCAGAACGGCAGTTGTTCCGCAACCGCACTGTTTTGTTTTGGGTAGCTGCTAGCGGCACCTTCTGCATCGGAAAATAAAGTGGCGTCCAGTGCCCGCCACGCATCTCTTGCCGGTAACATGCGAACCTCGGGGATGATCGGCGGGCTTGGGCCTGAATCTACGGTTGACTACTATC
>Ga0074044_10002556_pt1 | contig 15871 bp, 15 predicted proteins | sample BogForMeECP23OM1_FD_94443 | JGI IMG/M metagenome (GOLD analysis project Ga0074044, IMG submission 94443) | Bog forest soil microbial communities from Calvert Island, British Columbia, Canada - Bog Forest MetaG ECP23OM1 | ecosystem: Environmental > Terrestrial > Soil > Wetlands ...
GAACGTGAGTCTCGACGCGCTGGACCTGGCGATTTACTACCGCATCACCGGCGGCGACGTGGCGCGCGTGCTGGCCGGCATCCGCGCGGCGGTGGACGCAGGTTTTGAACGCGTGAAATTGAACTGTGTGCTCATGCGCGGCGTGAACGAGGCGGAAATCTGGCCGCTGGTCCTGTTCGCCGCGGAACACGGCCTGCCGCTGCGACTCATCGAATTGATGCCGCTGACGACGACGGAGGTTTTGACGGAGAAAAATTTCCTGCCCTGCGGCGAGGCGATGCAATTCCTGTCCAGGCACGATGAATTGATTCCGCAGCCGGAGTGCCGGCTCGGCCACGGGCCGGCGAAGTATTATCTGCTAAAACAAACCGGCGCGATGGTTGGCTTTGTCGGCGCGCTGACGAACGAACATTTTTGCGACAACTGCAACAAGATGCGGCTGACCGCCGACGGCAAGGTGCGTCCCTGTCTCGGCAACCATGTTGAAGTGGATCTGCGCGCGGCATTGCGGAGCGGCGTCAGCGACGGCGCATTGCGGGAATTGCTGGAAACCGCGCTGCGGGTGAAACCGCTGGAACACCAGTTCCGCAATCAATACCAGCCCTGCCGCCCGATAACCGCCATCGGTGGGTGAGGGAATTCGCTTTCAAGGTGGGGCGAGCGTCCTCGCGAGCCGGCTCGTCAGTAGCCTCGCCCCACCTCAATAAACCAGCACCTGCACCGTCACCGATTACTCTAACTTAGCCGCGGCAGGTGCTGCCCCGCCAGTTCGTGGTTTTGACTTTAAGCAAAAGCACTGTTTAAATTAGCCGATGCGAGAAAATGAACCACAGCGCGAAGCCGATGATCTATACAAAAAAGGCGATTTGATTGGTGGTGAATTTGAAGTGGTCGGGAATTTGGGAAAAGGCGGCTTTGGTCTCGTTTACCGGGCACGCCATTGTGAGACAGGGGCGGAATTCGCTCTCAAAACCTTCCGCGACGAGTTTTTGGACGATCCGAAAGCTCGTGATGCGTTCAAAAAAGAAGCGCTTTTGTGGGTAAATCTGGAAAATCATCCCTTCATTCTCGCCGCCACGGTTGTGCTTGAGATTTCTGGCCGGTTGTTTGTTGTTATGGAATATATCGCCCCCGATAAACAGGGGCGCGTCAACTTGGCCGACCATCTCACCCAAACTGCTGGCCCTCTCAATTTGGGGCGCACATTAGAGTGGGCTATTCAATTTTGCCTAGGAATGGAACACGCCCAAGCGCACGGCATCCAGTGCCACCGGGACATTAAGCCAGCCAACATCTTCATTACTCAAAACGGAACGCTCCAAATTGGAGATTTTGGCTTGTCGCGCGCGGCAGAGACAGCTTGGCGTCAATCCCACACTCAAAACGGCTCTTTGATGAAGGGGAACGCCGAACATGGCTTTAGCTTTGGTCTGATGCAATCCGATGGAAAATTTAGAAGTGGCACGCCAGGTTATATCGCGCCAGAGGTATATCGTTTTGAGGGGGCAGATGTAAGGAGTGATATTTATAGCTTTGGGCTGGTCTTGTGGCAGATGGTTACCGGGAGCAAAACGCCGCCATTCATGGTGCCGTGGCGTGGGGACATGGAAGAATTTCTGCGCGGTATTTATGAACAACAGGTGACAGGCCACGCGCCTCGAATGAGTGGACCGCTGACGTTGATAATTGATCGCTGCCTTCGCCCCGATCCGTCAGAACGATTCGGCAGTTTTCGGGAATTACGAAAAACTTTAGAACCCATTTTTGAGGGAACAATAGGACGAAAGTTCGAGAAACCACAGATTGGGAAGCAGACAGTAGATTTATGGCACAAAAAGGGCGTCTCATTTTCAGCCCTCAAACGACATAGGGAAGCCATTGCCTGCTATGACCGGGCGATGCAAATTGACCCGCGATACACTTTTGCTTGGATCGGCAAAGGTGTCGCACTTGATGAGCTTGGTCAGCATGAAGACGCCATTGAGTGCTATGACAAGGCACTAGCAATTGATCCGCGAGATGCTACCACTTGGAGCAACAAAGGTGCTGCCTTGGTAGATATTGGCCGGCTCCAAGAAGCGATTAATTGCTATGACAAAGCGTTAGCGATTGATCCACAAAATATGCGCGCCTGGTCAAACAAGGCCGGCGTGCTCCGTGCCCTTGACCGATATGAGGAGGCAATTGCCTGTCACGATAAGGCACTGGCGATTGATCCACGATTTGTGAATGCTTGGATGGGCAAAGCCAACTCCCTGTGTGAACTTGGCCGGCACAAGGAGGCTGTTGGCTGCTACGGTCAGGCGCTGGCAATCAACCCGCGAGACGCGGAAACCTGGACCCGCAAAGGGACCGCGCTTCACGTTTTGGGCCGGCACGAGGAAGAAATTGAATGTTTCGACAAAGCGATAGAAGTTGACTCTCAATTCGCTTCCGCTTGGGCGCTGAAGGGCGCCCTACTGGATGAGCTGGGTCAGTATGAAAATGCGCTGGGCTACTACAACAAGGCTTTGGCAATTGATCCGCGAAACGCAATTGTATGGAACAACCAGGGCAATGCACTCATTAAACTTGGCCGATGCGCAGAGGCCATCGGCTGCTACGACAAGGCACTAGCAATTAACCCCCAATCCACAAATGTTTGGTTTAACAAAAGTAAGGCACTTCTTCCCCTTGGCCGTTATGAAGAGGGGTTGAGTGCCCTTGATAAGGCGCTGGCGGGTGACCCGCGAAATACAAAGGCTTGGATTCTCAAGGGCGCGGTGCTCAGTGACCTTGGCCGGGTCGAGGAAGCAATTGGATGCTGTGACAGGGCACTGTCAATTGAGCCACAGAATTCGCAAGCTTGGTTTTGCAAGGGAAGTTGGCTCGACTCCATCGGTCGGGACGAAGAGGCGGTTAGATGTTGTGAAAGGGCACTATCAATTGACTCGCGAAATACGGAGGCTTTGTTTTGGAAGGGCAGCCGACTCGCGCGCCTCGGCAAGCACGAGGACGCAATAAGGCTCTACGACGGAGTGCTGGCGATTAACCCGCAAAACGTAGGAGCTTGGCATAACAAGGGTTTGTCAGAGGATATTCTTGGACGGCGACACGAGGCAGTGAATGATTATCGGAAGTATCTTGAATTCGCGTCCTCGCAAGATGCCAAGGAGATCGCATTTATCCGGCAGCGTATCCAAGAATTAGAGCGCGCGTTATGAGCGCAATGAAAAACATTACCGACTCCTGGATGGAACAAATTGATGTGCAATCCCGCATCAACGATGCCGCTCACTGGAAAGACGAATGGATTTCGGTTTATGAAAGACGCGATTCGTATATTGAGCACTTCCTCGGATTTCTTCTTCCTGTTAGTTCCCAAAGGGAAGCTAAAACCATGACCGATCCCAGTTGGGGCCGCGACTTTGATTACTCTGGTGGTCAAATTGCAAAAGTGAGATTGAGGCACACAAATTATTTGGGGCTCCGATTCAGGCGATTTTGGGGGCTGGAGTTTGGACTGTGCAACTACCATTTAATTGATAATGGCGTAACAAAGAAAATTGCCCGGAGGGAAATCCACGAGAGGGACACGGGAACATCAGATAAGATACTTGTCAGGCGCGAGGCTGTTCTCACCTTTATTCAAGGCACCAAGCAAGTATTGCTATGGTGCGTGCGTTCTCAACGCTATTCAGAGCGCAAACCGAACGAACTCGGTTTAGAACTTAGCACAGAACGGTTTCGACAGGAATGCTATTGCTACGATTTTGAGAGGATGAATTTGAACGGAAGCCAAAAAGCCGAACGCCCGCGAATGGCAACGATGACCCAAGTGTTCGGAAAGGGAATCGTGAGGCTAATATAAAGAGGTCTGGTCACCAGCACCGCCTGCGCTTATCTGTCGGCGATTCTTCAAATACTTTTCTCGAAATCTATCAAACGGTTCGCCATACGCTTCTTTGTTGATCAAGTGATGCCAAGCTAACGCCGCCTTCGCATCGTCCCCGGTGGCCGCTACGTCAGCAGGTTTACCTTGTGAATCCAATAATCGCGCACACGGACAGGCTTTGAAAAACGCGCTTTCCACTTCCCGCATACAGCCGACAGGCGCATTTCGGTCGCCCAAGAAAATGGAAAACGCAAAAGCATTGATGATTACCGAACGCCCGGTAACCGCCTCAAACGCATCGTTTGGCACCGCAACGTGACCCACTCTCAGCCGATCAGCATACATATTTGTCCCCGCCTTAAACGCAGTATCTACAATCTCATCCTCAACGGTATAAATTGCCGGTTTAATCAGATAAAGAAACAACCGCACATGTCGCGGCTCCTGAAACTGTCCAAGGATATAATTCCGATAGGAGGTAATAACCTTGGTGTCGCTGCCATGAATCCGCGCCGAGTTGAACACGATCTTCAACAACCATCGCAACAAACGCTCGTAATCAAATTCAAAATTAATCGTTTGGCCGGATTCAATTTGTAGGTGGAAGTAGCGATCATAAAGCTCGCACGCATAAGTATCGAGTTTGGACAATTCGCCATTGTTACATTTCACGCATACATCTTTTACCGTAGGTTCACCCGCGACAAATTTTTGCGGGGAGCGATCCAAGAAGAAGTGAGTGCCGCCCGACCCTTCAGCAAACCTACGATGGAGCGCCCCCGGCCAAAGGTGCTCATTTGTGAATCTGTTTCCAGCCTCTCCGCAATATGCACATTTTAATGTCGCACCGCTCATGGCGGCAACATGGCCGTCGCCTAGACGCTTCACAAGCTCAAATAAAGGCGACTAGTCATCGCACCTGCTTCTTTTGTTCCAGTATGGTTTGGTTCGGAGACAAGCTTTCGCGTTGCGATTCATTTCAGAAAATTGTCCAACGCTTTTTCCAGTTTTTGGAACGTTTCTTCCAAGCGCAGCACCAGCGGCGACATTTTCTGCCAATCCAAGTCAAAGGAGTAGGCGTTGCGAAAAACATGACGGAAACGCAGGTATTCATTCAACGTGTCGTGAAGTTCTTCCGACAGTAAAGCTGGTCGGCGCACGGTCGGCGTTTTCATGCGCAGTAAAAGTTCACGATGCCAGGCATCGCCATGCACCGGCTCGCCGTCCAACTCCACCGCCACGCGCTTGAAAATATTTTCGACGCCCGTGTAGAAGGAATGGAGCGTGGCCGCCAGCGCGGACAGTTCAATTTCAGTCGGAGCCGTGTCACGGCATTTAGTGAGGAGCCCGTGAATTCCAGACAACAGACGCTGCAATTGTTCGCGTTCCGTGGCCTGTTGTTTGCGGAATTTATCCCACTCGGACGAGTTCATTCTCCGTGCGGAGGTAGCGGGTGAACGGCGTGTTGATGTCCAGGTCAATCAAATCCACCGAACGGCCGATCAAATCACTGACCCGTGCACCCATGCGATAGAAAACCGACGGTGGCAGGCCGGAAACCGCCAGATCCAGATCGGAAGCGACACCACCCGTCCCGCGTGCAGCGGAGCCAAAGACGTAAATTTCCCGTGCGCCGGCAGTCTTGAGTTCGGCAGCGGCACGCTTGATTAAAATGTTTGTCTCGGTGGTCACGGTTATAGTTGATTGTGCGTCGTTCGAGCCTGAAAGTCAAAATTTTAAGAAATATGCCTTCAATTCAGTTTTCATCGCCCGGTGCGGCAGTTTCCCCCCGGTAGGCAAGGTCTTTGCAGAGGCCACCTTCCGCCTTCGGCGTAGCGACTTTCGGGAGAAAGCCGCCATTTGAATTCCCGGCGGAAGTTTGCGGCGCTCTGCCGAGACGCCGCCACGACGGCCGCTACGGTTTTTTCTTTTCCTCGCGCAACGCCATCGTTGAAGGGAGTTCCGCTTCCGCGACCGCACCAGTCATGGCCTGATGCACCGTGCCGGGCATTCGAGGACATTTCTCCGTGGTCCAAACGGCCTGAAGGGCTTTCTCTTCGATGAAACCTCCCCGCGCGGCTGTAGTTTGGTGTAACGCCCTCCCTCAACCCGGCCTTCTCCCCAAGGAGAAGGAGATTCGTTCGCCGTCTCCATGAAAATTTGCGCGACTGAATTTGCCGGACAATTACCCGCAAAATGGAATCGGGCGGCAGCCATTTCCTCTCCTGGGGGAGAGGATAAAAGGTGAGGGCGAACGTAAACACAAATTCCAATTCCGCGTCGTGTTTTATCCTACTTTCGCGTCATCTTGTGCCCGTTGGTAATCCTCCGGCGTATCCAGATCCAGCGCCAGACCGGGTTCATCCACGGAACATCGGATGTTGCGGACGGAAGTTCGTTTCAAAAAATCTTTCAAAGTTCCGGCTGGAGACACTTTCAGCTCTTTAAATGCCCGTCGCGGCAGCAAAACCGGATGCCGCGCGTGCCCGTCAAATTCGAGCTGGCAGACCGCGTCGGCGTTCGCGAAATGAAATTCCAGCAGTTGCCGCAGCGTTTCCGGACGCAAATGCGGCTGGTCGCCCAGCACGATGGCCCAGGTGGCGATTTCATCCTTCCAGCCGGGCCAGCCGGCCGCACAGAGAATCGAGCTGAACATGCCGCGCTCGGGTTGCGGGTTTTCGATGCGGTCAGCGCGCGGGAAACCCAGCCGGTCCAATTCGGCGGCCAGCAACGCGTCCGGTGGACGCAGAACGATGCCAATTTGCGCCGCGCCGAGTCCGCGCCATTGTTTGAGCAGATGGCCGATGACGGTGGTGTCGCGCCAGGGCAGCAGCAGCTTGGGCCGGCCCATCCGCGACGACGCGCCCGCGCCAAGGATGACCACGCCGAAGGCAGAATTTTTTTTAGCGGCGCTCATGGGGAGCTTCGACCTCCAACCATGGGCGCGTATTGGGACGATGAACCGCGAAGTAGCGCAGGCTTTCCAGCCTGCGGGTTCTGGGGACTTTCCAGTCCCCAGTATCCGCAACACGGGACAAGAATGTCCCGTAAACCCGCAGACAGGAATGTCTGCGCTACCCGAAAATCACGTTTCATGGCTTAAGTTCAGTCCTGGCTTCAGCGCGCTTTTGAATGAACTGTGCCATCACGCTCACGGCGATTTCGTGCGTGCCTACGGCTTGGATTTCCACGCCCACCGGACAAGCGAGCTGGTCGAACTGCTCGGCCGACGCGATGTTTTGTTTCAAAAACTGCTCGCGCATGATGCGCGCCTTGCGGCGGCTGCCAATCATGCCGAGAAAAACGAACGGATGATGAATCCACTCGGACAACACCAGCGCGTCGTGCTGGTGACCGCGCGTGACGATGAGGCCGAAGGCCGGCGATTTCGGCAACGGCACTTTCAAGAGTTCGTGCCAGCCGCCGACTTGCAATTGCGTGGCGGGCGGAAAAATCCGGTGGTTCGCCAATTCCGGCCGGTCGTCAAAAACTGTCACCGCGAAATCGAGCTGCTGCGCCAGAGGCGTGACGGCCTGCGCGACGTGGCCCGAACCGGCAATCCACAAGGCCGACGGCGGCACGACTGTTTCTTGATAAAACCATTCATTGGTAGGGCGCGTCACTTCCGCCGTCGCATTGCTATGGCGGGACAAGCCGTGCGCGCCGGCGTTCGTTTGCACGGCTGCGGCGGGCAGAGGACTGCCCGCCCTACCTTCAACAAGTGCGATGGAGAAATCCTTTTTGACGCCCCAGCAGACCGGTTCGGTGACGGCGGCCAGCTTGCGCCAGAGTTCCGCCGCTTGCGGGGCGTGCGGCAGAATCAGCCCCGTCACACTCCCGCCGCAAATCAAGCCGTCGTCCCAGCCGAAATCGTGGTCGAGCACCATTTCGAACGTCGCCGGCTGGCCGGACTTCAGGGCTTTTCTGGCGCGGGCGTGGACTTCGGCTTCGAGGCAGCCGCCGCCGAGCGTGCCGACGATTTTGCCGTCGGAAAAAAACAACGCCTTGGCGCCGATACGTTGGGGGCTGGAGCCTTTCGTGGCGGAAATCAGCGCCAGCGCGAACGGCCGGTTCTCCACCAATGCCGCGACAAGTTGTTCGTAGAAGCGCGCCATAAAGTTTTGCTTGCGGCAAATTTAGACGATTCCGCGCGAATGGCAACGAAGCATGAACCAAGGTAGTGGGTCAATTTGGTGGGGCGAGCGTCCTCGCGAGCCGGGGCTGATGGGATTTATTGCCAAAATCGGCTCGCCGGGAGTCTCGCCCCACCAATCTAGGTTCAAACTGACCCACTATCTGAACCAGGTCGGGATACGCCGCTGGATGATTGGGAAAAGGAATGGGGCGTGGGCGGGAAAAGCTGAAATCCTGAAAGCTGAAACGCTGAAATTGGAAAGCGACAGGCAGAACGAGGAAACAGGTCTGGAAAAAGTTTAAGACCGCCCTTTCGAGTGCGCCAATGCCGTTTTCAACCCGGATTTCCCTGATTCGCTTCACAAGTCATTGTTATTGACATACGATGGAGTCGCATGGACAAAGTGCGGCCAAAAGACTGCGCCTTCACCCTGATGGAATTGCTGGTGGTCATGGCCAGCAGCGCCATTCTTGCGGCGCTGCTGCTTCCGGTTCTTTCCCGAGCCAAAACCAGGGCTGCGGGTATCCAGTGTCTGGGCATCTTGAAACAGTTGCAGCTCGCGTGGCAAATGTATGTGAACGACCACAACGATTTCATTCCGGGCAACAACTGGTGGAAAATGCCGGATGGATGGAGAATGTTCGGTCACGGCAAAAAATTTATGTGCATGGTCTGCGTTGCGATGGTCTGAAGATAGAGCGTCTCGGCGGAGTTGAGATCGCCGTGATAGGAGACGTTCAGGTTCAGCGGATGATGATAGATGGCACCGTAAATCACGAGTGCCGCAAGGTACGAGCCGTTGAAGGCAGGGTGCGAATTGTCGTGCGCATGAAGGCGGACGGCGTTCGGATTTTTGTAATTCAGTTCCCACGCATCACCGACGGGCGCGATGATAAAGTCGTTTTTCTGCGCAGCGGCGTTTTGATGCCATTTGCGGATGCGAGCCTGCATGTCAGTGGGATTGTTGCCGATGCTTCTGTCGGCTTTGGGGTCATCCCAGTAATCGGCGTGACGCGCCCAGGTCTGGTAGAGGATGATTTTGGCGCGCGGGCTGCCGGCCTTGATGCGGTCGTAAAGGCCGGCTGCACCCTTGAGAAAATAGTGGCGCATGTTCTCGAATTGCTCGGACATGGCGGCTTCCTGACTTTGCGCCTGTAGGACGACAATGTCCCAATTTCCTTCGTCAATGAGCTTCAACGTGCCGGGAGAATTGAGGTGTTGATACAATGTCACCCCGCCAGGTGTGACGGCCTTGATTTCGGACGGCGCGTGGCCCGCGCTGGCGGCAACATCATGGAAAATCTGCGGGAGGTTGTTGACGCTGGTATAGCTGTTGCCGATGAAAAGCACACGCGGCGAAGTAGAATCGGTCGCGCGCGCGTCGACGTTCGCCGGCGCGGGACGGTCTTCGTTGGACGGAGGCAGTGCCGGGTGACTGCCGAGATGGGCATGGTATTTGGCGTTGGCCTCAGTTTGTTTTTTCTCCACCGCCAGCGCGTTGGTCGTGTTGTAGTTAAAATGCTTTTGCCACTCCGGGTCGAGCTTCTTCAATTTGGCATTGGCCATCCCGCCGGGGTAAGTGAAGTAAAGGTCCGTGGGCGTAACGGCGACGACGGTCACGTTGCTGAACACGTCGTTACCCACCTTGAGCACCGGCAATTTTTCATCCGCGCAAACCTTTGGCGCGATTATCAACAGCCACAGTGCAATACATGTCCCCAAACGCATGTTCCGTCTATGTTCAAATAGTTTTCCAGCAAACTTCCCTCACCGCTTAATGGCGCAAGTTTCCACCAGTAAAATGTGATCAGATGTTCTCCAAGTGCGTTTGCCGCCGAATGATGAGATTGGCGGCGGTGGTGAGCAGCACAAAGGAACGTGCCGTTCCATCCGTTTCGGTGGGGCGAGCGCCTGTCGCGCCGCAGCCTGGCGAAGGCTGATCCCCGCGAGCCGTTCTTTGCGGCCACCATCTTTGGGCGGCTCGTCAGGAGCCTCGCCCCACCGGTACGGATCATCCGCCCACAGGCCGGCCACGCAAAAGAGTTCCCGCCGGCGGCGGACGAATCGGACGGGCGACTTGTCCGGTTTCCATTCGTAAAAGCCGTCCATCGGCACCAGGCAGCGCTGGCCCAGCAGCGGTTTGAAGGTGGTGGTCTGGTGGATGTTCTCGGCCTGCGCGTTGATGGGGAGCGTCTTTGACCACGCGGACGGGATGCCCCAGCGCATTTCCACGGCCTTGACGCCCTCGGCGGTGTCCAAAATTACCGGCACGCGCTGGGCGGGACCGATGTTGTAGCGCGGCGCAAAGGCGAAGATGTGGACCAGTCCGGCGATGACCAGTCTGGCCTGTTCGAGCGTGAGGGTGTAACGCGCGCACATGGCCGGAACGTAGGCCGGGGATGTCACCGCGTCAATGAACCTGTTGTTGGTCCGCCATTTGGTTTTGCGGAGCGACGAAACTTGGCTGCCGGAATGGAGCGGCAAGCTGGGCGGAGTGCAGCATGGCGCAGTTCGGTCGCGCGGAGTGTCTTGGGGCAGGCACCAACCACCAATATTTTCGTTTCATCGGCGCGCCGTGCCGCTCATGGTTTCCTTGACCAGCAACGATGCAATCAATCCCACCAGCATGAAGCCCACGAGGGGAGACAAGGCATGGCGATAGTCGCCGGCCGTCAAGGAGGCAAGCCCCGCAACTCTTTGGCTGCCGGGGTTACCATGCTCCAGCAACATCCCGACCAGGGGCTGGGACGCCGCGCTGCCGGCAAAATAACAGGTGCTCAGGAAACCGATCGAAAGCCCGGCCAGCTTGGGATAGAGATCGCGGGCAACGGCGTAAGAAATAATGTTGGCGCTGCTAAAAAATCCCACCAGGAACAGCCCCAGCTTGAATCCGGTCAGCGGGATCCCTGGCAGGTAAAGCAAGCCAGCCATGGTGGCCAAAGCCCCGACTCCGGCCAGCACCATCGGAGTTTTTCGCCGCCCCAGATAATCGGAATACCAGCCGAAGAACAGGCTTCCGGCAATGCCACCGAGGAACAGCAGCGACCCGATGCCGGCGGCGGCAACCGCGCTCAAATCATAAACTTTCTGAATATAACTCTCGCCCCAAAGGCCGCCAAAGGCCACAAACACCAGGCTGATGCTGGTGGCATACACGGCATTGATCCACACCTGAGGATTGGCCAGCAGGCCAAACATTCCCCCGGATTGAGTCTCGGGCGCGGGATGGCTGACGGCCTCCGTTCGATCGCGAACCACCGCAAAAACCAGAACCGCCAGAATCAGTTCTGCTCCTCCCATCCAAGCCACCGCCGCGCGCCAGCCGATCACATTCACCAGAACTGCCACCGGTGCGCCGCTGGCGGCTCCAACCATTCCGGCGGTATTGGTCATCCCGGCCAGGGTTGAAAACCGTGAAGGAGGAAACCATTCTTCCACCAGCTTCAGGCAACCGATAAATGAAAAGGCCGAGCTTGCGCCCATGACAAGGCGGGCAAGCTGTGCAGTCCCCGAACCATGCGCCCGGGAGAACGCGAGCGTGCCAAGGCCAGCCGCCAGAATGGCAATCACCAGCGGCCGGCGTGTGCCGTAGCGATCAACGACCAGCCCCACGGGAATTTGAAGAATCGCATAAGCGTAGAAATAGGAGGCCGCAATGTTGCCCAGGGTGCTTTCAGTTGCCTTGAACGCCTGGCTCAGGTCAACGGCAATGATATTGGGAACGACCTGTTGAATGTAGTTAAAAACCACGAAGAGGGCAGAAAGCGCCCAGATCAACCAGGGCCGAAGACTCGACTGGCGATTCATGGTGAATCAGTGATGGAAAGCGGTGCCGTCCGGCTGGCCAGCGGTCACACTGGCCGGATGCTTGGTCAGGTATTCAATGGCCGCCTTGAAGTTGGCCACCAAAAGGCCGGCCAGATCGCGGCTGACCCCCAGGCGAACAATAATCCGCTGGACGACCAGGTCTTCCCGGTTTGCCGGCATGGAATAGGCGGGAACCTGCCATCCCCGCACACACAACCGGTCGGCGAGATCGTAAAGGGTGTATCCTGGATTTTTCCCCTTCGAGATCGTCCAGCAGACAGCCGGAATGCCATCCGCAGGATTGCCGCTGAAGATCATATCAAAGGGACCGAGTGCCGCGATCTCTTTGGCCAGAAACTGGGCAGTCTGATAGCAGGCGGAGTGAACCTTGGTGTATCCCTCGCGGCCGAGCCGCACAAAATTGTAATATTGCGCGATGATCTGTCCGCCCGGCCGCGAAAAGTTCAAAGCAAACGTCGGCATGTTGCCGCCGAGGTAATTAACGTTGAAGACCAGATCCGCCGGCAAATCGCTTTTTTCCCGCCAGACCACCCACCCGCATCCCAGCGGGGCGAGTCCGTATTTATGGCCCGAGGCATTGATGGACTTCACCCGGGGCAGGCGGAAATCCCATTCGAGGCCGGCGGCGCAGAATGGGGCAAGAAAGCCGCCGCTGGCGGCGTCCACATGGATCGGAATATCCAGCCCCGACTCTTTTTGGAGTTGATCGAGGGCGTCGGAGACCGCTTTGACCGGCTCGTAGCGTCCGTCAAAAGTGACCCCGAGCGTGGGCACGACCCCGATGGTATTTTCATCGCCGCGGGCAATCACCTCCGCCGGACTCATGAGGAGGCGGTTCTGTTCCATCGGAATTTCGCGCAGTTCGATGTCCCAGTAACGGGCGAATTTGTGCCAGCAAATCTGCACCGGGCCGCAGATCAGATTCGGGCGTTCCACGGATTTTCCCGCGGCCCGGCGTTTCTCACGCCAGCGCCATTTCATGGCCATGCCGCCCAGCATCGCGGCTTCGCTCGAACCGGTGGTCGAGCAGCCGATGGAATGGACCGGATCCGGGGAATTCCAAAGATTCGCCAGCATATGGACGCAGCGGTTCTCAATCTCGGCGGTCTGGGGATACTCATCCTTGTCAATCATGTTTTTATCAACGCAATCATCCAGCAGATGGTGAACCTCCGGTTCGATCCAGGTCTGGCAGAACGTGGCCAGGTTTTGGCGCGAGTTGCCGTCCAGGAGAAGTTCGTCGCGGACGGCCTGGTATATGCGCCGGGGATCCCGCTCATGGCGGGGAAAATGCTTTTTCGGAAGCGGGTTGGCCAGGTCGTCCGACGCGAAGATTTCATCGTTGGAATTGCCGGAGAGAGCGGTCGAGAGTGCCATGGTTGTTCTGGTTGAGGTTTGTTTATGGTGCTCAATGTTTAATCGAATATTACCCGCACCGCGTCAAGTAAAAGCGGGCGCGCGAAAAGCAATTTCCTGTTAGTCTTTCACGAATGCCGTTCCCGGCTTATCGGGCCAGGCGAACTTGCCGGCGTATCCTGCGCCGTTGATTGCAGGGACAATGGCCTGGATAATTACCCATTTGAGTTGCGGCGCTAAGGGACCAGGCGGGTGCCGGTGTGGCCATCCAATGCGGCGGGAAGTGCTTCGGGGCAGGTAATCAAAGCTTCGCGACCGCTGTTCGTGACGAATTGGACGCACGCTTCGATTTTGGGGAGCATCGAACCCGGTTTGAAATGGCCTTCGGCCATGTACCGTCTGGCTTCGGCCACGGTCATCGAGTCGAGCGCCCGTTGCCCGGGGGTGCCGAAGTTCAGACAGACCTTCTCGACGGCGGTGGAAATCACCAGCATGTCGGCGCCGATTTCCCTGGCCAGCACAGCGGAGGCAAGGTCTTTGTCAATCACGGCCGCAACTCCGCTAAGAATGCCTTTTTCGTCTGCCACCACGGGAATGCCGCCACCGCCCGCCGCGATGACGACATAGCCTTCCTTGACCAGGTGCCTGACGACCTTGGATTCGATGATGCGCACGGGGATTGGCGAAGCGACCACCCGCCGCCAGCCGCGGCCGGCGTCCTCAATCATCGTCCATTTCTCAACCCGCATCCGGTCCTCCGCCTGTTCGCGCGTGTAAAATTCACCGATGGGTTTGGCCGGGCTGGCAAAGGCAGTGTCGTCGCGGTTCACAAGCGTCTGGGTCACCACGGTCACCACCGATTTCTTCAGGCCGCGGCGGTGGAACTCGTTCTCCAGCGCCTGCTGAATCTGGTAGCCGAGCGCGCCCTGGGTATCGGCGACAATGGAATCGAGGGGCACCTGGTGCAGGATGCCGCGCGAATGTTCGCTGCGGAGCAGAATGAAACCAACCTGCGGTCCGTTCCCGTGAGTAATGACGATGCGATGGCGGTGTTCCAGCAGGTCGGTGATGTGATGCGCGGTTTTGACCACGGCGGCATACTGGTCGGGCACGCTCATGTGTTGCGCATTCGTGATGAGCGAGTTGCCGCCGATGGCGATGACGAGTGTTTTCACGGTGCCGCAAGCCTTAACTTATCCAACGTGATTGAGCATACACAAAGTTCATGGCGCCGACACCCGAAACCCTTCCTTATCGAGGCGTTTGTGGATGATGGCAATGTGAGCGGCGTCCCGGGCTTCGACGACGCAATGCACGCTTACCGTTGTGATATCATCGCTGGAGAAAGCGCGATCATGGGAAATTTCCAGAATGCTCGCGCCGGTTTCAGCGAGCAGTCCGGCGAAGCGCGCCAGCCCGCCCGGACGATCGCTGATCGTTGCTGTGAAGCGCCAAAGCCGCCCGTCCGAGGCCAGGCCCCGTTCCAGGATCCGGCCGAGAATGGGAGTGTCAATATTGCCGCCGCACAACGGCAGCACGACGTTCTTTCCTTTCAGTTCCGGCACCAGACCGGCCAGACAGGCCGCGAGCGGCGCCGCGCCAGCTCCTTCGACCACTGCCTTTTCAAGTTCCAAGAGACGCAATATGGCGAGCGCAAGCTCGTGCTCGCCGACGAGCAGAGTTTTGTCCACCAGTTTGCGGGCGATGGCGAAGGCATGTTTGCCGACCTGTGGCACCGCCAATCCGTCTGCGAGCGTGGGTTGAACTTCAACCGGCACCGGCTGGCCGGCAGCCAGAGCCGCGGTGAAGCTGGCGGCGCGTTCGGGTTCCACTCCGATTATCCGCACCCGTGGTTTGAGGGTCTTCAATGCGAGTGCCAGCCCGGCAACCAACCCGGCGCCACCGATAGGAACAATCACCGCCTCGACGTCCGGAACCTGCGCGGCAATCTCCAGGCCAAGGGTTCCCTGCCCGGCGATGATGGCGGGATTATCGTATCCGTTGATGTACTGGAGGCTTTGTTCGGCGGCGATTTCGTCCGCGCGCAGGCGCGCTTCGGCAAGATCGGCGCCGTGCAGCACGACCGTGGCTCCCAGGCGCCGGCAATTCACCACTTTCGTCAGCGGCGCAAAGCGGGGCATCACGACCGTAACCGGGATGCCGAGCAACTGGCCGTGATAAGACAGGCCGAGGGCATGATTCCCCGCGGATGCGGCGATCACGCCGTGTTTTTTCTGTTTCGGTGGGAGCGTCAGGAGCGCGTTGCGGGCGCCGCGTTCCTTGAAACTGCCGGTGCGTTGCAGGTATTCCAGCTTGCAATAGACGTTTAATCCCGTGGCTTCGGACAGCGGAATGGAACGCGGGCAGGGCGATTGAATAACTTGGCCGGCGATCCGGTTCGCCGCCTCCTGGATGTCGTGGAAAGTGACCGGCATGCCAACCACTAATCATTCGGGAAGCGTCCTGTCAATCACAGAGCCGCAACCAAACGGAAACGCCTTCAACGCAGAGACGCCGAGGACGCAGAGAGCCGCAAAGCATTTTCTTTAACCACGGATGGACCCAGCGCGGCTTACGCCGCAACCACAGATGAGAGCCGCAAAAGAACCCAGCGCGGCGTAGCCGCAACCAAAGTAGCGCGGACTTCCAAGTCTGCTGTATCGCGGGTTTCCAAACCC
>Ga0074044_10002557_pt1 | contig 15857 bp, 10 predicted proteins | sample BogForMeECP23OM1_FD_94443 | JGI IMG/M metagenome (GOLD analysis project Ga0074044, IMG submission 94443) | Bog forest soil microbial communities from Calvert Island, British Columbia, Canada - Bog Forest MetaG ECP23OM1 | ecosystem: Environmental > Terrestrial > Soil > Wetlands ...
CTGCAGGGTGGAACGATTTTTCCCCCCGCCCGTAATGACTTGGCGCACGCAGGAAAGACTCAGGTCGATGCCATGTCTGGCATCGGTGTTGAAGCGCAAGTGAATCGTGCCCTTCAGCGTGCGACCGGGCGAAAAGGGCAGCGAGGCGAACTCGAAATAGGTTTGGCCAAAGCGTTTCCGCCGGATGCTGGCCCGTATGGCCGCGCCCGCCAGAATGACTCCAACCACGCAGAACGCAAGCGGGAAGAATGCTTTGGGGTCGGAGGTCCGCAAGAGTTGAGGCACGACCGAGGCCGCGATTGTGAACACAATCCCGTTCACAAAAATCGCCGCCGCCCAAAGGCCGAAGGCGCTGTTGCGGTTCTTGCTTTCCGCTCGGCTCGCCGCCCAGTCCTTCCGCCATAGCCACGGAGATTGGGGATTGGACGCCTCGACTGCTGCTTGTTCCTTTAATTTGTGGCTGCCATAGATTCCGGCGTAAATGACCCCACCGCCAATCAGAGCGAAGATCGCGCTGACCAGCACTCCCACCCAGCGATTCCCCTGGACGTGGCCGGGAGCAGCGAAGAGAAAGCCGCTTGCGAGAGCGAGCCCAAAGGCCATAAAAATCAGGCCAAAAACAATCGGGAAGATCTGGGCGCCTTTGGATGGTCTGGTCACAGCGGAATTATAGAGTTGCTTTAGATGGAAGCAGAGCCAGATAGCAACATCTTAATTACTCCAGTCATTAATTACTCCAGTCACGGCATCCCAGGTAGTCAGCAATCGGGAATCAATACAGTGAGCAGCGAAGCCAGGTCAGTAACGAGAAGTCGGCTTGCATCGGTGAAATGCGGCGCGCGATTACCAGTTCATTCGGCGCATCCGCTCAAGGATGAGCGTGCTGTAATTATTCATGCGCTCAGGCCGACGCTTCAGGGGAGCCGGCAGAATCGCAGCGAGCCGTGCCGCCTGTTGGCGGTCGATATTCCGGGCCGCGGTTCCGTCATAGTAACGACACGCCGACTCTGCACCATAAATACCAGGGCCCCATTCAACCACGTTGAGATAGATCTCCAGAATGCGCCTCTTGCCGAGAGCGAATTCGGCCACCGGTACCAGTGTGAACTCCGCGCCTTTGCGGAGAACAGACCGGCCCGTTCCGAAAAATAGGTTCTTCACAAGTTGCTGCGTAATGGTGGAAGCTCCGCGAGTGCGACCGCCTTCCAAATCGTCTTCGGCAGCAATTTGGATCTCGTGCCAATCGAATCCATGGTGCTGGTAAAAGCGCGCGTCTTCCGCGGCAATAACAGCGTGCTGGAGATCAGGCGAGATTTGGCTGAGCGGAATGAATTTGTAGCGTTCGTGATACGGCGTGTGGCGAATCCAGGCCTGCAAACGGCGCTGGATATGCACCGCGGTTGTCGGTGGGTCGATCCACCGGCTGGCCAGAAGGGTCAGCGCGGCAAGCGACCAAACCAGCACTACACCGATGACAAGCCATCGAACAAAGGATCGGAGAAAGCCCTTCCGAAGCAGGGTCTTGGTGTGTGTGTCTGGCCTTTCAGTCACATTTCAGAATAATAGCCTAGGCTGGGTTGCGGCATATGGCTGATCTTGCGCGCTGCGCGTGCATCCAGAGCGCTGCGTTCTGCTCAGCCCACTCGGAACATAGCCCCTTGTTCCTAATTCACAAGGAACCCCGGGTACAAAGATAAAGTGGGATCAGTACCGAGATGTCGGCTTGTCGGAATCGACCCAGCCGAGACTTCCCCGAAGCCCGTTTCTGGACCGCATACAGCTGCTCCGGTGAGTTTGAAGGGGCTATCTGGCATCGGCGGCGGCACGCTCGGCAATCAGGCGGAAGCCTCTGCGCCCAGCTTCATCAGCAAGCTCATGCAATTGAGCATACCCTTGTTCCGCATTTCCAGATTGGATCTCGATCTCGCCTAGTTCCAGTCGCGCTTCGAGCTGACAGCGTACGCAGCCCATGGTCACGGCGCTCCGGAGTGCCGAACGGACGGTGCGACTGGCGTCGTTAAGACGATGTTCCGCGCCTTGGACGTAAGCCGTGGCCAACGCGACATCGAAACGGATGGTCGGATCGTAGCTCTTCGCCGCGAGAGTGACAGCTCGCAACAGCACACGGTTGGCATCGGAAGTTTTCCTTTGCCGAACCATCTCTCGTGCGAGAACGAGTTCTGCTTCGATTTCGTCGTCCTTCATTTTCTGAGAGCGAAGTTCCTCTATCGCGGATCGCAGTGTCGCGACTTCTTCCGGCGCTTGCGCCGGCGATACCTCGGCCATTGCCACTTGGTCTATCGCGGTACTGGCTTTGGCACCGTTCGCGCGGTCCGTTGACAGCGCCTCGGAAAGCGCCTGCTTAGCACCTTCAATATCTCCCGATTTGAAAAGGGCTTTCCCCAGAGACCGCATGGCACCGGCGTATTCCGGCTTGTAGCCTGTCTCCTTGAAGAGTGAAACGGCTTCCTGGTACATGGGCAGTGCGGTTGACATCTCTCCCTGAGCTTCAGCAATTGAACCGAGGGACCCCATTGCCGCCCCCAGAAGAGACTTATCGCCCCCGTGGCGAAGATTCTCGACTAGCGGCTCCAGCTGATTTCGTGCCTCGCGATACCTCCCGCGACGTTGGAGCAGTGCAGCGAGATTATAAGTCAAAACACTCTTGTGGCCCGTCGCGTTCAGGTTAAGTTGGTCGAAGATAGCCAAAGCTTCGCGAACCACGGTTTCGGCTTTTGGCAACTGGCCCTGGCTGCGGTAGATGTCGCCAAGGTTCGAGAGTGCGGCGCAAAGATTCCCTCGACTGTTCGTTGTCCGGAATATGTGTGCCGCTTGCTCGATCTTGTGCTGGGCCCCTGAAAGATCGCCCTGTTGCCCTAACACCAGACCCACGTTCATGGCGATTTCGGCTGAATGATCGAGATTGCCGAATTGGGTGTAGAGCCGTTCAGCGATGCCATAGGCATCCAGCGCGCCACGAAAGTCTCCGAGATCATCCAGCGCGTCTCCTGTAATCTGTTTTGCCTTTGCCAGCAGCAACAAGGCTCCAATCTCTTCCGATTTCTTCGCTGCACTTTCAGCTAAGGCCTGTTCTCGTTTAAAGTCTCCAAGGTGGCCCAGAATCACTGCTTCAGTAAGATCGATTCTCGGATCGTTGCTTTGGGGTGATGGCAACTTCCGAAGGAAGGCAATGGTCGCTCTTGCGGCTTCCGCGCCGTCGTCCATCGCATAAAACTGCGCCCGGGCCAAGCCCAGTCCGTAATCAAGATGGTCGGGGTAGATTTGCTGCAAACGGGAATATACGCCGATCGCCTCTGCCCAGTGTCCGTTAGTCTCGTAATAGCGCACGGCTGTCTCCAACCGCAATCTGTTCGGCAAATTGCCTGACAAGTCCATCGCTTGTCGGCCGGCTGCGGATGCTATGGCTTGGTAGCCCAGGCCATATAATGCACTTGCCAGCCCGGAGTGCGCCGGAGCGAATTTGGGGTCCAAGCGTATGACTTTCTCCAAAAGTACTCGCGCTGCAAAATTGTCCCAAACGCGCAACTTTGCGAGGGCATCGGAGTAGAGGCGGGCTGCATCAGGATTGGCAGGCAACACGGCATTCACTTCTTCCGCCTCGGTCGAGGTCAGCCCTTCCACACCCAGTTTTGCCCGCAGTTGTTCACCAGCGCGGGACGCCAGATCGAACAGGTCCGACTGGGAACCGACAACTGCAACGCTCGCAACCGTATCCCCGGTTACTGCGTCCTGCAAGCGGGCGTCGAGGCGAAGCCGTCCATTGCCGGCTTGTCCGATTGCGAGGTACGAGCCGGCGACGACATAATCGCAACCAATGTCCTTGCGAATCTTGTTTAAGGTATTGCCGCCGTAGCTATCCTTATTATTGGTTAGGGAGAGTTCCAGTTTCGCTCGGGCAATATCCTCCTCCGACACCGTTCTGAGGTGGTCGCCCGCAGCTAATTCCGTGGCGAGCATTTCGGTAAAGGCGGTCGATAACCAGACGTCCCGCGCATTTCCGGAAGCGTTTGTGAAACCCATCACGGCAACCGACCGACGTGTGAGACTGGAGGGAACCACCAGCGACGGTTGAGCTTGCGCCTTTGGCACAGGCTGATTTCGGCGGCTATAACGATACCCACCATATGCGACGAGCAGAACGAGAGGTAGAAGAAACAGGAGTAGAGCCGCCGCAGCCCAGAATGACCGAATGCGACGCTTTGTTGGCTGCACAGTCGAGAACTGGCCGAGGGTCGTGTCGACCGAAGAAAACTCCGCGGACTCCAACTTTGCGGCGCTTTGCAGCGATTCATCCGAGACTGGAATCTGGGAGACTGGAATCTCGGCGACTGGAACCAGCGACTCAACGCTAGCTATAAAGCGATAACCTACCCTGGGCAAGGTTTCGATGTAACGGGGTTCGAGAGAGGTGTCCTGTAGTGCGCTCCGTAACCTTTGCACCGCACTATTGAGGCTCGATTCAAAATTGACGAAGACGTCGCTCGGCCACAACTTCCGTCTCAGATCCTCGCGGGAGACGACCTGGCCAGGTTTTTCGAGGAGCATGGCCAGAATTTGAAATGACTGGTGCGGAATCTTAAGCCTGAGGCCTCCCTTACGAAGCTCGTGCGTTTGCAAGTTGAATTCATAGAGCCCGAAACTCACATGCAGCTGGGGCGCTGACTTTAGGTCGCCGGGGCCGGGCGAACTTTCATTCAAGCGATCGCTTTCCGAATTGCCTGGCTCAACTGGTGACATATTCAAAGCCGAATGGGAAGACCTTCAACATTACGCTTTGTAAATCATCTTCCAAATAGTGTAACGGCCAAGTCAACCCGGCCAACAGCAGTCGTCAACGCTGACGAAAAGAAGAGCTAAATACCTATTCATCAGTCATTTAGCCTGTGAGGTGGATGTAAGCGACATGTGATTTGCGAAAATCGGTCTCTTCGGCGTTGAATGGCGCTTGACACTTTTCCCTGGGGAGCCGCATGATCGGCGGGTTCTCAGACAAAGTCTCCCGCGAGGTATCGCTACCATGAAATGTCCGAGCTTAAAGCAAATTGCAAGTCTGCTGTTCCTCACTACGTCTTTCCAACTCGCTTTTGCTCAGCAGTACAGCGTCCAGGATTTGGGTTCGGTCGTCGGACCGTCGGGCTTTGCCGTTGCTCGAGCCATCAACTCGTCCGGTCAAGTCACCGGCCAGTCCGGCCCCGCCAGCGGGTCTTTCGGAGACGTCTTTCTTTACTCCGATGGCGCGATGAAGAATCTTGGAGCTCTTCGTGGTGGTGGCAATGCCTTTGGCATCGCCATCAATCGTTCCGGCCAAGTGGCGGGAGGCTCCACGAACAAGAAAGGAACCTATCGCGCGTTCATTTCTGGTAAACACAAGCTTGTCGACATCGGCGACCTGGGCGGCGGCACCGCGTATGGTGAAGCAATCAACGATTCCGGGCAAGTCGCGGGCGAGTCGGCAATGGCAGGCGGCGGCGAGGAACCTTTCCTCTATAGCAACGGAACCATGATTGGCTTAGGCAACCTGGGGTCGAACACAGGATGGGCCACGGCGCGCGGAATCAATAACTCCGGAGTCGTTGTCGGATCCTCCTGGACGGCGCAGGACCTACTGCACGGCTTCGCCTGGACCAACGGGACGATGACCGACCTGGGGACCCTCGGCGGAATCTTCAGCCAAGCATGGGCCATCAACAATTCCGGCCAGATTACCGGTGTCGCCTATCTAGCCAATGGCGGGGAGCACGCTTTTATCACGACGGTCGGTGGCACCATGCAAGATTTGGGCGTTTTGGGAGAGCTCGGAGGCAACCCCGCGTACGCCTGGAGCTGGGGCTTTGCCATCAATGACTCCGGCGTGGTCGTTGGCCAAGCCACCGCCAAGGTCACTGGTGACGTTCATGCCTTCGTTTATCAAAGCGGGCAGATGCAGGACCTTAACAGTCTGATTCCCCAGTCGCAATGGGTGCTGTTCGAAGCCCGTGGCATCAATGATGCGGGACAGATCGTTTGCACCGGGACGGACAACGCAGGCAACCAACATGCGTTCCTGCTGACTCCGCTCCAGTAACGCTGGCCGGTCATGACGCGGAAGGCGAGTTTTCCCGTATTGATCGGGAAAGTCAATCGGGTAAGCTTCAGCCCGCCAGACTTGTTAACGTTCGAATTCCACCACCGGAGATCAAATCTATGAAATCACTTCTCACTTACGTTGCATTCTTCGGGTTCGCGGTTTCCGCTTTCGCACAAGCGCCATCCGCGCCGCCCCTCTCTCAACTCTTTGCCTTTTACTGCACCCCCAACTACGCGACCTGTCCCTATGGCTTCCAACCGGGTCCCGGACCCATCCAACTCGCCAACGGCAATCTCTACGGAGCGACCGCGTATAGCGCGTCCGGCAACGGTGGAGGGACGGTGTGGCAAGCGAATCTCTCCGGCGACGTCAATACCCTGTATAACTTCTCGCCCAATGGTTCGGGACAATATCCCAACGGCGAGGTTCCTTCGAATGGCTTGGTAGCAGGCGCTGACGGCAATCTCTATGGCGTAACCGCATTAGGCGGGGCCAACGACGCCGGTGTCTTCTATAGCCTCACGACCGCGGGAACCCAGCAGATCCTATACAGCTTCTGTTCGCTCTCCGGTTGTCCCGATCAGGCCTTTCCCATCGTTCTCGGGGGAGACGGCAATTTCTATGGCATCACCCCGGAGTTTGTGTTCCAACTCACGCCCGACGGCGTCTGGAGCCAGTTCTACAACTTCCACCTCCCCTCGAGTGCGGGCGTCCTGCTCATCGCCGGCACCGACGGCAATTTGTATGGAGTCGCGTCCTCCTTCGCGCCCAAAGTCAGGGAAAGCATTTTCCGTTTGACTACGGGCGGCGTCTACACCACCGTTCACACCTTCCCCAAAAATGCCGGAGCCACCGTCCTGACCCAAAGCTCGAACGGCACGCTCTATGGAGTATTCAACAACGAGAAAACCGGCATTTTCGAGATCAGTACCGCCGGGACGTACAAAGTCCTTCAGAAAACACCTCAGGGCGCGTACCCCCCAACTCTGCTGCTCGAAGGCTCCGATGGCAATCTGTATGGCCTGATCAACGACCTCAATGTTTATCCACCCTATCCCGGCGCTGTATTCGCCATCACTCCAAAGGGAAAGACGATCTTCAGTGAGGAATTCGACTGCAACACCGTTGGTTGCGACGTCCTCAGCCTGATCGAAGCGAGCGACGGCAATTTCTACGGCCTGGCAGTGCAAGGTGGAACGGTGGCGCCAGGGGATATTCAAAACGGCACGATCTTCAAAGTGGCCACTGGACTGAAGGAGCGTTAGCCGACGAGCGGGTAGGTTTTCTTGCGCCTGTAGGAGTCCCGAACATTGCCGCAGAGATTACTTCCCATAACGCCGCGCAGCATTCAGAAATCGTTTGGTGTTTGATGAGGCAAGCGGGGCGATTGTCCAGACGTCCTCTTCGAGGACATCATCTCTTAATCTCCCCGAAGCCCGTTTCTGGCCAATCACAAACCTTGGTAGCCACAAGCCCGTCTACCGGGACTTATCCGTCGGTTTAGGAACATTTCGATTGATCGCAGTCCAGCGGTGCGGTTCGTTCCGTGGCAAATGCTCATCAATCGTTTTTCGGAAGGACCACGCTGCTGCACGCGTGTTTCATGGGGTGCTAAGGAACTTCGGCAGGTTTTCTGCTGCGCGGCCCATGGAGCGGGCAAGGCTTAGTTTGGCGACGTTGTGGGAAAACACGCTGTTGATATAGTCAAGCTCAGCGCCCGCCAGCGCTTCCTGCGACTGAACCAATTCAACACTGTCGGCCACACCCGCCTCCACACGCTGTCGCGTGAGATCGAGAGTCTCCTTGGCGACCCGCGCATTCCTCTGCGCCACTTCCACCTCGCTCGTTGCCGCCTCTAAGTCGAGATAGACTTTTCGAATGTCTCCCTCTACTTGCAGTTTGAGATCTTCGAGTTCGGCGCGTCTTTGCGTTAAAGTGGCGTCGGCTTGCTCGATATCGCCGCCCGTCCGGCCGCCCTGCCAGATGGGGAAGCTCAGCGTTCCCGTAACCGAGAACGTTCCGTGAGAGTGGTCCGGAGTGGTCCCGATCACTCCATAATCGGCCTTTACCCCAAGAGAGGGCAGTCGTTCAGCCCGCGCAGCGGATCTCGCGAGATCGGCGGCGCGGACTTGACCCGCGGCTGCCTTTAGATCCGGACGTTGCTCGAAGGCCTCCCTGAACGCCTCCTCCATGGTAATCGGCGGGGTAGTCGAGTAAGGGACGTCATCGGAGAGGTCATACTGATCGTTAGGCGGTAAACCGGTCATCCGCGCCAGGTTGATCTTCTGCTTCGCAAGATCGTTCTGCAGTGAAGTTACTCGCTGCTGTTGGGTGAGAGCTTGCACTTGACTGCGATCGACATCCACTTGAGCCATTACGCCTACTGCTCGTTCCTGTGATGCCTGTTGATAGAGAGCGTTCGCTGTGTCGAGTTGAGCAAGGGCTGATTGCACTCTGGCTTTGTCGGCAATGACCAAAAGATAAGCGCCCCCGACCGCTAATACCACGAGATCGCGGGAATCTTGAGCCGAAAGTTGGTTTGCACGGAAGCTTTCATTGGCCGATTTGTAGTTTTTCCAAGCTGTGAGATCCACTACGTTTTGCGTGAGACGGGCCCGCAAGTCAATGTAGTTGTAGGGCCCTATGATAGACGGCAAAGAGAAGCCTGGAAGCTTGAACTTAAAGCCCTCGGCTGCCAGGCTGGTCTGCTGCACGGTTTCGGCTAGATCGCCGGTGAGGTTCGGGAGTAGTACGCTGCGTGCCACACGCGTTTGCCCATGCGCCTGACGCACAGCTTGGGCGAGCCCAACTGCTCCAAGATTGTACTCAAGCCCGCGTCGGATGGCGTCTCGCAGAGACAGCTTGCCGGAGAACGGCGCGTTGGAAATACCAGATGTACTTCCCGAGTAAGCCCCTTGAACTTGAACCGTGGGATTCAGAGTGTTGACCGTGCTCGCTACCCCCGGAGTGGTTGACTGCGTGGCCGTCACTGAGCCGCTCTGACTGGTTCGGCCCGAAAGCGGCAACTGTGTTGCTTGCGTGCCCTGGGATTGGGACAGCGCCGTCTGTGCAGACGTTTTTCCGCCTGCAATGCAAATGCTCAACACGGTCAATGTGGCAATCGTCTTCAGGCGACTCGGCCGCGTGTTCAGTTTCGTCTTCCTCATAGACAATTGACCATGGACAATTGACCGTGCCTTTCCTTCCTAACTGAGTTGCTTGCCAAATCGCCAGACGCTGAGCGAAACCAGGACGATGGTAAAAATCAACAGGGCCAGAAAATTGGGCCAGAGCGCGACGATCCCACTTCCTTTGAGCATGCCGCTGCGGGCGATGGTCGCGAAATGGTGAATGGGATTAAGGATCGTAAAGGACTGCATCCATCGCGGCATCGCTTCGACTGGGTTCAGGGCTCCCGATAAAGAAGACAACGGGGGGTTGATAAAAAAGGCAGTTAGCTGTGCTTGCTGCGCAGACTTGCTGAAAGTTGCAATCACCGTGCCAATACTGATTCCGGACAAAATACACAACATGCCGCCAAATAAAACGTAGGGCAAGCTGCCGTGAAACGGGATGTGAAATGCGATTTTGAGCGTCGCAACGCACATCAGCATCATGATGCAGAGCAAGGCAAATAGGGGCACGATCTTGGCGATGATGATCTCGGTCGTGCTTGCGGGAGACATGAGCAGTTGCTCCATCGTCCCGGTTTCTCGTTCTCTCACCATCGCTGCGGATGCAACCAATGAACTGTTCATAATCATCAAGAGACCGAAAACACCGGTCGCAATGAACCAGGAATCAATCAGGCCTGGGTTGTAGATGTAAGCCGGCATGATTTGCACTTGTCCTCGGCGGTTGATCTCGTACGCGGCAACCTGCTTGAGGCTCGCATGAATGCCCGCGCTCTGTAGCCCGGCGGTGTAAGTTTGAATGATGCCTTCTGCATAAGCCTGGCTGATGGTGGCGGTATTCGCGTTGGTGGCGTTTAGCAGGAACTGGACCGTGGTTGAATGTCCGCGGTGCAACTCGCGGGCATAATCGTAGGGGATGACCACTCCGGCATCTACCCTGGACTGACTGATCGAATCTCCCAGTTCATCTACCGAAAAATAGTAGCCTCCAAGGCGGAAGCTCTCGCTCTCGGTGAGGGTCGCGACCAATTCGCGACTCTCCGGAGTCTTGCTTTCATCGACGACACCGAGGCGAAGGTCTGACACCAACGCGCTCAGCGCGAACCCAAACAGCGTCAGTTGCAAGACGGGAGGAACAAGCAAAGAAAGCATCAGACGACGGTCGCGCCGGATCTCGTTGAACTCTTTGCGGACAAGCGCGCGGAACCGCTGATTGAAGACGTTTTGAAAGGGATTCGTCATTTGACTACGCTTACGCTTTCAGCTGCATTCGCCGCATGCTATACCATCCAGCTCCATAGAAAATTGACCCGATGATGCCGATGATCGTCACCTTCCACCAGACAGCAGGCCAGCCGCCGCCTTGGAGGAGCGCATCCCGCACGACCTCGATGTAATACCGGCCCCACATGACAGTCGAGATCCAACGCAATCCAACAGGGATATTCTCGATGGGAAAAATCAGCCCGGAGAGCAGAAACACCAGGAGAAAGCCGCCGAGGGCCACCACTTGCATCGCGGCGACCTGGCTCGGAATCGTCGCTCCCACCATGGTTCCAAAGGCCGCCACGCAGAATGTGTACAGAATCGTGGCGACGATGAAGGGGGTTGGGTCGCCCGCCAGACCCAAACCAAAATATGTAAACAGGAGAACGAGCATAACCACACACTCGGCGAGCGCGACGACCATGAAGGCAAGGATCTTTCCCAGCAGGAATTCGTGCGCGGAGATGCTGGAGACATAAACTTGAAGAATTGTCTTCAGCTCCGATTCTTTTGCCATGGCGAGAGAGGCCAGCAAAGGAGGGAACATCGAGAGTCCCAGCACGAAGATCCCTGGACCGTAAAACTTCTTGGAGGAGAGTCCTGGGTTGTACCAGAGGCGCATGGCAGTTTGGACCAGCGTGATGCCTTGAGTGCCAGCGATGCGTTGATTGTAGGCACGCGTAATTTCGTTGGCATAACCCGCCGTGAGTCTTGCGGTATTGGCGTCAGAGGCGTCCAGCAGCAATTGAACGGGAGAATTCACTCCTCGCGCCATGTCTCTTCCGAAATGGGGCGGAATGATCAGGACCGCCCGAGCCGCGTTTGAGCTGAGAGCCTCTTCGGGTGGCCGATCGATCGGCCAGGCCACGACATTAAGACTAATGGAAGCACGAATCGCGTCCACAAAATCGCGCGAAGCGGGGGAGTCGTCAAAGTCCTGCACGATGATCGGAAGATCGTTTACGGTCAACGAAAGAGACACGCTCATCAGAAGCAACAAGACCACAGGAAGCACCAGGGCGAGAACCAGCGTCCGCCAGTCGCGACAGATCTGAGTCAGCTCTTTGCGGGCTTGTGCAACTACACGTCGCATCGCGTGTGCTCCTTCCTATTCATTCTTCCGGTGCAGCCTTTCCCTGCTGGCGTGCCTTTTCGATCACGTTGATGAATACGTCTTCGAGGGAAAAGGATTCTTCGCGCGCGCTGATTACCCTGATTCCATTGCTTTCAAGCTTCTCTGTCGTGGTCCGTTTGCCGGCATCAACATCTTCGTCCGTGACTACATGGAGCCGATTGCCGAACAGGGAAACTCGCCAACGCTCGGTGTCGCTCTTGAGCACGTCGGCGGCGTGTTGCGGCTGGTCGACGATGAATTCAAGTAAATGGCCGGTTTGCGCACTCTTGATCCCGCTCGGAGTTCCTTGTGCCACCAGTTCTCCCCCGGCCATGAATCCCAGGCGGTTGCATTGTTCCGACTCTTCGAGGTAATGCGTCGTCACAAGAATCGCCGTGCCAGCATCTGCCAGGCGGTTGATCATCACCCAGAAAGCGCGCCGGGCAAGCGGATCGACCCCAGAGGTCGGCTCATCGAGGAAGAGCACGCTCGGTTCGTGCATGATCGCGGCGCCGAAGGCGACACGCTGCTTCCAGCCTCCGGGCAGACTGCCAGTGATCTGGTCTTCTTTCCCTTCGAGTCCCGAGAACGACACCACCCAGCGGATTTTCTCATCGCGCTCACTCGCGGGCACGCCGTAGACGCCAGCGAAAAAGCTGAGATTCTCTCGGATGGTCATATCGTTGTAGAGGGAGAACTTCTGCGACATGTAACCGATCTGTTGGCGAATGCTTTCCGAGCGTAGGTTGCCCTGCTCGCCGGCCAGCCGCATGCTTCCGCTTGTAGCCTCAAGTAGTCCGCACAACATCCTGATCGTGGTTGTCTTGCCAGCGCCATTTGCGCCCAGAAGGCCGTAGATCTCTCCATACGGAATCTCAAGGTTGACATTCTTTACCGCGGTGAACGCTCCAAATTGTTTCGTCAGATTGTCCGCTCCGACCGCAATTTGGCCACGCAGGTTCGAGTGGTCGTGGTGCCCGGGAAACGGTGGATCCTTCGACTCTTCGCCTAGAGCTCGCAAGCCGGCAACGAACACATTCTCGAGAGTGGGCTCATCGATGCGAACATCGCTAACGTGCAGGCCGGCTTTGCTACAGAGGTCTTCAACGATTTGGCGCGCTTTGTCCGGGTCACGTGCAAGAACGTCAAGACGGTCACCAAAACGTTCCACATCCATGATGTCTTTCTGTGGGCCAGATACCTCTGACAGCACGCGTTCGGCTTCGCTCAAGTTGTCGACGCGGACTTCCAGTCGCTTGGCGCCCAAACTCTCTCGTAATTCGGCCGGAGTGCCGATTTGCTGGATCTCGCCTTTGTGAATGAGCGCGATCCGATGGCACCTCTCAGCCTCATCCATGTACGGCGTCGAAATCAGGATGGATAAGCCCTCGGCAGCCAGATGCGCCAGAGCATCCCAAAACTCGCGCCGTGATACTGGGTCCACGCCGGTTGTCGGCTCATCGAGCACGAGCACGCGAGGTTGAGGCACCAAGGCGCAAGCGAGCGAAAGCTTCTGCTTCATTCCACCGCTTAACTGCCCAGCCAGGCGGTTGGAGAATCGATCCATGTCGAACATCTGCAGATACTGGCGGCCTCGCTTGACGATGTCGCCGGACGCGACGCGGCGCAGATCCCCGACGTAGCGAATGTTTTCGAGAACCGTAAGATCGGGGTACAAGCTGAATGCTTGAGTCAGATAACCCGTCTGGGAGCGTGCCTCGCGCGCTGGTTGGCCAAAAACCTCGGCCGATCCCGAGCTCGCTTCCATCACCCCGGCAAGAATCTGGAATGTCGAGGTTTTTCCCGCACCATCGGGGCCGATCAAGCCGAAGATCTCGCCTTTGCCCACCTCAAAAGTGATTCCGCGAACGGCTTCCAGTTTGCCGTAGCGTTTCCAAAGCTCGCTAATCCGAATGGCGATCGTGTCCGAACCATCGGAGCCAGGCTTGGAACCCGGTTTGGAACTTAGGGGAGTGGAAGTCGCGGTCGTCATTTGCGCTTTTCTTCGGGCCACTGATCGCCCGCAACCAGGACCTCGCCGTCAGCCGGCATACCCGGTTTGGCGTATCCCAGGGCTCCTTTCAGCTGCAACTTTAGGCCGACGACTTGTTTCACACGGTCGTCGCGGAAATACGTGTTCTCGGGAGTGAACGTCGCCTGCGGGTCGATGCGCGAAACGTATGCGTCGACCGGTTGCTTGGGATTCGAATCCAGATACACATGCGCAGCCTGGCCGACCTTGACCTTGCCGATCTGTCCCTCGGGAACAAAACCTCGCAGGTACACCTTGCTGAGATCCAGCAGCGTGATGACCGGGGTTCCGGAGGTAATCACCTCTCCCGGCTCTGCCACGCGCGTTACGACCGTCCCGTCAAAGGGCGCTTTCACCGTCAGATCCTGGCGATTCTCCATGGCCTCAGTGAGCTGCGCCTGTGTATGACTGACGCTCGCCATCGCGTCGGCAATAGTCGCCTGCTGCTGCGCCAGTTGCATGTTCACTCCTGCCACGCGGCGTTTGGCGCCAGCCACAGCAGCCGCCTGTTGGTCGGCTGTTGACACTGCCTGTTTTCCTTGACGTTCGGCCACGGCTCCCGATCGCGCCAGTCGCGTGTACGCCTCCTTGTCGAAGCTGGCAATGTCCTGGGCGGCTTCTTGCTGGGCAACGTTTGCCTCTTCCTGCTGCAACTGTTCATTCAGGACCGCAATCTGGTCTCGCGCGGACCTGGCCTTGGCTTGCGCTTGCTGAACTTCCGCTTGCGCTTGCTCTATGCGTGCCCTCAATTGCTCGTCGTCGAGCACGGCGATGATGTCTCCAGTGGATACTCGGTCTCCCTCGCGCACTCGGATTTCGAGAATACGGCCGCTCGTCTTGGGGGACACTGCCGAGTCGTCACCTTCGATTCGACCGCTGAGCGGAACGATGCTTGGCGACATTGGCGGCGTGTAGAAGAACACTCTCCAAACACCGAACCCGACGGCCGCGAGAATCAGAATGACAACCAACGGAACCATGATTCGACGGGCCATCGAGCGGGGTGGCTTCGCATCGGCCGGCGCAGGTTTTGGTTGTGCTTGAGTTGGCTGCGCTGCGGCAGGAGCAGATTGGGGATTTGGTTGCGCTGGGTTCGCCGGCGCAGGCGCAGCTTGCTGGTTTGGTTCGGGTGGCTGCCCTGCTAGAGGCGCCGGTTGAGGTTTTGTTTGGGATGGCGGCGCTACGGCAGGAACAGATTGCGGCTTTGTTTGGGCTGGCTGCCCATTGGAACCATGACTCCCCAAGGCCGTAATCGCCGCATCAAAGGTTTGGACTTCCTTCTGTGCTCGTTCCCGCTCTTGCTTCAATTGCCGAACTATTTCAGACACGTTTTCTACCACCGGCGCAGGCGCAGGTTTTGGTTCGACTTGCGCTCCGACGGGCGCAGGTTGCGGCTCTGGATGGGGTTCCGGTTGCGGTTGGTCCTGCCTTGGAAGTTCTTGAGGCCTGTCGATCACCAGTTGTTCCGTCATTTCTCACCTCGCCTGCTCGACACAGTAGCTCGTCGATCACCAGAATTTGCTTGTCGAAGATATGCCAGCGAAAAGTCCCAGATATGCTCGGCGATCCGGTCCACCTGCTCCGGCGTCATTTCTAACTCCGGCCAAAGTTGCTTCAGTAGAGGACCCGCCAGAACATAAACAAGAATTTGTCCCATGACGCTGTGTGCGCACAGCCGGGTCTTCTCATCCTTGGGAGGCAAATCGATGATGCCCCCGATCAGTTCGAGCAGTCGCTTGTAAATCGGCCGGGACACTTCGTTGACCACTCGCGACAGCGCCGGTGTGGGCTGCACAAGTTCGTGCACCATGATTCGAAAGTGCCAGTCCGGCAAATTTGGCTCGGCCACGCTTTGTAGGCGAGATCTGATGACCGCCCGTAAGATGTCCTCTGGAGGTGCATTCTGATCAAGTGCGCTGTTGATTGCATCCAACCGAGCCGCCCGCACGGATTGCTGCAATACTTCGGTATACAAACCTAATTTGTCGCCGAAGTGATAGTTGACCGCTGCGAGATTGGCGCCCGAGCGCTTGACGATTTCGCGCACCGTGGTCGCGTGATAGCCGCGCTCGGCGAAGACGTGACCGGCAGCTTCAACCAACTTCTCACATGTTGAACCAGCAGCCCTGGTGGCGGACACCGGATGCATTTGCCTTCGACTTTGTTGCGACAGGAACATGAAATGACAGTCTTAAACGACAGTCTGAAACATACGTTTGAATC
>Ga0074044_10002558_pt1 | contig 15857 bp, 14 predicted proteins | sample BogForMeECP23OM1_FD_94443 | JGI IMG/M metagenome (GOLD analysis project Ga0074044, IMG submission 94443) | Bog forest soil microbial communities from Calvert Island, British Columbia, Canada - Bog Forest MetaG ECP23OM1 | ecosystem: Environmental > Terrestrial > Soil > Wetlands ...
CCGGAACGACTCACGAGGAAACGTTCCTCCCGCACCTCACCTTGTTCCGGGTGCGTTCGGTCGCGGATCGTCGGCGGGCGGAGGAACTCTTGACCGGCCGCCTCCCCCCACCCGCCCCCCGTCGGGTCCGCGTCCGCGAGTTCGTCCTCAAGGAGAGCGAGCTCTCCTCGCGGGGGGCCACCCACCGGACGGTCGCGACCTTCCCGCTCTCGAGCGCGTCGCCCGATCGGGTCTAGACGGGCGACTCATCCCGACTCGACCGCCGCACGGTCGGCGACGAGCTTCCGCCACAGGTAGAGCGTGGCGTAACTGCCCCAGCCGGGATAGTACCGCTCGGCCCACTCCCGGGCCTTCTCCTCGGGCGCCGAACGAGGGAGCACGCGGTACTCCTCGAGCGCCACCCGGATCCCGAGGTCGCCCGCGATGAACACGTCGGTCCGCCCGACTCCGCGCAGGAGCGCGTTCTCGGCCGTCCATCGACCGACCCCGGGGAGCCGGTCGAGGCTTTCGACGGCGGTCTCGAGAGGAAGGGAGGCGAGACCGTCCGAGGGGAGCGTCCCGTCCTCCGCGGAGTCGGCGAGGGCGAGGAGCGAACGACTCTTCGCCGTGCTCAGCCCGGTCGAGCGGAGCCCGGGGAGGCCGAGCGACCGGATCTCCTTCGGGGTCGGCACGCGCGGGACCTCGACCCCGTCCACCTCGAGGAACGCGCCGGTGCTCTCGAGCAGGCGTTCCTTCATCGTGTTCGCGGCCCGCACCGAGAGCTGCTGTCCGAGGATCGCGTGGATGAGCGCCTCGTAGACGTGGGCGTCGCGCGGGATCCGAAGCCCTCGGAACCGACGGTCGGTACCGGCCAAGGTCGGTTCCTTGCGGACGAGCCGGTAGAACTCTTCGACCGGGTGGTCCAGGGAGAAGAGCGCCCGCGCCGCGGAGCGCGCGGCCGGTCCGTCCGCCCCCCACGCCTGCACGCGCCATCGCCTTCCCTTCGGCTCGACCGAGAGGACCCAGGGTGCCTCGGGAGGTCCCCAGGCCCTGAGGAGACGGTCCCCGTCCTCCGCGAACACGATGGAACGCGAGGAGTATTCGAGCTGCTGCCGCTCGGCGGGGAGCGACGCGAGGCGCGGAGGAGTGATCGCGGTGACCGTGGCGGGACCCACGCGGACGGGAAGCGGCGCCCCCTAAGAGGCCGCAGGTGCCGCCCTCCGGTCGAACGACGATACCGTTATCCCGCGCGGCACGACTCGTTCGCCCGCTCCCCGGGGTGGGGAGAGGGGGCCGGGTGACCGTCGTCCGACTGCTATCCGCGTTGCTCGCGCCGAGAGTCCTCCTCCTCACATTCGTCGCGCTCGCCCTCCTTGCCGCGGCTCTCGCTACGCCGACCCTGCTCGCGGGGCCGACCGCCCACCCCCGGGACCCGTCGCCGACCTCGACCTCGGCCTCGTTCCGGGGAGACCTCCTCGTCGAACCGGCCTCGGCCACCTCGGTCGGCGAGGTAGGCCCCGTCCCGAGCGAGGGCGTAGTGGGTACATCGATCTCGTTCGTGTGGCAGGCGCTCGGCCCGGGCGGAAGCCGGGTAGCTACCTTCGCAGTGGGATGCGAGCTCACGGTCACGGACAGCACGAACGGGTCGAGCGTGCGGTCGTGGGTGAACGCGTCGGCGTCGGGAGCCCTACACCGGGCCACGAACGGCACCTTCTCGGTGCCGGCCGCCGCATGGAATGATGGTGTCCTCAACTTGACCGTCAGCGTCGCGTCCGCGGTCCCCGTAACCGTCCGGCTGTTCGGACCCCTCCTTCCGTCAGTTCCCGCTTCCGTTGGGCTCACGATCCTTCCGGACCTCGACCATCTCGTCCTTTACGGACACGACCCGTACGTCCTCGGCAATCGGACGAACGACACTTTCTGGCACGTCCGGGACCGGTTCGGCGACCCGACTCCGGGGGCCTTCTTGATCGTCGAGTACTCCACCGTCACCTCGGTGAGCAAGGCGGTCGTACCGGTGAACTGGACGTCGGCCGGCACGACCGGGGCGTGGGTGAACTACTCGGCTCCCGGAACCGGGAACGGCACGTTCCGGGTCACGGACGCGGCCAACGCGACCTTGCTCGGGCCGGTCTCCGTTCCGGCCGTTACGGGTCCCGCTCCCGTGGCCGCCCCCGTTCCGACGGCCTCGCTCTCTTCCCTCGCCCGGGTCGCGACCGTTCTGCTCGGACTCGCTGGGGTCGTCGGAATGGCGGCTCTCGCCCTCGGCGGCCGGAGGCGGCCGGCGCCCGCCCCGAGCGACGGAGAGGAGGAGCTCCGGCGCCTGGCGGAGGGCCGGGAAACGGTCGTCGAGATCCTACGACGGGCCGGTCCGCTCGGGATCGCGGAGATCGAGGCGGCGTGGGAGCCTCCTCCGGCACCCCCGGTGGTCGCCGACTGGGTCGCGTCGCTCGTGACCGACGGGACGCTGACCGCGGCCCTCGGAGAGGAAGGCCGCGCGCGGTTCGCCCTCGCGGAGCGTCCGGTCGAGGAGCCGAAGGTCACGTTCGACGAGGCCGCGCTCGACCGCGAGATCGCGCGGCGCGATGCGGCGGTGGGCGACGAAGAAGAGAAGACGCCCGAGTGACGACGGCCGTTCCCGAATTCGACCTCATCCCAGGAACGGGCGGCGCCAGTCGTCGGGCTGGACCGCGGTCTCCTTGATGTTCCGCGGAGAGAGCCAGCGCAGGAGGTTCAGCACCGAGCCGGCCTTGTCGTTCGTTCCCGAGCGCCGGGCGCCTCCGAACGGCTGCCGGCCCACGATCGCACCGGTCGGCTTGTCGTTGATGTAGAAATTGCCGGCGCTATATCGCAGCGTCTGCTCGGCGAGCGTGACGGCCCGGAGGTCCCGGGCGAAGACCGCGCCCGTGAGGGCGTAGGGCGAGGTGGCGTCGCAGAGCTTCAGCGTCTCCTCGTACTTTGCGTCCGGGTAGACGTAGACGGTCAGCACCGGGCCGAAGATCTCCTCCGAGATCAGTTTCCCGTGCGGGTCGCTCGTCCGGATCACCGTGGGACGGACGAACCAACCCTTCGCGCCGTCGGTCTCGCCGCCGACGACGAACGAGTAGTCGCGGGGATTCTTCCGCGCGAAGTCGAGATACCGCTGGATGTTCTCAAACGCCGGCTCGTCGATGATCGCGCCCATCAGGTTCCCGAGCGTGTCGACCCGGCCCATCGGGACCTTCGGGACTTCCTCCTTCAGGACCCGCTCCACCTCGGGCCACCGGCTCTCGGGGATGTAGGCGCGCGAGCACGCCGAGCACTTCTGGCCCTGGTACTCGAACGCCCCACGGATCAGGTTGAGCGCGGTGCCGCGGACGTCGGCCGACGGGTGCATGAAGAGGAAGTCCTTGCCGCCGGTCTCGCCCACGATGCGCGGGAAGTTGCGATATTTCTCGAGGTTCGCGCCCACGCGCTTCCAGATCTGGACGAGCGTGTCGTAGCTGCCCGTGAAGTGGATGCCGGCGAGCGACGGGTGGTCGAGGAGGATGGGCGCCTCCTGGCTCGGGAACGGGACGAAGTTGATGACGCCGGCGGGGAGGCCCGCCTCCAGGAGGACCTTGTAGATCTCGTAGTTCGAGAAGATCACCGAGCGGGCCGGCTTCCAGAGCGCGACGTTGCCGACCATCGCGGGCGCGGTGGGGAGGTTCCCCGCGATCGAGTAGAAGTTGAACGGAGGAATGGCGAGCACGAACCCCTCGAGCGGCCGCCAATCGAACCGGTTGGTCTCGCCGGGATACTGGTTCGGCTGCATCTCGTAGATCTGGCGCGTGAAGTATGCGTTGAAGTTCCAGAAGTCGACGAGCTCGGCGAGGTCGATCTCGGCCTCGTACGGGTTCTTCGAGTGGTTGAGCATGATCGCGGCGATGTTGCGGGTTCGGCGGGGACCCGCGAGAAGCGTTGCGGCCTTCTCAAAGACCGCCACCCGGTGATACCAATCCAGACGCGACCAGCTCTCGTGCGCGGCGAGGGCGCTCTCCGTGGCCTTCCCCAGCTCCGTCGCTCCGGCGACGTGGGCCCGGGCCAGGACGGTCGAGTGGTCGTCCGGGCACCGCACGTCGACCGTGTTGCCGGTCCGTACCTCGTGCCCATCGATCACGAGCGGAATCTCGAGCGTCATCTTCCGTATCGCCGCGAGCTCCTCTTCGAGCTTCCGGCGTTCGGGAGTGTTCGCGCTGTACGAGCGGATCGTGTTCACGTCGTTGCTGGGCCGCTCGACATTCCAGATCATGGAGACCGCGACGGGCCGAACGGCCCTAACGGTTTCGTGAAGTGCCGTTGATACGGGTTTAAAGACGGCCCCCTCCCCTCAAATCCGGCGGAGAGGACCGTCATGACGTCGGACCGGGTCGTACGACACCCCATCCTAGAGGTGCCCGCCCACCCCGAGAGGGTGGAGTTCACCTTCGACGGGCAGCGGCTCGAGGCCCGGAAGTCCGAGATGATCTCCTCGGCCCTGTTCGCGAACGGGGTCCGCGTCTTCGGTCGCCATCGGCGCGACGGCTCGCCCCAGGGGATCTTCTGCGCGAACGGCCAGTGCGCGCAGTGCCTGGTGCTCGCGGACGGCCTTCCCGTGAAGGCATGCATCACGGCGGTCCGTCCGAACATGGACGTTCGCCCGCTCGACGGCTTACCCCAACTCCTCGCCGACGACGCGCCGCTCAAGCTGCGCCGAGAGATCCCCGAGGTCGCGACCGACGTCCTCATCGTGGGCGGCGGGCCCGCGGGATTGACGGCCGCGGTCGAGCTCGGCTCGAAGGGCGTGAGCTGCGTCCTGTGCGACGATAAGCAGGCTCTCGGCGGGAAGCTGAGCCTGCAGACGCACAACTTCTTCGGCTCGGTGAAAGACTGCTATGCGGGGGAGCGAGGCATCGACATCGGCCGAACCCTCGAGGAACAAGCTCGCGCGCAGAAGGACGTGAACATCTGGACCGATTCTCCGGTCGTGGGGATCTTCCAGGACGGGATCGTGGGGGTCCTGAGGCAGGGCCGGTTCACCCTGGTCCGGCCGAAATGCATGCTCGTCGCCGCCGGGGCGCGCGAGAAGGCGCTCGCGTTCGCCGGCGCGGACCTCCCGGGGGTCTACGGGGCGGGCGCCTTCCAGACGCTCGTCAATCGGGACCTCATCAAGCCCTCCCAGCGACTGTTCATCATCGGCGGCGGGAACGTCGGCCTGATCGTCGCCTACCAGGCCCTCCAGGCGGGCGTGGACGTCGTGGGTCTCGCCGAGGTCCTGCCGGAGTGCGGCGGCTACAAAGTACACCGGGACAAGATCCTCCGTCTCGGCGTGCCGGTCTACACTTCCCACACGGTACTACGAGCCGAAGGCAAGGACCGGGTGGAGCGGGTGACGATCGCCCGCGTCGACGGTCGCTTCCGACCGGTCGAAGGCTCCGAGAAGTCCTTCGCCGTCGACACCGTGCTGGTGGCGGTCGGACTCTCCCCGGTCAACGAGCTGTTCGAGGAGGGGCGCCGGCTCGGGATGCGGGTCTACTCCGCGGGCGACGCGAACGAGATCGCGGAAGCGTCGGCCGCGATGTTCTCCGGCAAGATCGTCGCCCGGACGATCCTGAACGACCTCGGGATCCCGACGGGGATCCCTCCCGAGTGGCTCAGCATCCAGGCGATGTTGCGCTCGCATCCGGGTCCCGTGCTCGGCGCGTATCCACCTCCGTCAGGGATGAGCGTCTACCCGATCCTCCGCTGTGCCCAGGAGATCCCGTGCAATCCCTGCACGGATGTTTGCATCACGGACGGGATTGCGATCCCCGAAGGGAACCTCCTTGGGCGACCACGGCTCGTCGGGGATTGCGTCGGGTGCCTGCGATGCGTGGCGATCTGCCCCGGCCTCGCGATCAGCCTCGTCGACAAGCGCCACGACCCCTCGTCGAAGGTGGCGAGGGTGACGCTCCCATGGGAGATGCCCGAGGAGCTCGTGCACGTCGGGCAGGAAGTGTCGACCACCGGCAACGAAGGAGATGCCATCGGCACGGGCAAGGTGATCCGGATCCTCTCCGGGAAGTCCCTCAACCGCCGGCGCTTGCTGGTGCTCGAAGTCCCGTTCGCCGACGCGGAGAAGGTGGCAGGGGTGCGGATCCGGTCGCCGGAGCTCCCGGTCGCGCCGCTGTCCACTTCTCCGGTGAGCGACGACGAGGTGATCGTCTGTCGTTGCGAGCGCGTCACGAAGCAGATGATCGAGGAGTTCATCCAGGGCACGGGCAGCCGGGACTTGAACGCCGTCAAGGCCGCGCTCCGCTCCGGGATGGGGCCGTGCGGAGGGAAGACGTGCGCCGAACTGACGATCCGGATCTTTCGCGAGCTCGGAGTGGACCTGAAGACCGTCACTCCGCCGGTGCACCGGCCGTTCACCCAGGAGGTCCCGATGAAGGCGTTCCTGGTGGAAAGCGATGGCGACAGCGCAGTTTGATGTCATCGTCATCGGCGCAGGGTCGGTCGGGAATCCTACCGCGTACTTCCTCGAGCGCGAAGGGCTTCGGACCCTCGTGCTTGACGAGTTCGCCTCTTCGGGCCAGGGACAGAACAAGGCCGCCATCGGCGGGGTCCGCGCGACCCACTCCGACCCCGCGAAGATCGGCCTCTGTCAGCAGAGCCTCGAGGTCTTCTCCGAGTGGAAGCAGACCACGGGGACCGACATCGGTTGGAAGAAAGGAGGGTACTGCTTCCCCGCCTTCGACGAGAAGGTCGAGACGACGATCAAGGGGCTGCTCCCGGTTCAGAAGCGTCATCGCCTCAACATCGACTGGCTCGAGGCCGACGGTATCCGCAAGGTCGTGACCGGAATCAACGAGGACGGCTTGCGGGGCGGGACCTACTCGCCGGACGACGGTCAGGTGAGCCCCCTGCTCGCGGCCGAATCGTTCACGAAGGAGGCCGTCCGACTGGGCGCGGTGTATCGCTACCGGGAGCCCGTGACATCGCTGGTCCGGAACGGGAACGCGGTGGTCGGGGTCCGCACCGACAAGGAAGAATACCGGGCCTCGACCGTGGTCAACGCCTCGGGCGTACGGGCGACCGAGGTCTGTAAGATGGCGGGCCTCGACATTCCGGTCCTTCCGGACAGCCACGAGGGCGGGATCTCCGCCCCGGTCGCGCCGTTCCTCGACCCGCTCGTGGTCGACCTGCGACCGGGACCCGAGGGGAAGACGATCAACTTCTATTTCGGGCAAGATGCGAACGGCCAGATCATCTTCTGCTACACTCCGAAGGTGCCGATCTCGGGGACGAACCGCAACTCGACCTACGAGTTCATGCCGACCATCGCCGCGCGGCTCGTGGAGGTGATCCCGCGATTGAAGAACCTCACGATCCGTCGCGTGTGGAGAGGGCTCTACCCGATGACCCCGGACGGCAGCCCCGTCGTGGGGAAGGCTCCGAACGTCGACGGGTTCGTCCTCGGCGTCGGGATGTGCGGTCAGGGGTTCATGCTCGGCCCCGGCGTCGGCCGCAACCTCGCGTCCCTCGTCGCCCGGGGCACGCCGCTCATCGACCGCGAGGTCTTCGACCTCCTGAGCCCCGCGCGGGACTTCTACCGGGGGAAGAAGGAAGCGCTGAAGTGACGACCCGCCCCTAGGACGGGTCCCGGCCGACGAGGTCGTAGTAGCGGTACGCCGCCTCGCCCGCGCCGAAGCAGAACTTGAGGGTCGTGAAACCGCTCTTGAGCTCCGCGGCCGCGCGCAGGACGTCCGCCTCCGACTTTCCCTTGTGGAGGAGGTCGTCGAACAGCTCGGCGATCCGATCCATCTCGGGTTCGCGCATCCCGACGCGAGTGACCTCGGGAGTACCGAGGCGCACCCCGCCCGGGTGCTTCGGGCTCTTGTCGCCGGGCAAAAGGTTCTTGTTCGCGATCACGCCCGAGTCCGCGAGCCGCTTCGCCACCGCCTCGCCGCCGCCCTCCTTGTCGACCCGGACGGCGATCGTGTGGGAACGCGTGAAGCCGAGGTTGGGCGCGAGGACGTCGAACCCCCGGTCGTGGAGCGCCTGGCCGAGGGCGCGGGCGTTCGCGACCGTCTGGCGCGCGTACTCCCGTCCGAACTCGATATGCTCGGCGAGGCTGACCGCGAGGGCGGCCATCGCGTTCAGGTGGTGGTTGCTCGTCACGCCGGGGAACGCGCCGCCTTGGAGGCGCTTCACGACCTCGGAATCCTCGGTCGAGGCGAGCAGGATACCGTGCTGCGGGCCGGGCAGCGTCTTGTGCGTGGAGGCGCTCATCACGGTAACGCCCTCGTGCAGCGGGTCCTGGAACTCCCCGCCGGCGATGAGCCCGAGGACGTGCGCCGCGTCGTACCAACCCCGCGCGCCGATCTCCTCGAGCGTCGGTCGGAGCTCTTCGAGCGGCATGGGGAACAAGAAGAGCGAGAGGCCGAACAGGCAGACCTTCGGTCGCACCGCCTTCAGGATCTCGCGCGTGCGGGCGACGTCGATCGTCATCCGCTCCGCGTCCCAGGCGTAGTAGACAGGCTTCACGCCCCGCAGGCCGAACGCGCCGAACGACGCGCTCGAGATGTGCGCGCCGTCCGCGAGACGGCTCGTCCCCACGAGGTCGCCGGGCTCGGTGAGCGCCTTCAGTACGGCGAGGTTGGCGACGGTGCCCGAGGTCGGGCGGACGTCCGCGAACGAGCAGCGGAAGAGCCGCTTCGCGAGCGCGAGGCAGATCTCCTCGACCTCGTCGACCTGTTCGTTGCCTTCGTAGTACCGTTCCCCGGGAAGCCCCTCGGCGTACCGGGAATGGAAATCGCTGATGAGAAGCTCCTTCGCGTACGGCGAGAGGAGGTTCTCGCTCGCGATCAGCGGGATCGCGGCCTCGAAGCGTTTCGAGTGGCGTTTCACCGCGTCGCGGATGCGCTCGACGGTCGCGGCCATCTCTCCGGGTTTCGGAGCCAGGGGCGTCGACCCCCCCACCCCCCCGCTGCCACTGGAACCCGTCCCTGCCCCACGACCCGCCATGAACCCTCGCGCTCGAACCGACCGGGCCTCCTCACCTCCTCGAGGCCATATATGGACCGTGCCCGTCCCGGCGCTGTCATGCCCTCACCGGCTTCCTCGACCCCTCTACGTCCCTGGCCCGTCCACCGACGCTTCTACGTACCGTACCACGACCTTGACGTCCTGAACCACCTCAACCACGCCGCCTACCTTCCCTACATGGAAACTCTCCGATGCGACTACTACCTCCCCCTCCTCCCTTCTCCCGACCCGACGCAGATCGACATCATCATCGCCGAAGCCACCTGCCGCTACCTCGCTCCCGTAGCGTATGGTTCGGAGCTCCTCGGCGAGGTCGCACCTGCTCGCCCGCTCGGTCGCACGAGCTTCACTCTACTCTACCGCTTCACCCTCGCCGGCACGTCCACCGTCACTTCCCGCGGCCGTACCATCAACGTCGTCTACGATTACGCGAAAGGGACCAAGAAGGAGATTCCGCCGGAGCGTCGCGCTGTCCTGGAGCGCGATGCGGTCGACCCGGCGGACGAAGGCTGGTAAGGATCCCTTCCACTGGAAATGGGGGGGTGGGGGGGACGCCCGGTCAATACGCCGGGTGCACGGGGTCGCGACGCGGGATCGGTGGGGGCCACGGAAGCGGCTCGATGTACCCCGGCTCTTCCGTGACGGTCTCGATGCGGTAGAGGACCCCCGTGCCCTTGAGGGCCTCGTGGATCTTCGAAAGGCGTTCTTGGAAATCCGACTCATGCTCCCAGTCGAAGACGAGGTCGTGGGGGCCGATGATGAACGAGAGTCCGGCGACCGCCTTCAACCGTGTGGAGATCTCGATCGGGGAGCGGCTTTCTGGCGTGAAGTAGAGGTCCACGTAGCTGTGCATGGCGGGAAGCGCATCGTGAAAACGCGGTTCTCTCCTACTTAAAGGTCCCGCCGGGACGGCGAACCCCGGCGCGAGTGCTAGGCCAGCAGGATTGCCATCCGGACGAACCGCACGGAGACCCCGCGTGCCCCTCAGCCCCGTCGCCCCGCCAGCGTCGACGGGTCACGGTAAGGCTGCTCCCGTCAGGACCTGACCCGATGCCCGTGATGGATAGCCGCTAGGGCGCTCCTCCGAGCGCCCGTCGCAACACCCGCGGCCCGGCGGAACAGAGCGTCGACGAGGCGCCACGAGACGCACAGTTCGTCCGAATGTCGCTCCTGCCTGTCACCCCCGCTAAGGACGGTTTCGGTGTGTAAGGGGACGCCCACCCCCCCGGTCGAGCCTAGCGGAAAGTCGACGCCGGGGCTCGTACATAGGTCTTGGCCTTGCGAAATCGGCGGACGTCAGCCGTCTTGGGGCGTTATCGGATGTGCTCGAGGGAGAACGACCCCAGGTTGAACGAGCGCTTCGTGAACCCGTAGCCGACCCACGAACGCGCCTGGGCCTCCCCGATCCCGCGGATGGCGAGGAGCGTCTTCATCTGCTCGATCTTGAGGTTGATCGAGCCGTCGACCATGTGCTCGAGCGTCTCGAGGTCGCTCTCGGAGTGCATGCCGCTGTCGAGCTCGTAGTAGCCGACGGCTCCGTCGATCTTCCGGCGGCCGACGAACGGCTGCAGGAATCGGAACGTCGCGGCGGTGTCGAGGTAAGCGGTGACGGTCGAGACCGACTCGAAGATGAGCCGATACGTCGGGAACTTCTCCTTGAACTCCTCCGCGAAGGAGTTGACGGTCTGGGACAACTGGTCGAGGAGGCTCTTGTCGGTGGAGGAGAGGAACCGCACGCCCACGCCCGTCGGGGCGGCGCCGACCGAGCGGGAGTACAGGTCCGCGTAGCGGATCATGCCCTTCTTCTCCGCCTCGGCGAAGCCGTTGTAGAGGCCGGCGAGGTCCTCGCGGACTTGGAGGTACGTCTTGTCGGTGACGACCCAGATCGACGGGATGCCGAGCCGAAGCCCTTCCGCCGAGAAGAGGCGGGCGAGCACGTCCTTTCCCGTGTGCGCCGGTCCGTTGACGAGGATCTGGGCGCCGACGGGGAACCCTCCGTAGAGCAGGTCGTCCAGGCGTCGGACCCCGCTCTTCACTTTCGCTTCGGAGACCGAGGCGACCGCCTCGGCGTGCATCTTCTCCGCTTCCGCTTCGGCGGTGGCGCCGCTCATGCGTTCGAGCTCCTGGAGGCGTTCGCGCAGCTGGCCCTCGCGCGCCCGGAGCTCTGCCTCCTTCTGGGAGAGCTGGTGGCGCAGGTCCTCGACGCGGCGGGCCTCGTCGCCCACTCCCGCACCGGTCGGACCGACCTCGCGGCGGAGCTCCTCGAGGCGGCGGGCCTCGATGTCGAGCGCCTGCCGGCGCGTCTGCAACTGCTGGTCGTAGGCCGCGAGCTCTCCTTCCTTGAATTCGAGGACGCCGCTTCTACGTGTGTTCTCCTCGGCGTTGATCCGGATTTCCTCGAAGCGGGTCCTCAGCTCGTTCTCGCGCGCGACGAGGTCGCGGTCCCGCTGCTGGACCTCCTCGAGACGCCGGGAGAGCTCCTCGCCGACCGGGCCCCGCTCCTGCGTCAGGATCGATTCGCGGTCGCGGGCGAGCTCGGTCTGGCTCGAAAGGCTGCGAACGTCCCCCTCGAGCTGGACGATGCGGCGACGCAGCTCCGTCTCCCGCTCGATGTACTCGTGCTCGCGTTGGGAGAACTCCTCGCGCAGGCGCTGGTCGAGCTCGTGGGTCGCCTTCTCGACGGTATCGGCCGCGTCGACGGTCGTCGCCGGCGCCTCGACCCGGGCACGGGCCAGCGCGGCGGCATCGGGCGCGTTCTGTCCGTCCACTCCTTCGAGGGCGAGCAGCCGCAGCTTGAGCTCGGCGAGCTCGTCGTCCTTCGACCGGAGCGCGAGCTCCCGCTCCTTCGCCTCGCGCGAGCGGACGTACTTGATGACGGCGATCGAGCCGCGCTTCACGTGCTCGACCTCGTCCTCGAGCTGTTTCCGCTTCGCCCGTTCGTCGAACAGCTGGCGTTGGAGGTCCTGGACCTCCTGGATCATCGTGGACGGGTCGAACTGGTCGCTCTTGACGCGGTCGAGAAGTCCGGTGAGCCATCGCACGACCGTCTCCTCGCGTTCGAGGACAGGCGCGGTCGCAGCGATCTCGGCGGGAGAGGGAGCGGCGGGACCTTCGGCGGGTCTCGGGGCCGGGGCGGGCGCCACCGGCGCCGCGGGGATCGGTCGGTCGGCCTCGGAGGAGCGGATCCAGTCCTCCATCGCGCGGTCGTCGCCGTCCACCCACTTCCGCAGCACGTCGGTCGACTCCTTCTGGGCGAGCGCGGGTCGTCGCCGGCGACCCCGGTCGCTACGGCGGACAGTGCCGGCCCAGCGCTCGACGATCCGGTCGGAGTCGATCGGGCCGGCGCCTCGATCGTGAGGGGTCCGGACCCGCGCGGCCTCCTCGGAGGAGATCCCGAGCTCGGCCAGGGCCTCGTTCGAGAGTTCCCGGGCCGCGGAGACGTTCGTGTGGCCGGCCTTCACGAGTCGCTCGGCCGTATCGACGCTCACGCCGAGCGAGCGAGCGAGCTCCTCGGCCGGAGAGCCTGCCGGCGCAGCGAGGGGCGCTACGGTGTCGGTCGAACCATCCATGGGCGGGGGATAGATACTAGCAGCTAGGGGGGTCTTAATAACCCCGGGCGCGCACGAACCGACCGCGTCCGCCGGCGGGCGGCCGACCTCTATCCGATAAATACGGCCGGCTCTCCGTCTCGGCGATGGACCTAGAGGAACGCGTGCGCCGGGTCGTCCGGAACACGGAGGAGGTCGTTACCGAGGAGGAGGTCCGGACCCTCCTCGGCAGTACGGCCCACCCCCGAGCGTACATCGGCTTCGAGCCCTCCGGCTCGCTCACCGTCGCCCACCTCATCACGACGCGCAAGATCCTCGACCTCGCGGAGGCCGGATGCGACGTCACGGTCTTCCTGGCCGACTGGCACGCCTGGATCAACGACAAGCTCGACGGCGACCTCGCCCGCATCACGGCGGCCGGGCGCTACATGCAGGCGTCGTTCGTCGCGCTCGGCGCCGACCCCGAGCGCGTCCGGTTCCGCTGGGCGCACGAGCTCACCGGTTCCTCGGACTATTGGGCGAGGGTCGTGCGGGTCGCGAAGGCGACCAGCCTCGCCCGCACGAAGCGCGCGATGTCGATCATGGGCCGGGGCGAGGAGGAGTCGGACCTCGATACCTCCCGGCTCTTCTATCCGGCGATGCAGGCCGCCGACATCTTCGAGCTCCCCGTCGACATCGCGTACGGCGGCATGGACCAGCGCCGGGCCCACGTCCTCGCCCGGGAGGTGGCGCACCATTACCACTGGCCGGTACCGGTGGCCGTCCACACGGCCCTCCTCTCGTCGCTGCGCGGCGGGGGCCGGATGAACCCGACCGACGGAACGGTCGAACGGAAGATGTCGAAGTCCGACCCGGGCTCGGGCCTTCCGATCTCCGCGGACCGAGCAATGATCACCGAGCGCCTGCAGGGCGCCTTCTGCCCGGCGAAGGAGGTGCAGGGGAACCCGGTCGTCGAGATCGTCCGCCACATCGTCCTGCCGTGGGAAGGCCGATTGCGGGTCGACCGACCCGCGAAGTACGGCGGGCCGCTCGAGTTCACGGACGAGAAGGAGTTCCTCGCGAGCTGGTCCGAAGGCCGCCTCCATCCCCAGGACCTCAAGGGAGCCGTCGTCGAGTCCCTTGACCGCCTCGTCGAGCCCGCGCGACGCTACTTTGCCGCCCACCCCGAGTTCTCGCCGGCCTCGTTCGCGGGCGCCCCGTCCAATAGTTCTTGAAGACGCGCGTGCTCGGCCTCCGCGGAGCGACGTTTCATGGGAGCGACGAAGAGTCGCGCGGAACTGCTCGGCACCGGTGGAACGCTCGGCGTCGTGCTCATCCACGACATCTACGGGCGGGGACCGTACGTCCGTTCGGTCGCGGAGGCGCTCGTCGCGGCGGGGATCCCGACCGCGGCGGTCGACCTCTTCGGAGGGAAGACGCCCGCGAGTGTCGAGGAAGGTAGGGAGATCGCCGGAACCCTCACCGACGAGGGGGTGCTCGCCGTCCTCGAGGAGGCCCGCGGGGAGCTCGCCGGGCGGTTGACGGGTCCGGCCCGTGTCGGGACGCTCGGCTTCTGCATGGGCGGGGGATACGCGCTCCTCGGCGCCTGCCACCGTCCCTTCGACTTCGCGGTCGATTACTACGGGAAGATCGCCCACGTCGAGGACGTCTCGGGCCTTCGCGGTCCGGTCCTCGTCCTCCTCGGGTCCGAGGACGAACGGATCACCCCGTGGGCGCTCACGGAATTCATGCCCGCCGCGCTCCGCGCGAAAAAGCGCGTTTCGCTCGAGCTGTATCCGGGGGTCCGGCACGCGTTCCACCGACCGGGCTGGGAAGGGCACGACCCGGCCGCGGCCGCCGACGCGTGGCGACGGACCCTTGATTTCCTCTCCGACGTACGGGCCGTGGAAGCCCCTCGCTCTGCGCAGAGTTAAATAGCGCAGCCCGTAGCAGGCCCCACCCGTGAGCCGAGGACCCCCCGATAAGGGGGTTCCGCTGACGCGAGGAACCATGGCGCGACCGATTTACGTGCGATTCGAGACCCCGAGCGACCTCGCCGACAAGGCCCTGCAGCTCGTGCAAGTCGCGAGCGAGACCGGAAAGATCCGGGTCGGCACGAACGAAGTGACGAAATCGAGCGAGCGCTCGGAAGCGAAGCTCGTCATCATGGCCGAGGACGTCGACCCGGTCGAGATCCTCGTCCACGTTCCGATGCTCTGCGAAGAGAAGCGGATCCCCTACCTCTACGTCCCGAAGAAGCAACGCCTCGGCCAGTCGGCCGGCCTCTCGAAGTCCGCGGCGAGCGTCGCGGTCGTGGAGGCGGGCGAGGCCCGGACCCTCCTCGAGGAGCTCGTCGCCGCATTCCCGACCCTCAAGAAGTAGTGACGGGACCGCGGACAGGGAAAGTCGATGGCGGAAGAGAAGGGCTCGCCGGCCGAGGTCGTCGAGCTCGTCGGACGTACCGGCATGGCCGGGGAGGCGACGCAGGTGAAGGTCCGCGTGCTCGCCGGTCGCGACCGCGGCAAGATCATCACCCGCAACGTCGCCGGCCCGATCCGCCTCGGGGACGTCCTGATCCTGCGCGAGACGGCGCGCGAGGCGCGCAAGCTCTCCGTCCGGTAGGTAGCGAGGAACGTCGATGGTCGTCAAACGCCAGTGCTCGTTCTGCGCCCGGGAGATCGAACCGGGCACCGGCATGATGTTCATCAAGCGGGACGGCCAGGTCTTCAACTTCTGCACCTCCTCCTGCCGCAAGCAGCAGCTCCACCTCGGCCGCGTCGGTCACCGCTTCAAGTGGACCCGCGCGCACGAGCTGAAGCGCGCGGCGGACCGCTCGAGCGCCCAGAAGGCCCCCGCGGGCCCGTCCGCGCCGAGAGCGGGACGACTGCGCCAGGCGCGGCCACCGACGGCTCGGCCGCCCGAGGTCACCCCTCCGGTCCCGGCGGCGGCCGCGCCGGCCGTCGAGGCCGCACCGACGGAGACCCCGGCGATCGCGGAGCCGGCCACCCTGGCCCCCGCGGCGAAGCCCCGACGCCCTCGGAAGAAGGCCGAGACCCCGGCCCCCGAGTGAACGACCCCGCACCGGCGTGCGCGTGCAGCGGAATCGGTAAGCCTCGCTACGACGCGCGTTGCGTCGCATGGAGTCCGACGACGGCTGGACCTCACCGTCCGACCTAGCGGACTACGCCTACTGCCCGCGGTCCCATTGGTACCGGCACCACCCGCCCCCCGGGGGCCGGAGCCCGGCCTCCCAGCGGAGCGCTCGCGGCGGGGTACGATACCATGACCGCGTGCTGACCGGGGAACGTCACCGCGCCGAACGCGGAG
>Ga0074044_10002559_pt1 | contig 15856 bp, 14 predicted proteins | sample BogForMeECP23OM1_FD_94443 | JGI IMG/M metagenome (GOLD analysis project Ga0074044, IMG submission 94443) | Bog forest soil microbial communities from Calvert Island, British Columbia, Canada - Bog Forest MetaG ECP23OM1 | ecosystem: Environmental > Terrestrial > Soil > Wetlands ...
CTTTCACTGGAGGCAATGACGGGAGTTTTCCCGATAGTAATCTGCTTCTTGATCGGCCGGGAACATCTTCGGCCTTACCCAAGGCGGCGGCAACAACTGGGAGTGCATTGGAAACTCCTCTGGTGCTGGCGACGGCTGCGGTGTTGTTTTCGAGCTTACGCCACAGCCGAACACTCTATCCGAAGAACGCCGTTAGGCTAGTTCGTATCGAAGGCGCAGAAATGGCCAGTCGAGGCGTGTGACTCGCCACTCTGCACCTACGAACCGCGCCGGCTAGCCCCTGAGGTGAGGAGAATCTTGCCGACATTAGACCTGGCGACGTTTGATCAATTGTGTGGCAATCATTTGACCGCCATGATAAAGTTACGGCCCGTTTAGGAGGTCTGTATGGCCGCCAATCCGTTGCCCACATCAACCTTGACGCTCGCAACTGAGAAAACCCCCGCCGAAGCGACCGTTCGTTGCTCAGGCAGAATCACCTTGGAAAACGCCCATCAGTTGCGCGACACCGCGCGCAGCTTGATCGCCGAGAACAAGCGCCTCGTGCTTGACTTCAGCGATGTCAGCTACCTCGATAGCTCCGGGCTTGGGACGATCGTCGGTGTCTACATCTCGGCAAAGAAGGCCGGGTGCCCGTTGAAGCTCATCAATCTCAGCCCGCGCGTAAAGGAGATCTTCACTCTCGCACGGCTGGATGAGGCACTGGCAGGCCGCCAAGAGTATCTCGGCGCTACGCCGGACTAGACACGTGCGCTCACAAACTGCATCGGCTTGCGCGATGGCCTAGGGGTCACGCCATGAGTGGCGGCTCGCCTAAGTGCACCACTATTAGGGTCGAGGAGTGTAATGGCAACGTTTCAGCAGACACCAGATACGCACTGCCTTGCGCTCATTCGTGCGCGATTTCAGAAGGGTGCCTCGTCCCTAATTTGCTGTCTGTGAAATGCCCGACGAAGACACTGGCCTAAGAAAACCGATGCGCCACAACTTCAGCGGTGTGTAATCCATCACGTAGATGGAGGAACTGACTGTCAAATCTGAGCGGGCGCCGTTGGTCGGCTGGGTTCAGAAATCGGCGTCAAATTGTTGTTGACAATTAGTATTGCATTAGACTAACGTTCCCTCCCACACTTACAAAGATACGACGGCCGAGGGGGCTTTTGCGCCCTGTGACTCTTCTCGGGGTTACTTTCAACGGGCCAGATTCCCCATTAATTTGGAGCGCATTGAGGAGAGCGAGGCCATGTACACAACGATGCTGTCACTAGCCATAAGTATGATTTTTCTGTTTCTGGCGCTCAGTGCTGCCAGTTCGGCGATACAGGAAATCATTGCGAACGCGTTGGGCTGGCGTGCCAAGACATTAGAACAGGGCATTGCGGCTTTGCTTCAGAGCGAGCAGTTCAAAGATGAACTCTACAAACTGCCGCTTGTCCAGGGGTTGTGCAGTCCGAATGCGAGTGGCCAACTCGGTCAAAAACCCTCATACATTGCTTCCAGCACCTTCGCTTTGGCGGTGCTGCAACTGGCTGAACAAAAAGGCATCAATCTAACGAGCTTGGCCAATGCACCTGCAGTCAGTTCGGCAATCCAGGCATCCGGCAACCCACCCCCCGGCCCAACCGCGCTCCTGCTGCAATCGTTACTCAGGGGAGCCAAAGACGTGGACGAGCAAAAGAGACGAATCGAGGATTGGTTTAATAACTCGATGGATCGCATCTCTGGATGGTACAAGCGAAAGTCCCATCTGGCGCTTTGGGTCATCGGAGTTGTCCTGTGCGTGCTGGTCAACGCCGATTCGATCTCTCTTGCCAATGCCTTTTGGACAGATCAAACGCTAAGCGGAGCAGCGGTGGCGGCCGCAACCAGCTACGTGCAGAGCCAGTCGAGTCAGGTTCAAGCGCCGAACACCGGGGGCGATCCCTTCGGGCGTCTCAATGAAGTCCGAACGGAATTGTCCAAGGTCAGCATTCCATTGGGCTGGTGTTGGGGTACCCAACCTAAAAAGTGTTTTCCTGTCTTCAACAGCTCCAAGACCAGTAGTGGGCCGAATGGAGACGACATCGCCGATCGCCGCATGATCATGAGTTTCAACAGCGGGGGGGAAACTATCCTTTGGTGGTGGTGGAAGTTCGTGGGAATCATTGTGACGGCGCTGGCAATTTCGCAAGGCGCGCCGTTCTGGTTTGACTTATTGCAGAAAGCCGTGAACCTGAGGCTGGCGGGAACTGTGCCCGATGAAAAGGCTGCGAAATGAGTCAGCCACGTTAAACACTGGCCACGTTAAACAGAGGACCACGGATATGGATTTTTCAGTTCGGATGTTTTTAAGTCCTGGCTAATATCGTCGTCGGTCAACAGAGGTCCCGCTTCCACCGATGCGGCAGTTCGGCACGGTGATGAGTCGGTGTTCGGAGAGGTGACGGGCTTGAGTTCTGAGACTTGGACGACGTATCCGGCGCAACCGCATACGCTCCCTTTCCGGACCATCCTTGGCGAATACCGGGTGCGGCGTCCTGAGGATCTTGCTGGCGCGGTGTTGAAGGAGATCCTGGAGGGGAGGCTTACTCCAGAGGACTGCTCCAACGCTCCGCTGGAGAGCCTTCTCGAAGCGGCGCGCAGTTCCGACGATCTTACCGAAACCCGGGCGAAACAAATTCTGCAATCGGAACCCACGCGTGGGGACCTTGCTGTTCCCCTCGCCCGACACATTTTGCACTTAGATTTGAAGCCGTTGGATCTGGGAACGGTATGGAAGGGGCTTGATGCCGTCATTGCGAAGTCAGAGCAGTCCTATCGTGACCTGGTCATAGCGAAGGGACATCTTCAGGCTCACCGACAAGCGCGCGGAGAGCCCCTCCATCAATTCAGGAAGAAACTCGTCGAAGCCTACGAGCGAGTACTGCTTGCGGAAAGCGTTTGCGAGGTTTGCGACGCTCCGCTGAAATCCATACTTTATGCCCTGGATGGTACGGCCGTGTGCCTTTCCGGCGGGGGTATCCGCAGCGCCAGTTTTTCGCTGGGCATTCTCGAAGGACTGGCACGGTTCAGCCGGCGCGAAGCATCCGCGGACAAGCCGGGCCCTCTCCTCGATTCGCTGGACTACCTCTCGACTGTATCCGGAGGTGGTTATATTGGCAGTTGGCTGATGGCTTGGGCGCAGAGAAGCGACTACCATCAGGTCATCAACCATCTGGCGGCGGCGGCTCCCACCTCAGGCGATCCCGAGCCCCAGCCCATCCGCCACCTGCGCGAGTACACCAGCTACCTTTCTCCACGCTACGGCTTCTCGCTAGACACGCTCACCCTGTTGTTGATCGTGCTGCGCAACATGATGCTGAACTGGCTAGTTCTTGTACCCTTCGTAATGGCGCTGTTGTGCCTCCCGGAATTCTTCTACAACTTCTCCTACGGCTGGGCCTTTGCCCAGGCGCAGTCTGGGGACGCCTGGTTTCGGGTAGTGATGGGATTGGCTATCGGATTCGTATTGTTCGCTTCCGCAACTGCCGTCTGGCGAATAGCGCGACCGCCGTATAAGTCTGGGGCGTCCGGCCGGCGAAAAGAAGGGAGCGTTTTCTGGGAGTTTTGGTTTTTTGCTTTGCCAGTTCTGGTGAGTGCCTGGCTGTTAGGTGAGGCCTCCGCGTGGGCCTATGTCAGCGGAGTGTTGACAGGAAACCGGTGGCCGGTGCTGCGTCTGGCCGAGTGGTTGATCTTTTACACCGCCGTTCCCCCATTGGCCATGTCATTGGTTCGCCTGCGTCTGCTCTGGCAAAGCAATGGCCGTCAGTGGCCGACCGTTTTTCACAAGCACGATGGAAGCGGACGGATAGCTTGGAGCCGGATCGCCTGGTCATTCGCCGCGCCCCTATTGGTGGCGGCGCTGGCGGCATGGTTGCTCGCCGAGTGCGCGCTGCACGTGGGTGGCCGATTGATGGAAGTCAATCGTTGGCATCTCGTTATCGGGCACAAGTTTGTTGTTCTGGTGATTCCGCTGGTGCTCGGCGTGATGATGCTGGCTTCGACTCTGCTGACGGGGTTGTTGACCGACATCGAACGGGAAGAGGAACGAGAATGGTGGGCACGGGCGGGCGGTCTGGTGTTTTCGTGCCTTTTGGTTTGGCTGGCATTGAACTCCGTCGCTTTCTTCGCCGCTGACTGGATACACGCTCTGAACGCGTGGATCCTCGGAGCGGTGGGCTTGGGCGCGGGGTATGTGGGCAGCGCGGCGGGGCTGAGCGCGGCCACCACCTCCGGACTGAGGCGGGTCAAGGCCGAGCAACTTACGAGATTCGAGACCTTCCTGACCAAGCATGATCTGATCGCCCCAGTGGCGTCGGGGGCCGCGCTCATCTGTCTAGCCTTGGCGGTGGCGACGCTCACCAGTTGGCTGAGAGTGAGCCTCTACAACCGACTGATCGATGTGGCAAAGTCGCCCGATGCCAGCCGGTTGCAATATTACTTGTTCCATTACATGGGAGTGACAGCCAAAGTAGCGAAGTTGGGTCGCTGGGTGGGGACTCTCGACCGGCTCAAACTGGACTCACTCGCCGCCTTGATTGTGTTTGCGGCGGTTTGCCTCATCGCTCTTTTCGCGAACAAATTTATCAACATCAATGTTTTTTCGCTGCACGGGATGTACCGCATGCGGCTCACGCGATCCTACCTGGGCGCTTCGAACTTCGCCCGGCATCCCGACAGCTTCACTAACTTCGACAGCACCGACAACATTCACGAAGCCGACCTGCCCTGCAAAGACGCGCCTCTGCACGTTATTAACACTGCGTTGAACCTGGTGGCAACCCGGAACATGGCATGGCAGCAGCGCAAGGCTGAACCCTTCACCATCACTCCGATCAGCGTCGGAAGCTGGCGTCTGGGGTACTTACCCACGGAGAGCTACGGTGGCAGCAAGGGTGTAACTCTCGGTACAGCCATGGCAATCAGCGGAGCAGCCTTCAACCCCAACATGGGTTACCACTCTTCGCCGCTGGTCACGTTGTTGATGACATTCTTTAACGCCCGACTGGGCTGGTGGCTCCCCAATCCGATTTGGCCGCATCTGCGGAAGTGGCCCGCCGGCAGCAGGACCCGCCGCTTCCTCGGAAGGAACGGCCCGAAGTGGGCTTTATTGCCCCTTGTGAACGAGGCGATGGGGAACACCGATGACTCCTACAAGTGGATCGTGCTTTCTGACGGGGGCCATTTCGAAAATCTAGGACTTTATGAGATGGTCTTGCGCCGTTGCCGGCACATCATCGTGGTGGACGCCGATGCGGACAGCGAGTTTCAGTTTGAAGACCTGGGTAACGCGATTCGCAAGATCGAAATTGATTTAGGCGTCCCGATTACGTTTCCCGACTTTCCCAGGGGACTGCCGATGAAGAGGGGGGGCGAACCGGAGAACCTCTATTGCATTCGTGGAGAGATCAATTACAACTGCATCGACGACGGTGCACCCAAGGGCGAACTGTTATTCATCAAACCTATCTTGAACGGGAGCGAGCCACCGGACGTGCGCGCTTATGCCTCATCGCATCAGACCTTCCCCCATGAGGCCACCTCGAATCAGTTCTTCAACGAAGCGCAGTTTGAAAGCTATCGCCACCTTGGGTCGTGGATGATCTCGACTTACTTTGAGAATGCTCCCATTACTGTGCCTCCAGCGCCGCCGGGCTACGACATGGCTACGTTCTTTGCCCGTGTAGAATCTGTTCGCAGTGCGGGCCTCGACTCCGGAACCGCGGGGACCGGTTCGGGGCCTTCAACAACGCTTCCGGCCGGCGAGGTGTAGGCGTAGGGACGTTCCGAGGCACCACGCTGAGCGCACAGTGCCATTCAGGGAACCATTTTTGCCGTTCGAGGAAAGTCGGTTATCTTGTGGAAAAACTGAATCGTCGTCACACATTAAGAGAGTTGGAGTGAACGAATGCCTCCTGGACTGGATAGTCTCGCGCACATCGTCGTGTTAATGATGGAGAACCGGTCGTTCGACCATATGCTGGGATCGCTCAAGGCAGTCGACCCTAGGATCGACGGGATCACCGACCAACTCAGCAATCCGGATACAACGGGCGCTTTGGTGAACCCGCAGCCGCTGGCCCAGTTTCAGGGGCAGCTCGATCCCGATCCTGACCATCATTTCCCGGCGGTCGATCTGCAAATCTTTGGCGGAGACACGAGCCCCAACCGCGTCGCGAATATGCAAGGGTTCGTGAAGAGTTACTTCAACCAGCAGCAAGACGTAGGGCACTCGCAGAAGATCATGTATTACTTTGCGCAGAATCAGCTGCCAGTGCTGACGACGTTGGCGTTGGAGTTTGCGGTGTTCAACCGCTGGTTCGCTTCGATTCCGGGGCCGACGATTTGCAATCGCGCGTTTGCGCACTACGGCACGTCGTTCGGCAGGGTCGACATGAACCCACTCTATGTGAACGAGCCGTTCAAGAACATTTACGACCGGCTGATCAACGCGAATCCCAAGCATACCTCCAAGCTGTATTACTACGATACGACCAGTTCGACGATGGAAGTCTTGAACCTGCTGCAGAACGAACCGGAGCTTTTCGGCACCTACGATCAATTCCTGAACGACTGCAGCGCGGGCAATCTGCCGGAGTATTCCTTCATCGAGCCGAACTACAGCGACCACGACACCGACAGCGGGGAGGAAGTGGCCAGCGACCAGCATCCCGACCACAACATCCAGGCGGGGGAGTTGTTCATTGCCTCGGTCTACAACGCGATCAAGCAGAACGCAAACCTGTGGCAGAGCACGGCGCTGCTGGTCGTCTATGACGAGCACGGAGGAATCTACGACCACGTCGTGCCACCGGCGTGCACTCCAGACCAATTTACGGCCTCGGCGAATGACACCGGAACTGGGCAGCCGTTTGCGTTTGATCGGCTGGGAGTACGGGTGCCGGCGATTTTGATTTCGCCGTGGATCCCGAAGGGGACGGTGGTGGACGGCCGCGTTTTCGACCACGCCTCGATTCCGGCAACGATCACTAAGTTTTTTCTGGGCGATTACTCGCCGCGATCGCCGCGAGAAACGAGCGCCGATGTTTTCATCGAGCCTAACGGCGCGGCGGTTGATCCGACACGCAACCTGCTCTCGCTCGCGGCCATGCGAACCGATTGCCCTGACTTCGATGTCTAGGAATTTGGCGGCCCCGCCGCCGCACGGAAGGAGCACCTGATATGACTCTCATCCATGTGCCAAGACCACCGCAAAGCGCGCTGAATCCGGACCGGCCGGTGAATGCCCTGCTGAAGGCGCAGCTCCAGCACTTGCAGGACGCCGAAAGGAATCTTCCCCTCCGGCATCGAACTGACATCTACATCAACGCGATCAAGACGGAAGGCGAAGCAGCGGAGTATATCCGCCAGGTAACGACGGCGATCCACAAGGCGCATGACGAAGCGGCGGCGAAGCGGGGACGCGGAATCGCCATCGCGGCAGCCGCCGAAGTACAGGTGAGCACAGGGCGTAGCGCCAGCGGCGGAGGGAAGAAGAACGCGAGAAAGCGTGGACGGAAGACTTAGTTCCATTTTTTTGCAGGAGGCAGTATGCGTTGGAGTGTGGTGGTTTTGCTGTGGCTTGCATCCACGATGGCGGTGGCTCAGGAAGGTATGCTGCGTGCGGACTTCCGCCGCGAGGGTGAGCGCGCTACCGGTGCCTGCAATGAGTTCAACTTCACTCTGGTGACCGGGTGCGCCTATGAGCTGTTCACCGATCATCCGCTTCACATTGCGGCGGGGAGCCTGCCGCCGCAGAACGGATTTGGCCTAGGTGCAGCGTTCGTCGCTGACAAGAACACCAAGAATTGGCGATTAACCTGGGACGTAGATGCAGTCGCTTCGACGAGCGCTTCGTGGCGGGCTGGCGGCTACATGAAGATGATACACACGCCGCCTGAGCAGATACACGTCATCACCCCCGTGGTCCCGCAGCCGGGGGAAAAGGCGGAACCCAAGCCTGCCAAGAAGCCGCGCATCAATCTGGTTCATCCCTACACTGTCTTTAACCTTTATGCGCAGTCGATCTCTCTGAACAAAATAAATTTCTATGGACTGGGCAACGATTCCACGCAGGCGGGAGCGTCGGTGTTCGGCATGACGCAGACGATTGTCGGCGGCAATGTCATCAAACCAGTTTTTGAATGGGCGGCGATCCGCAAACTGAATCTTGCGTTGCTCGGCGAAGTGAACGGCCGCTTCGTTAGCCTCAGAGGCGAATATGGACAATCGTTTCCATCGATAGAAACCAAGTACACCAATGCGACTGCGCCCGGCCTGAGCAGCCAGCCCGCATTCATCCAACTTGGCGAGGGCTTTCGCATCAAGCCGGTTTTCGCCGATCGGCTTCAGTTGAATTATCTGGGGAATTTTCAGCAACTCTTTGCGTCATCCAACTCGCAGTATTCTTTTCGGCGCTGGACGGCGGATCTGAACCACACGTTCTACTTCTATGGATACACGAATTCGGCGCCGAGGAACACGGATACGAACGGTCCCGACGCATGTGCGCCCACCAGCGAGAAGTGTCCACCGATTGTGCCTCCGGCGGGTTCGCGCTCACACAACTTGAACGGCTCGGTCAATTTACGTCTTCTGCTTTCGGAATCGATCGCTTCGGGAACGAGTGTAGTGCCGTTCTATTTCCAGCAGACGTTGGGTGGACAGGACATTAACAGTGCTCCGTCGCTGGGCAGCTATCAGGACTATCGCTTCCGAGCTCCGAACCTTCTGCTGTTGCAAGGCGACTTTGAGCACTCCATCTGGGGACCGTTCGGCTTCCGCTTCATGGCGGATCAGGGAAGGGTGGCGCTCACACGCGGGGACATCGGATTCGATCATCTGAAACACAGCTTTGCCACTGGACTTACTCTTCGCGCCGGCGGTTTTCCCATGGTCTACATTATGTTCGCATGGGGTGGAAATGAGGGAGACCATACAATATTCAATATGAATTCATCGCTGCTTGGGGGGTCATCTCGTCCTTTGCTTGATTAAGGGGACTGCGCTTTTGAGTGACTCGTCGACGAAATTCCTCAAGATAAGTTCGCTTCGGTGCAAGGCTTGCCCAAGAGCAGACCGAGATTCGTCGAGCTTACTGCCGGGAGACGCGTCGGCTTAGACGACAATCCTGGCAGATACATTCACCGGGCGATTTTCTTCACCAACAAGCTCGATCGGAGATATCGGCGCAAATTGGCCCAAGGTTACGCTTGCCCCCCCATTCACCTGGAAGTACATTTCGAACGCGGGGAAACCAGAGATCGCTCCGCTGAACATCACGTTTCCTTCGTCGAGATCAATAACCAGCGTGCCCGAATAGTCGATATCCGGCGCAACTGCCAGAGGTCACGAAGCCGATCCCGTCAGGTCTATCTGGACGGAGTCGGGCACGCCATCCACAACACCGCCTTGCAGATCGGTCGTTTGCGATCCTCGCAGGTTCGTAAAGTGCATTTGAGCGTTGGACGCTGTAGCGGTTGCAATACTATTGCCGTTGCTGTCGACCTCGTTGGAAGGCCCGCACCATTGGTTCTCCGTGAATGTTGGTGAGCCGGAGGAGAGCCCGGCAATTGTCACTTCAGAATGCATGCGCGCGGATTGAGTTATATCGTCCGAATACTCCCGCTGGTCGCCGGTGAAGAGACGAGTCAGCCCGATGCTACCGTCCGTGGGGCTGATGGGTGGACCAGGTACCGCAATGGCGTATAAGTTGCCCTGCAAAGTGCAGACGGAATTCGGAATAAAAGCATTCAACCAAAAGGTGATCGATTCAAGATCCATGGCTGCCTCGCAACGCCGAAGAAACGACGAAGGCACCCATAGTACACCCGTGTCGCGCAAATTACGTCGCGGTCTGTTTTAGCAACTGGCGATGTCGGGCGCGAATCATTGGGCGGACCACCTTGTTCTGATCCACAACACCAAACTATCCGTAGTCGGGGTGAGCGGCTATCATTGCTGAAGTTGGTGGGGGTGGACGTTTGTTGTTAAGCTTGGGGCGCCGTGAACGGCAAGATTTTACGTTGTCGGAAGTGGTGACGCTTCAGGCAAACGAGCGCTTAGGCGCACCTGACTCCCCAGTGGAGATGTGAATGCGTGTCTTCGAGCATTTCATTCGCGCCTTTTTTGTCTTACTGCTTGCGTTCGCAGTCGCTTCCACCTTTGGCGTGCCTCTGGTTTGCGCTGCCGGGCAGGTTCAGCATGAAACCGCACCATGCGGCGCTGAAATCGACACGGCTGCGATGCGGGGCTGCGAAACTCTCCGTTACCGGCAGGCGGAAGAAGAGCTTGACGCTACATATGCCAAGCTGATGGCGAAGCTAGACCCGACAAGCAGAGGGAAACTGCGCGCCGCAGAGGCGGCATGGCTGCAATTCCGAAAGACGAATGCTGATTTTCAGGCAGACACGGCGCGAGGGGGAACCCTTGCTCCTCTCATCAGAATTACGGTCATGTCTGATATGACCGAGGCCAGGGTAGCAGAGTTGAAAAAATCGTTACGACCATAGATCATCTGCATCTTCAGGAGAATAGCTATGGCAAGTTTCGACGTCTTTCTGCCGATTGTCCTGCAATTCGAGGGCGGATACTCCGATGACCCGACCGATCCCGGCGGGGAAACGAATAAAGGCATCACGATGGCGACCTTTCAATACTGCTCTCACGAGCTTCTCGGCCTCGATCCCACCTCTGACAACCTACGAGCGCTCACGGACGCACAAGCCGGTTTGATTTACCGGGCGCTCTACTGGGATAAAATTCAAGGAGACAACTTTTCCTTACAGGACCTCGCGAACATAGTCTGCGATTTCTATGTCAATGCTGGAACGAATGCGAGCATGTTGCTCCAAAATGTGTTGAATAACATGGGAGCAAATGTCGTGGTAGATGGAGAGATAGGTCCAGCTTCACTGCAAGCGCTGGCAGGCTTTGATCAGGTTCAAGTCTATCGCCAGTACAAACAGGGACGTATTGCCTATTACCAGGCGTTAGGAGAGAAGTACCCCCAGTTTCTACAGGGCTGGCTGAACCGAGTTAATGCGTTCCCGGATCTCTAACTATCGAGACCATTCGTGCAGCGTACAGCTGGATTCGAGCGATAATCCCGCGGTCACACGCAACCGGCGGTTAGACTCATCGGGGACGTCCAGGCGATCCGCTACTTCAAGTTTTCTTCCCCTTCGCGGGAGACGCCAACGCTACGGCAGCCTCGGAGGTGAGAAGAAGGAACGTGAATGTCTCCTGCAGGTACAAGCTAACGGCGGCATCGGTGTGGCTGAGATAACCGATGGAGACGTCCTGACCGATGTGCAAGTCGAAATCGCCGCCACGCGTAGTCAGCACGAATGCGCCGGCAATGGCGGGCGCCCAAATGATTTGATCTTTAACCAGCCTTTTAACGTGCTCCAGCACAGGATATCCATGGTCGCTAGTCTCGGCGAGTGCGGTGTAGGCGTCGGCCCCGAGAAGCACTGAATAGGGTCCGTTGACACCGACGAGACGCAACTGGCTCAAGCTCTGGGCAATGGCATCCGGGTACTCGCGTACATCGCCGGGAAGTGTCTTGATCGGATTGCTGGTCCCCTGACGAATGCCCTCGATGTTGGCGGCGGCATAGCCATCGAATATTGCGCCGTCCTCGGCGAAAGCAATCTGTCGCGCGGCCTCCTTGGCCGCTTGCCAGTCGGAATCGTTCGCGCCACGATCGACATCGTCGATGGCTTTGCGATCCAGTTCGAACGGAATACGCAGCTCGACCAGCGCCTTCACCTCGCGCTGCCTTGCGAGGATGCCTTTCGCCGGAGCGGTGATTGTCCGCAGGTGTCCGGTACCGACGGCAGAGAGGCCGGTGCCGGCCGGCCCCTTCAGGTCGACGACACGACGTCCGGCAAGATAGCGCTTGAGCGTGCGCGATGTCTCCTCTTCGATCTGAGCCCATGCCGAATCGGAAATGGGGGCTAACTCCCGATGAAGATTATTCATGTGGTGTTTCTCCTTTGAGAGAACCGATGTCGAGCGAACCGTCGCGCACCGATGCGATGGACGAAGATGAAATGGATGAAGAGGATTCGGCTACCACCGGCGCTGCCGGGGATTCCACCACCACTGGCTGGACTTCATTCGCTTGGTCTTCAGTTTGGCCTTCTGCAACGTTCTCCAGAAACGTCGACGACGGTACGAAGAACAGGTTTCCGGTGACGGCCCGGCTGAAGTCGAGCAGCCGGTCGTAGTTGCCCGGTGGCCGGCCGACGAACATGTTCTCCAGCATCTGCTCGATGGTGCGGGGCGAACGGCTGTAACCGATGAAATAGGTGCCAAATTCACCATGCGAGGGCCGACCGAAGGGCATGTTGTCGCGCAGGATTTTGATCTCTTTCCCGTCTTCGACGATGGTCGTGAGCGCGTTGTGCGCTGACGATGGCTTGACGGAGTCGTCCAATTCGATGTCGGAGAGCTTGGTGCGGCCGATGATGCGCTCCTGCGCTTCGGTGGAGAGCGCATTCCATGCGCCAAGATCGTGGAGATATTTCTGCACGATGACATAGCTGCCGCCAGCAAACTCGGTGTCTTCGTCGCCGATGAGCACGGCGTCGGCTACCGCGGCGCCGCGGGGATTCTCCGTCCCGTCGACGAAACCCACAAGATCGCGGTCGTCGAAGTAACGGAAGCCCTGCACTTCGTCCACCGGGGAAACGGCATTTCCGATACGCGCCATAATCTGCGTGGCCAGTTCGAAAGATAGGTCCATGCGCTTGGCGCGGATGTGGAACAGCAAGTCGCCCGGAGTGGAAACTGCATGGCGCGCTTCGGCGCGAATCTCACGGAAGGGATGCAGTTCAGCCGGCCGCGGCTGCCCGAAGAGACGGTCCCACGCGTCAGACCCAAACCCCATGACGCAGGAAAGTCCTCCTTCCAGATCGCGAAATTCCACCGCGCGCACCAGCGCGGCGAGGTCTCCGCAGAACGAGCGCAGGGCGGCGCGATTCTCAGAGCCCGGATTGAGCGTCGCGACCACGAAGATCGCAGCTCGGGTGAGCGGCGCGGCTACTGCCTGCGCGAGTGCAGGCGATCTACCTTCCGCTACGGGCGCGCTCATCGGATTAGCATTGGGGCCGGTCTTCATTGGGTGTCGTCCCAGCGTCGGTCAAGCTGCTTTGGTTTCGCCCTCCGATTTCTCCAGGTGTCCGCCAAACTGATACCGCATTGCGGACAAGAGTTTGTTGGCGAAGTCGGCCTCACCGCGAGAACTGAATCGCTCGTACAGCGCGGTCGTGAGCACCGGGGCTGGCACGGCCTCGTCGATTGCAGCTTTTATCGTCCAGCGCCCTTCACCCGAGTCGGAGACCCGGCCGGCAAACTTCGAAAGACTAGGGTCTCGAAGGAGAGCGCCCGCTGTCAAATCGAGCAGCCACGAGGCGATTACGCTACCTCGACGCCAAACCTCCGCGATGTCTGGCAGGTTCATGTCGAATTGATAGTGCTCGGGGTTGCGCAATGGCGTAGTTTCGGCATCGGCTGCGGCGTCTGCTTGTTTGCCGACGTTGGCCTTACGCAGAATGGAAATCCCCTCCGCGTATGCCGCCATGACGCCATATTCGATTCCGTTGTGGACCATCTTGACGAAGTGGCCGGCGCCATTTGAGCCGCAATGCAGGTAGCCTTGTTCGGCTGTACCGCCAATCTTTTCGCGGCCAACGGTGCGCGGAATATCGCCTTTCCCCGGAGCGAGCGTAGCGAAGATCGGATCGAGCCGCTGGACAACCTCAGTCTCTCCCCCAATCATCATGCAGTAACCTCGTTCCAGACCCCAGACTCCTCCGCTGGTTCCCACATCGACGTAGTGGACGTTTTGGGAAGCGAGTTGCTTGGCACGTCGAAGGTCGTCGATGTAGTAAGAGTTGCCGCCGTCGATCAGAATATCCCCGCTTTCGAGACGAGGTAAAAGATCGGCAATAGTATCGTCGACAACCGCAGCCGGCTCCATCAGCCAAATGGCTCGGGGTTTCTCGAGCTTCTTCACGAGGTCCGCCAACGACGTGGCGCCGATCGCCTTTTCCTTGACGAGTTCCTGCACCGGTTGTGGAGACCGATTGAACACGACGCAGCTATGACCCATGCGGATGAGCCTGCGCACCATATTGGCTCCCATCCTTCCAAGACCGATCATGCCGATTTGCATAGTCATCTCCTTATGCTTTGAGTGTGTGGCACTCGCCGTCGCGGAAATCGCTCAGATGGATCCTAAGAGTGGTGGTTTCGCGGATCGTCGTTCGGGCTGAGGTATTCAAGTCCAAGCGGCCCAATCGCCGTTACCTGCGTGACGTACTCACCGGATTTCGCCCAGTGGAAATGAAACGTATCGCCGGGCAGAACGATGACGCTACCAGGCGGATACGCCTGCAGTTTGTCGGGGTCGAACTGATCGCCCAGGCCGATGTAAAAAACTCCGGAAATAACGGTATAAACTCGATCCTCCGGGTGCCGGTGCGGCATCAGCTTCACACCACGAGGTACTTTGACCCTGATCGTGTAAGGGCCGGCCTCCGAGGGATGACCGACAACGACGGCCAGGCGCACCGAAGGTGGGAACGCCGCGAAGGGCTTCCATTCGAGGTCTTCTGACAGGATCGATCGGAAAACGTCCTGGCCTGGCTGGTGGGCTCGAACCATACTCCGCAGTGGTTCGGTGATGACTGCTGTTCCGTCGTCTGACATAGAAACCTCCTTATTATCTAGGCGTGATGCACGCTTGCTATTAGACAAGAAAGGAGGAGGCCAAACAATTAGACGATGGTATTGGAGATGCCTTCGTATCCGGCTCGTCGAGCCAGTCCTCCTGCCTGGAGGCTGGCCTGCCCTCGACCGCTCTAGGTATTGGTGTCGGAGCTTCAGCCCACAAAGGGTAACGCTAATCAAAATCCGTCGACTTCAACGACCGCTTTGGCAAAGGCTTCCGGAGCTTCCTGCGGCAGATTGTGCCCGATGCCTCCCGTGATGGTCCGGTGTGCATATTTGCCGGAGAATTTCTTTGCAAAGGCGCTGGGGTCAGGATAATGTGGCGCCACATTGGCATCGCCTTCAAGAGTGATGGTCGGCACGGTGATGACTGGACCTACAGCAAGGCGCTTTTCCAGATCGTCATATTTCGGCTCGCCTTCAACCAGGCCGAGCCGCCAGCGGTAACTATGGATCACGATGGCGACGTGATCCGGATTGTCGAACGACGCTGCAGTACGATCGAACGTAGCATCATCGAAGTTCCACTTCGGCGAAGCGATCTGCCAGATCAGCTTGGCGAAATCGCGCCGGTATTTGTCGTAGCCGTCCCGGCCGCGTTCTGTGGCGAAATAAAACTGGTACCACCATTGGAGCTCAGCCTTCGGCGGCAACGGAAGCCGGTTCGCTGCCTGGCTGGGGATCAGATAACCGCTGACCGAGACGAGCGCTTTGCAGCGCTCCGGCCAGAGCACCGCCATGATGTCGGCTGTCCGCCCTCCCCAATCGAAGCCGGCGAGGATTGCCTTGTCGATCTCGAGCGCATCCATCAGCGCGATGATGTCGAGAGCAACCACCGACTGTTGTCCATTCCGAAACGTTTCGCCGGAAAGAAAGCGCGTCGTCCCGAAACCCCGCAGATAGGGAACGATTACCCTGTAGCCCGCCGATGCCAATAACGGCGCAACATCGACGTAGCTGTAGATGTCGTAGGGCCAGCCGTGCAGAAGAATTACTGCAGGGCCGCTGGCGGGGCCAGCTTCAGCGTAGCCAACATTCAGGAGGCCGGCATCGATCTGCTTCAGTGAACCGAACGAGGTGTTCTTAGAGTTCGGCGCCA
>Ga0074044_10002560_pt1 | contig 15852 bp, 7 predicted proteins | sample BogForMeECP23OM1_FD_94443 | JGI IMG/M metagenome (GOLD analysis project Ga0074044, IMG submission 94443) | Bog forest soil microbial communities from Calvert Island, British Columbia, Canada - Bog Forest MetaG ECP23OM1 | ecosystem: Environmental > Terrestrial > Soil > Wetlands ...
CACTGAACTCACTGAAGGCCCCTGAATATATAGAACTGATCCCCCGCGTGGCAGCAAAGCTGCGATTTGTTTTCCTTGGATTCGGCCGATTTCCACCTGGTCCACGCTGACTGAAAACACCGGAGAAGAATACGCCTGACGCAGTTGAGACGTATAATCCGCCTCGCGATTGACTACGGCCCATCCGATACCCAGGGCGGCCGCGGCGGAGGCCACTTTGGGAAAAGGAGTCGCACCAAGTGGTTCAACGACGATGGCATTTGGGCGCAGCGATGCGTCCGCCTGGATTGCTTTTAAGAGTTGTGTGCTCTGTGTGATGGCATCGTTGTCAGCGTAGACGATTTCAATGTCGACCCCGAGTTCTCCGGCCGCTGACCTAGCAGAGGCCGCTTGCTCCATCTGATAGTCGTTGTCTTTTGTGATCAAAGAGACGAGAAAAGCCAACTTAGCCATAGGGCATGACCTTACCGGGGTACTGTGCCTAAGTAGAGCAAACGATTACTGGCAATGTCGCTACGCTATGACAACGTACAGACAGTGTCAACCGAAAAGAGAAATGCGATTGCCAACTCGCTCCTAGGAAGATGGAAGAACGGAACTATGACGCCCTGAGAGGGTCAGCATAACTATAAGCTTAGCGAACAACTCCTGACACGCCGGCTAGCAGCGGCGATGCAATGCTCCTGCAGTAGCTTGGGGAACCCTTGCCGGAAATGTCGAGCAAGCGTTTGCACAAAACGTTGCCTGGGAGTTCGGAGATTGTGCTATGCTTCCTGCAAATCGCTGCACCTGAACTATCCCACTCAGGGAGGTCCGCTCTCATGGCTCCTATCGAACGGCGCCGTTTCTTGCAACAGTCTCTTGCAGCCGGAGCAGGGTGTTCCGCGGAATTGTTGCTCAGCCGGTTGCTACCAGCGCAAACGCCGGCACCGAGTTCCAGGGCGCCGGTGCGAGTCTTTCTGGATACGAGGCGCACGATTGCTTCCATTGACCGCAATCTCTTTGGATCTTTCTTGGAGCATTTGGGCCGCGCCATCTACGGAGGCATCTATGACCCGAGCTCAAAACTATCCGACTCGAATGGATTTAGAAAAGATGTTATCGAAGAAATCCGTGGGCTTGCAGTCCCCATCATCCGGTACCCGGGTGGCAATTTTGTCTCCGGATATAATTGGCTAGACGGACTCGGGCCGAAGCAGGAGCGTCCCAGGGTTCTGGACAAGGCGTGGAATTCCATCAACACCAACCAATTCGGCACCGATGAATTCATGATGTGGTGTAAAGCCGCGGGTACTCAGCCGCTGATGGGACTCAATCTGGGAACCGGAACTCCCGAACAGGCCGCCGCGCTGGTGGAATACTGCAACGTCGAGAAGGGGACGCGCTGGAGCGATTTGCGGCGCAAACATGGGATTGCCGAGCCCTACAACGTGGAACACTGGTGTCTGGGCAACGAGATGGATGGGCCTTGGCAGATCGGGCATATGACGGCGACAGAGTATGGATTGAAGGCCGCAGATGCCGCGCGGCAAATGCGCTACGTTGACCCATCACTAAAGCTAGTGGCCTGCGGATCAAGCGGTCCTTTAATGCCTACCTATCTGGAGTGGGATCGCGAGGTGTTGGAACAGTGCTATGAATACATAGATGCCCTCTCTTTGCATCGTTACTTCGGAAACACGCAGGAAGAAACGGGCGGTGACACCTCGAAATACCTGGCCATGAATCTCACCATGGACCGTCAAATCGCGGAAAAGATCGCGGTTTGCGATCTCGTGCGCGGCCGCAAGCGCTCACCGAAGAAACTGTGGCTGTCGTTTGACGAGTGGAACGTGTGGTATCGCACCACAAGCGGGGACGCCGTAAACGGCCACGAACAAGAAGCTCCGCATTTGCTGGAAGAGATTTATAACCTGGAGGATGCGCTTCTGGTGGGTGGAATCATCAACACGCTGCTTCGCAACTCCGACCGCGTGAAATTGGCGTGTCTGGCGCAGTTGGTGAATGTGATTGCGCCCATCATGACAAATGCCAATGGCCTATTCCGCCAGACAATTTATTACCCCTACAGCTGGGGGCTGCAGATGGCGCGTGGGGACGTTCTGAATGTTTTGTCGGAATCTCCAACGTATGAAGTTCCTGGAATCGGAAGTGTTCCTTATCTGGACGTTGTGGGGATTTGTTCAAAAGAGAATGGCAGTGTCGCGCTGTTCATACTGAATCGCGACCTCGCCAAGGCGCGGGAGATTGATGTCGCCTGGCAAGATGTGCAGCCAGCGCGGGTTCGTACGGCGACAGTGCTGACCGGAACGGACCTGAAAGCCTCCAACACTTTCGATGCCCCGCGGCGAGTTGTTCCGCAAGAGATGGGGACACCGCAGACTTCCGGCGGTCACACGAAATTCGAAGTGCCACCAAGTTCTTACACCATGATTCAGTGGGGCAGCTAGGCGGGTTACGAGGCGGGGCGGTGGTAGGGTGAACCGCATCTTCTTATAGGGACCGGCCGGCAGTCTTCACTTGTGTTACTGAGCCAAATTCTTCTTGCAGGACCAGATCCCAGAAGGGTGTGAACGGCGGGGCTGTCAGAAAAAAGTGAGGCGGGGCTGCACCGCCTCCGCCTCTGGCCCAACAAATTGTCAAAAGCTTGAAATGTGGCCTGGAACTTTGCCCGGGAGCTCCGGACGCCACCAGCCCACCGTAGTAATTCCGAAGGACCACCGTTTGGGGTGTGAAACAGTGGTCCTTCTTGTTGTTATTCAATCCCAGCCTAGAACGTGATCTTCCCTCCGATTTGCCACCATCTCGGAAGCGTTTGAGAGCCATATTCGCCAAAGTTTCCAGCGGTCAGATTGCCGTTGGTGTTGTAGAAGTTTGGATGGTTGAAGAGGTTGTAGAACTCAAACCGGATTTGGAAGTTGAGCCTCTCCGTTATGTGGTTGTTCTTGTAAACAGTCACATCCGACTGAACAAAGGGCGGATTGCGGAAGGCATTGTACTTCTCGTTGCCCTCGGTGCCCGCTGCGGGCACGGTGAACTGCCCAGCTGAAAAGATGCCGGTGGAGGTAAAAGCGCTCCGCGACGTCGCCTGCGAGTAGGTGGTGACGTTCGGGAAATCGAAGTTATCTCCATCGGCATTATAGTCTCCGGATCCGCCGCCGTGCGCGTCTGCACCCGCGACATAGGCTGTCGGGTCGTATGACGCTGAAGTATAGACCGTGAAAGGATAACCAGTCTGGTAGATACTCGTTCCGCTGAGTCCCCATCCTCCCGTGAGGTGCCCTGCAAACCCCGCGCCGTTGTTCATGCCGGGCAGTTCATAGTTGAAGCTGAGGGAGAAGCGGTTGGGAGCATCCCAAGGCGAGGGTCCGTAGTATTGATGCGGATCCACCGAGGTGGGATATTGGCTCGCGTCATCTTTAGAAGAAGAGCGGGTGTACGATGCGTCAAAGAACCCGCGTTTTACTCTTCCTCGAATGTTGAAAGTGACGCCCTCATAGTTGCTCACACGATCGTTCTGGGTATAGAGAATTTGGCCAAAACTTGGATTATATCGCGTTGGAGCAGTGCCCTTTGGAGCGTTCTGTATGTCCCCCGGCATGTCATTGATGTCAGTGCCATAGGAAACATCGCCTCCCTGGTTTCCATTGCCGACTAGGTTGGTGTCGTGGGACCCGCTGTAAAGCACGCTGGCAACCAGGTGGCTGCCAAGTCTATGCTCGAGCGAAGCCGCAAAAATGTAGGCGGTAGGGGATACGATGTTGGGGTTGATTCCCCCAATTCCCAGTTCCGCACCAACAATTCCTCCCGCGGCGTCCAGACAGGGAGCTGCAGGACACAAGGCTGTGCCAGCCAGTCCAGGGTATTGGTATCCAAACGGGGGTGTGCTGCTGGTACCCTGGACAAACACAGGTCGGTTACCCGGTGCATTTGCCTCATAAAAGGTAGGATTGATCAGCCCCGGTGGATTGCCCCGGTATTCTTCCTGGATGTTGGCGGGAGTAAGCCAATTGGAATACATTCCGAAGCCGCCGCGCACCACCCAGTCCCCCTTTCCGTTGACATCCCATGCCGCACCGATACGCGGATTGTAGGCCTTGGGTGTATGAGCCAGCGCGTTATGTGTGGCTTTCGCGTAGCCATCGGCCACTTGCTCCGCGAGGCTTGAACCGGTGCCAAGGTAGAAGTCGCCAAAAACCGTCGTAGGTGTCTTGGAATATGGGTTTCCCTGATCGTCGAAACGGAAGCCCAGTTGCACGGTCAGATTGCGCCGCACTTTCCAGTTGTCCTCGGCAAAGATGCCCCAGGTCTTGGAGGCAGCATTCCAGCTCCAAAGCTGCTCTTGGCCGGTTGTGGGGCTGTACATCACTCCAGTTTCGGTATTGGGAATATCTTGCGCCAAGTTTAGCAGGTTGGTGAAGTTGAAATTCGGATGAGACCACGGACCTTGGAACGGCTCGACGTCATCGCCGTACCAGCCTTCGTAGCCCACCTTCAATACGTGCGCGCCACGCACATGCGTCAGAACATCGCGCCAGTGGTAGTTGTGTTGAATGAAATCGCCTTGCGAGAAACCCAGGCCGTAGCTGAGGTTTTGTCCAGTTACGCCGATGATAGGAATGGTGAAGTCACCGGTTTCGTCAAGCTTGCCCTCAATGCGATTCCCGTTAAAGATCACATCGTTCAGGGTGGTCGGACTGAAGGTGTGCGTCCAGTTCACCTGTTCGGCGCGCTGCCAGTAGTTGTTCGTGGTGTTGAATTGCGGGATGTTGGCGGGCCCGCCGGCACCCAGGAGCGTACGGAAGAAGCTTCCGTAAATACGGTCATTCTTGAAATACTTGTCCACGCGAACGAAATACTGAGTGCCGTTGCGGAAGTTACTGGAATTGAATGTTCCGGTATCAACCATCGGAGTGGTACAAGCCAAGTCGAACGTTGCGGCTGTCCCGCAAGTCCCGGGGAAGAAATGCTGTGCGGTATACAATACGCCGTTCGTAATCACGGCAGGGGAGACCTTGTAGGTGCTCAGAACCTTGGTTCCGAAAGTGTCCGGAAAATTGGCAACGGCAAAGTTCACGAACGCCGGATCCGGAAACTGGAGGGGCGAGTTGCCCGTGGATTGAGACTCGCGCAAGGGTTCGATGCCGAAGAAGAAGAAGAATTCGTGATGGGGAACAATGGGTCCACTAATGGTCCCGGACATGTTGTTGCCATGGAATGGAGCATAGGGGATGTCAGGTTGAGCCGCGGTGGTTTGACCGGAATATCTCGCATACATATTCTGATAATTGAAATAGTCGCTGGCCAGACCGTGGAATGTATCGGTCCCGGACTTTGTGGTGGATGTGAACTCGATAGAGCTCGAGTGGCCATAATCAACCGTAAACGTGTTGACCTGATTGCTCGATTCCTGAATGACGTCGGGGTTGGGCTCGAGATTCAAGACGCCCTGCCGAATGCTGCTGGTGACGTCAAGCCCGTCCACAATCCACATATTCGAAACCGTGCCTTGACCATTGGCGCTGACGTCAATGCCCGTTTCCGTGGAGAAATTGTCCACGCCAGATCCCGGAGTGCCCGAACTCACACCCGGACCGCCGGCGAGTCCCAGGCCAGTGACGCCGGCGGCAACGGTTACCAGCGAAAGCATATTGCGGCCTGCCAGCGGCAAAGTGGATAATTCCTGGGTTTCGAGCGTCTGTTGATTCCGCGTCTCGGTAGTGTTTATAAGCGGGTTTTCGGCAGTGACTTCAATTGATTCCGTCGCCATGCCCACTTTGATCGCTATCGGAACGTTCAGGTTTTGATTCGTCTCCAAAGTGACGGTGATTTCCGCCTTGGAAAAGCCCTTCGCTTCAACGAAAATTTTGTACGTACCCGGAGCAAGGCTCAGAAACCTATACCCTCCCTCAACATCCGTAGTTGTCCCTGCGGAAATATGGTTGGCCAGGTTTTCCAGCGAAACCCTCGCTTGCCCTACCCCTCCGCCACTTGGATCGGTGACGGTGCCTTGAATACTTGCAGTAAACTGGGCTGAGGCCGAACTGGCTGTAAGCAGAAGAACGGCGAGTAGCCAAATCGACCATCCCACAACTGATTTTCCCTTCATGTATTTTCACCCCCAACGGTAAGAGCAAACATTTACAGAACTTTCCAGTGTAAACGTTTGCTCAATTGCTCCACATATATGCCACCCCAATTCCGTTGTCAAGCTTTTTCTAGTGGTTTTCTATTAGGGGCTCATGAGACGTGCCGCGACCAGCCAGGCTTCTTGGCTTAAGTCTTTGCCCACCCGCGGTTCGGCACCCGCCCTACTCCCTCCCTCAGCGTGATTAACTGATTGATGGGCACGCGCTTGAAGGATTCAGCAAGACCGTTGGGCCAATGCACTTCCAGGTCCACCGAAGTGTGATCTCCGAGGCCGAAGTGCAAGCGGGGATCGTTGCAGGAATAGAAACTGCTTTGACTCGCGAGGCTCTGAGCCTGTATTCTCCCACCATAACGGGCGAGAACCCGGGCCCCGATGGCGCTTCGATTGGACTTAACGCCCTCAAGTTTCACCTTAATCCAATTCTGTTTTCCCTGCATGTCGTTGCGCAACAGGGAAGGCGGTTCGTTCATGTTTATGATCAGGATGTCGATGTCCCCGTCATTATCAAAATCCCCGAATGCACATCCCCGGCCGCTATGTTCCGCAGCAACGCCAGGGCCGGCCGCTTCGATCAGCTCCTCGAAGGAGTTATTGCCCAGATTGCGGAAAACTGCGCGAGGCGTCTTGTACGGGTATTGCGGCAGAACTCGCCCAACTTCCGGGTAAACGTTTCCGGTAGTGATAAAGATATCGGGGTAACCATCATTATCCAGGTCAAAGATTCCAGTGCCCCAACAGACATAGCGCGTTTCCACCCCAATGTGGGACTGACGGGTAACATCGTCAAAGTTTCCCTGGCCGTCGTTGTGGTAAAGAACGCAGGAGTCTTCCGTGAAGTGGGTCTTGAATAGATCCAAATGCCCGTCTAGATCGTAGTCACCAATCCCCACGCCCATGCCGGCTTGCTCTTCCCCATCGTCGCTGAGGGCTACCCCCCGCACCACTCCTTCTTCGCGGAAAGTCCCATCATGGTTGTTCATGAAAAGCAAGCTGGGAGTGGAGTCGCAAGCGACGTAAATATCCGGCCACCCGTCTTCGTCCAAATCCGCGGCGACGACGGTCATGCCATAACAGGGAGGAGTCTTGGCGATGCCTGCCTGCTGGCTAACGTCGGTGAACGTCCCGTTGCCGTTGTTTCGGTAAAGCAAATGGCGTCCCATAGGAAGACCGCGAGGTCCGCACTCAACAGGAATGCCCTTGAAATTGCAATTCGAGCTGGCTCCGGGAACCGGCGCGTGCTCAAAGGAGAAACGCACGTAATTGGAGACAAACAAGTCGAGGTACCCATCACGGTTGTAATCCAGGAAAGCGCACCCCGCACCCCACCGTGGCTCATCGTTTAGCAACCCAGCGGCTTTCGTCACGTCGGTGAACGTGCCGTCACCATTGTTGCGGTACAGGATGTTCTGTCCGAAGCGAGTGCAGAAGATGTCGTCGAAGCCGTTGTTGTCGTAGTCCGCGATGCAGACACCGTCTCCCCAACCAACGGAGTGCAGGCCCGCCTTTTCCGTCACGTCCGTGAAGGTCCCATCACGATTGTTCTTGTAGAGTCGATTTGTAGCTCCGGGGGGAGGGCCCTCCAGGCGAGTGCCCGAAATCAGGAAAAGGTCCATCCAACCATCGTTGTCGTAGTCAATGAAGGCACAGCCACAGCCGTCGGACTCCAGGATGTATTTGTTGGTTTCCTCGCCACCATATATGGTCGGGGCGGTTAGTCCGGCAGTCGCCGCTACATCGACGAAGTGCGCATTGAAAGGGCGGCCGGAGGGGGCCTGCCGGGCCAGAGGCTTGGCCACCCGGCCCCCCATGCCCTGGGCAAACAGCCGACCAGCCATGAGGGGGAACGTTGATCCCAGGGAGGAGAATCGCAAAAAGTTGCGACGCGAAAAGGTCATTCCGGCGGGCTTCCCTTTCTTGAAGACTTGATGTTAGGACCAATTATCGCCCGGAGAGCGCAGAGAGTAAACATTTTCCCGAAGTTGGGACAAATGTTATGTAACATAAAGTAAGGTGTGTTTATGGAGTTGCCGGCGGCTTCGCAGGAGTTCCTTCTTCAATGAGCTTGTAGCGATAGCGCTCCCGTTCATCCTGGGTAGCCTGTTCGCGAAGCTGGGCCAGACGCTGAAGTAACTCGGGGATTTCTTGCTTCTGGCCGGTTTTCCGCAAGGCTTGAATCAGGCGGTACACTGCGGTTTGATCCTTGGGATCGCTGATCAGAGATTGCCTGCACTGCTCTATCGCTTCCTGGTACTGTCCGTTTTCCATGTACAGTTTGGCCAGCACACCGCGAGCGGCGGCAAGGGTAGGCTGCAAGGCCACAGCCTTCTTCGCCGAACCCATCGCGAGGTCAAACTCTGGAGTGCCCGGATCAATACCCTTTTGCGACAGAACATCGGCTTGCAGATAGAGCAAAAGAGGGTCGTTCGGCTTCCGCTTGAGTTTTTCCTGGACCGACACCAGCGCGTGATCTAGGTCGTTGGTCTGAACGGCAACCAGGCCTTGTGCAGCAGTGCTTAAGGACTGGTGCGGATTCAATTCGTAAGCTTTCTCAAAGTCGGCCTCCGCTTCGTCAAACTTCGCGAGTTGCACGTACAGCACGCCGCGCGCGACGTAGAGGTCCTCCGCGTTTGGCTGCAGCGACAATCCCTCGGTGATCACATCAATACCCACCTGGAAGGATTCGTGCGCGAAGCAAATGTTGGCAAAATCCAAATACAGACTGGTGTTGCGAGGGTCAAGCAAAAGGGCCTGCCGGAGGGTGCTCACTGCTTGAGGCGTATCACGGACTTCCTCATAGGCCCGCGAAGCGAGCTGGAGCGTGTTCGCGTCCGCATCCTTGGCCTCAAGCAGTGGCTGTAGCGTTTCCAGCGCGTCCTGAGGCTTGTGCGCCATGAGTTGAATGGAAGCCAGCAACTGACGTTCCCGCGAAACGTCTGGTTGAAGCGCCACAGCCTTCTGAAATGTCTTTGCCGCTTCATCGAGTCGTTTGAGCCTCACGAGGCAGGTAGCGTAGGCATGCAAGGCGTCGAGCTGAGAGTCGAGCAGTTGGCCGGCTTTCTCGAAATGTGTAGCCGCCGCAACGCAGTTCCCCTGATGATATTCCAGCACAGCCAGCATGGCATGGGCGGTGGGATCTCCCGGACGCAACTGGAGTAGACGATTCAGTAGTGGTACGGCACCCTGATTCCCCGCCTGATACTCAATCTGCGCCGCCCCGGCCAGTGCCGCGATGTTGTTCGGCGAAATCTTCAGCGCCTGCTGGAACGCCGTCAGAGCCTTCTTACTGTCGCCTTTACTGGCGAACGCGATGCCTTGGAGGGTCCACAACTGGGGATTGTTTGGCGATGCTTGCAGAGCGGTGCGACACAGTTCGACAGCTTTGTCGAATTCCTTGGCGCGCAACGCCGAACTGATCGGCTCGATCGGGTTATCGTGGGTCTGCGAAAGACTCAGCCATGGGCAAGCCAGCAGGACGATTCCAAGAGCAAGCTTCTTAAACGAAATCATTAGAGATACCGGCACACACAGAAACACTGCAGGGACAGAATACTTCATCCGGGAATTTAGTGACAACTTGTGTTTGACGCCAAACTTCCCTCGCGCTATATATGGTCCGTTGGGAAAACGCTTGCTCAGACATGTGGACAGGGCAGTTTGTGGGTTCCTCCCTAGAAGATCTGGGGAATGACATCCAGTAAGCAAGCACAGGAGATTTCACCATGAAAAGCAAGTCGCGCCGGGAGTTCCTCAAAACAACGGCTATTTCAACCACTGGTGTATTTGCCTTGCGTTCCCTTCCCGCGTGGGCACGGAAGGCACCCATTGCGTCAGTCACCCCTCCCCTTTCGGTTTTCAGCTACTCGAGCGTCCAACTCCTCGACGGACCTTTGCGTCTCCAGTTTGAGCAGAATCACCAGCGCTACCTTAATCTCGACGAAGATGGGTTGCTCAAGCCGTTTCGGCAGCGTCAAGGGTTGCCGGCTCCTGGCCCCGACCTTGGGGGCTGGTATGACAATGCAGATGACTTTAATCCCCAGAACAACTTCCACGGGTTTATCGCCGGACATTCTTTCGGTCAGTATCTTTCCGGCTTAGCTCGTGCCTACGCAGTGACCGGATCGAAGGCAACGCAGGAAAAGGTTCACCGCCTTGTGCGCGGCTATGGGGAGACTGTGGAACCCACGGGGAAGTTCTACATTGACTACCGGCTGCCAGGCTACACCTTCGACAAAACATGCTGCGGTCTCATCGATGCTCATGAATTTGCTGCGGATCCCATTGCCCTTGATGTGCTCAAGCGGAGTACGGACGCGGTTCTGCCACATCTGCCAGAGAAGGCCCTGAGCCGCGCTGAGCAGGAAGCCCGACCCCACAAGACCATTGCCTATACGTGGGATGAAACCTACACCTTACCGGAGAACTTTTTCCTCGCTTTTCAGCGTAGTGGCGACAAGCGCTACCGGGATCTCGCCGAACGTTTTATCTATCATGAGTACTACGACGCACTCGCGGAAAACCATAATGCCCTTCCAGGCAAGCACGCCTATAGTCACGTCAATACACTGAGTTCGGCGATGCAAGCCTATTTGAACTTGGGCGATGAAAAATATCTCCGCGCTGCAACCAATGGGCTCCGCATGGTTCAGGATCAAAGTTATGCCACCGGAGGATGGGGACCAGACGAAGCATTTGTCGTACCGGGCAAGGGGCTGCTTGCTGCGAGCCTGGGCACGACGCGCTCCAGTTTCGAAACCCCGTGTGGCGCTTACGGACAGTTCAAGATCACACGGTATTTGCTGCGGGTGACGCGTGATTCTCGCTACGGCGACAGCATGGAACAGGTTCTCTACAATACCGTCGCCGGGGCCAAGCCGATTCTTGCGGACGGTACAAGCTTCTACTATTCCGACTACAACAGCGATGCGGCCAAAAAGGTCTATTACAAGGATAAATGGCCGTGCTGTTCCGGCACGTTCCCACAGTTAACCGCAGACTACGGCATCAGTTCGTATTACCCGGCCAAGGACGGCATTTATGTCAATCTCTTTATCCCGTCACGAGTCGCCTGGCAGCAGAACGGCGCGCGGGCCACTCTGACTCAGCAAACCACGTATCCCACCGCGAACACAACTCAACTTCAACTCGAGCTTGAGCGTTCGGAAGACTTCACGATCTATCTCCGAGTTCCAGCTTGGGCCGATGCAAAAACGAGAATTTCCGTCAACGGAAAGCGAGTAGAGGGTGATCTCGGCGCTGGGAAGTTTTTTGCGCTCAAGCGAACCTGGAAGAGCGGCGATCGGGTGGAGTACGAAATTGGGATGCCGCTCAGCCTGCAAGCCGTGGACGCAGAGAACTCTCAGATCGTGGCGCTGCGCCGAGGGCCACTTGCTCTCTTCGGCGTGGGGAATCTGCCTTCTAAGTTTTCGCCTGCGCAACTTCTCGCTGCTTCGGCCGCTTCTCAGTCTTCGGAAGACTGGCTGGTGCAGGGCGATGCGGGGAAAATAACATTTCGTCCATTTGCGGCAATCGGTGATGAACACTACCGCCTCTACCAGTACGTAGAAGCCTAAGGTCAGTGCCTCTGGCACGACTGCTATTGACGCGGGCCAACCTGCGAACCCGCTCCGAAGATTGTCCCGTCACAGGTTTTCTCGGTTCCCTGACCGCTATGTTGCGGCCATCATCTTGACAATCAAGGCCTCGGTCGTATCCTGTCTGGCGGCATTCGCGTCTTAACATCATAGTCCCAGCGCTCGATGATTTTCTCAGGCTTGAAGAATCGGCGTCCAAACCTGCATGGGCGTGTCCGCACGATTCGCCCACGCGTAATAAGGAATAAACCTCAGCTCGACTTGGCGGGTCTTGGGCGCTTGCGGCGTGTAGCGATTGTAGAGCCCTCCGCCAGAACTCGCCTTATCGATGGCTGCTCCCATGTGCTTCAGCATCACGATTCCTCCGAGCAGATCGCTTCGGAACTCCTCCTGGAAGGGCGACGCGGATTCGTGGCGCATATCCAAAGAAACGTCGAAGAGCGACACGCCGCCCGGCTGGTCGAGTTGTTCCAGGCAGTAAACCAACGGCCCGCGCTGCACGGCCAGCCGCCCGTAGTCGTCCACCACGCGGCGGTTGGCCTCGATCACTTGCGGGGTCATATTGAACCTCACGTGAATCTCGTCGCCGGGCGACCAGCGGCGTGCCAATGCAACATATTGTCCGGGAGTCACACCGAAGACTGGTTTGCCGTTGACTGACACTTGTGCGCCATTCGACCACCCGGGAATACGCAGATAGAAAGTGAACTCCGTGGGCTTGGCGGGCGTGACGGTAATGTCCGCGGCGCCGTCCCAGGGATAGTTTGTCTTCTGCGCAACCTTTAAGCTTGTTCCGTCCTCCAGATGCCAATCAAGCTGCGAATTGTCGTACAGGTGCAAATAAAGGCCATCCTTGCTGGTGCTGTAAAAATAGCCAGGCAGGGACGCGAAGGTGCGCTCCAGGTTGGGAGGGCAGCAGGTGGTGTCGTACCAGGGATTGCGAATGTGGTCGCCGCCCGACGGGTCGAACGCCAACGGATTGCGATAGCAATAAAGCGTGCCGTCGAGCGACATCCCGGAATTGATGCCGTTGTACAATGCACGCTCGATGACGTCGGCGTACTTGGCGTCGCCTGTGGCTGTCAGCATGCGCCAGTTCCACATCATGTTGCCAATGGCCGCGCAGCTCTCGCCGTATGCCGTGAAGTTGGGAAGCTCATAGGCGTCACCGAAGGCTTCGCCTTGGCTACGTGCTCCCACTCCTCCCGTCACGTACATTTGCGCTGAGATGAGGTCATCCCAAAGCACGTTCAGCGTCTTCAAGTAAGATGGGTCGCCCGTTTCGAGGTAGTAGTCGGTGGCGCCGCAACATGCATACATTGCGCGCACCGCGTGCCCTTCGAGATGAGTCCGTGAAGGGAAGGGAATTCCGCAGAAGTGATAAACATAAGCGTGCTCGGGGACCTTGATTCGGTCATCGCCCTGAAGGATATATCCGGCGTAATCGAGATAACGTTTGTCACTGGTAGTGCGGTAAAGCTCGATCAGTGCCAGTTCAATTTCCGGATGCCCAGAGAAGATGGGCTTCTTGTTGGCGCCCGGACCGAAATTGGGCAGCAGGTAGCCGTCGACGAAGCGTATGCCGGCTTCAAGCAATGTTCGGTCGCCCGTCGCTCGATAATAGGCAATCGCGCCCTGGATCATGTGACCGAGGTTGTAGAGCTCATGGCCCCACCGCTGCACCTCGGGGGCCATGCGATCTTTCGCACGGTCGCCCACATAATAGGTATTCAAGTAGCCGCTGGGTTCTTGAACCGCCACCACTTCCTTGATGATCTTGTCCGTCAGCGCGTGCAACTCTGGACGATCGCCGGACTGCAGAGCAAAGCCGACCGCTTCCGTCCATTTGTATACATCGGAGTCGGAGTAGACCGGGCCGCGCTGTTTGGCATCACTCTTGCCGACTAGGCGGAGGAAATTGTCCATGCGGCCGTTGGCCTCCAGCAATTTCTCCATTGAAGGAACACTGCTGTCGACATTGATCTTGCGTCGCGCTCCCCAAAATCCCTGCGTGATGGTCACCGCACGGACAGGAACGTTGTGCAACTTGGCATAGGGAGATTTGTCGACAAACAGAACTCCCTCGTCTTTCCAGTCAGGGTTGGGGGCATGCGGAGTGTCGCCCCACGAGGAGGTCAGGAAACTCCGCATGGGCAGCGAACCCACTGCGGCCGCGGAGATGGCCGTGCCGACAAATTCCCGCCGTGAAATCTGTGACTGCGTTTTCATAAAAACCTCCTCAGATCGTGCTTTTCGACCAAACCGCCGTGAATTATACGCGCACGCGGCAATCGCTCACATGCCTTGCCACCCACGCACCCGCGCTGCCCTTCTTTTGCTCAGCGTCCGGCGAAGTGCCAGAAGCAACTAGTGCTAGGCCTCGGCCGGTCCGCCGCTCTGTGCAAGTCTCATCAACGCCGGAAGAACTTCCCCAAACGGCTGTTCGTGCGGCTGCCCGAAAGCAAAGTAGAGCTTTTTGTAGAGCGCATAGAGCGAGTTGTAGATTTTCTGCGCACCTGCATCCGGGCTGAACAGCGCGTGCCCCGGACAGATTTTGTCCTGCGCCTCTTCCACGGTTTTGAAAGTGCCTGCGGCCAAAAATGCAAAAATAGCCGAACCGAGACTCACGACGCTTTTACTTGGCACGAGCACCGGCCTTCCCAGAACGTTGGCGTAGATTTGATTGAGCACGTTGTTTTTTTGCGGAATGCCGCCCGCATTGATCACGCGCTTGATGGGCACCCCATATTCAGCCATGCGATCGAGGATGATTCGCGTGTGGAATGCCGTGCCTTCGATGGCGGCAAATAGTTCGTCCTGAGCGGTGCTCTGCAAATTCCAACCGAAGGTAATCCCGCGCAGATTGGGATTGACGAGTACAGTCCGGTCCCCATTGTCCCAGGTCATGCGGAGCAGGCCGGTTTGCCCCGCGTGGTACTTGTCAAGCCCCTGACTCAGAGTCGCAACATCCGTTCCAGCGCGCTTGGCAATCGAGTTAAAGATGTCCCCCACCGCCGAAAGCCCCGCTTCGATTCCAGTTCGCTGCGGGTGCACGCTTCCCTGCACGACACCGCACACGCCCGGCACCAAGTTGGGTGAGGGTGTGATGCCAATGATGCAGGTCGAAGTGCCGACGACATTCACCATATCATCGGTGCGGCAACCCGCCCCGATGGCATCCCAGTGCGCATCGAAAGCCCCTACGGGAATGGGAATACCAGCCTTCAATCCAAGCTTGCCGGCCCAAAAGGCGGAGAGCCCGCCGGCAATTTGATCCGAGGTGGCATATTCGCCTTGCAGTTTTTCTCGCACACCGGCGAGCAACGGATCTACTTTTGCGAGAAACTCCTCGGAAGGCAGGCCGCCCAGGTCTTTGTTCCACATCCATTTGTGGCCCATGGCGCAAACGCTGCGCTTCACTTTTCGGGGATCGGTGATTCCGCAGAGCGTGGCCGCGGCCATATCGCAATGCTCGAAGGCGCTGACGAATTTCCCGCGCTTATCGGGATTGTGGCGCAGCCAGTGCAGGAGTTTGGAAAAGCCCCATTCCGAAGAGTACGTTCCGCCGCACCACTGAATGGCTTGCAGCCCTTCGCGGTGGGCTGCTTCAGTGATCTCAGCGGCTTCTGCTTTTGACCGATGATCACACCAAAGATAATACTCATCGAGCGGCTGGAGGTTCTTTCCCACCGGAATTACAGAGGAGCCGGTAGTATCAACCGCAAGCGCTTTGACTTGCTCGCCGGGAATATGCGCCTTTTGGACGGCCTCTCGCGTGGCCTTAGCCAATGCGCTCATCTGATCGTCATGCGACTGCGTGGCGTACTCCGGGTCTTCACGCTTGCGGTGCAGCGGGTATTCGGCAAGTGCGGTGGCCAACAGACCGCGTTCGCTGTCCACGATGGAAACTCGAACATTGAGAGTTCCAAAATCGACGCCTGCAACAATGGCCATGAGATCGCTTCCTTTCGTCGTGTGTCTTCCTCCTACGCCGTGTGGGCGTACATCTCCCAGCCGAAGTACCGAATGGCGGCCTCGTGCACCATCGGCGCAACACTGGAAAAATTCGCGGCGACGTGGTGTTCGAAACCGTGCTCGCAGATATAGTGC
>Ga0074044_10002561_pt1 | contig 15850 bp, 17 predicted proteins | sample BogForMeECP23OM1_FD_94443 | JGI IMG/M metagenome (GOLD analysis project Ga0074044, IMG submission 94443) | Bog forest soil microbial communities from Calvert Island, British Columbia, Canada - Bog Forest MetaG ECP23OM1 | ecosystem: Environmental > Terrestrial > Soil > Wetlands ...
GGCTGGTCGAGCTTTACGACAACACCGCCTCGCTGCAGGACCGCACCGCGACGACCGGCATCGTTAGCGCCGGCCTGGCACGGCAATTCGGCACGCCCGGCTACGTCGGACGCGCCAGTGGCCGCAATTTCGATGCGCGCAAAACGCCCGGCTATGCGCCCTACGATCAGCTCGACTTTACCGTCCCGATACTGACCGCGGGCGACGTGAACGCCCGCGTCTGGGTGCGCATCCGCGAAGTCGAGCAAAGCATCGCGCTGATCGACCAAATCCTCGAGCGCCTACCGCGGGGACCGATTGCGAATCCGCTCGGCAGCAGTGTCGCGGGCGGTGAAGGACTGGGGCTTGCGGAGGGCTTCCGCGGCGATGTGCTGGCCGCGGTGCGGCTCGACGGCATGCGCATCGCGCGCTGCCACCTCCGCGATCCGTCGTGGTTTCAATGGCCGCTGCTCGAGGCCGCGATCGAGGGCAACATCGTTGCCGACTTCCCGCTCTGCAACAAGTCGTTCAACTGCTCATATTCGGGACACGATCTCTAGCGCAGGTTCGGGAAAAGTCGAAACCGGTTTTCCGTATCGAACATGGACAAACTAAAAAAGGCGATCTGATGCGCAGAACGTTGTTCGAGAGCCTCACCCACCGGCCGCTGACCGAAGCGCCGCCGACGCCCGACGACGCCGCGCTTGCCGAACTGGCGGCCAGCGTCGAGCGCGCGGCGCGGCGCCGGCTCGGCCGCAGCCTCGCAATCCGCGAGGTGGATGCCGGCTCGTGCAACGGCTGCGAGCTGGAAATCCACGCCCTCAACAACGCCTTCTACGATCTCGAACGCTTCGGCCTGCGCTTCGTCGCCTCGCCGCGTCATGCCGACGTGCTGCTTGTGACCGGGCCGGTCACGCGCAACATGCGCGAAGCGCTCGAACGCACCTACAACGCGACGCCGGACCCGAAATGGGTCGTCGCGGTCGGCCATTGTGCGGCCGACGGCGGCATCTTCGCCGGCAGCTATGCGGTCGTCGGCGGCGTCAGCGCCGTTGTTCCGGTCGATCTGCATATCGGCGGCTGCCCGCCAACTCCGCGGAAATTGCTGCAAGGTCTGCGCAGCCTGCTGGAACCCGCCAACGCGGCATAAGGCGTCCGCGTAACCGTCAACCATGACGGATTTTGAGCACCAGGATGATCGTCGTCATCGCGAACGTGACGATGCTTGAGCCGATCAGCGGTGCGTCGACGATCGCGAGCCCGTAGATGAGCCAGAGCAGCACGCCAAGCACGCAGAGCGTCGTGCCGGGCAACGAGATCGCGCGCGTATCCCGCTCGCGAATGATTTTTATCGCCTGCGGCACCCAGCACAGCGTCGTCAGAACGGCGCCGGCTGCACCGATCGCTTCGACCAGCCCCGATGACATCACTGAGATCGCCATATTTCATCCTGGCGCGGGAACTTAGTGCTTGCGTCCCGCTCGCCACGGTCCCGGTCGCCCGCGAATCAATCTGATCTTACTGGCGTCTCGGTGTGACAGTGATGACACCTCGAGCCGCCGCGCGTGGGTTTTGTTGAACGCGCGCCGCACGCCCTATGTCATCGCGCCGTCACGCATGAATCGTAGAATCATCAAGGCGTTAAACCCGCTTTGTTCGCCGGCCGGATCGTGTGACCGCGGCGGTGCGCGCCCGCATAGAAGCGCCAACGGCTGCGGCCACACCATGAATGTCTCCGACCACACGACGCGAGTCTTCGACAGCGACCTGATCAAGCTGACGCAGATGGTCGCCCAGATGGGCGGTCTCGCGCAGAAGCAGATCGCGGACGCGATCGATGCGCTGGCGCGGCACGATATCGGTCTCGCACGCCAGGTCATCGATTTGGACGGAACCGTCGACGATCTGCAGCGGCAGATCGAGGAAAAGGCCGTTGCGACGATCGCGCTGCGCCAGCCGATGGCGATCGATCTGCGGGCGCTGGTTGCGATGTTGCGCATTGCCAACGACCTCGAGCGCATCGGAGATTTGGCCAAGAATGTCGGCAAGCGGGTCATCGCGGTGAGCGGCGAGAATTCGCAGCGCACCTTGATGCGTGGGCTGCGGCACATGGCAACACTTGTCGTCTCGCAACTGGCCGCAGTGCTCGACAGCTTCGTCGACCGCAACCCGCGCAAAGCGCTCAGGGTCTGGCAAGGCGACAAGGAGGTCGACGCGCTCTATGTGTCGCTGTTCCGGGAATTGCTCACCTATACGATGGAGGATCCCGGCACCATCTCGCTGTGCATCCACTATCTGTTCTGCGCCAAAAACATCGAGCGCATCGGCGACCACGCCACCAACATCGCCGAGGCCGTGCATTACATGGTTGAAGGCCACGCCATTGCCGGCGAGCGGCCGAAGGCCGACTCCTTAAGCTACCTGACCGAAACGCGCGCCACGGCGGCCACGGTTCCGGCGTAGCTCCGCAGCCGCCCGACCTCGTCGTAGGCCCGCGCCCGGCGTAGATTCGATGCGGCTCCGCCAAGACATTGCGAAAAGACATCGCGAAAAGACATCGCGAAAAGACATTGCGAACGCTGGCATTCGACCTCGTTAACCGCTCATTAGGGTTAACGGTCTATTGCTCGCCGACTCTGCGGCATTGGCGCCTGGCGCTTTTGCGGCTGTTCTGACGGCTATCATCGCAGCGATCGAGATGTGTTCGACCCGGCTCCGCTCTGCACGCCTTTTCGCTTCGGCCGCGCTCGTTGCGGCCATCGCCGCAGCGACGGCGGGATGTCAGACAACGCAGACGACCCAAACCACAGGCTCGCTGCCGCTCGCGCCGGCCGATCAGCCGGTCGCCGCATGGCAGCGCGACATCGACGTCTATGGGCAGCAGTACCGCGCCAATCCGTCGAAGGTCGACGTGGCTTTGCGCTACGCCCAAGCGTTGCGCGCTACCGGACAGCGCGCGCAAGCGGTGGCCGTCCTCGAACGCCTATCGATGCTGTACCCTCATGACAAGACCGTGCTCGGCGAATATGGCCGCGCGCTTGCGGAGGCCGGCGATTATGACCAGGCGCTCGATGTGCTCGGCCGCGCCCACTCGCCCGATCAACCCGACTGGCACATCCTGTCCGCGCAGGGCGCTGTCCTCGACCAGATGGGCCGCCATGAGGAAGCGCAACGCTACTACCTGACCGCGCTCAAGATCATTCCCGAGGAGCCCTCTGTGCTCTCCAATCTCGGGCTTTCTTATGCCCTCTCGAAGGATCTGCCGAACGCCGAAGCGACGCTCCGGCGCGCGGCGGCGCATCGCCCGGTCGATCCGCGCGTGCGGCAGAATCTGGCGCTGGTCGTTGGTTTGCAGGGCCGCTTCGCGGAGGCGGAGCAGATCGCGGCTGCTGATCTGCCGCCCGACCAGGCCGCCGCCAATGTCGCCTATCTGCGGCAAATGCTCGCTCACAGAAACGATCTTCAGAAGCCAACGACGCCCGCTCGCCCCGCGCACGGATCGAGCTGATTCGCCGTCAGTACGAAGCACAAAGCGCCGGCAGGCGCGTCGTGCCGAAGCAATCCGGCATCTTCGCCGACGGCTCTGGATTGCTTCGTCGCTGCGCTTCTCGCAATGACGCTATTGCAGCGCCATCACCCGGATCGCGGCCGGACCGAGAATGACGACAAACAGAACCGGCAGGAAGAACACGATCATCGGCACGGTGAGCTTCGGCGGCAGGCCGGCGGCCTTCTTTTCGGCTTCCGACATGCGCATGTCGCGGCTTTCCTGCGCCAGCACCCGTAACGTGGTGCCGAGCGGCGTGCCGTAACGTTCCGCCTGCTGCAAGGCAAGACACACCGCTTTGACGCCTTCGAGCCCGGTGCGCTGCGCCAGGTTCTCATAAGCCTGGCGGCGATCCGGCAGATAGGACAACTCCGCCGTCGTCAGCGTGAACTCCTCGGCGAGCGCGACCGATTGCGATCCAATCTCATCGCTGACCTTGCGGAAGGCTGCCTCGATCGACATGCCGGATTCGACGCAGATCAGCAGCAGATCGAGCGCATCCGGAAACGCCCGCTTGAGCGAAACCTGCCGTCGCTGGATCTTGTTCTTGAGGAACAGGTTCGGGCTGTACATGCCGAAATAAGCGGCGCCGATCGATATCGCGACTTTGATCATCGGCGGGTAATCGAGCTGCAGCACGACGAAAATATAGAACAGCGAAACAACCAGCATGAGCACCGGCATCGTCATGCGGAAGAACAGGTAGGTGACGTAGGGCGCCTGCCCGCGATAGCCCGCGCGAACGAGCATGGCGCGCGCGGTCTCCTGGCCGACCCACTTGCTGAGATTGAAGTTGTCGACGATCGTCTTCATGTACGTTTTCGGCGATTGCCGCAGCGAAATCTTGCTGCCCTGCGCCAACCGCTCGCGCTCGCGCTGACGGATTTTTTCGCGCTCGAGCGCGACCGCCTTCATCCGCTTGTCGAGCGTATCGGTGACAAGATACGGCATCGCCAACGTGAGCACGGTTGCGCACGCCGCGATGGCGGCGAAAAACATCATGAGAAACTGCGGATCGAACGCCTGCGAGATGATGAAATTGAGCACGGCGCGCCTCAGAAATCGAAATTGATCATCTTGCGCATCACGAACATTCCGATCGACATCCAGACGGCGCAGCAGGCCAGCATCATGCGCCCAAGCGGGTCGGTCCAAAGCAGCTCGATGTAGGCCGGGCTTGTGAGATAGACGAGAGCTCCGACGGCAAGCGGCAGCGCGCCGATGATTGACGCGGACGCTTTCGCCTCCATCGACATGGCTTGGATCTTGGCCTTCATTTTTTTGCGATCGCGCAGCACGCGGGACAGGTTGCCAAGCGTTTCCGACAGGTTGCCGCCGGCGCGCTGCTGAATGGAGATGACGATGCCGAAAAAGTTCGCTTCGGCGACCGGCATGTGCTCGTAGAGCTTGAGGCAGGCTTCGCTGAGCGGGATACCGACCGTCTGCGTCTCGATGATGCCGCGGAATTCGCTGCGAATCGGCTCGTCGGACTCGCTGGCGATCAGCTTGAGACTGTCGAGCAGCGGCAGGCCGGCCTTGATGCCGCGGACGATCACGTCAACAGCGTCGGGAAAATTATTGAGAAATTTCGCTTCGCGCCGTTTCTTGAGGAAGGAAAGCAGCCAGAACGGAATTCCGCACGCGGCGGCAAAAGCAAAGCCGATTCCCGCCAATAGACCCGCCCCCATCAGCAGCGCGAGCAAAAACGCGACAAAGCCGAGCGCGCCCGCGGTCAGCATAAAGCGGTGCTTCGACCATTCGAGCCCGGCCTGAGCAAGGCGCACGGAGAGTGGCACGCGCTTCGCTTTTTTTTGTCGCTGTTCGAGTTCCTTGAGTGCCCCCTCGATCTGTTCGCGTCGCGGCTTTTGTGCTGCCCGCGTCGGACGCGCAATCGGCTCCGAGCGGGCGACGCTCGCCATCCGCCGTGCCGTCTTCCGCTCGCCGGAGAGAAGTGGGTAAACGAATACCCACGCGACTCCGCCGATCGCGAGCGCAACCAGAAAGAAAAGGCCGTAAGCCTGCATCGCTCTAGCCTCTGACCGGCTCTGGCATGACGTCCGCGGCATCGAGCGCGGCCGCCAGCCGCGCTTCCTCGCCATAATAGCGGGCGCGCTCCCAGAACTTCGGACGGCCGATGCCGGTCGACCTATGCTGCCCGAGGAGGTTGCCGTTGGCGTCCTCGCCGAGGATCTCGTAGGTGAAGATGTCCTGCGTGATGATGACGTCGCCTTCCATGCCGACCACCTCGGTAATGTGGGTGATGCGGCGCGAACCGTCGCGCAGCCGCGCCGCCTGGACGACGACGTCGACGGAGCCGCAAATCATCTCGCGGATCGTGCGCGACGGCAGCCCATATCCGCCCATGGTGATCATCGATTCCAAGCGGGAGAGCGCCTCGCGCGGCATGTTGGCATGCAACGTTCCCATCGAGCCGTCGTGGCCGGTGTTCATCGCCTGCAACAGATCGAAGGCTTCCTGGCCGCGCACCTCGCCGACGATGATGCGTTCCGGGCGCATGCGCAGGCAGTTGCGCACCAGGTCGCGCATCGTGACCTGTCCCTCGCCTTCGAGGTTCGGCGGCCGTGTCTCCAGTCGCACGACATGCGGCTGTTGCAATTGCAGCTCGGCCGCATCCTCGCAGGTGACGATGCGCTCGTCGTCATCGATGTAGCGCGTCAGACAATTGAGCAGCGTTGTCTTGCCCGAGCCGGTTCCGCCGGAAATCAAGGTATTCACGCGGCAGCGGCCTATCACCTTGAGGATTTCCGCTCCTTCGGGCGAAATCGAGCCGAACCTGACGAGTTGCTCGAGAGTGAGCTTGTCCTTCTTGAATTTGCGGATGGTGAGTGCCGGTCCGTCAATCGCGAGCGGCGGCACGATGGCGTTGACGCGCGAGCCATCCGGCAGGCGCGCATCGCAGATCGGCGAGGACTCGTCGACGCGGCGGCCGACCTGGCTGACGATGCGCTGGCAGATGTTCAAGAGTTGCTGGTTGTCGCGAAAGCGGATGCCGGTCTTCTGAATCTTGCCGGCGACTTCGATGTAAACCGTGCCCGAACCGTTGACCATGATGTCGGCGATCTCGTCACGGGCGAGCAGCGGCTCAAGCGGCCCGTAACCGAGCACGTCATTGCAGATGTCGTCGAGCAGATCCTCCTGCTCGGAGATCGACATCACGATATTCTTGATCGCGATGATTTCGTTGACGATGTCGCGAATTTCTTCGCGCGCGGAGTCGGCGTCGAGCTTGGCAAGCTGGCCAAGGTCGATCGCCTCGATCAGCGCGCCGAAGATCGTGCCCTTGACCTCGTAGTAAGACTCAGAGCGGCGTGAATCGACCGCGGTGGGAATTTGCACCGGCGGTCTTTGCGCGGCCCCGGTCTTGGCCGGCGCCGGCGCCCCAATGATGGGCGCGCCGAGGCCCGCGGACGGAAACGGCATCCGACCCACATCGGACGATGCGGCCGAGACAGCAGGCGATACGGCCGGCGCAGGTGCCGCCGGCCGCTCTGCGGCGCTGGTGGTGGGACTACCGGGAGTAGGACGCTTGCCAAACACGAACGCAACTCCAACGATTTCTAAGTTTGCCGCTGCAGCAGTTTATCGATCAGCGGCGACAGCAGGCCCGAACGCTGCTTCTTCGGCTCTGCACGCCCAGTCAAGTTTTGCGCCAACTGCCGGAACAATTCGGCGGTACGGTGACTCGAGGAAATTTCGGCGATCATCTGCCCGTTGTTGGCCGCTGCACCGAATAGCTGGGGCTCGAACGGAATGATTGCCACCGGGTCGGCCTCGAGCGCCTTGGCAAAATCGGCGGCCTTGATCTCGGGCCGCTTCGGCACGCCAACCTGATTGAGACAGTACCGCGGCAGGTGATCGTTCGGCCGCGCCGTTTTGAGGAAGTCGTACAGGTTCTTGGCGTTGCGCAGGTTCGCAAGATCGGGCGCGGCGACAATGAGGATGTCGTCGGCGCCGACCAGGGCCTGCTTGCTCCAGCCGGTCCATTGATGCGGGACGTCGAGCACGACGCATGGCACCGTCGTACGCAGCGAATCGAAGATTGAATCGAACGCATCGGCGCCGAAATCGTAAACCCGGTCCAGCGTTGCCGGCGCCGCGAGTATGCTCAGATGATCGGTGCACTTCGCGAGCAGGCGATCGACGAAGGCCGTGTCGATGCGATCGGGCGAAAACACCGCCTCGGCGATGCCTTGTGGCGGGTCTTGATTGAAATCGAGACCGGCGGTGCCAAACGCAAGATCGAGATCGGTCACGACCGAATCGAGCATCAGGTCGCGCGCGATGGAGAAGGCGATATTGTGGGCGACGGTGGACGCGCCGACGCCGCCCTTGGCGCCGACCACGGCGACGATGCGGCCGACCGGCTTGGCATCCGGCGCCGAGAACAGTCCGCACACGGCGCGCACGACCTGCAGCGTGCCGACCGGCGAAATCAGATAGTCGCTCACGCCGCGCCGCACCAGCTCGCGATAGAGCATGACATCGTTCATGCGGCCGATGATGACGACCCGCGTGCCGGGGTCGCAATAGTTGGCGAGCTGATCGAGGCCGTCAAGGATGTCCTCGCTGCTGCTTTCGGATTCGAGGATGATGACGTTCGGCGTCGGCGAGCTCTGATAAGCTTCGACGGCAGCGGTCACGCCGCCCATCTGAATACGCAGATGCGCCTTGGCCATGCGCCGATCCTCGCCGGCCGCCTGGATCGCGGCAGCGGTCTCCACGGTCTCGCAGAAAGCCTGCACCGAGACGCGCGGCGCCGGCGCGATGTGTTCATCGCGACCGACGATGTCGGTGGCAACGCTCTCTTCCTGGGCGGCTTGGCTAGCTTGTCTCATCAGGTGCCGACATTATTGGCCAAGGTCGCTGATCTTGCCTGCATTGTCGTTCGGATATTGGGTCGCGGTGGATTGGCCCTGCCGGTATTTGTCCACGACCGTCGTGCGTCGCATCGTGTAGGCTGGGGTCTCCTGGCGCGGCTGCACCAGGTCGGCCGGATTTTCGACCATGGCGGCGAGGTTGCGCTGGTTCGCGCAGCCAAAGTTCCAGTACTGCTGATTTTCGAAGTATTCGCGGTTGAAGCTCGGCCCGACATCCTGGGGCCACACACCGCATGGTCCGGCTTGCGCGGTGATCTTTGGATAGGTGATGCGAACCGTTGCAAGCGTGCGCGCGCCGGCCTGATAGGTGCGCATCAGCATGCTGTTCGGCGGCACGCCGGTTGCTGCCAGGATGGATTGAATTTCGCGCAACGCATCGGCTGACGCATGCTCATTGCCGGTACCGGTCGGCAGATCGATAACAACTCCACCGGTGGCTTCGCTCTTCCAGGTTTGCGCGAACGCCAGCACCTCCGCGCGTTGCACCGCCGTCAGCGCGCTGCGATTGGCGCCGATGAAGACTTGGAGAGTGCGTTCGGCCTCGGTGATCGTGATCGGATGGCGCATGCGGTAATCCGGCGGAGCGTCGGGCACGCCGGCGATTTGCTGATCCGTATTGCATCCGCAAACCAGAAGGCCGTATCCGACGACGATCGCGGCACGCAGCACAACCGCCGCCCGACCGCGGCGGCCGATAGTCAGTGTGCGGAGCGTGTGCATCGGTCGTCTCCTGATACCGGCATTCAATCGAGGATGAATCCGTATTTGCCGTGGTAGTTGTCCGGCGGATCGACAGTCCCGCCGACGCCGTAGATGCGGTTGAGCCGGCCAAGCAGAACCTGGGCAGGATCGCTGGGATCGGCGAAGCCGTCGTCGGGCCGCGACAGCTCCTTTTGCGCGACCGCGCGCACGACGTAGGGCGTCACCAGGATCATCAGCTCGGTGCGCTGATTGACATAATCGTTGCTCCTGAACAACGGTCCGAGAATGGGAAGCTCCATGAGGCCGGGGAGACCATTGAGCTGGTGTATGGTTTCGTCCTGGATCATGCCGGCCATGGCGAGCGCGCCACCGGACGGCAGTTCGACCGTGGTATCGGCGCGGCGGGTGCGGATCGAGGGGATGGTCACCGATTGGGTCGTGCCGGGTTCGACGATCGTCAGCGAATTTTGGCTCGACAGATCCGAAACCTCGGTCATCACCTTGAGGCTGATGCGGCCGCCGCTGAGCACGACCGGCGTGAAGTTCAGACTGACGCCGAACTTCATGAAGTTGATCGACGGCTGGCAGGTCGACGGCGCACCGGGGGTGCTTGACGAGCTGGAGCAGGAGAAGCCGTTCAGCACCGGAAATTCGCCGCCGGCCATGAACGTCGCGGTTTCTCCGGAAATGGCAGTCAGGTTCGGTTCGGCGAGCGTGTGAATGACGCCGGCCTGTTCCATCGCCTGCAACGTGGCGGTGATCGATTTCAAGCTGCCCGCGATGCTGGAGCCGCTGAGCGACTGGCCATAGGCCGAGAATGGATTCGTATTGTTGAAATCGACGACGGCCGTGCCGTAGCCCACCGTGCCGGAAAGATTGATGCCGAGTTGCTTGATGACATCACGTTCGACTTCGGCGACGGTCACTTTGAGCATGATCTGGTCGCGCTGGCGAACGACGATGGCGTTGACAACCTGTTTATCGCCGGAGCCGCCGATGGAGACGGAACCGAAACTGGATTCAGCGATACGCGACGCGACGTCGTAGGCCTCCTGCGCTTCGACCTGGCTCGACACGGTGCCGGATAGCAGGACGCCGCTGCCGATGCCTTCGACGGTGATGTCGGCATCCGGCAGGACTTGCCGTAACGCCGCGCGCATGCCGTTGAGATTGCGCGTCACCGCGATGTCGAGGCCGGCCAACTGCTTGCCTTGGGCGTCGAAGAAAAAGACGTTGGTCTGGCCTTGCTTGATGCCGATGATGTAAGCGCGGCGCGAGGACCGTATGACGGCGTTGGCGATCGTGGGATCGGCAATCAGCACGTCCTTGATGTCGCGCGGAAAATCGATGACCATGGACTTGCTGACGCCAAGCGCCACCGCATGCGATCCGCTATCCTCTGCGGCGATCTTAATCGATTGCATCGGAGGTTGGTTGATCGGCGCGTCGCCTGCAAGCGCGAGTCCGCGCGCAATGAACCATGACACGACGATCAGGCCGACGACAGCCGCCGCGCGGATCGATCTCCTTGTTGCCATGGTGAAGTCCCTCCGTGCGGATCAGCGGGATGTTGATACCGTGCTCACGCCATAACGCACTGTATTGATGGCTGCGCGCCGATCGTTGCCGTCGTCCCCCTCGGGTGTCGATGATTGCGAGTCGACGAGACTGCGAAGCGCAAGCGATAGCGTGCCAAGCTGATGCGACAGCGCCAGCGTCTCGGCCTGGTCCGCCGTCATTTCGAGCGTCGCGGTCTTGCCGATCACGACCTTCTGGCCGGCCTTTTCCTCGACCGCCTGGTCAATCGCCAGTACCCGCACGTTCCGCAAGATCGCCTCGCTGATGTATTTCTCGACGCCGGTCACCTTTTCCGCCGCCTTGTCGCGGCGGGTCAGCACGACGTCGACGTGATCATCCGGCAGGATGAAGCCGCCGGCTCCGCTCTCGGCCGAAACCTCCATCGCGACCGCACGCATGCCCTTGGGCAGGATGGCCGCCATGAAGCCTGAGCCCTTTGCGAAGACGACCGCAGGGTCGCGAATGGGCTCTCCCGTGGCGACCGGCACGCGTATGATCGCGCCGACGAATTCGTGTATGCCGTCCGGTCGTTCGGTTTTTTTGATGAAACTCGGGTTCGCTGCCGCAGCCGGCCAGGTCTGCCAGTCGACATCGCCATCGCCGATGACCTGACCCCGACCGAGATCGGTCTTGGCGACCAGCACGTCGACGGTCTCGAGCGGCGGCGGCGGCGGCAGCGGCGCGGGCGCCGCGGTCTCGTGGTGGCCGCTCGCAAGAAACGCCGCAACCCCGCCAGCGGCGAGAGCGACACCGAGGACAACGAGACGCGCGGCTTTCATTACGCTTCACTTCCCACATGACGCCACGGCGGGAGGGGCCGTCATCGCCGGATTTGACCAGCTAAACGTCAAGGCATGGTTAATGAGGCGTATCCAAATCGCGTTAATCTTGCGTTGCTTCGGCGCTGCCGCAGCGCGCAATGCGCTAGAAGCGCAGAGCCGTCATCCAATCCGTCTGCGGGTAGACGACAAGGGCTGCCACCGCGAGCGCGATGCCGTAGGGAATACCGCCGTCTTGGCGGTGCAGCCGCTCGGCCCAGTCCCGGCCGATCAGCAGCTGCGGCATGGGCATGGCGCGAAACTGGATCAGCAACAGCGTCAGCGCACCGCCAAGGAGCGAGGCATAGAGCAGATAATCGGCGAGATGGCCGAGACCGAGCCACAGCACGGTGGCGGCCGCGAGCTTGGCATCGCCGCCGCCGATCCACCCGCAGGTGAAGCAAACGAAGGCAACGACGAGCACCGCCGCGGCCGCACCGGCATGCGTAAGCATGTCATGCGCGCTCATCCCGGTCAGGACGGCGAGCAGGACGAAACCGCCAAGCAGGATGAGCGAAACGCGGTTGGCGATCGTCATCGTGAGCAGATCGCTGGAGGCGGCAAACGCCATCATTGCCGGGAAAAGCGTCAATCTGATCGCTTCGATCATCATGGCATCGTCAATCGATGTCGTCGCAGCGGCCGGTTTACACCGCGCAGGTTGAGAGCCGGTTAGCAAGCCCCCTCCCTACCCTTCCCCGCTCGCGGGGGAGGGTAGGGAGGGGGAACGCCGCAAAGCGAAAAGGCTCCGGTAGGCGACCGGAGCCCTCTCGCAGCAGAGGTAAAGACGACGCTTACTAGAGGGCGGTGGAAACGCTGCTGAAGGTGGCCTTCAGGTTGGTACCGAGGCCCTGGACGACGGCGATGATCGCAACCGAGATGCCGGCGGCGATGAGACCGTATTCAATGGCCGTGGCGCCCGACTCGTCCTTGAAGAAACGCGCAAAAAGGGTCTTCATGAGTTGGCTCCTAAGGTTCACGGGGCTGTCTGAGCGTGACCCAACGGCCTTTTTCCGGGCCGTTTGGATCGGGCATGACGCTAGCAACGAGAAATTTCGACGAGGTTAAATCGATCGATGAAACCCGCGATAAACTGGCCAATCCACGATGTAGTTAACAGCGTATTGCAATGCGGCGAGGCGTCTCGCAGGTCGTTGCTCGTAGCCGCCCGGCGACAGCGTGCATGGCCGACAAATATTTCATTCGCGTAAGTCAGCGACGGGAAAATTGTTTCAAATTGCGGTTGCCGGATAAAATCCGGGGCTTTCTGACGTTGACTGGCTTTCTTACGTCGATATGCGGCAGCCGTCAGCCGTCGCGCGCGTTTCAGTAGATGTGCGGGAGCACGCGGGCGGTGCGCGTCATGTAGCTCCGGTACTCCGGAAACACGGTCGACAAGATTGTCTCCTCGCTGGACATCCGCATCACTTGGCAGGCGCACTGGAGGCCAAAGACCATCAGCGCCCATGGCGACATGAATTGCAGCGTTAAGCCGACGAGCGCGATCGCTTCGCCAAGATAGAGCGGATGGCGGATAAGCTTATAGGGCCCGCGCGTTACCAGCCGCCGCGCCTCCGGCAGCATGCTGAGCGATCGTCCGAGGCTGAGCGCGCTATAGAGCGCGAACACAGTGCCGCCAAGGATCAAGAACGTCGCAGTCAGATAAAGCGGTACCGAAAGCTCGGCCGGCTGCAGTAGCACGATGCCGACGCTGAGGTAGGTTCCAGCGATCGCCGCGATGCACGGCACCAGGTCCGAAGTCCTGGCACGCGGCGTATGGCGCAACGCCAACAGGCCAATGACAGCGGTGATGAAAATCAACGAGGCGACTTTCGATGCGAGGCTGGAGATTGCCACCATGTCGGCGGCGGCCCAATTCATATCCATGATCTGCCGCGCCAGTTCCGGAAAGCGCGCGGCGAAGCAGATCCCGTACCACACGATCAGCGGCGCCGCTGCGAGCAGGTCGTAAACCTTGGTCTCCTGCAGCGCCTTGAGACGCGCGGTCAATGGTATCGCTTGGAGTTTGATCGTGCCGGTGTCAACCATGGCGATGGTGCGCTCGTTCCAGGAAACTTAAGGCGGCAGGCACTAAACGCGCACCCGCCATTGCCTTAGATTGCCGAAGTAAAGAAAGCATTCAGAGAAACGCAAAAGATCGCGACAAGACATATTCGGCACCCGTTCACGCAGTGAAGGGGGCATCTCCCCGTTCCCGAAATTTCGCCGCCAGCGTTAAGCAAGCGTCACCGAACTGCGTGTCGAGCCGGGCGAGCCGATTTGCACTTCATTCACTAATTTGCCGTCAAGTGGATTCGTTGGAGTGCAGTCTGTTCGGTTGTCGAATCCGCGTAGCGTTTCGGAGAGTATCGATGGCGGCGTTGTGCGTGCGAGGCCTCGCGGCGCTCAGGCCGTTGCATTGGCTCGCGGCAGCCCTCTGCCTCGCCGCTGTCGCATCGCGGGCCCTCGCCGCCGAGCCGATCGTGGTGATGCTCGATCAGGCCAGGATTTTGAAACTCCCCGATCGGGCGACGACCGTCGTGATCGGCAACCCGCTGATCGCCGACCTGTCGATTCAGCCCGGCGGCCTCGCGGTCGTCACCGGCAAGGCGTTCGGCGCGACCAACGTCATCGTCATGGACAAGAGCGGCGCGGTCCTGACGGAGCAGACCGTCGAAGTCCAGGGACCGAGCGACAAGATCGTCGTGGTCTATCGCGGCGTCACTCGCGAGACCTACAGCTGCACGCCGAACTGCTCGCCGCGGATCACCCTCGGCGACGACTCCGATTTCTTCAGCAAGGTCATGACCGAGACCACCAGCCGCAACACCCAGGCCATGGCCGCCGGGTCGGGCGCCTCGCACTGACGTCGCGCGCCGGCGGCGCCAGAGACAAAGCCGCGTCCCAAGGTTGACGAGGCCTTAAGCGGGCTCCGCTATTCACCGCAATCTCCGCAACATATCGCCAACTGCTTCTGGGTCATGCTCAACCTCGCGCCGATGCGCGAGGTTCGCTGGGTGAGCATGAGCATGCGCGATCAGCTGAATTCGACGAGGGCGGCGCTGCTGCACCGTTTCGTCCGTCGACATGAAGCATCGACCAGCGTCGAGTTCGGTCTCGTCGCGGCGCCGTTCGTCGCGTTGTGCTTCGCGATCCTGCAAACGGCGATCATCTTCTTCGCCGGCCAGGCGCTCGAGACCGCGGCCGCCACCGCGGCACGCCTTGTCTTGACCGGACAGGCGCAAACGCAGGGCTGGACCGCTGCTCAGTTCAAGCAGCAAGTCTGCACCGCGATCACTGGCTTATTCAATTGCCAGAGCGGCGTCTACGTCGACGTCGAGACCTATTCGTCGTTCGCCGCGGTGAACCTCGGCATGCCGATCACCAATGGCAACTTTAACGCTTCGGACATGAACTTTAACCCAGGCGGCCCGGGCGACATCGTGGTGGTGCGCCTGTATTACCAGTATCCGGTCTACGTCAATCTGCTCGGTTTCAATCTGGGCAGCTTGAACGGCGGTCTCAATCTCTTGGCCGCCACCGCCGTCTTCAAAAACGAACCCTACGCATCATCCTGATGGGACGCGCCATGTCGTCTGCAATGATCGCTCTGGTTCGCCGTCTTGCCCGCCGGTTCGCGCGCTTCGCCAACGAACGTCGCGGCCTGGCGGCCATCGAGTTCGCCATGCTGCTGCCGATGCTGATGACGCTCTACCTCGGCAGCGTTGAGGTCACGACCGGAGTCGCCATTCAGCGCAAGGTCACCTTGACCGCGCGCGCGCTCGCCGATCTTTCCAGCCAGTTCACCACCATCGCCGATGCGGACATGTCGAACATTCTCAATGCGTCGTCCGACATCATTGCGCCTTACGCCGCCGCCAATCTGCAGTCGGTCGTGTCGGAGCTTTCGGTCAACGCCCAAGGCCAGGCGTCGGTGGTCTGGAGCAACACGCTCAACGGCACGGCGCGCCCGGTCGGTCAAATCGTGACCGTCCCGACTTCGCTCGCGGTGGCGAACACCTACCTGATCCTCGGCGAGGCTCAGTACGGCTACAACCCGCCTTACGGCTACGTCATCACCGGCACGCTGACGCTCAGCGATCAAATCTATATGCGCCCGCGCCAGTCGAACGCGGTCACGCGCACGGCGTCGTGATCAGAGCTCAGACTACGGACTACGGACTACGGACTACGGACGACAGACGACAGACGACGGACGACGGACGACGGACGACGGACGACGGACGACGGAAGTAAGAGGTCGGAGATCACAGAACAAGTTCAATATCTGCCATCTGTCGTCCGTCATCCGTCATCTGAGCTCTGGA
>Ga0074044_10002562_pt1 | contig 15848 bp, 14 predicted proteins | sample BogForMeECP23OM1_FD_94443 | JGI IMG/M metagenome (GOLD analysis project Ga0074044, IMG submission 94443) | Bog forest soil microbial communities from Calvert Island, British Columbia, Canada - Bog Forest MetaG ECP23OM1 | ecosystem: Environmental > Terrestrial > Soil > Wetlands ...
ATGATCGCTCATGACTCACCCTCCTTGCTTGAGGCTCTGCCCGGCCTATCCGGGTAACCCTCGCAATCGCATCGAGGGTGAGTCGCCTCAGCTAAGGAAGGGACATACGGTCTTCGTCGCTTCGCTCCTAGGAAGAAAGTGTAGACCGCCCGCGAGTTGCTATCTCATTGAAGCGACTACACTTTCATTCAGAAGGGTCGGCCGTCAGGCCGGTGCCAAACTCGCAATGACGAGCTAACCCGCCAGCCCCTGTTCCAGATCCGCAATAATGTCATCCTTGTCCTCGATGCCGATCGACAGCCGCACCACGTCGGGGCCGGCGCCGGCCTGGACCTTTTGCGCGTCGCTGAGCTGGCGGTGCGTGGTCGAAGCCGGATGAATGATCAGCGAGCGCGTGTCGCCGATATTGGCGAGATGCGAGAACAGCTTGACGTTCGAGACGAGTTTTACGCCGGCGTCGTAGCCGCCCTTCAGCCCGAACGTGAACACGGCGCCGGCGCCCTTCGGGCAGTATTTCTTGGCGAGGTTGTGGTAGCGGTCGCCGGGCAGTCCCGGATAGCTCACCCACGCGACTTTCGGATGTGCGGCGATCCATTCGGCGACGGCCTGAGCGTTGTCGCAATGCCGCTGCATGCGCAGCGGCAGCGTCTCGACGCCGGTGAGGATAAGGAAAGCGTTGAACGGGGAGAGCGCCGGGCCGATATCGCGCAGCGCCAGCACCCGACAGGCGATAGCGAAGGCGAAGTTGCCGAAAGTCTCGTGCAGCACGATGCCGTGATATTCCGGGCGCGGCTCGCACAGCATCGGATAGCGCCGCTCGCGCGACCAGTTGAAGGTGCCGCCGTCGACGATCATGCCGCCGATCGAGTTGCCGTGGCCGCCGAGGAACTTGGTCAGCGAATGCACTACGACGTCGGCGCCGTGGTCGATCGGCTTGCAGAGGTAGGGCGTGGCGAGCGTGTTGTCGACGATGTAGGGCACGCCCGCGCGCTTCGCAATTTGTGAAACCGCCGCCATGTCGGTGATGACGCCGCCGGGATTGGCGATCGACTCGGTGAAGATCGCCTTGGTCTTCGGGCTGATCGCGCGCTCGAAGGAGGCAATGTCGTCCGGGTCCGCCCACACGACGTTCCAGCCGAAATTCTTAAACGCGTGATTGAACTGGTTGATCGAACCGCCGTAGAGCTTCTTCGACGCCACGAATTCGTCGCCCGGCTGCAGCAGGCAATGGAACACCAAAACCTGCGCCGCGTGGCCGGATGCCGCCGCAAGCCCCGCCGTGCCGCCTTCGAGCGCGGCGACGCGCTCCTCGAGTACCGCGTTGGTCGGATTGCCGATGCGTGTATAGATATTGCCGAAAGTTTGCAGACCGAACAGCGAGGCGGCGTGGTCGACACTTTCGAAAACGTAGGAGGTGGTCTGATAGATCGGCGTCGCGCGCGCGCCGGTCGTCGGATCGGGCTGCGCGCCGGCGTGTACGGCGAGCGTCGCAAAACCCGGTGTGCGTTCGGTCATCGGCGGATCCTCATGGAGGCGGGGCTTCCGGTTTATAGGACCGGCCGGAGCCGTCAAGGCGCGCCGTGGCAGGTGCGGTAAAGCAGAAAATTCCGAGCGGTTAATTTCGGCGCGGCGAATGCCATTCTCGCAGAATGGCCGCCCTCAGTGTCCGCTTTCCTCCCGCTGGACGCGGTCGGCGGCTTCGGTCGTGCCTCCCGGTGCGCTCGTGCGATTGAGCGACATGCGCTGGATGCCGCCGATCGTCGCCTTTTTCGACGACAGCGTGCGCGTGTTGACGCCGATCCAAGCAATCTCCGAAGACAGCCGGCCGTATTCGATCTTCGGACAGCGGTTCATCACGACTTTCAATCCGTTGGCTTCGGCGAGCGCCGCCGCTTCGTCGTTGCGCACGCCGAGCTGCATCCAGATGACTTGCGGCCGCGGTTTGAGTGCGAGCGCCTCCTGCACGATCGCCAGCGCATATTGCGAGCCGCGGAAAATATCGACCATGTCCACCGGTTCGGGGATATCGGCAAGGTGCGCGTAAATACGCTGGCCGAGCATGTTCTGACCGGCATGTCCCGGGTTCACCGGAATCATTTTATAGTCGCGATCGAGCAGGTATTTGAAAGCAAAATAGCTCGGGCGGTTATCCTTCTCCGAGGCGCCGACCATCGCGATCGTCTTTACGGTGGTGAGAATGCCGCGGATGTAGCTGTCGGGATAGGAATCGTGATTCATTGCGGGCGCTGAACGTCAGCGGTCCTCCCACTTCGGGTCGCGTTTCTCGATGAAGGCGCTGATGCCTTCCTCGGCATCGCGCGCGAGCATGTTTTCGACCATCACTTCGGATGTGTACCGGTACGCTTCGGCGAGCGGCATTTCAAGCTGGCGATAGAATGCCTCCTTACCAATCTTGACGGTCAGGGCCGATTTGGCGGTGATCTTTTTCGCAAGCTTGAGCGCTTCCTCGCGCTCGCTGCCGGGCGCGACCACGTGGTTGACGAGGCCGATGCGCGCGGCATCCTCGGCCGAGATCATTTCGCCGGTGAGCAGCATTTCCATCGCAGCTTTGCGCGGGATATTGCGCGCCAGCGCGACCATGGGCGTCGAGCAAAACAAGCCGATATTGACACCGGGCGTGGCGAACTTCGCGGCGCGCGAGGCGACGGCGAGATCGCAGCTCGCCACGAGTTGGCAGCCGGCCGCTGTCGCCGTCCCATGGACCGCGGCGATAACCGGCTGCGGCAGCGCGATGACCTGCTGCATCACGCCGCTGCATAATCCCATGATGTGCTTGAAATAGGCGCGTCCCCGATCGTCGTCGGAGCGGTGCTGGTTGAGCTCCTTGAGATCATGGCCGGCGGAAAATGCCGGGCCGTTCGCCGCGACTACGACGGCGCGCACCGTGCGCTCATGGGCGATCGCGGTGAGCGCATCGCCGAGCGCCTCCAGCATGTCCTCGGACAGGCTGTTGCGGGCCTGCGGCCGGTTGAGCGTGAGAATGGCGACACCGGCGCTGTCCTCGCGTAGAAGGATCAGCGAGGAAGAGGAGGTGGCAGCGGTGGCAGTGGCGGTTTGGGCATTCATGGTTCTATCCAGCGCTTATTGCCGATCTGGCGATCACGTCCGGCTATTGTAACCGATCCGCGATGCCAAGGGAGCGGGGCATGAAAGAAATGGCGGCGCCCAAACTCACGCGCAAGGAGCTTGTGGACCTGCTGCGCGCCGAATTCCCGGAAATCTCCCACGCCATGAGCGGTTGCGACATCGAAGAGGTTTGGCATGGGGCCTGTCGGTTGCGCCTGCGTTTCAGCGACCGGTCGCTGCGGCCCGGCGGCACCGTGTCGGGAGCGACCGTGATGGCGCTGGCCGATTTCGCCATGTACGTCGCGGTGCTTGGCGCGGTCGGCTGGGTGCCGCTCGCCGTTACCACCAATCTGACCATCAATTTTCTCAAAAAGCCTGCGGCGCGGGATCTTCTCGCGGATGCGCGGTTGATCAAGCTCGGCAAACGGCTCGCAGTCGGAGAGGTTGGGATTCGCTCAGACGGCGAGGACGACCTGGTTGCTCACGTGACTTCGACCTATTCCATACCGCCCCCAGTCGGCTCACGGTATTAAAGTACCTCTAGGTCAACCGCTTGAGAAACTTCTAGAATAGGCTAACGAGAGAATTGACCCGCAGGTTTGTCTCGGCTAGAAGCCTGCGCACGCGCCGCCCCTCGGCGCCCCCATCCCAGATGGAAGCGGATATGAAAACCTTTTCGGCAAAGCCCGCCGAGGTCGACAAGAAGTGGGTGATGATCGATGCGGAGGGCCTCGTCGTCGGTCGGCTCGCCTCGATCGTGGCCCTGCGGTTGCGCGGCAAGCACAAGCCGACGTTCACGCCCCACGTTGACTGCGGCGACAACGTCATCATCATCAACGCCGCCAAGGCGGTGCTGACCGGCCGCAAGGTCGAGCAGAAAATCTATTACAAGCACACCGGCTATATCGGCGGCATCAAGGAACGCACGGCCAAATCGATCCTCGCCGGCCGCTTTCCCGAGCGGATCGTGGAGAAGGCGGTGGAACGCATGCTGCCGCACGGACCGCTCGGGCGCCGCCAGCTCGGCAATCTGCGGGTTTATCCCAACGCCGAACATCCGCACGAAGCGCAGCAGCCGGAAAAAATCGACATCGCGGCCATGAACCGCAAGAACAAGAGGAGCGCATAATGGCCGAGACGATACAGACGCTCGAAGAGTTGTCGACGCTCAAGCCGGCGGCGGCGCCGCAGACACCCATCTACGTGCAAAAGCTCGACAAGCAGGGCCGCGCCTATGCCACCGGCAAACGCAAGGACGCGGTTGCTCGCGTTTGGATCAAGATGGGCGCCGGCAAGATCGTCATCAATACTCGGCCGGTGGAAACTTATTTTGCCCGGCCGGTGCTGCGCATGCTGATCCAGCAGCCGCTGGTCGCCGCAAACCGCCAGGGTCAATACGATGTGGTTTGCACCGTTTCGGGCGGCGGCCTTTCGGGCCAGGCCGGCGCGGTGCGCCATGGTCTGTCCAAGGCGCTGATCAGGCACGAGCCGGAGCTGCGCACTGTGCTCAAGCGCGGCGGCTTCGTCACCCGCGACCCGCGGGTGGTCGAACGCAAGAAATACGGCAAGGCCAAAGCGCGCCGCAGCTTCCAGTTCTCGAAGCGCTAGGTTCGTCTCAGAAAAACGCCAGCGTGCGGATTTCGATGCTCTCGCGCGGGCGTGCGTGCGGCGGTGTCGTCGGATCGTCGAAGGCGGTATGCGCGGTCCAGCGCGCGCGGCCGTCTTTCTCCGAGTCGTAGACCTTGAACACCAGCGCCTCCTGGCGCCGCATGCGCGGGAACCAGTACCATTTGTGCGCCGGATTGTAGGTGATGGCGTAGGTCTGGCCGACCCGGTCTGGATAGCGCCGCTCCGAGATCACCAGATCGTCCGGCGACAGCGTACGCGCGTCGCAGATGCCGAGCGGTGCCGTCTCGACTGGATGGCGGATCGGCCGCCATACCTGGATGATGGCGAAGCGGCGCTTCAACAATTCGTCCGCCTCGTTGGGCAGCAAATCGCGCACGCGCTGCGGTCCCGACCATTCGGTATAGTCGTTATGCACGCGGCGCACCACCTCGCGAATCTTCTTCGTCTCGCGAATCTCGTCGTCGGCGGTGCGCAGCGTATGGTCGAACACGACAACACGCGTGGCGCCGCTTTCCGCTTTGATCAGTGCTTCCATCTCTGGATAGTAGGTACGTCTGATTTCGTTCTCGTCGTAGAAATCGGCGACTTTCGTGTCGTGCCGCACGAAGCGGAAGCCGTCGCGGTCCAGCACGAAGTCCTTCGCTTGCGGGCGGCCGTTATGAATGGTCATGCGGCGCGGATCGGGCGTGCCGCCGCTGCGCACGTCCTGCCCGCCGGGGCCGGCCGTGATGGTGAAAACCTTTGTGCCGTCATCGACGATGTAGTTGAGCGTCGCCGCGATCGTGTCGGGGGCGAGGTCAAGTTCGGCCGTTTGGACCATGGCAAGCTCCTTACCTTTCCATGAATTTAGGCGGTAAAGGCGGCCAGGTGAAGGACCGGCGAGGTGCGGGCACGGTTGCCCCGAAACCGGCCAAATACGGTTCCGGATCGGTCAAATTGCGCCACTGAGGTTTACCGGCCGGCAAGTGTGTTCGCGAACCATTCCCGACGTAGTAACCCGTATGGAACGCCTGCCGCCTAGTATGCCGCATCAGTCGCGGGCAATGGGCGCCATGCATCTCGATCTGCAAACTCTCTCCGTCGTGACGGTGTTCATTACCGCTCTGCTCGGGGCGCTCTTGGTTTTCGCCGGATTGCAGAACCGCAGCATTCGCGCTCCGATGTGGTGGGGGGCGGCCCATATCGTCAATGCGAGCGGTCTTGCGCTTTTGACCTGGCGCGGAGCGGCACCCGATTTCGTTACGATCGACGTCGCCAACGCGCTCGTGCTTTTGGGCTATGGCCTCACCTGGACGGGCGCGCGCATCTTCGACGGACGCCCGATCCGCCCATTTCTCGTGCTGCTTGCGCCGGCAAGCTGGATGGTGCTTTGCCGCGTGCCGGCGTTCGCTGCCGATGCCGATGTCAGGGTCGTCGTCGTTTCGACGCTGCTGGCGCTGCTGGCGCTGCTGACGGCCGAGGAGTTCTGGCGCGGGCGCGACGAGCCACTGATGTCACGTTGGCCTTCGGTCATCGTGGTGCTCTCTTATGCTGCGGTCCTGCTCGCGCGTGTGCCGGCAACTCTGTTGACTCCCAGTTTCCAGGGTGACTCGCTGTTGAGTGGCCTGTCATTCGCATTGCTGGCGCTCAGCACGCTGCTGTTTACCGTTGTCATGGCTTTCCTGCAGCTCAACATGACGAAGGAACGCGCGGAGCTCAAACACAAGATCAATTCACTGGTCGATCCACTGAGCGGCGTCGCCAATCGCCGCGCGTTCCTGGACGGCGCCGAATGCTTGCTGGCGCGACAGGGAATCGACCATGAGCCGCTGGCCGTGCTGCTGTTCGATCTCGATCACTTCAAGCAGATCAATGACCGTTACGGTCACGCGGTCGGCGATGCGGTTCTGCAGACCTTCGCCGGCACCGGCACGGCGACGCTCGGCAGCGATGTGCTGTTCGCCCGGATCGGCGGCGAGGAGTTCGCCTCCTGCATGCCGGTCGGCGACCTCGATGAAGCTTACGCCATTGCCGACCGGGTTCGGCGCAATTTCGCGGCCGCGGCGGCGCGCTTCGGTAGCGACGGCTTGATGCCGAGCGTGAGCGTCGGCGTCGCGCTCGGATGCGACCCGCATGCCGAAGTCTCCGACCTGCTTTCGATCGTCGACCGCGCGCTCTACCGCGCCAAGGCATTCGGCCGCAATCGCGTCGAGTTGGAAGTCCCGGAGGATCGCAATACGACTGCCGGTGCGCCGTCGATCGTGCCGATCATCGGGCAGAGCCGCGCCGGGACTGCGGTTCCATCCATCGGCCGGCGCTGGCGCGCGGCATCCTAACGCGTTCGCTCTGGCAAGTTCACATCTGCAATTTTCACTTCGGCAATCTTCATCGCCGGAATTCTTAATGCTGAAAATTTCGCTTCAGCGATTTCCATCTCTGAAAATTCTAGCGGTGCGATTTTACTACTGCAATTTTCGGGGTTAATTCGCGAAAACCCGCGTCATGTCCCACACACTCGGCAAAGGCTGAAACCAAAACGTCCGGCGCGGCTGGCGGATTGGTGGTACGCAGTTGTACGTAGACGCGGGATAGGAGACCAACGCATGTTTGCGCGTCTGTCCGAAGCGTCGATGTCGCTCGACATCGGAACTTTGTTTGTCATCGCCATCTGCGTGACCGCGCTGCTTGGCTTGTTCCTGCTGTTCGCCTGGATGCAGGACCGTATCAACGCGCTCGCTTGGTGGGGTATGGCCTATCTGATCGGTGCCGTTTCGGGCGCGATCTGGCGTTTGGGCGACCTCATCTCACCGCCGCTGCCGTCAAACATCGCCGACATCCTGCTGTTCGTTGCGGTTGGCATGATTTGGAGTGCCGCGCGATTATTCCACGGCCGGCCCGTGCTGTGGGGCTCCATGTTTCTCGGCGCCGTTGTTTGGCTTGCTTTATGTTCTTCGCCGGCATTCATGGAGTCCGCTGCTTCACGCCTCGTGACGAGTTCGCTCATCGTCGCCGCCTATACTTTCCTGACCGCCGCCGAACTGTGGCGCGAGCGGCGCAAATCGCTGATCCGGCGGTGGCCGGCGGTCTTCGTGCCGATGTTGCACGGAGTCATCTTCCTGTCCCCGGTGGCGTTGGCGGGCCTGTTGGAGAACGGCGGCGGCACTCATAATCTCGGCACGGGCTGGGTCGCGGTTTACGCCATCGAGATCGTGCTTTACGTGGTCGGTGCAGCCTTCATCATGCTCGTCCTGGCGAAGGACCGCACTGTGCGTCACTACAAATTGGCGGCTGCGACCGATCCGTTGACCGAACTGCTCAACCGCCGCGGCTTCTTCGAGGCCGTCGGCGACATCATGGCCAACCGGAGAGAGATCAGGGAGCCGGTGAGTGTGCTCGCGTTCGATCTCGATCACTTCAAACGGATCAATGATCGGTTCGGGCACAGTGCGGGTGATGCCACGCTGCGCCTGTTCGCAACGGTTGTGAGAAATACCCTGCGAGCCGACGACGCCATCGGTCGATTGGGTGGGGAGGAATTCGTCGCGCTCCTGCCGAGCACACTGGCCGATGCCGCCGCTGCGGCCAAGCGCGTGCGAAAGGCGTTCGCGACGGCAAGCGCCGCCCCCGGCAAGCACGCCGCGGCGACGGTGAGCATCGGGGTGGCGTGCGGGTCGGCTTACGCCGAGATCGATACGCTCATCGCCCGCGCCGATACTGCGCTCTATCGTGCCAAGACGAACGGGCGCGACCGGGTCGAGACCGCTGAAGAGGCGGTCGCCGGAGCACCGGAGCGTTGCGCCGACGACGCGGCGCAAAAGCAGCAGCAGACCGCACTTCCGAATCCGATCCCGACTCTCTCAGTTCCGCTTATCGGAGCATTGCGGGCAGGGCGTCAGAACGCGGTGTCCAGTCCGTAGATCAATCCAGCGCCAAACCCGCGCCAAATCAGCGCCAAATCAGCGCCATGTCACACCACCAAAAAGAAGAGGGCGCCGAGGAGTGCGGCGCCCTTGAGTTTGCATCGCTTGTGCAATGCAGGGAGGATACGCACGCCAACGCTTACGCCGAGTAGTACATTTCGTACTCGACCGGATGCGGAGTGTGTTCAAAGTGGATGATCTCCTGCATCTTCAGGTCCATGTAGCTATCGATGAAATCGTCGTCGAACACGCCGCCCGCTTTCAGGAAATCGCGATCCTTGTCGAGATAACCGAGCGCCTCGCGCAGGCTGCCGCACACGGTCGGGATCTTCTTCAATTCCTTCGGCGGCAAATCGTAGAGATCCTTGTCGGTCGGCTCGCCGGGATTGAGCTTGTTCTTGATGCCGTCGAGGCCGGCCATCAGCATGGCGGCGAAGCCGAGATAGGGATTGCACAGCGGATCGGGATAGCGCACCTCGACGCGCTTGCCCTTGGGCGATGAGGCGAGCGGAATGCGGCAGCCGGCCGAACGGTTGCGCACCGAGTAGGCGAGCAGCACGGGCGCCTCGAAACCCGGGACGAGCCGCTTGTAGGAGTTCGTCGTCGGATTGGTGAAGGCGTTGATCGTGCGCGCATGTTTCAAGATGCCGGCGATGTATTGCAGCGCTAGCTCCGAAAGATCGGCGTATTTGTTGCCGGCAAACAGCGGCTTATCGCCCTTCCAGATCGATTGGTGGCAATGCATGCCCGAGCCGTTGTCGCCGTAAATCGGCTTCGGCATGAAGGTCGCGGTCTTGCCGTAGACCTGCGCGACCTGTTGGACGCAGTACTTGTAGATCTGCATCTGATCCGCCATGCGCACCATCGGGCCGAACTGAAAGCCGAGTTCGTGCTGCGCCGAGCCGACTTCGTGGTGGTGTTTCTCGACCTTGCAGCCCATTCTGGCCATCGCCGCGAGCATCTCGGAGCGCATGTCCTGCGCCGTGTCCAGCGGCGGCACCGGGAAGTAGCCCTTCTTGAAGCCGATATGGTGGCCGAGATTGCCGCCTTCGTATTCGGTATCGGAATTGGTCGGGAACTCGACGGAGTCGACGCGGAAGCCGGTGTTGTAGGGACTGGCGGCGTATTTCACGTCGTCGAAGATGAAGAATTCGGGTTCCGGTCCGAAGAACACGGTGTCGCCGATATTCATCGACTTGACGAGGCCTGCCGCCTTTTTGCAAATCGAGCGCGGATCGCGGTTATATGGCTCGCCGGTGAGCGGTTCGAGCGTATCGCACACGAGCACGAGCGTCGTCTCGGCGAAGAACGGATCGATGCAGGCGCTTTCGGGGTCGGGCATCAGCTGCATGTCCGACTCGTGGATCGCCTTCCAGCCGGCGATCGATGAGCCGTCGAACATGATGCCGTCGGCAAAAGTGTCTTCGTCGACCGTGGTGACGTCGGTCGTGACGTGCTGCCACTTGCCGCGCGGATCGGTAAACCGGAAATCGACGTATTTCACGTCGCTGTCCTTGATGATTTTCATGACATTCTTTGGCGTCGTCATGGTATGCGTACCCTTTCGTGGTGCGGTTGGATGCCTCGTCGCACTGGTCCAATTCTATTCTCGGCCGGCCGGAATGAGTGGTCGGACCAGCAGTTCAGACGGCGTCTAGTCCGGATTCCCCCGTTCTGATCCGGATTGCTTCTTCGATATTTGAGACGAAGATTTTGCCGTCGCCGATCCGCCCGGTTTGGGCGGCGCGACGGATTGCCTCGATTGCCTTTTCGACCATGTCGTCGCCAAGCACAATCTCGATCTTCACCTTGGGCAGAAAATCGACCACGTACTCGGCTCCGCGGTAAAGTTCCGTGTGTCCTTTCTGACGCCCGAACCCCTTGGCTTCGGTGACAGTTATCCCTTGCAGTCCTACCTCCTGCAATGCCTCCTTCACTTCGTCGAGCTTGAACGGCTTGATGATCGCCTCGATTTTTTTCATCGCGTCTCCTCTCCCGGCTCCTAGATGAGCGGAATCATCTTCGGAACCGAGCCTTGGTTAGCAGGTCCCGTGCCAAAGCCCTAGGGGACCTGAAAAGTCCAATCAGATCAGAGGGCTATGAAGTGATCGCCGTCCCGCTGCGAGGGCCCAGGAGCGGCCTTCGCTGATAAAGTGAGCAGATTGCCTATTATCTCGTCAATAGCGCAACTTGCAACAATTAGCGCGGCACCAGGCGGTATTCGCGCTATGCCACTTTCATTATCATGGGCAGCATGATTGAACTTTTGACCACGGCAGAAATGGCCGACGCCGACCGGTTGGCGATTGTCGGCGGTGTCGCAGGCATCGACCTCATGGAAGCGGCCGGTCGAGCCGTGGCCGAGGCAGTGGCCTCGCGCCATCCAGCCGGCAGTCGTGTCGTCGTGGTGGCCGGGCCGGGCAATAATGGCGGCGACGGATTTGTTGCGGCGCGGTTGCTCGCTGAGCGCGGCTATCGCGTGCGGGTGATGCTGCTGGGCGAGGCCGCCAGACTCAAGGGCGATGCGGCCCTCGCGGCGAGAAAGTGGAACCGGCCGGTTGCCACCGCGGATCCCGGCGCTCTGGACGGCGGCGACGTTGTGATCGACGCCCTGTTCGGCGCGGGGCTCGACAGACCCGTCGAGGGGACAGCACGCGCTTTGATCGCGAGCATGAACGCACAGCCGGCGCCGGTATTTGCCGTGGATTTGCCGAGCGGCATCAACGGCACGTCCGGCGCGGTGATGGGCATCGCAGTGAATGCTGCTCAGACAATCACTTTTTTCCGCAAAAAACCCGGACACCTTCTGCTCCCGGGCCGACTTCATTGCGGCGCGATTTCCGTGGGCGATATCGGCATTCCCGGTTCGGTGCTTGCGCAGGTCGCTCCCAAGACATTCGAAAACACTGCCGCTCTTTGGCGCGAGCATTTTCCGGTGCCGCGGAGCGATGGGCACAAATACGACCGCGGTCACGCGGTGGTGGTGTCGGGTCCCTCGTGGTCGACCGGGGCGGCGAGGCTCGCTGCCCGTGGCGCCTTGCGCGCCGGGGCTGGGCTCGTGACCATCGCTAGCCCGCGCGAGGCGCTCCTCGTCAACGCAACGGCAAGCCTCGCCGTGATGGTTCGGCCGGTTGACGGCGGCGCCGAGCTCGCCACGTTCCTTGCCGACCGACGCCTGAACGCCATGGCGATCGGGCCCGGTGTCGGCGTGGGCGAGCCCACATGCGAGCTCGTCCTCACGGCGCTTTCGGGTGAGCGCGCGGTAGTACTCGACGCCGACGCCATCACGAGTTTTGCGACCAATCCGCAGCGCCTTGCCGAGGCCCTGCGCGGGCGCGCCGCACAAGGCACAATCATGACGCCGCACGAAGGAGAATTTTCTCGTTATTTTGGTGCCTTAGACGGTAAAACTAAAGTTGGATCGAAACTCGATAGGGCACGGCTCGCGGCGCAGATAACCGGCGCGGTCATCGTCCTCAAAGGCGCCGATACTGTCGTCGCGGCGGCGGACGGACGTGCCGCGATCAGCGCCAACGCGCCGCCTTTCTTGGCGACCGCCGGTGCCGGCGACGTGCTGACCGGGATGGCGACGGGCCTATTGGCGCAAGGCATGCCGGCTTTCGGGGCCGCGGCAGCCGCGGTTTGGCTCCATGGCGAAGCCGCCGCAACTGCTGGTCCCGGCATGATCTCCGAGGATTTGTCCGAGACGCTCCCTAATGTGTACCGCGCGCTACTCGCCTGAAGGGTGCACCCCGACGGGGCGATGCCCTCCGCAGCATTGCAGAGTGCGATCCGGGGGCTATTTTTTATAGTGTCACGCGCGCGCCGCATGATATAAGCCGCGCCACCGGGCCGCCCTGCGCGTCGCGGGCGTGGCGGAATTGGTAGACGCGCGGGATTTAGGTTCCCGTGACGAAAGTCGTGGGGGTTCGAGCCCCTCCGCCCGCACCAGCCGGGTGGATTTTCCACAACTTGGCCGGGATTAAGCTCGATCTCGGGGCGTGAAAAGTAGTGTCGATGCAGGTGACTGAAACTGCTGCCACGGGCCTCAAGCGCGAATATCGCGTCGTTGTCCCCGCAACCGATCTCGAGGCGCGGGTCAATGAGCGACTCGACGATCTCAAGGGTCGCGTGCAGCTTCGCGGCTTCCGTCCGGGCAAGGTGCCGGTCTCCCATCTCAAGCGCATCTACGGCAAAGCGGCCATGGCGGAAGTAATCGAAGCGGCGGTGCGCGAGGCCAATAGCAAGATCGTCACTGACCACGGTTACAAGCTCGCCACCGAGCCCAAGGTGGTGCCGGAGGAGGGCGCCGTCGAGGAGGTGATCGCCGGCAAAGCGGACCTTGCTTACACCGTCGAGATCGAGATCGTCCCGCCGATCACGCTGACCGATTTCAAGACCATCAAGCTGCAACGGCTCAGCGCCGAAGTGACCGATGCCGAAATCGACGAAGCGCTGCAAAAGATCGCCGAGCAGAACCGGCCATTCGCGGCCAAGACCGAAGGGGCGGACAAGGGCGACCGGGTCACGGTCTCGTTTCAGGGTACGATCGACGGCAAGCCGTTCGAGGGCGGCTCCGGCGAGGGTGCAGCCGTCCTCCTTGGGTCAGGTCAGTTTATCCCGGGTTTCGAGGACAACCTTATCGGCATCAAAGCCGGCGAAAGCCGTACCTTCGACGTGAAGTTCCCGGAAGCCTATCCGGCGCCGGCTGTTGCCGGTAAGGCCGCTACCTTTGCGGTGACGGCGAGCGCGGTCGAGGCGCCCAGTGCCGTCACGATGAACGACGACTTCGCCAAGACGCTCGGATTGGAGTCGCTTGCCAAGCTGCGCGAGGCGGTCAGCGAGCGCCTGCAGCGTGAGCATGCAGCGGTTTCGCGCCAAAAGCTTAAGCGCGAACTGCTCGATCAGCTCGACGAGCGCCACAAATTCGAGCCTCCGCCAAGCCTGGTCGAGCAGGAGTTCAACAGCGTCTGGACCACGATCGAGGGCGACCTCAAGGCGCAGAACCGCAGCTTTGCGGATGAGGGAACGACCGAAGAGAAGGCGCGTGCCGAATACCGCGCCATCTCGGAGCGGCGGGTGCGGCTCGGGCTCGTCATTGCGGAAATCGGCGAGAGAAATAATATCAAGGTGACCGACGAGCAGCTGACCGCGGCCGTGGTGGAGCGGGCACGGCAACTCCCCGGGCAGGAGCAGCAGGTCTGGGACTATTACCGCAACAACCCCGGCGCGCTCGCCGCTCTGCGTGCGCCCCTGTTCGAGGAGAAGGTCGTCGACTTCCTGCTCGAGCTTGCGCAGATTACCGACAAGCCGGTTTCGCGGGATGAGTTGTTCAAAGAGGACGAGGAGTGAGGGAGCTTTAGGGAGTTCGCGTGGTGGGGTTTTGCCAAGGCGCGCTCCTGGATGGGCCACCCGAAACTGTACTTTGCATTCTGCAGCTGCGACGAAAGCGACGTCTCCGTCTTGTCGCGGGGAGTTCCACGCATATCTGCGATAGCTGCATTGCCGGCCCTCTCCCTTCCCTCCCTGCGAGCGGGGAGGGAAGGGAGAGGGCTTGATCGATACGATGGCTTCGACAAGCCGAGCCCGACTCAGTCACATTGAATGAGCACGTCGGGCCCAAGCAGTTGAGCCCCCTTTAACAGGTGACCTATGCGCGACCCAAAAGATACTTACATGCAATACCTTGTCCCCATGGTGGTCGAACAGACCAACCGCGGGGAGCGGGCCTATGACATCTATTCGCGGCTGCTCAAGGAGCGGATCATTTTCATCACCGGCCCGATCGAGGATGGCGTGGCCTCACTCGTCGTGGCACAGCTCCTGTTCCTCGAGGCGGATAATCCGAAAAAAGAAATCTCGATGTACATCAACTCGCCGGGCGGGGTCGTGACCTCGGGCCTCGCGATCTATGACACGATGCAGTTCATCCGTCCGGCGGTCTCGACCCTGTGTACGGGGCAGGCCGCCTCCATGGGCTCGTTGCTGCTCGCGGCCGGAGCCAAGGACCTGCGCTTTGCCCTGCCCAACGCCCGCATCATGGTTCACCAGCCTTCGGGCGGGTTCCAGGGTCAGGCGACCGACATCATGCTGCATGCCCAGGAGATCCTCAACCTGAAGCGGCGGTTGAACGAAATCTACGTCAAGCATACCGGCCAGCCGCTGAAGAAGATCGAGGATGCGCTGGAACGCGATATGTTCCTGACGGCCGAGATGGCCAAGGATTTCGGCCTGATTGACAAGGTGCTCGAAAAACGCCCGGAGGAACCGTCCCTCAAGTCCGAACCCGTCCTCAAAGGGGTGAGCTAGCCAGGCGCGCCCCGGCGCCATCAAATCGGCTGATTCGCCGCCCTAAGCAGTTTATCGATGGGGTCAAGCGCTTTCTCGATAGGTGTGATCCGGAAAACACACTGGCCCAAACTCGCGTTATCGTTAATGGATTCTTGGTTGGCACGCCGTTAGCATGGCTGCTTGCGCTGCGTCGCCGGGTGTTGTCACTGTGGCGTCTCATTCGGGCGCAGTAGGCGGCCGCCGCTACGGAATTTTAGCGCAGCGGTATGTAAAGTGTGAGGTGCTGCCCTCGCAGGGAAGACGGAGACTGGAATGAGCAAGATTGGCGGCGGCGATTCCAAGAATACGCTCTACTGCTCGTTCTGCGGTAAGAGCCAGCACGAGGTGCGCAAGCTCATCGCCGGGCCGACCGTTTTCATTTGCGACGAGTGCGTCGAGCTGTGCATGGACATCATCCGCGAGGAGAACAAGTCCTCGCTGGTGAAGTCGCGCGACGGGATCCCGACGCCGCGCGAGATCCGCAAGGTTCTGGACGATTATGTCATCGGCCAGGACCACGCCAAGAAAGTGCTCTCGGTCGCTGTCCACAATCACTACAAGCGGCTCAATCACCAGAGCAAGCACAACGACGTCGAACTGGCGAAGTCGAATATCCTGCTGATCGGGCCGACCGGGTCGGGCAAGACCCTCTTGGCGCAAACGCTGGCGCGCATCCTCGACGTGCCCTTCACCATGGCCGACGCGACGACGCTGACCGAAGCGGGCTACGTCGGCGAGGACGTCGAGAACATCATTTTGAAGCTGCTGCAGTCCGCGGACTACAATGTCGAGCGCGCGCAACGCGGCATCGTCTATATCGACGAGGTCGATAAAATCAGCCGCAAATCAGACAATCCCTCGATCACGCGCGATGTCAGCGGCGAGGGCGTGCAGCAGGCTTTG
>Ga0074044_10002563_pt1 | contig 15846 bp, 15 predicted proteins | sample BogForMeECP23OM1_FD_94443 | JGI IMG/M metagenome (GOLD analysis project Ga0074044, IMG submission 94443) | Bog forest soil microbial communities from Calvert Island, British Columbia, Canada - Bog Forest MetaG ECP23OM1 | ecosystem: Environmental > Terrestrial > Soil > Wetlands ...
GCTCCAGCGCGGCAACACCATCCCGCACGCGGCGTCGAGGCCGCGATTCTCCATCGCCGACAGCATCGCGCGCAGCCACTCGCGATCGGCGGTCGCGTCGTCATCGAGGAAGAAAATGAAATCCCCGCGCGTCTCGTCGACGGCGCGATTGCGCGCGAAACTCGAGCCTTGCCGCGGCTCGAGGACGCGGCGAATCGGAAACCGCGGCGACGAATGCGCGGCGGCTTCGACTGCTGCGGGGGTTTCGTCGGTCGAGGCGTTGTCGATGACGAGGCATTCGAGGACCACGCCTTCGGGAATCGCGATGGCCTTGAGGCTGGCGAGCGTCTCACTCAGGGTTCGCGCGCGGTTGTGGGTCGGAATCGCGATGGATACTGAGTTAGACAAATCGCGGCGTGCCTCTCCTTAATTCAATCGAAAAAACAGAATCGCGAAGGCAGTCAACCTTCGCGATTCCATCATGCACGCGTTCGCGCCGCTTCGATCAATGCGACGGCGGAGGGGGTGGCGGCGGTGGTGGCGGTGGTGGCGGAGGAGGTGGTGGTGGTGGCGGTGGCGCAGCGGCAGGTCCTCCGGCGGCTGCTGCCGGCGAAGCCGCGGACGCCGGCGTAGGCGTTGGCAACGCGGGCGCTTTCGGCAACGGTGCCTTCGATTGGGTGAAGACGACTCCGGTAACTTCAAGGTCGGGGCTCGCTTTGCTCTGGATATCAGCCGGCGCCGTCAGCTTGAAGCCGAAACTGCGCGTCTCTCCGGGGACGAACGGAAGCACTGGGCGCGAAAAATTGACGAACTCGATCGGAGTCTCGACAATCGAATGCTCTTCCGAGAAGACCTGTTTCTTCTTTTTGCCCTTGCCCTCCGAATAGGTGACGGTGACGACGATTTCATCGATCGCCTTGTCGCCATTGTTGGTAATCTTGCCGAAGATGCCGGGTACTCGCGACGCCGCCATCTTCATATCCACATCGCTCAGCGCGAGCTTCGGAACGTAAGCCAGGCCGTCGGGAATCTGCGCCTTGACGTTGTTGATATCGTCGAGTTCCTTCTGCAGGCGGAATTTTATCCCGGCGTTACCGGTCGCCTCTTCCTTATCGAGTTCGGCGATCGCCGCCTGATACGAGGCTATCGCTTTGTCATAGTCGTGCTTGTGGTAAGCCTCGATTCCTTCCTTGTGTTTCTTCTCGACGTCTTCCTTCCCGGGATAATCGTAAAAGACTTTCCAGTCGCTACCTTCCTTCACCGCTACGATATCGTCGTCGTACGTTACCGCGGGATAGCTCTTATCGGTCAGGCTCTTCTGAGCGGCCTGATCGGGACCGGAATTCGGATCGGTGGTGGCATCGATGGTGCGCTCCCAGAGTGCCAGGTCAGGGCGGGTGACCTTGACCGTGACGACCCCTTTGCTGTCGCCCTCCTGCTTGACGTCGCCGACGACGAAATCCTGCGCGCCGAGGATGCCTTTGAACCAGTCGCGGGTGACATCCGGAGCCAGCGGGATGGCGGTCAGGAAGTCGTCCATCGTCTTGTCGATCTGATCCTGATGCGACAGCGCCTGGTAGCAGGCCGGATAGTTGTACAGCTTCAGATTTTCGGTGTAGGTTTGCGCGGTTTTCGCGGGTCCTCCGCCCGAACATCCCGACAACGCGACTGCCCCCAGGAGCGCGGCCACCGAAAGGAATGGACGCAGGATTCGAAAGTTGGATTTTGTCATCGGGACAGATTCTAGTGTGGTAGCAAGCAAAAACAAGCACTGCTCGACACAAAAGCGTCCGCGCGTTTTTGCCCAAAGCGAGCCGCCGCGCGTTCCCAAGAGCTCATCGCGGCATCTGCTTCAGCTCGATAACGTTGCGTTCCGGATCGCGAATATAAATCGAAAGTCCGTTCCCGTGCGCACCATATCGCATCACCGGCCCCTCGATGATCTCCACCGCACATTCCCTCAGCCGGCGCGCAACCTCGGACATATCGGTGGCCTCGATGCCGAGGCATACATGGTCGACGTTTTCGGACTTCTCATCAACGGCGGCCTTGGATGGCACCAGGTCGATCATACTGCGGCCGGCGCGCAGTTGAATCAGCCCCATCGGTTCGAGGCGGCGCTCCTCAACCAGGCCCATCAGCCTGGTATAGAAGTCGAGCATTTTGTTTTGGTCGCGGCAGCGAAAGACCACGTGATCGATTTCAGCAATCTTGACCGGCGATTCCATCTGGGCACTCCTTTGCGACGGCGTAGCCAAGACATACGACTTGATCGCGCGATGCTCAATCGGGATCATCTGAGAACGGTCGTTCCTCCTCCAACCTGATGAGCCATACCGCCGCCGCGCTTATCATCTTCGTCCTGACCTACACGGTCATTGCGCTCGGGAAATTTCCCTGGCTGCGGCTCGATCGCACCGGCGCGGCGTTCACAGGCGCGGTTGCGATGGTTCTGAGCGGTGCGATTTCCGAGGATGCCGCGCGCGCCGCCATCGACTATCGCACCCTGGCGCTGCTGTTCGGCATGATGATCGTGGTCGCGAACCTGCGCCTCTCGGGAGCTTTCACTTCGTTCGCGCGTGCGCTGCTGCTCAACGCCCGTTCCGGATTCGGCCTGCTGGCGATGACGGTAGCGTCAGCGGGCATCCTCGCTGCCTTCTTCATCAACGATGTGGTATGCATCGCGCTGACGCCGCTGCTGATCGACACCTGCGAGATGCTCGGCCTCGACCCGCTACCGTTTCTGATCGCGCTGGCAACCGCGAGCAACATCGGGAGCGCCGCCACCATCACCGGCAACCCGCAGAACATGATCGTCGCGAGCTTCGCGCATCTTCACTATGCGCGGTTCGCCGGGCGCCTCGTTCCGGTCGCGACGGCATGCCTCGTGGTCGACTATGTGATCATCGCTTATGTCTATCGTGGCGAGCTCGCGCGGGAGCATCTGAAAAATACGCTCGATGGCTCCAGGCGCCAACGGGCGATACCCGCGCTGATGCTGAAGTCCTCGCTCGTCGCGGGCGCCGCGCTGGTCTGCTTTGCGAGCGGACTTCCAACTCATCTGGTGGCGCTCGGCGCCGGCGCGCTCCTGCTTTTTACCCGGCGTCTTAAGTCACAGCGAGTGTTCGCGATGGTGGACTGGACCATGCTCCTGATGTTCGCGGGATTGTTCGTGGTGGTCGGCGGGCTCGAAGCAACCGGCGTCGATCGCGATGCCCTGAGCTGGATCGGCGTCGAAAGGCTCGCCAATCCGGTCACGCTAAGTGTCGTAGTCACGGTTCTATCCAACCTCGTAAGCAACGTCCCCGCGGTGCTGCTCTTCCGCCCCATCTTCCCGGCGCTCGGTGGTGGTGAGCAGGTCGCGCTGATCATCTCGGCGGTGAGCACGCTGGCGGGAAATCTCACCATCGTGGGATCGATCGCCAACTTGATCGTCATCGAGCAGGCGCGGCGGCGCGGCTTGACGATCACGTTTTCGGAATATTTGAAGGTGGGAGTTCCGGTGACGATTCTGACCATCGCGATCGGCCTCGCGTTGATCGAAATCGGGCTCTAGGCGGGCGGCTTCGGAAAGCTCAGACGCACCACCTCGGTCTGCGCCAGCGCGTCATTAACCATCCGATCGATCTCGAGGCGCGATTCCGATTCCTCGACCTCTTTCATCCGGGCGTGTGTTTCCGGATGCGGCGGGGTGAACAAGGTGCAGCAATCCTCGTCAGGAAGTATTGAGGTCTCGAAGGTGCCGAGCTTGCGCGCCTCGACGATGATCTCGTTCTTATCCATCCCCACCAGCGGGCGCAGGATCGGCATCGGCGTCGCGGTCTGAATCACCATCATGTTTTCCAGCGTCTGCGACGCGACCTGGCCGAGGCTTTCGCCGCTGACGAGCACCGTCGCGCCAACCTTGCGCGCCAACTCCGCGGCTATTCGCATCATGAAGCGCCGATACATCACGACGCGCAGCGGACGCAGGCTCTTCGCGACGATCTCGCGCTGCAGAATTCCGAACGGCACCAGCATCAGCGTCGCGCGCCCTTCGAAACGGGTCAGATGCGCCGCCAGCTCCAGTGCTTTGTCGCGGCTCGCGGTGGTCACCAGCGGATGTCCATGAAAATGGACGAAGTCGACGTGCAGCCCGCGCTTCATCATGCGATGCGCCGCGACCGGAGAATCGATCCCGCCGGAAAGGAGCGTCAGGCCGCGTCCGGTGATTCCAACCGGCAGACCGCCGGCGCCGGGAATCTTGCCGGCCGAAACGAACGCGCCGTCGGGAAGAATCTCGATCGAAATCGTCAGCTCAGGATTTTCCAGGTCGACCTTGAAACCGAATTCATCGGCGACCGCGCCACCGATCTGCCGATCGATCTCCATCGAATTGAGCGCGAAGCGTTTGTAGTCGCGCGTGGTGCTGACCCGGAAGGTTTTCGCGACGATACCGCGGGCGCGATCAAGGGCCTCGCGTGTGATCGCGTCGATGTCGAGGGGCGCCGGATAGCTGATCGAGAAATTCTGCAATCCGAAAACCAGCGCGGCGCGCTCGCGAACGATCTCGTCGGGAACCGCGTCCGGGAGCTCGATCAGCAGCCGCGAGCCGAGCGAGCGCGCGCGTCCGAGTGCGCAGTCGCCGAAAATCGCGCGCAGATTATGCTTGATCTGATCGACGAAGCGCCATCGATTGCCGCCTTTGAGCGCGACTTCATGATATCTGCCAATCAGGTAACGCATCTTCGATTTTTGCCGTGATAACGACGCGGCGGTTCATGATATGCTATCCCGCCAACGGAGCCAGCATGTCCAATTCGCGCAGCAACAGCGCCGCCGCGGCGGCGACGGATTCTCTCTTCATCACCAGGCGCCGGCAGATCGAGAAACTGCGTGGCGCGTTGCACCAAACCGATCCGGATGACCGTCCCGCGCGCGATGCGACGACCCGCGCCGCCGCGGTGCTGGTTCCGATCGTCCAGCGCGAAGACGATTTGTACCTGGTCTTCATTCGCCGCTCGGACTCGGTCGAGAGCCATCGCGGTCAGGTCGCGTTTCCCGGCGGCCGGGTCGATCCCACCGATACCACCTTGCTCCACACTGCGTTGCGAGAAGCGCACGAGGAGGTCGGCATCGAACCTGCGGTGGTTGACGTGCTGGGCGGTTTTCCTACTATGAGTACGGTTTCGAGCGGAATGCTGGTGGCGCCGTTCGTCGGCGTGCTCAAGCGTCCGGTCGAATACCGCATCCAGGAAGTCGAAGTTGCGCAAGTGTTCGAAGTGTCGCTGCGCGAGCTTGCGGACCCGCGCTATCGGGGCATCTACGAGTGGCGTCGCGACAAGGATCGTGCTGCCTCGAATTTCCCCGCCATTTTTCACTCCGGCCAGACAATTTGGGGGCTCACCCTGCGCATCACGGAGAATCTCCTCGATATGATGGAGATTCCGCGCCCGAGTTGATTTTTCAACGCGGGGTAGCATCGCCATTTCCGCGCTGCTGGTACGACTGCGCAAATAGGGAGGTATGCAAGTGAGTTCGATAATGCCCACGCTCGAGGCGATGCAAAAAATGGCGCAGGCTCCGGAGACCGGCAAGGTGGTGATGCTGAACCTGCTCAAGTTCAAGCCCGGCACCGGCGCCGCATCATACAATGAGTATGGACGCCACGTCGCGAAAATACTCGAGAAAATCGGCGCGCGGGTGCTTTTTGCGGGCCAGGTCGCGCAATCGGTGATCGGCATCGACGGTGATTGGGACGCCATCGCGATTGTTGAGTATCCTTCGCGCAAGGTTTTCCTCGAAATGGGGATGAGCGCCGAGTACCAGGCCATCCACCATTTCCGCGACGAAGGCCTCGAACGAACCGAGCTGTACGCGATCAATCCGATGCCGACTCCGTAGGGGGACGCGATGGGCCGAAACATTCTCTTCATCACCACCGACCAGCAGCGGTACGACGCGCTCGGATGCAATGGCGGCACCATCGCCAGGACTCCGGTGGTCGACCGGCTCGCATCAGGCGGGATCAACTATCGTCGGGCACACAACCAGAATGTGGTCTGCATGCCGGCGCGCTCGACCATGATCACGGGCCAATACGTTCGCACCCATGGCGTGTTTGCCAACGGCGTCGCCCTGCCGCCCGATGCGCCGAGTGTCGCGGCCTACCTGCATGAGAAGGCGGGGTATCGCACCGCGCTACTGGGCAAGGCGCACTTCGAGCCGGCCTTCGATATGGCGGGAAGGTGGCCGGAGAACTCGATGGGCCGTCAGGGAAAGGCCGGACCCTGGCGCGGTTTCGAGCGAATGGAGCTCGCGATGCACGTGCCGCTTGGCGGATGGCATTACTCAGTATGGTTGCAGAATAACTATCCGAGTGAGGTAGGTGGATTCGCGCCATTACTCAGTGCGACTGGGGGTGGAGATACTAATGCGACCGAAGTGAAGTACAATCCGATACCTCGCGAGCACTACCATACCGATTGGGTGGCGGACCGTACGATCGCATTTCTCGATTCGCTCGGTCCCAACGAAAACTGGTTTGTGTGGATGAGCTTCCCCGACCCGCATCACCCGTGGGATCCGCCCGAGTCGGAGGCGCGCAGGATCAACTGGCGCGACCTCGAGCTGCCCCCCGGGCATCCCGGGTCGCGGGAGAAGATCGAGGCCATCCTGCGTCAAAAACCGCGGCACTGGCTCGACTGGTACGAGGGTCGCTTCCGCAACCCCGAGGGCGGGCCGGTAAGGTTCATTCCCGCCGAGATGACGCACGACCAGGTTCGCGAAATCAACGCCATGGTCCACGTCGAGAACGAACTCATCGATCAGGCCTGTGGCCGTGTGCTGCGGAGGATCGCCGAACGAAAGTGGGATGAGCGCACCGACGTATTTTTTACCACCGACCACGGCGAGCTGCAGGGCGACTTTGGCCTCGTTTACAAGGGCCCGTACCATGTCGATGCGTTGATGCACATTCCGATGATTTGGCGTCCCGCGCCGAGCGCCCAGGTTAGTCCCGTTGAGATTGCGGAACCCGTCGGACAGCTCGACCTGGCGCCGACCTTCTGCGCGATCGCCGGCGTTCCGGTCCCCTCATGGATGGACGGTAAGCCGCTTCCACTGGCTGTGGATTCAGGACGCGAGCGAGTGATTACCGAATGGGATAGTCAGTTCGCGCAAATCGGCATGCATATCAAATCGATTTATCGCGACGGCTACGTATGCACGGTCTACGAAAAGAGCACGCGCGGCGTTGGCTTCGACCTCGGGGCTGTGATGCGGACCGGCCTCGGTGGCCCTGACATTCCGCTGCCAGACATCAGGTACGATGGCTCCGAGGGTGAACTATACAACCTGTGCGAGGATCCGCTGCAGTGGCGCAATCTGTGGAATGACGCCGGGTTTGCAAAGCTGAAATCCGACCTGATCGCGGACCTCTACGACAACCTGCCGCCGCCGCGCGACCCGCAGCTCCCGGTCGAGGCGCCCGCGTGAAAGCTCTTACTCTAGTCGGCGGCTATGGTTCGCCGTACTCGCGAAAAATGCGCGCGGTGTTGCGCTATCGGCGCATTCCGTTTCGATGGATCATGCGCGGCTCTGCTGAAGATGTGGACATCCCGCCGGTCCCGGTCGCCTTGATTCCGGTGCTGGTGTTGCCCGGGGAAAACGGCGCTCCTGACGAAGCGATGATCGACTCGACTTTCGAGATCATGCGGCTGGAGGCCATCTACAAGGAGCGTTCGTTGATTCCCGCCGACGGCGCGCTCGCGTTTCTGCATGCGCTGATCGAGGACTATGGCGACGAATGGCTCACCAAGCCGATGTTCCACTACCGGTGGAACTACGCGCCTGACATCCAGAAGGCGTCGCACGTTCTCATCCTCGATCGCATGCCAAACCTCGACGGCGCGCGGTTGGCGCGGTCCGCGAAAATGATCGCCGATCGTCAGATCGCGCGGCTGACTGTGGTCGGTTCCAATTCGATCACGCGCGCGGTTATCGAAGACAGCTATCGGCGTCTGCTGGCGATTCTCGATCGGCACATCGTGGCCGGCGCGCTATTCTTGATGGGCAATCGCCCCGGCGTCGGTGATTTCGGTTTGTTCGGCCAACTGAGCCAGTTGACGCATTTCGATCCGACGCCGAGCGCGATCGCGGCCGACCACGCGCCGCGCGTCTATTCGTGGGTGAACCGGGTGGAGGACCTTTCATCGATCGAGGTCGCCGACGACGGCTGGCTTCCCCGTGACCGCGTCGCCGAAAGTCTGAATCCGTTGCTAAGCGAGATCGGCCGAGTCTATGCACCGTTCCTGATTGCCAACGCACGCGCGCTGAGTTCGAAAGCGCTTGAAGTCCGGACCGAGATCGATGGCCGCGAATGGGTTCAGCAACCGTTTCCATACCAGGGAAAATGCTTGAAGTGGTTGCGCGAGGCGCACGCGGCGTTGAGCGCCAGCGATCGGCGCTTCGTCGACCAGACGCTCGCGGGGACCGGCTGCGAGTCAATTTTCACCGCGGGCATTTGACCGCTCTCACCTCGTCGGCCGCAGCATCTCAAAGTAGGATTCCGCGATCAGCTGGTCGCTCTTGATAACGAGGACGCCTAAGAGTTCGTCGACCGCCGGGCGGGAGCGTTCCGCGTTATTGTGCTCATTCAGCACCGCTTCGATCTCGCCGAAGTCTCCCAGTCTGTCGACGCGATCCAGGTGAAGGCGGACATTGTCACGCATCAGCAGGACCCGAGTTTTGCTGACCGTCGCGATGGTCCCGAGCGCTTGCGTCATTATCTCGCGGGTCTTTTCCGGCTCGGGTATCGACACCATTTCGTAGTTGCTGATCTTGAGATGCAAACTGTCCGAGCGTCCGTAGAAAATCAGACGCGCTCCGGACTCCTCTTCGCGAAGCTTCAACTTGCCTTGCGCGACACGAAAGAAAGTATCGCGCTGCAAAAGGGTGGCCTTGAACTGGTAGCCGATGGCCTCGGCCTGCTTGCGGGCGCGCTCAAGATCATCCAGTTTGAACTTCGCTTCGAGGTTTTGCATACGGAGTCCTGACAATCGGGAACCTTGACAGTTTATCGAAGCGCCGCATAGCTTCGATGCTTCGGTCGATTGAAACGTACTTCATCCGGGAACATACACGTGGCCAATCCGAAAAAAGCTCTCGACCTCAACGCGACGCGCTTGCACGAATCGGGATTCGATCCGGCCGCGCCGATTCCTGAACGAATCGCCAAGCTTCGCGAGCTGCGCGGAAAGGCCGAGGTGAGCGATATCGCAATCGCCAACGCGCTCGGCGAGATAAACGATCCGGGCGCCGGCGAGCTGCTGGTCGAGATGGAAGCGGACGCGGCCGGCGCGCTGCGGCGTGAGATTCGCCGCGCGATTTACAAGCTGCGCCGGCATGGGATCGAGGTTCGCGAGCCGGAGGCGGAGCGCAAAGCGGTCCCCGCCGCACCGGCCGAGTCCGGCCTGACCGCGCTGATGTCGCCCATCGATCCGGAAGGCGCGCAGATCGTTTGGATGATCAGGGCGCGGGCTCGCGGCGGCATCGTCAGGCTGTGGGGCCTCGTTTCTGAAACCCAGGGGCTCGCGGGCGCGCAGAATCATGCGCTCAATCGGCGCGAGCTGAAGACGCAACAGGAGGAACTGGAGCAGCAAGCGGGCGTGAAGCTGGTCGAGATCGATCCGCGTCTGGCCGATTTTATTTTGTGCGACGCGTATCGCCGCACCCCCGAAGCTGGCCGCCTGAATGTAGGAAGTTTCTACGCGCTACGCACCGAGGTGACCGGCGCGCCGCTGCCGACCGAGCTGACGCATCCGATCTATGCGGAATTTGCGAAAGAGGCGGCAGAGGAGCCAGCGGTGGATCTGTTGAAGGAACCGGAGGTGGCCGCGTTTCGCATCGCAAGCAAAGATCTCGAGCCGTATCTCGAAGAGGTCAACCGCGCGCAGGAGAGCGTGCTGGTGGTGAGCCGTTCGTCACAGGAAGATCGCATCCTTGGCGCGGTCGAGAAGGCAATCAGCGAGTTACTCAGCGGCGAACGCGCTGAGCGCCTGCGCCGCCGCCTCGAGGACACCGGACTGTACCTCGCGAGAACAGGACGTCGTCAGCAGGCTGGATGGGCGGCGGCTGCGGCGGCGAAAATTCGCACCGGCGGCGACCTCAAGCAGGTGGCTTTCTTTCGCTCCATGGTGCAGACGCAGTTGGGCGCGATGATGGCGCAGGAGGCCGAACATAAGCGCGAGGAGCCGCGCCTGATCATGACGCCCGCCGAGGCGATTCGTGCTCAGGAAGCGGCCCGTGCTCGCGGCCCAAGTCGCTAATAGTGAGGCGTTTTGTCGGGCGAATAAAAAGCGAAGAGCCTTATGGATCAAGGATTAGTTGGCTTCGTTTGGTAATTTCTGGAAGGCGCTCTTTCCAAGTAGCCCGATGAATCCAAACTGGATGATTCCGAATGAAGAGTGAGTTCTGGCGGGTTCGTCTGCGAAAGAGCGACTGCCACCAGCATAGCACTTATTCGGAAGGGCCGCTCAATCTATTCGACCCCGCTGCCGATGCTTCAAACAGGTCCGAAAATTAAAACTTATGGCGCGAACCCCAGTTTTGCGATCCACTGGATGTAGTTCTTTGTACGACTGGATGTTATGCTGTCGCCGAGTAAATCGTGGCACTTATCTCACGACAGCTTGCGCGATGCGGTGAGTTGATTCAGTTCTTCGTCGCTCAAAGGCTCGCCGGCTTTGCGATTCTCGATGAGCCCTACCTCGACGGCCAATCGCTCGGAGTATTTAAGTCGGCTTTGGAAGACTGCCGATTCTATCTTGAGTATGGGAGCGGCGGGAGCACCATCCTCGCCGCGCGACTCCAGAAGCGTTTCATTTCGGTGGACACCGATCCGTATTTTCTGGAATCCGTTCGCAAAAAGATTGGCGAGTTAGCGCCGGACCAACATTTGGTACACGCGGATGTCGGACTGACTGGGCCATGGGGAACACCTTTTTGGAGGCGATTGACTCCGCACACCTTGAACAAGTGGACCAACAGTCTGGAAGCGCCGTGGCGATATATGCAGAGCCGCGAGGGCCAGGATCATCCGATGTTGCCGGATCTCATCCTAATCGATGGCCGCTTCAGAGTGGCCGCGACGTTGGTTTGCTGCGCCCATCTTACGGCATCGCCGGGCACCCGTATCTTCGTGGATGACTACGCTGAAAGTCCGCATTATCACGTGATCGAAAAGTACGCGACGCTCACGGCGACCGCCGGCCGCATGGCGATTTTTCAAGCCGCTCCGTTGACCAGCATCGAGGATCTAAGGACCGCGATTGCGGAATATTCGGCGGATTGGCGATAGCCTGATCCATCACGGCAGCCTTCGCATCTCAAGTTACAGTTCATCGCGGATCGCCTGCAGCAGCGCGCGGGTAGCATCAGCGGGCGACGGCGCAGCGAAGACCGAACCGATCGCCGCGACCCCCGAAATCTCGCAATCGCTCAATTCGGCGATTCGCTCCGCTGTAACACCGCCGAGGGCATAGACGGGGATGTCGCTCGCCTCGCATGCAGCACGCAGCCCCTCTATTCCCGCAGCGGGACCGTATGCGCTTTTTGAAATCGGATGGTAGACCGGCCCGAACACGACAAAGTCCGCTCCCGCTCGATTTGCCGCTTCCACCTCGGCCAGCGTGTGCGTCGAGCATCCGATGAGCTTCGACTTGCCGAGGATCTCGCGGGCGTCGCGAACGGAAAACGAATCGAGGGGAAGATGGATACCGTCGGCACCGCTTGCGAGGGCGATATCGATGCGATCGTTGATGAGGAGCATCGCGCCACGCGCCGTGCAAATTTGTCGCAACTCGCGCGCGAGTGCGAGCAGTTCGCGTCCCCTGAGATCCTTCTCGCGAAGCTGCACCGCGACCGCGCCGCGATGACTCGTCGCCACGGCCGCCAGCGCGTCCTCGCAGGCGGCCGCGAGGCCAACCTTCGGCAGCTTCCGATCCGTGATGAGATACAGCGAAAAGGACGGTCGTGGCATGCCCGCGGCGCCGCTAGGCAAGAAGGCCGGTGATCGGACTCGATGCGGTCGCATAGAGCTTCCGCTCGATACGTCCGGCAAGGAACGCAAGACGCCCGGCCTCGATGCCGAGCTTCATGGCGCGCGCCATCGCTATCGGGTCCTTCGCGCCCGCGATCGCCGTATTCATCAACACACCGTCGCACCCGAGCTCCATGGCGACCGCGGCGTCCGAGGCGGTCCCCACTCCCGCATCGACGATGACCGGGACTTTGGACTGCTCGATGATGATCCTGATGTTGTAGGGATTGCGGATGCCGAGTCCCGAGCCGATCGGCGCTGCCAGCGGCATCACCGCCGCGCATCCGATTTCCTCCAGCCGCTTGCATGAGACGGGATCGTCCGTGATGTAAGGCAGCACCGTAAAACCTTCCTTGACCAGAATCCTCGCCGCTTCGATAGTCGCGGGGACATCGGGAAACAGCGTCTTCTGGTCGCCGATGATTTCCAGCTTGACCATCTCGCCGACGCCGACCTCGCGCGCGAGGCGGCAAGTGCGAATCGCCTCGTCGGCCGTATAGCATCCCGCAGTGTTGGGCAGAATCTGCCAGCGCTTGGGATCGATGAAATCGAGCAGATTTTCTTTTTGGCGGTCGGTGATGTTCACACGCCGCACCGCGACGGTGACAATCTCGGCGCCGCTTTCCTCGATGGCGAGGCGGGTCTCGTTGAAATCTTTGTACTTGCCGGTGCCGACGATGAGGCGTGATTTGAATGACCGCGGGCCAATGTTGAACGGAGTGTCTTGCATAATAATTCTCTCGGATGGGTGACTGAAGTCGGCCTTTGGTGATTAGCCGCCTCCTACGAAGTTGAGCAATTCGAGCTCATCCCCTTCGCGCAGAGTGACTGTCGCGTACTCGGCTTTAGGAATGATTGCGCGATTGAGTTCCGCCGCGATTCGGGTCGGCTTCATCTTGAGGGTTTCGATGAGCGCGATCAGGCGCGCATCGCCCTCGATGACATAGGGGTCGCCATTGAGGCGGATGGTGATTCTGCTGTTGAGCTGTGATTTTTGCGAGGGCATTTAGAAAGCCGCTTCCTGGCGCCGGGGAAGCGGCTTGGGACGAAGCCGCGATCGCTCCGTCGTCCAGGCTTTCCTACGCCGGCATCACCCGGATCAGGTTCGAGGGGTCTCTCGTCTTGGCGAGATCTCAGTGCCTCGCGGCACACCCCCAGCCCGTTCAAGGTATATCGCGCGCCCGCGGCACTGTCAAAAACGGTTTCCCGCCGCGTGATCTATCCACGCCGTCCACAGGGCGGTGCGGGCCGGTTTGATTGACTGTGCTCAACTCGAATGGTTATCTGAATCGCTCGCCCGCAGTATCATTTTGTAGGAACCACCTGACCAGGAATTGCGTGACAATGACCGCTCGCTCGCAACGGCCGACCGTTATCGAAATCGACTTGGGAGCGCTACGCCGAAACTATCACGCGCTTCGTTCCGCCGCCGGAAACGCCGATGTGATGGTGGTGGTCAAGGCTGATGCGTATGGTCACGGAGCAGTACCGATCGCGAAGACGCTGGTCGCGGAAGGATGCGGCCATTTCGGCGTCGCGACCATCTCCGAGGCGAGCGAACTGCGCGACGCGGGCATTCGCACTCGCATTTACCTGCTCGGCGGATTCTTTCCAGAGCAGGCGCGCGAGATCCTCGCGCTCGAGGTGACCCCGTTCATCTTCGACCTGTCGATTGTTGCGCCGCTTAATGCCGCCGCGAAGGAACTCGGACGTCAGAATGTCGCCGTCCATCTGAAAATTGACACCGGCGCGACGCGTCTCGGCGTGTTGCCATCCGAGCTTGCGCGCGCCGTCGAGGAGTTGCGCGCCGCCACCGCGCTCAAGCTCGAAGGAGCCTGCACGCTTTTCGCGAATGCCGCCGATCCCAGCAGCACCGTGACCGATTCGCAACTGCGCGTCTTCCGGAACGCTCTCGCTACACTGGCGCTTGCGGGCATGCGGCCCGAGGTGGTGCATGCGGCGAATTCCGCCGCGCTGGTGCTGCGCCCCGATTCGCATTTCAACCTGGTGCGTCCCGGCCTTGCGACCTATGGATTGCCTCCGGTGCTGGCGGTGCGCGAAAAAATCGACCTTACTCCGATCATGACCTTCAAAACCCGCCTGATGCAGACCAAGCGCGTGGCCGCGGGCACCGGCGTTGGCTATGGCCATACGTTCGTCACGCAGCGCGAGTCGGTGATCGGAATTTTGCCCGTTGGATACGCCGACGGATACCGGCGCGGGCTGCAGAATGGATGCGAGGTGCTCGTCGGGGGGCGGCGCGCACCGGTGGTTGCCGCGGTCTCGATGGACTTGACGGAGATCGATCTCACCGATCTGCCGGGCGTCGCGGTGGGCGACGAAGTGATATTGTGGGGACGCAGCGGCGACGACACCATCAGCGTCAATGATGTGGCGCGCATCGCGCAAACAATTTCCTACGAAATGCTTTGCACCGTGGGGCGGCGCGTTGCGCGAGTCTACCGCGGATGAAGAACGATTGAGAAGAACATGGCAACCGACAAGGTCTTAATCAAACGGGCTCTGCTGGGAGTCTCCGACAAAACCGGGCTGGTGGATTTCGCGCGCGTGCTCCAACGCCACGGCGTCGAGATTCTCTCCACCGGCGGCACCAAAGCCGAATTGGAGAAAGGCGGCGTGCGGGTAAAGTCGGTTGAAGATTTTACCGGCTCGCCCGAGATGCTCGATGGCCGCGTGAAGACGCTGCATCCGAAAATCCACGGTGGAATCCTCGCGCGCCGCGCGGAACCGTCGCATCAGCAACAGATGCGTCAGCACGGCATCGAGCCAATCGACCTTGTGGTGGTGAACTTTTATCCGTTCGAGCAAACCGTCGCGAAACCCAACGTCAGTCTCGAAGAGGCGATCGAGAACATCGATATCGGGGGACCAACGCTGGTGCGCGCGGCCGCGAAAAATCATGACGATGTCGCAGTTGTCGTCGATCCTGCCGACTACGCCGCGATCGCGCAGGAGCTCGCAGCCAATGGCGGCGCGACCACTGCGCAGACTCGCTGGCGCCTCGCGCGCAAGGCTTTCGCCCGCGTGACGGCTTACGACTGCGCGATTTCGAACTACCTCGGCACCCACAGCGGCGTCGAGGACAACGGACCGCTCGGCGAAACGTTCAGCCTCTCGATGGAGCGCGAGCAAGGTCTTCGCTATGGCGAGAACCCGCATCAACAGGGTGCGCTGTACGGCAACTTCCTGAAAATCGCCGAACAGCTGCACGGCAAGGAGTTGTCCTACAACAACGTCATCGATATCAGCTCGGCGATAAATCTGATCATCGAGTTTCAGAGCGAGCCGAAAGCGGTGGTGGCGATTCTCAAGCATAACACTCCCTGTGGCGTCGGCGTCGCCGACACCATGAAAGCCGCATGGGACAAGGCTTTCGCGACCGATCCCGATTCTCCTTTCGGCGGTATCATCATCGCGAATCGGCCATGGGACCTGGAATTCGCGCGCACCGTCGACGAGCTTTTTACCGAAGTCCTCATCGGCCCCGACTTTGAGCCGGGAGTGCTCGAATTTTTGCGCAAGAACAAGAATCGCCGCGTGATGCGCTTTCATCCGGAGGCGATCCATCGCGCGGAATTCGACTTGAAGCGCGTGCTCGGCGGAGTGCTGGTGCAGACTCCCGACCTCGCGATCGAAAATCCCCGCGAGGCCAAAGTCGTCACGCGCCGCGCGCCGAACGAATCAGAACTGCGCGCGATGGAGTTCGGCATCAAAGTGTGCAAGCACGTCAAGTCCAACGCGATCGCCTTCGTCACCGAGGATCGCAC
>Ga0074044_10002564_pt1 | contig 15845 bp, 10 predicted proteins | sample BogForMeECP23OM1_FD_94443 | JGI IMG/M metagenome (GOLD analysis project Ga0074044, IMG submission 94443) | Bog forest soil microbial communities from Calvert Island, British Columbia, Canada - Bog Forest MetaG ECP23OM1 | ecosystem: Environmental > Terrestrial > Soil > Wetlands ...
GGGCCGCTGGGGGCTGATCGTCGTCTCGTCAAACCGCGTGCGCACTGTGACGCGGAGGAAAACTCCCTGCGCCGGCGCAACGCTTGGAGAGGCGCCGACCGAGGAAACATACTCGGCGCCGGCGACGGAGTAAGCCAGGTGGCAGTCCATCTCGCAGAAGTATTTCTCCGCGCCAGCGGCCAGCGTTCGGTCGTGGCTGGCCAGCGAGAAGCCGAAAAGCAGGAGCAGGTAGCACGCGCAGACGGCTCCCGCAGCGGCCGCAGCCTTGGCGGCGAGCCCGCGGCCGGCAAACAGCCAGTGCGACGCGGCTTCCACAGCGCCCGCGATCCGGCTGTTCCCCACCACAACGGCAATGACAGCGACTCCGGCGAGACCGGCCACAACGCCGGAGGCCGCGAGAAACAGGAGGGCACTGAGAGGGGGCGGCAATTGAAAATGCACGGGGAGCCTCCCGCGGGCCGGCGGCCCGCTCAAACGCAGAGTACTTTACAATGTAAAGAACATCCTGTCAAGAGCCGCTTGCGCCCCCTATTCCTCCCGCGCCGCACGGATCAGCGCCTCCATGTGGTCCAGATATTTCGCGAAGGCCCGCCGCCCCGCCCGGGTCAGCCGGTACTCCGTCAGCGGGATGCGCCCGCGGAACGACTTTTCACAGGACAGGTAACCGGCCTCCTCGAGTTTCCGGGCGTGCACGCTCAGGTTTCCGTCCGTCATGCCCAGCAGCCCTTTCAGCTCGGCAAAGGAAAGTTCCTGATTCACCGCCAGCGCGCTCAGGATGGCCAGCCGCGCCCGGTCGTGAATGACTCGATCGAGATCCCAGGCGCGCGAGGCAGCGGCGTCCGCGCGCGCGGCGGGTGAGGGCCGGGCCTCTGCCCGCGTTCGTTCTTTCGACTGCACCATGCTCCTAGCCACGTTGCCTCCTCGCCAGAATGATTCCCCCGATGATTTGAAAGACGCCGAAGCCCGCGCCCAAGAGCCAATTCCCCACCGCGAACGGAGCGAAGACGGCACCGGCGCCGAGCAGGAGAAAGCCGTAGCCCATGCTGCGGACCAGGGTCACGGAGATGGTGCCGCCGCCCACCAGCGCGGTGCCGTACAGCATCAGCCACAGCGCGGGCAGCAGCGTAAACTGGCCCGAACGACATAAACCCACGGTCAGCACCGCCCCCGATAAAACCGCCGACGAAAACACCAGGGCAAATCGGCGTCCCGGACCGGCCAGCAGCGGAACCTGCGCGCGGCGCGCGCCGCGCACCATGGCGGTGATCCCGATGACGCATGCCACAAGGGCCGCGGCGAGCCACACCTCCAGCCACCGCGCGGGGCTCGCGGCGCGCGAGGCGCACACGGCCGCGGCAGCCCCGCTGAGGCCCATGGCCGCGCCTCCCCATCCGGGGATGGTGGAGAAAGCTGCGCTGCGCTCGAGCGTTTCGCGGATGACGCGCAGATTCTCCCCCGCGCGTGCTTCCATGGGAATCACGGAGGCGCCCTCGGGATCGCGCTGCGGGGGAGTCATAAGCCGAGCCTAGCACCGGATGGCAAGGCGTCAAGTACTTTGCAATATCAAGCGGATTTCCCCGGCCGGCGGGGGTAGCGGCGGCACAGCGAGTTCCAGCGGATGGTGAGGAGTTCCACGAACATCATCAGGCTGTCGCGGTAGACGTGCACTTTGGTGTCCGGGTCGTGGGCCCAGCGCACCGGGATTTCCACGGCGCGCAGGCCGTGATGCCGTGCCAGGTACAGCAGTTCGGGATCAAATCCGAACCGTTCGATCCTCTGCTGTTCGAAAAGGATGCGCGCGCGGTCCATGCGGAAGGCTTTGAAGCCGCACTGCGTATCCACAAAGGGAATCCACAGCACCGCCTGCACGAATTTGTTGAACAGGATGCCGGCGAACTCCCGGAAGGGCGACTGGTGCACGGAAATCAGCTTGCGGTTCATGGCGCGCGAGCCGAACGCGACGTCGGCGCTTTCCAGCGCGGCGAGCAGCTTATCCGCCTCCTCGATCGGCGCGGAAAGGTCCGCATCCGTAAAGAGCGCCACGCGCCCGCGGGCTTCGCGCATGCCGTGGCGCACGCTGTAGCCTTTGCCGAAGTTGCGGCCGTTCGAGAGCAGGCGCAGGCCGGGAAGCGACGCGGCAGCCTCGGCCACGACGCGGGCGGTGCCGTCGGTCGAGCCGTCATCGACCACCAAGATCTCCGCGGCGATTCCCTTCGCAGCCAGCCACGCCGCGATTTTCGAGAGCGTGGGCGGCAGGCGCCGCTCTTCGTTGTAGGCGGGGATGACGATGGAGAGCGCCAGCTCGGGCGTGCTCATGGCTTCCCGCTTTCGGGCTTCTCTCGGCCCTCGCGCTGGCCGTGGCGGCCCAGCAACGGAACGAAGCGGCAGCCGTGCAGCGCTTCGCGGGTAAACGTCTTCCCTGCCGGGCGCAAGCGCAGCAGCTCCTGGCTTTCGGCAGGACCGACGGGAATCAGCAGCCGTCCGCCGGCCGCGAGCTGCTCGAGGAGCGGCGGCGGGACCGTCTGCGCAGCGGCAGAAACCACAATCACGTCGTACGGGGCCTTCTCCGGAAATCCAAGCGAGCCGTCTCCGGTGCGAATCTGAACGTTGGCATAGCCGAGCCGGGCCAGGCGGCTCGCGGCGGCTTCGGCGAGGCGCGGCTCGAGTTCGAGCGCAATCACTTCGCGCGCCAGCCGTCCGAGAATGGCCGCCTGATAGCCGGAGCCGGCGCCCACTTCGAGGATGCGCTCGGTGCCGGTGAGTTCGGCCGCTTCCGTCATGGCCGCGACCATGTAGGGCTGCGAAATCGTCTGGCCGTGGCCAATCGGGAGCGGCTGATCGGTGTAGGCGCTCTCCGCGGACTCCGGGGGCACAAAGAGATGCCGCAGCACCTCGAGCATGGCTTGGAGCACGCGGGGATCGCGGATGTCGCGGGCGCGGAGTTGCTCTTCCACCATGGCGCGCCGCTCGGCGGCAAACGGGTCGGAGTCCGGCATGGGTCAGACCGTGGCGGGATGCCGCTCCCCGGCGCGAGTGGCGAGGATTTCCGAGATGGCGTCGAGGCCGCGGTCCAGCTCGTCCTGCGTATTGTAGAAATGCGGCGACATGCGCACGCCGGCTTTGGGCCGGTAATCCACCAGGATGTTGCGGGCCACCAGCGCGTGCGCCACTTCTTCGGCTTGCGGGCAATCCATCGAGACGGTGCCGGCGCGCGCGGCGGGATCGAGCGGCGTATTGACGCGCCAGCCGCGAGCCTTCGCGCCGGCGATCAGGTGCGCGGTCATGGCCATGGACTTGCGGCGAATGTTTTCGACGCCGGCCTTCGCGATGATTTCGAGTCCCGGGCCGGCGGCATAGAGCGCGGGGATCTGCGTGGTGCCGGTGAGGAAGCGGAAGCCGGAATCGGTGCGGTCGATGGGCCGCGGGTCGAACGAGAACGGCGATTTGTGCGCGAACCAGCCGGTGATGGTGGGCTCGAGTTTCGGGGCGAGGTCGGGACGGACATAGAGATAGCCGACGCCGGGGCCGCCGCACAGCCATTTGAGCACGCCGCCGACGGCAAACTCGACGCCGAGCGCGGTCACGTCCACGGGCAGCGTGCCCGCGGCCTGGAACACGTCGAGGACAACGTGCGCGCCCACGCGCCGCGCTTTTTCCACGATGGCGCGCGCGTCCACAATGGCGGCGCTGCGGAAAAGGACGAGGGAGATGGGGACGAGCAGGGTGCGCTCGTCAATCGCGTCGAGGATTCGCTGCATGGGCGGATGGACGCCGTCGTCGCTGGGAACCACGACGACGTTGGCGCCGCGGCGGCGCTGCTCGTTATAGAAATAGAGGATGGAAGGAAATTCCAGGTCCACCATGACGACTTTGTTGCGCGGGCCGGAGAAATCGTAGCAGGAGGTGATGGAGGCCTGCGTGAGCGTGACGTTCTGATGGACGGAGACGCTTCCCGGCGGCGCGCCGATGACGCGGCCGATCTGGTCGCCGACTTCGCCGGCCAGCGTCCACCATTCCTCTTCCCATGCGCGCACGCCGCGCACGGCCCAGGACTGGGTGTAGGCGGCCATGCGGTCACGCACCGCGCGCGGCATGGCGCCGAGGGAGTTGCTGATGAGATAGGTGGAAGTCTCCAGGATCGGAAATTCTTTTCGCCAGGAGAGGAGTTCATTCATGGACATGGGTAGAGGTCTTCTCCGGAATCGAAAGTATCACATGCGCCGCGGGGCGTGTAGCTCGGGTCCCGACCCCAATCTGTGGGGCCTGACCTGAGGCATATTTCTCCCGCGTGGCGTCCTAACCGCTCGGGGCGCTCCGAACGAACGCGCTAGACGGGGTTGTGCGCCCGGCGCACAGGGGTTGTAAGCGACGATCGTTTGGCCCTCGGGGGTGGAGGCTGGGGGCTTCGGGGACCCGGCGGCGGTCTGATGGCACGCGCTAGTGAGACCTGTGCCCCCGGGGCAACAGGGTTCAAAACGACGATCGTTCCGGGCTAAGGGGTGGAGGCTGGAAGGGGAGGGCGTGAACGTTGCGGCGACAGGGGGCGCAAGGGAGACGGGGCAGAAAGGCGCCAGGGTGACGATTGGGCGGGGCTTTCAGGGTGTGTGCGGGGCGACGACACGCCAGGTTTTTCTGGGTCCCGCCTCCGATTTCTGGATTGCGGAAGCGAAGAAGGCTCAAGCGACCCACATCCAGCACAGCCCCCTGGCCGGCAGAACCCACCGTTTGCATCTGTTCCGCGCGGGTGTATGCTACGCGCAAGTTTCAGGTTTCTCCTTCCGGAAGTGGTGCGCAGAATGGCTTGCGGGAATTCACGGCTTTTTGTCGGACTCGGCGTCCTAGGCGCCATCCTCTTGGCGCCTCTGTCGAGTTCCGGGCAACGAACGCAGCCCGGCCGGCAGGGCGGAACACTGACTGCCGGTTCGAACATGGAATCTGGCATGCGTGCCTCCTTGATGGTCATGGTGCGTGACCCGAGCGGTGGACCCATCGACCTCGCGCTTGTCACGCTGGAGATGGCGGGTGGCGGGATGATTGGGCAAGCCAGGGCGGATGTCGGTCGAGCGGAATTCAGCGGCCTCGTTCCCGGTGACTATACCGTCCAGGTGACTTCCAACGGTTATGTAACGGAGCGGCAGAGTGTCAACCTCGATGCCGCGGGCGTGATTCTCAGCATCACCCTCCGGGCACTCCCTGATGGGCGCGCGTCCGGCGCATCGGGGCCCCCTGCCATGCCGGTTCTTGCGCCCAAGGCTCAGAAGCTCGCGGCCAAAGCCCTGCAGGCTCTCCGCGCCGGCAAGCCGGCTGACGCCCGCCAACCTCTGGAGGAGGCGTATCGTCTCGCACCGGGTCATCCCTACGTCAATTTCTTGTACGGAGTTTATTCCTCGCGGACGAACGACTGGCCCGGCGCGGAGTTGTATTGGCAGAGGGCCATCAGCATCTTTCCCAAGTATGTTGACCCCCTCCTTCAACTGGGCGACGCCATGCTCCGCCAGAATCGCCCTGCGGAAGCCGTTCCCTATCTAAATCGCGCCATCGAAGTAGAACCAACGGGCTGGCGGCCCCACGCCATGATGGCTCAGGCTCTGTCGAGCCAGCATCAGTACGACGAGGCCATCAAAGAGGCGGATCGCGCGCTGGAACTCGGGCAATCGCGAGCGGCCGGCGTGGAACCCATCCTGGCCCGGGCGCTGGTGGCGCAGGGGAACAAAGAACGCGCGATCACCGTGCTTCAGCAGTACCTGCGCGACCGGCCCGACGACTCCGCCGCTCAGAGGATGCTGGATTCTCTGCGCGCACCGTGACCTCGACGCCCGGCACTGGCGCTGCCGCGCCAAGCTGATCCGGTGGCTCTGTGCAGATCGTCAAGCCAAAGAAGTGGCAGACCCTAATCGGTATCAGGGGGCAAGACCCTGCGGCGGAGGGGACGCCGGGGCGGGACGAAGAAAAGCGGTGGCGAGCCACCGCACTCCAAATGGGCTGCCATCGGCCCGCGGCCTTGCTGCGTCCCTTCACGAGAGCTTCAGGGCAGGCAGGGTGCGATGAAGCCGCAGGGAAGGCGCGGAGACAACTGCGGCGGGAACATGGAGCATCCACCTTGCAGAGCATGTATGAGATGGCTGGTGTCTAACTGTCGGTAGGGTCGGGACGATCTTTCGGATTCGGGAGCAGAGATGCTGCCCAGCATTCCTCGCATCGCAATCGCAATCCCCTTCGTGGCCATGCTGCTGTGTGCTGCGCCGGCTGCGGCGCAGCAGGCGGAGACGGAGCGGTTCGAGCTGCGCGGGAGGGTGATCAACGCCGCGACGGGGGAGCCGGTAAGCTGGGCGCTGGTGGTGTCCGATGCTGCCGAGGGAAGAGGGCAGTTTACCGGGGCGGATGGGACATTTGTGTTCACGAATCTGCCGCGGGGCCGGTACTTCGTGAAGGCGAGGAAGCCGGGATTCCTCAACGAACAGGAGCTGGCACGCGGGCGTGCGGTGAGGCTGGCCCTACGAGACGTTCCCGCAAGCGGGGTGCTGGTGCTGAAATTGACGCCGGAGGGAGTGATCTACGGCGAAGTGAAGAACGAGGCGGGGGAACCGGTGGAGAGAGTGGCGGTGAGCGCGCAGCGCTGGCTGATGGCGGACGGCCGTAGAAGGCTGCTGGAATTCGGCAATACCACGACGGATGACGAGGGAAAGTATCGCATCGCGGAAGTCTTGCCGGGGACGTATCAGCTTTCGTTTGGGCCAGAGAACCGAAGCGGAGCGGTGCTGGTCGAGCAACTGCGGGGAAGAAAGACGGCGGAGCAGGGGTACGCCAGGGAATTTTATCCCGGGGTGGCGGATGCGGATTCCGCGACGGCCATTGAAGTGCGCGCGGGCGCGCAGGTGCACATCGCGCAGTCATTGAAGCGGCAAAGACTGTATGAGGTGGCGGGAGTGGTGCGCGGGGCGGGCCCGGCGGGGTTCGTGAGGTTCCGGCTATTCAACCGCGGGGGAGACAGGTTGGAGAGGGCCGCGCGGTTCGAGCCGGGGAGCGGGCAATTCAAGATGAGCGGAATACCGGCGGGAACGTATGTGCTGGACGCCTGGACGGCGGACCCGAACGAAAGCGGGCGGATGGAGGTGGCGACGGAGTCGCTGCACGTGAATGCCGATGTGAGCGGGGTGGTCCTGACGTTCGGGCCAGGAAACTCGCTGACCGTGCAGGTGCGCGATGAGATTCCGCCGGATGGGACAAACCAGGCGCGGCAGGTGACGGTGATGCTGCACCCCAAGGGGCTCGAGCAATACACCCCGGCGGTGACTGCGCCGACGGTGGAGGGCGACGGTGGGGCGGCGGGGAGAATCGAGGAAGTCCCGCCGGGAACCTATACGGTGGAGGCAACACCGCATGTAGCGGGATACGTGGCCTCGCTCCGAAGCGGGAATGTGGATCTGCTGCGGGACGACCTGACGGTTGCGCCGGGCTCGGCGCTGGCGCCCATCGAGGTGACGCTGCGGAATGACGGCGCGCAATTGAGCGTGGCGGTAACGGAAAACGGGCAGGCGGCGGCCGGGGGCGTGGTGATTTACTCGGAAGAGTATCCGCGGCGGTCGCTGGTGCTGCTCACAGACGCAACGGGCGCGGTCTCGGCGGCCATGCTGGCTCCGGGAAGGTACCAGGTGGTGGCGGTGGAAGATGCGCTGGATTTGGAATTCCGCAATCCCGCGGCGATGGAAAAATACCTGGCGCGTGCGACGGGCGTGACCTTGACGCCGGGAGACAAAGTGAGCGTGCAAATCGAATTGCAGAAGCCCGGGGAGCGGCAGCCATGAGGGCGCGGTGGCTGAGTCTCGGACTGCTGCTGGCAACGGCCACGGCGGGCGCGGGGCAGCAGGGGCAGCGCGGGTATCGCATCGGCGGGGTGGTGGTGGATGCGGTGAGCGGAGCGCCGGTGGCGCGGGCGGAGCTATCGATTGCCGAGGGCACGGAGGAAACAAAGGCGGCGGCGGGGGAGGACGGGCGATTCGTGTTTCCGGGCCTCTCAGCCGGAAAGTATCCGCTGTACGCGACCGCGCCCGGCTACGTGAGGGAAGCGTTCAACCAGCACGGGCAGTACTCGACCGGAATCGCTGTGGGGAACGGACTGGACTCCGAGCACGTGATTTTCCGCCTGCACCGGCAAGCGGTGATTACCGGGCGGGTGACGGACGAGCATGGAGAAGCGGTGCGCCAGGCGATGGTGATGCTGATCCACGCGGAAGGCGCGGGAGGCACGCGGGCGACTTCCGCGGACAGCGTGGCGCAGACGAACGACCTGGGGGAATACCGGTTTGCGCGGCTCGCGCCGGGAAGGTACTACGTGGCGGTGATGGCCCGGCCCTGGTACGCGCAAACGGAACTGAGCGACGTGCCGGAGGCGAAGGCTGAGGGGGCCGACCCATCTTCGGGCCGCAGCGAGGCGAAGCCGAAGCGGGATCCCCTGCTGGACGCCGTCTATCCGATTACGCTCTATCCGGGCGTGACGAACGAGCACGCGGCGGGGGAATTGAACCTGACGGCGGGCGAGAAGGCGGAGGCGGACATCGCAGTGGCGGCCGTGCCGGCGGTGCACGTTCACCTGACGAATTTGGGGGTGGAGGATAGGGCCGGAAGCGGTATCGAGGCGAGCGTGATGCTTTTTGGATCGGAGGAGGCACCGCTGAATATCTCCGTGGGACAGATCGCACCGGGGGAATATGAAGTGGCGGGGCTCGTGCCGGGAGAGGTTACGTTCACCATCAGTGAGGCCGGGGTCCAGGCGTCGAGCGCGCGGAAGATCAAGGCGAAAGTGGGCGGAGGGGACACGCTGGACGCGGGCGGAAGGCGGACGACGGCGAAGGTATCGGGGCGCGTGATTTTTCCCGGGGGCGACGCGGGCCCACCGGTGATGCAAGTGAAGTTAAGCGCTGAGGATGAGCGGACAGCCATGGCTGTTTCGGAGCAGGACGGCACATTTTCGCTGCCGGCGGTCGAAGCGGGCACGTACAAGGTAGCCGTGGAGCTTCCCCGGAGCGGCGCGTACGTGGCGAACACTTCTGCGACGGGGGCGAAGACTGCCGGACGGGAGATAACGATTGCTGGCGCAGGAGATGTGCAACTGAGCATCACGCTGGGAGAGGGAACGGGGCAGCTCACCGGAGTGGCGAAGCTGGAAGGCAGGCCGGCCGCCGGAATGATGGTGCTGCTGGCGCCGGAGTCCGGGGAAAATCTGGAGGAGGATTCCCGGCTGGATCAGAGCGACAGCGATGGGACCTTCACGCTGCGAGAAATCCTGCCGGGGAAGTATGTGCTGGTGGCGATTGAGGAAGGATGGGACCTGGATCGCAGCAATTGGGGCGTCTTGAAACCGTACCTGGAGAAAGGACAGGCGCTCCAAATTGCAGCGAACGAGCAGAAAGATGTGGTGGTGAAGGTGCAGCGGAAGAGGGAGTGAGGATGGCGTCGCGGATCAGGGATGAGAGCGGACTGCGGAGCGGGGACTAAAGGCCGGCGAAACGCCGGCGCTACCGCTGCGGCGGAGAAATTCTGAGCGGCGAGTGAGCTGTAGAGATTCAAGGCGAAAATCGAAACGCGAAATTCGAAAATCGAAAATGGAAAACCGAAAATCGGACTGAGAGGAAATTTCTTCGAGTCGCGGCGGTGGGCCGGTGAGTCCCCGCGGTGGTCGTCGGGGCGGAAAAACGCGCAATTCCCATTTTGGGAAGAGTGAAGAAAGGGGCCATTCCCAGGCGGATTTCTTAGTTAACATAAGTTTGTTATCAGGACGCAATTTGCGGTGCGGAAGAGCGCGGGAAGCCGGGTCAAAGGCGGGAGTGGGCGTCAGGTGGGACACCAAGAAGAGAGCGGCGAGCGGAGCCGGGACGGAATCACTGGAGGGCGGACACGCAGTGCGGGTCCGCCCCTACGAACTCGCGGAGAGCCTGGGTCACGGGGCGATGAAATGGCGCGCGGCGAGCCAAGTGCGCATGGTGGCGAGATATTCCGGAGCGATATCGCCGACTGCCCCGCTCGTGGTCAGATTCATGCCGTGGTCCACGTTGTGAAACGTGCGGATGGTGAAGTCCGGATGGCCGCTTTGCGTGAGAGTCTGCCGGATGACTTCCTTGCTTTTCTCCACTGGAATCATCCAGTCCTGATCTCCGAACAGGAATAGCGCGGGGACGCGCAGGGCCTGGAGCGCGGGGACGGGATCGTAGTGCATCTCCCGAGCGAAGCGAACGATGTTGGGATGGTCGCGTTCGTTGAGCTCGGAAGGCTGCTGGAGCCGCTCGTCTAATTTATCCTGCTGCGACTTTACTTTTACGAACCAGGGCCGGGCGCGAGCGCGGTCCAAGTGTGCTTTCGCCTTCTCGTAGCCCTTCCCGGCGTACAGGTACTCGTAGATTTCGCGCCGCAATGCGCCGGCTTCCTGGATGTCACTCTCTGCCATGCCGCTTGTGCGCAGTTCCTTTGCGTAATAGACGATCATCTGCTCGCCGGGAGAAACGCCGGGACCGGAGACGGCGATGACGAAGGCGATGTCGGCGGAGCGCGAGGCGGCGAGGGGGCCGAGCCATCCTCCCTGGCTGAGGCCCCAGACGCCGATGCGCTTGGCGTCAATCTCATGGCGGGATTTCAAGTACTGGACGGCCGCCAGCCCGTCGTCGCAAATGTCCATGAACGGAACCGTACGGAAGTCGCCGCCGGTGGATCCGCCCACGCCGCGCTTGTCGTAGGCCAATGCGGCGATGCCCTGCGCTGCAAACCAGCGTGCCGTGAGCAGGTCGCGCTCCTGCGGTCCCGAGCCATGAAAGAGGACCACCGCGGGATGCCGCTCGGCGCCGTGGGGAAGAACCAGCGTCCCGGCCAGGGTAATTTTGCCGCTGACAAAACGGATCTCTTCTTCACTGGGATTGGCGGAGGTGGCCGCGCGGCTTTCGGATTGCGCGGACTGGCCACGAGCGCAGCCGGTGAAGTGGAGCGCAAAACCAAGAATCAAGACGGCACGAAATCCGCGAAATTGCGCGGTGGCGGGCAAATGGAGGCGGGTTCGCATGGGCGGGTCGAGCCTCGGGTGGAGAGACGTGGTGGGTGTGGCGGGCGTTTCCTCACGAGCAGAAGGTGGCGACAGACCAGAGAGGCCGGAAGCAAAAGCAGGAGGGGCGGACACGCTGTGCGGGTCCGCCCCTACGACTCGGGAATCGGAGCTAGAGAGAGGCCTGAGACAGACGAGTGACCAGAACGGAAGGAGGATGGGAGGGGATGGGAGGGGATGGCAGCGTAAAGCTGCCGCTACATGGGGACGGAGGGAATGCCGGCGATGCAGCGGGTTATTTGAAATATTTTCGGAGGATGAAGTCCACGCCGTAGGTGTCGTTTTCGTCGCGGAGGGCGCGGAGGGTGAGTTTGCGGCTGAGGTTGTACTCGAACTGGATGACCTGGCGCTGGGTGGAAGTGACGTCGGTGACATAGGTGACGGTGAGGTCGTGGGAGATGCGCTGCTGGACGGTGATGCGCGCGGTGGTGTTCTGGGTGGCGCCGACGCCGGAGAGGCCGGGGTCCACGCGGAAGCGGCTGACGCCGAAAAGTTTTTCGATGCGGCCGCCGACCTGGCTGGAGACGGCTTCGGAGAGCAGGGCCTGGGCGCCGGGGTCGCCCAGGGCGCTGGTGGTGGAGCCGGTGCGCAGGTCGGTGGCTTGGCTGGTGCGGCCGAGTGCGAGGAGCGAGATGACGTCGGTGGGAGGGAGCGGCGGGTCGGAGCGGTAGCCGAGATGGAGGCGGCTGCCGGGGCCGGAGAGCTGGATGGTGACGTCGTACTGCTCGACGGTGGTGGCGGCTTCCAGATCGAAAATGGGGTCGAGGCGGAAGGGATTGGCGAAGTTGATGTCGCCGCGGGTGAGGCGGAAGGTGTTGCCGCGGAAGTCGAATTCGCCGGCCAGCAGGTGGACGTGGCCAAGGATCACGGGACGTTCGGCGGTGCCGCGGACGCGGAGCTGGGCCTGGCTGGAGAAGCGCGCGGCGTTCCATTGCACCTGAGCGTCGGGGCTGGAGACGCCCTCGACGTCGAGCTGAAGATTGCGTAGGTATTCTGAGGTGCCGGTGGCGAGCGCGGCGGCCTGGCCCTTGGCGCCCATGACACCGCTGAGGTCGAGTCCTTCGGTGAGCAGGAGGCGCTCGACGACGACGCGGCCGGTGAACGTGCCGTCGGTAGTGCCGCCCTGGAGACGCAGGTTGCCGTTCATGAGCCAGCTCATGCCTTCCGGATAGCGGACGCGGATGGCGCGGCCGCGTGCGGCAACGTCGTAGTGCAGCGGCCCTTCGCCGTAGCCGGCGCTGCCGGTGAGCTCCACGTAGCCGCCGCCGACCGAGGCGCGGACGTTGTCGAAGGTGAGGCGATTGATGTCGAAGAGCACGTCGCCGGAAACCTCGCCGAGCGCGACGGGGAAATCGCCGTAGGTGGCGGAGTCGGATTCGAGACTGAGGCGGCCGGCGAGACGAGGATGGAGGGTGGTGCCCTGGAGAGTGACGTCGAGCTCGGCGGGGCCGCGGGCCTCGAGATCGGGATAGATGCCGGAGAGCAGGCGGAGGTTCAGCTTTCCGGCCAGCTTCAGGGCCAGCAGGCGGTCGCGGGCGAAGCGGGCGCGGCCGGAAAAAACCAGATCGGTGTCGGGGCCGCGGAGGTGCGCGGAATCCACCTGCACTTCGTCGCGGGAGTAGGTGATGCGGACGGGGCCTTCGTTTTCGAGCTTGACGAAAGCGTAGTCGAAGGAAATGCGGGAAAACTCGGTTTGCATCTGTAAGCCGGCGGGACCGAGAAGATCTCCGGAGACGAGGAAACGTCCGGTGACGCTGCTGTGCCCGGTGATGTCTTTGAGGCGGAGGGCGACCTTGAGGAACGAGTCGAGGCTCACGTCCTGGACCTGGAGCTCGCCGTTGACGGGAAAGGCCCCGGCCAGAGCCATTTCGGCGTGGCCGTTGAGGCCGCCGTGCGGCATGGTGGAGAGGAAGTCCACGAGGAGGCGGCTGCCGTCGGACTGGGCACGCACATCGAAATCGCCGAAGGCGTCCTCGCCCACGTGGAACGCGGCCAGGTGAAAGGTGCCGGAGCCGCGCGGCGAACGCAGCGGCCCCTCGGCTTTCCCGTCGAAGGTCACGCGACCGCTGGCGGGCACCAGCCCCGCGGAAATCGTGGGGAATTCCGAGAGGGCGATCTCCTGCCCGTTGACTTCGAAGGAGAGCCATTCGGTATCGCGGTCGTAGTCGAACGAGCCGGAGGCGCGTCCTGCGCCCTTGCGGAGCTGAAGGTTGCGGGCATGCAGTTCCTGTTCGGTCCAGTGGAGCTCGCCATCGGCGGAATCGAGGGCGATGCCGGAGAGCACGGGCTGATCCACATGGAGAGTGGCGCTGAACTCCGGGTCGTCGCGCGTGCCGCTGCCCTGGACGCGGCCGGAGAGCAGGCCGCGGGCCGGGTAGGCGGTGCCGAACAGGTTCTGGATGCCGTCGAGATCGGTGCGGGCCAGATGCACGTCGAAGCGCCAGGGATTTTCGGGGAGGAAGGCCCAGTCGGCAAGAAAAAGCTCGAGGGAAAGATCGGCGGAGGCGCGGCCGTGGGTGGCGCGGACGGCGTCGAGTGTGAGAGCGCCGGGAGAGTAGGAGACGTCGCCCTCGAGTTCGTCCCACAGGAGATCGGCATAGGCGGCCTGGAGGACGTGAGCGTGGCCGGCAAGTGTGGGGCCGCCGAGCGGTCCGGCGATGGTGCCGGACCAGGAAGCGCGGCCGGCGATGCGTTGCGGCTCGACGTCCGAGCCGCGGAGCGCGTTGATGAAATCGGCGAAGGCAAGCAGGTCGCGGGCGTCCAGATCGAGGCGCAGATTGGAATCGCGCGCGCCCAGGCGGCCGGCGAAGGCCACGCGGGATACGGGAGTGGTGATCAGTCCGGAAGAAAGGTCCACGGCCGCGGCATCGCGGGAAAAATGAAATTCGACGCTGGCCGTGGCGGGAAGCAGGCCGGGGGCGGCGGAGGGTGGAGGCGTCCATGCGGTGGTGCCGCGCGTGTCCAGGTGAACGAAGTTCGCGTCCCAGGTGGTGACGGAGTGCACGGCCACGCGGCTCTCCCAGTGCAGCGCGGCCACGGGAAAGCCGGGATGATGCAGGGCGGTGAGAATGGCGGCGAGGCTCATCTGCTGAAGTTCGCTTTCCAGCCGGAAATGGAGCCCGCTGTAGAGCATTTCCAGGCGGCCGTCCACGCTTCCGCCGAGGCCTTCGGCGTGAAAATCGGGGACCACCATGCGGTCGTGCTGAAGCTCATAGCGGCCGCGGCTGGAAAGACCGCCGGCGTGGAACCAGGGATACGGCAGAGCGATCTCCGAGGCTGAAAATTCGCCGCGGCCGGAAACGCGGGCGGCGACCGGCTCCCAGCGGCCTTCACCGCTCGACTGCGCGCGGCCCTCGGGCATCTGGGGAACGCGCAGGAGTTCGCGGATGTCACGGAAATCGAGTTTGGCCTGGTAGGAAAAGGTCCAGGTGGGCTGGACGAAGCTCGCCAGAGCGGCGCTGGCGTGGAGTTCGGAGTGGGGCGGGCGCCAGGTGACATCGTCCAGCGAGAAGGAGTCGCGGGCGAGCGAAAAGCGGGCGTCGAGGTCGGAGGGAAACGGCAGGGATCGCCCAGCCTGCAAGCGAAGGTTTTTGGCCGAGAGTTCGCCACGATAAACGGCGACACCGGCAGCGGGCGAATCGAGGCGCATCAGGAATCGAAATCCCTCGGAGTCGAGCGCGAGGGGGGTGCGAGCATCGTTCCAGCAGATTTCGCCCGCGAGGATCTGGAGCCGGCCGACGGAGAGGGCAAACAGCTCCTCGCGCGGGGACCGGGAGCCGGGAAGAGGCGCGAGAGGAGGGGGGGCGTTGGTCGAGCCGTCGCGGAGAACGCGCACGGTGAGCGAGGGATGATCCACGCGCAATTCCTGGAGAGCCACGCGGCGGCCGAAGAGCGAGAGGAGGCGGAGATCGGCGAGCACATAGGTGGCGTGGAAATAGGGGCGCGAGCCGGGCGACTCGCTCCCGTGGATAGTCAGGCCGTAGAGTTCGGCGCGGAAGCGCCACAGGCTGAAGCGAAAACCCCCGAGTTCTACGCCGCCCCCGGTCATGCCGGCAATGCGGCGGACGACGGCGCGGCGCATCCAGTGGGCGGGCAGGCCGGTCTGGTCGAGGAGCAGGAGAAAAGCCGCCACGGACAAAACGGAGAGCGCGGCAACTTTCAGCCAGTGGCGGAGGCGGGGGCTCACGGGCGCTTCTCCGGGAAGATTTCCACGTCGAGGTGGGCGCGGGTCTGCTCGATCCACTGCTGGGCGCGGCGGGTGATGTCGCGCTCGAGGAGGACATCGGTGATGGAGTCGCGGACATCGTCGAGCGCGGGGACGGCCAGATTGCGGCGCTGGAGCAGGGGCACGAATTCCTCGCGGAAGTAGCGCTCCACATCGGCGGGCGGGACGCGAGCCGCGGCGCGGAAGCGATGCTCGAGATACAAATCCAGAAAAATCTGTTTGGCCACCAGGCGGCGCACGTCCTGTTCGGAAAGGTCCAGGGCGCGGAGGCGCGCGGCGAACTGTTCGGGCGCGCCCAACTGGTTGCGCAGGGCGGCGAACTGCGCATCGACCTGCTGCGCGGGAGGAGCGGGGAAGCGGGCGGCGGCCGCGTCGTTGGTGACGATCCACTGGTCAATCAACTGCTGGAGGAGTTCGGATTCCTGCGCGGGCTCGCGGCCGACCAGACGCTGGTAGGCGGCCAGCTCGCGAACGTCGCTGAGGGTGATGACGTCGTTTTCAATCCTGGCGACGACGCGGTCCACAACCACCTGA
>Ga0074044_10002565_pt1 | contig 15843 bp, 13 predicted proteins | sample BogForMeECP23OM1_FD_94443 | JGI IMG/M metagenome (GOLD analysis project Ga0074044, IMG submission 94443) | Bog forest soil microbial communities from Calvert Island, British Columbia, Canada - Bog Forest MetaG ECP23OM1 | ecosystem: Environmental > Terrestrial > Soil > Wetlands ...
AGCGCCGGGCCGGCTCGTGTAGTCCTTGCGAGTTTGAGCCGAAGGCGCTTCCACGGTGGCTTCCATGCCTATCTCTTCTTGCTGATTGGTGGGGACCACTCTCCCATCGCCCGAGCGCAACAAAACCGATAACATCTCACGAGGCGGTCTGGCCATGTCAAGGCCAACCTTGCAGCGTGCCAGGGAGAGGCCGCCGCGCCCGTCAAATCGGTGGTTCCAACCAGCCGTCCAGAGGACCCAGCCCAGGGCCAGGAAGAGTCCCAGCAGCGCGGCCGACACGATCACCCGGGCCGACCGCGGCCGGGATTGACGGCTCTGCTGCTCCGTGGAGCGAGTTGGTAGGTCAGGTGCCATCGGTTTCGCCGATCAGATTCGTCGCCTCCCTACGGGCCTTGCCGCTGGAAGACAGAGTGGGCACGGTCTGCTCATGCTTCTCTCCGCTCGTCGCTTCACCCGAAAAGCCGGAAGCGGCGAGTCCGCGATGGATCGGCGGCCGATTTGAGGGGCAGGACCAGACAGGTGCTGCTCTTCAGGTCGGGACCCGTGCCGGTGGAGAACGATCGCTGGGGGATGCGCACTTCCGTGCCGTCGAGGTCCTCGTCGAGGGCACAAAGCGACAGATGCATCTGGAGGATCAGCCGCTCCGCCCCCAGGAAGAAGATCATATACGGGAACGGGGCATCCTCCTCGATCCGGCAACTCAGGCCGGCCCATGCCGCCCTGTAGGGAACATGTGCCTGATAGACCAGGCAGCCCGCGCTGCCGAAAAGGCTGCGGTCGAACTCATGGTCCGGATTGCTCACCCATTCGATCGCGTCGGTGAAGCTGGAAAGCTCTTGCTCGGGCATGAGGGAGAGGGCCATGCGACTCAGGCACTTGTAAGCGGCGATGGGGATGGCCGTCGGGGCCCGGATTTCGCGGAATGTCGTGGTGCCGGCTCTCAAGGCTTCCAGAGACTCCCAGAACCGGGCGAATTCGGCGTCGATCGTGTCGGCGAACTGCTGGGCGCATTCGTCGCAGAGTTCGCGGGTGAAAAGCGAAGAGTTGCCGGCCAGTTCCGGAACGGCAGGCCGGACGCAGGAGAAAGCGGCCCGGGGGGGCGACTGCTCGCAGAACCGGCAACGCGGACGCCGAAGATCACCGATCACCCGCTGATCCGGTTCCGCGAGCCAGTACTCGGCGACTGTCTGGTAGTTGAGCTCGAAGACCGCGTCCTTCTCGGCCGCGACCCAGTCCTCTCGGTCGGCTCCGTGGAAACGGCCCCGGCGCTCCCAGCGCTCGTAAGCCGCTCGCTCGATCTGTTCCCGGGAAGGGAGCATCATTACGGTCCTGAGATCCCTGGAGATCACGATCCGCCCGCGGCGGACTCGCATGGCTCCGAATGAACGCAATCTTAATCGAGCGGTGTCTCACGAGGAAGATCGTGCCCGCCCGCAAGGCCGGCGGCTGCGTCAGATCGTGACCCTGGCGAAGCAATCCCGCGAGGGCGGGACACTGCGGCCTTGACTCGCCGGATGTGTCCCGCTTAGACTGAATTCTTCACAATTTGGTGCGCATCTTATCCAGAGTGGCTGAGGGAAGGGCCCTGTGACGCCACAGCAACCGGTCTGTCATCAAGGCAGATGCTGGTGCTAATTCCTGCCCAGTGTGGGTTTGCCGGTCAGCGGTCGTTTCCGACCCGACGTCCGGCCGATCACGCCGTGGGACAGATAAGATGGTCGATGGTGAACCGCCCTCCGGCCTTCACCTCGAGCCCTTCTTATCCCGCCCCGAGTACCCTTCCGCTTACCACCACCCTGGCTACCGGCGCACCCGGCCGATTTCTCTGGTCGCTCCCTGCCTTCGGGGATGATCAGGGGGGTTACCGCAACGCAGGACCTCATCGATCTCGCAGGCCGCCTGGAATGGACGCCCAGGATTCGCGGCGGTCGGCGGGATGAGCACGAACGGGAGTCATGCCGGTGTCTGCAGAACTGGTGACGGGTCTACAATGTCGCTTGTGCGGCAAGCGCTATCCCAAGAAAGCCTTGAACTTCTGCACCGAGGATTTCGGCCCTCTGGAAGTCGCCTATGATTACGAGGCCGCCGCCCGGACGCTGACTCGTTCGGCGCTTGTCGCGCGGCCGCGAACCATGTGGCGCTACAAGGAGTTGCTGCCCATTGACGGTGAGCCCACGGTGGGCCAGCACGTGGGAGGCACTCCGCTGATCCGGGCCGGCCGTCTGGCCCGCGTGCTGGGATTGAGAGAGCTCTATCTCAAGAACGACGCCGTCAACCATCCGTCGCTCTCGTTCAAGGATCGCGTGGTCGCTGTGGCCCTGTCCAAGGCGGTCGAGCTCGGGTTCCAGACCGTTGGCTGTGCATCGACCGGGAACCTTGCGGGAAGCGTCGCGGCCAACGCCGCGGCCGCGGGCCTGGAGGCCTACGTACTCATCCCCGACGGTCTGGAACAGGGCAAGGTTCTGGGGGCGACCATCTATGGTGCCAGGGTCATCGCCGTGCAGGGCAACTATGACCACGTCAATCGCCTTTGCTCTCAGATCGCCTTTCGCTATGGGTGGGGCTTCGTCAACGTCAACCTCCGACCGTATTACGCCGAGGGCTCGAAATCGATGGGATTCGAGATCGCCGAGGACCTGGGCTGGCGAGCCCCCGATCACGTCGTCGCGCCCATGGCCGGCGGCAGCCTGATCGGCAAGATCTACAAGGCATTCCGAGAATTCGAGCGGCTCGACCTGCTTGAGGCGCCCGTTCGCACGCGGATGTTCGGCGCCCAGGCAACCGGCTGCAACCCCATCTCGGCCACCGTGAAATCGGGCTCCAGTAGGGTCAAACCGATCCGCCATCCCGACACGATCGCCAAGAGCCTGGCGATCGGCGACCCCGCCGACGGTTACTTCGCCTCGAAGCTGATCGGCGAGACCGGCGGCTGGAGCGAGGACGTCGACGACGAGGCCATCGTCGATGCCATGACCCTGCTCGCCGAAACCGAGGGGATCTGGGCCGAGACCGCTGGCGGCGTGACCCTCGCCGTGGCGATGAAGCTGATCGAACAAGGCAAGATCGACCGCGACGGCTCCACGGTCCTCTGCATCACCGGCAACGGCCTGAAAACCCAGGAGGCTCTCATCGGCAAGCTCGCCCGTCCGGTGGTCATCGAGCCCACCCTCGAAGCCTTCGAGAACGTGGTCGAATCGTACGCCCCTTCGCCCCTGGTCAGCGCTGGCGGGGTCCTGGCCGGCAGCAGCGCGTGAGCGGCCGGCCAGGCCGCCCGGCTTTCATGTTCAAGGGCCCAAACCGCTCTCGATGGAGAATGACACCATGGCAACGGTACGAATACCCACTCCCCTGCGCCCCCACGCCGGAGGCCAGGATAAGGTCGAGACGGCGGGCGCGACCGTGGGCGAGATCCTCGCGAACCTGGGAACCGCATTTCCCGCCCTCCGCGAGCGACTCTTCGACGGCGCGGAACTGCGCCGGTTCGTCAATGTCTACCTCAACAACGAGGACATTCGCTACCTCGACGACCTGGCCACTCCGGTGGCCGAGAACGACGAGGTCAGCATCATTCCCGCCGTCGCGGGAGGCTGATCCGATCTGATCTCGAGGACCATTGATCGGATTGAACCTTGATCGATGCCGATTTTGATCTGATCTGATCGGCCGCGCGATCGCACGGGAGACGAAACATGCCCCCGCCGCCCCACGACCCGCTCGAGCGTTACTCGCGACAGGTCCGTTTCCCCTCCCTGGGCCAGGCCGGCCAGCGTGCCCTGCTCGCGAGCAAGGTCACGCTCTGCGGCTGCGGTGCGCTCGGGACCGTGCTGGCCAACCACCTGGCGCGGGCCGGAGTGGGCAGCCTGCGAATCATCGACCGTGATTTCATCGAGACCCACAACCTGCAACGGCAGATCCTCTTCGACGAGCAAGACGTCCGGGACAATCTCCCCAAGGCAGAGGCCGCGGCGCGGAAGCTCCGGTTGATCAACAGCACGATCCAGATCGAGCCCGTGGTCACGGACATCGATCACACCAACGTGCTGGATCTGGTGGGCGATGCCGACCTGATCCTGGACGGCACCGACAACTTCGAGACCCGCTACCTGATCAACGATGCCGCGATCAAGCTCGGCAAGCCCTGGGTTTACGGCGGCGTCATCGGCAGCGAGGGGCAGACGATGACGATCGTCCCGGGCAAGACCCCATGCCTGCGCTGCCTGATCGAGACGGCCCCTCCGCCCGGCATGACGCCGACCTGCGAGACGGCCGGCGTGCTCGGACCCGCGGTCGCGGTGATCGCCTCGCTTGAGGCCGTGGAGGCCATCAAGCTGCTCACCGGCGCGAACGATGCCCTGAACCGCGACCTGATCATGATCGACATCTGGGACTGGACCTTCCGCCAGCTCAAGGTCGCCGGCCTGCTCGGCAAGGTCGATTGCCCGTGCTGCAAGCATCGCCGGTTCGAGTGGCTCGAAGGCGGGATGGGCTCGCACACGACCACCCTGTGCGGCCGCAATGCCGTTCAGGTGGCCGCTCGCCGTCCCGAGCCCTTGAACTTCGCGGAACTGTCCCAGCGGCTGGAGCCTCTGGGCGAGGTCCGGCACAACGCATTCATGCTCCGGTTCGCCACCGAGGGCTATGAATTCACCGTCTTCCCCGACGGCCGGGCGATCATCAAGGGAACCAATGACATCGCCAAGGCGAGAACGCTGTATGCGCAGTTTGTGGGGAGCTGAGTCAGAAATTGGTTGCTGGTGAATGGCAAATGGCGGATGGCAAATGGCAGATGGCAAATGCAAATGGCAAGATGGGAAATGGGGGATGGAAAAGGGGGAATGACGAATGATTGATGGCGGTTGCAGGTGGGGTTGACGAAGAAAAAGTGTCCCCTGGGGGACGACCGAAGGTTGCTGCTGTGAGGAACGGGGCAGGGTCATGAGATACAAGCATTTCGAGGACTTGCCGGTCTGGCGCAAGGCGATCGATCTGGCTTTTCGCGTTCACGCTCTCGGTGTCTCCGGCGAGTTGAGAGCATACGCCGGCCTCCGCGATCAAATCGAACGGGCCGCGCTCTCAGTCTCCAACAATATCGCAGAGGGGTTCGAGCGTGGCACGCGCGATGAGTTGATCTCCTTCCTTTACATCGCGCGAGGCTCCGCGGGAGAGGTCAGGTCAATGATCCACCTCGGCCAACGCCTTCTGAAGGAAGAGCCAGGCGCCAGTGAACTCCGGGAAATCCACGAGATCGTTCTTGACATCTCACGCCAGCTGGGCGGTTGGATCGAGTCTCTGAAGAACACCGAAACAGTCGATCCGCGCGACCGCAATGACGCCACAAGGCAGTCTGCCAGCGAAGCCAGGCGTCGCAGCGCATTCGTCGAACAACTCCAGCGCATCGCCAAGGAAGAACTCGATTCTCACTCCGAGGAAAACAAGCAGTGACATCCTGTACAAACCACCACAGTCCCCGCCATGTTCCATCCGTCATCCGTCATCTGTCATCCCCCATCTGCCATCTGCCATCCGCCATCCGCCATCCGCCATCCGCCACCTGCCACCTGCCACCTGCCATTCGCCATTTGCAACCGTTCCTCTCACTGCCCCTGACCGAAACCAAACTTCCCGCTCCCGCTGATCACTGGAATGGACCATGATTTATCTCGACAACGCCGCCACCAGCTTTCCCAAACCAGAACCGGTTTATCAGGCAATGGATCGATTCGCGCGAACGAGTCTGGCCAACCCCGGGCGTGCGGGGCATCGGATGGCTCTGGCGGCCGAAAAGATGCTCGATGACACGAGACATCGGCTCAATCAGCTCTTTGGTGGGAGAGCGCCCGAGCGGTGGATCCTCACTCACAACTGCACCGATGGGCTGAACCTGGCGCTCAAGGGGCTGATCCAGCCCGGCGACCACGTCGTCACCACCGATCTTGAGCACAACTCGGTGAGTCGACCTCTGCGGGCGCTCGAGAAGACCGGGGTCATCTCGCTGACCCGGGTTGCTTCCACTCAGGGATACGTCGATGCCGGGTCGATCCGCTCAGCGCTCGGGCCGAAAACGACGCTCGTCGTGATGACCCACGCCTCCAACGTCCTGGGAACGGTGCAGCCGATCGAGACGATCGCTCCCCTCGTCCGAGAGGCAGGCGCATTCTTCCTGGTAGACGCGGCCCAGTCGGCGGGCGTGGTTCCCATCAACCTGGATGCGACGCCGATCGATCTGCTCGCCTTCCCCGGTCATAAGTCCCTCTATGGACCGACCGGCACGGGTGCCCTTTATGTCGGACCAAGAACTGACGGCAAGATCCGTCCCTGGCGGGAGGGGGGAACCGGCGGCGATTCGTCGAGCGAGACCCAGCCGTCCCTGTTGCCATACTTGCTCGAAGGCGGAACGCCCAACGTACTGGGCGCTTCGGGTCTCGCCGCCGGAATCGACTGGGTCATGGAACGAGGCCCGGACAACTTGCGGAATCACGAGGTCAGCTTATTGCAGCAGGTCGTGGACTGGGCGGAGAGGACCGAAGCCTGGCGCATCGCCGGGCGCTGGGATCCGGCAACCCACGTCGGCGCGCTCTCCCTGGTCGTGCCCGAGGGACTCACGCCCCAGGATCTGGGCTCGATCCTCGATGTCAGCTTCGGGATCGCCGTCCGTCCGGGACTGCATTGTGCCCCGTATATTCATCGCGCACTGCACACGTTTCCCGATGGAACGCTCCGGCTCAGTCCCGGACCATTCACCACGCCCCAGCAGATCGACCGCTTTGTCGAGGCCCTGACCGAGATCACCGCCGGCGTCCTGTGATTGCTACGAGATCCAGCGACCTCTCGACCCATCGGCCTCGCGGACTTACCACATCTTGACTGGCCTGAGCAAGCGCACGACTCGCTGCCACATCATGTGGTACCATAGTCGCTTGTCCTAACGGCCCGTAACGACCTGGTTTGATCGCGACTGGTCATTGGCTCGAGGCGCTCGACAAGGTCGGATGCGCCTACCACCTTCAGTCCGCCAGGATAGTGAAGAGCAAGGAACCGCCGCGGGAGCAATCTCATGTCTCCGATCAAAGAGCCCTATCTGCTTTGCGTGTGCGTGCCCGTTTCCATCGACGGCGAAGGCCGACGGTGGACCGACGAGCTCTGGGCCAAAGACCTCGAATTGCATCTCGATTATCTCGATGATCTGACGCTTGCCAGCCCTGCCGTGCAAGAGCAGCCCCGCGCGAGGGACATTTGCTTGAATCAACCGCCCTTCGACCGTCTCAAGTTCATCGACCTGCCCTACCCAAGAAGTTACGGTGCAGCGCTTCGGTGTTTGCCCGGATTCGTACGCAAGCTTTGGAGCGGAGCACGAAACGCTGCGATCGTGCATTCTGGGTTCGGGGGCTGGCCCATCGCCGAGGGCTGGGTCCTCACACCTATTGGCAAGCTCCAGAAGAAACTCGTCGTGACCAATGTGGAGAGCTCGTTCTGGCGGCATAGCGGCCGTCACGTTTCCTGGCGCAAAAAGATCCTTTCCGCCGTGATGGAACAGCTCACGCGGTTCGCGGTGAGAATCGCCGACCTGCGGTTCTTCACCTCCAAGGCCTATGCCGCGGAGTTCCTCCCTGAGAATGCCCCTCGTTCCTTTGTAGTGCCGGCAACTTGGGTCAACGAAGAATGGATCCTCAGCGACGAGCGAGCTGCTGCTGCCTGGGATGCCAAGCAAGGTGCGACGCGGCTTATCTTTGCGGGACGTCTGGTCGCGGAAAAGGGCGTGGACGTCTTGCTCAAGGCCATCGATGAAGCCAGGGACGCAAGGGTCGAGATCACGATCATCGGAGCGGGCCCGATGCGTGATCAGTGCGTCCGCGCGGCTCAGGAAAACCACGGTTCCGTCGCCGTGCAATTCCTTGATCCTGTACAGTATGGCGAGCCTTTCCTGGCAACCCTTCGGAATCACGACGCTGTTCTGCTCCCTTCTCTGTCGTCGGAACAACCGAGGATACCGTTCGATGCCTTTTCTCAGGCTGTTCCGGTGATCGGATCAGCAACAGGTGGCATCTGTGAAGTCGTGGAAGCGGGCGTTACCGGTCGACTTGTACCGCCCGGCGACGCCGGCGCTCTGGCCCAGGCTCTCATCTGGGCGAGTCGTAATCGGACGGAGTTACGCAGAATGGGACTCACCGCACTCGACAAAAGCCGCGCATCCACTCACCGAGCAATGCACAGACGCCGTCAGGAGATCCTTCTCCAGGCGCTTTCCGAGCGCGAGACGCCCAAAGCAAGCATTGGCTCGGCGGTAACCTCGCCCTCGCACGGAAAATGAAACAGCCTGCTGCTTTTGATCCCTCGTGTGTTCCGGCTCTTGGCGGATTGATACACTGGCAGTGATCTGGCGAACCGTCGTGCGCTCCATCGCGGCGACGATCAAGGTTTGGTCATCCCTTGGCTTTCCGGCGACGCGCGCGACCCTGATCAACCTGCCACACGCCAGTCCAGGTTCGCCGGTGGTGACTCTGCGGCGGAGCATCGCCTGGTGGTAATTTCTCGCTCTGCAGGATTGGACTTTCATGGTCTTACCGTTCTGGCTCGCGGCGATCGTGGTCGGTATCAACTTGCTGCTCTTGCCGTATCTCGGTCTGATCCTGGTGACAGCCCTGGCCGCGCTTTACTTCCGCCGGGTCTCGCGCAAGCCGGACGCTCCGAGGACGCGATTTCTGGTCGTGATTCCCGCACATGACGAGGAATCGGGGATCGCCGGGACGGTCCGAAGCTGCCTCTCGCTCGACTATCCCGAGAGCCTTTTCGAGGTGCTGGTGATCGCCGACAATTGCTCGGACGGTACCGCATCGATCGCCCGCCAGCAGGGGGCGACGGTCGTCCAACGGCAGGATCCGGACAAGAAGAGCAAGGGGCACGCGATCAAGTTCCTGATCGACCGCCTCCAGGAATCGGGGCAGTTCGCCCAGCTCGATGCGATCGTCGTGATCGACGCTGACACGACGGTCAGCACCGATCTACTCCTGGCTTTTGCCGGCTCGATCGAAGCCGGTCAGGACTGGATTCAATGCTTCTATTCCGTCGCCAACCCGGCTACCTCGTGGCGGACCCGGCTGATGGCCTATGCGTTCAGCCTGTTCAACGGCGTCACTCCCCTGGGTCAATCCGTCCTGGGGCTGAGCGCGGGCTTCAAGGGAAACGGTATGTGCTTCTCCACCCGCAGCTTGCAGCGAGTCCCGTGGAGGAGCTTTGGGCTAGTTGAGGACATGGAATACTCCTGGAACGTGCGGATCGCCGGAGGGAAAATCGCTTTCCTGCCCGACGTTCGGGTTCTGGGGGTCATGCTGGGGCAGGGTGGCAAGGCGGCTGCCTCGCAACGGCGGCGCTGGGAGTTCGGTCGCCGCGACGTCGGCCGACGGGTTCTGGTGCCCCTGCTTCGATCCACGCATCTGAACCTGACCGAGAAGTTCGCCTCCGTTCTCGAACTGACCATGCCTCCCATGGTTCTGATCCTCGTCTATTACCTCTGCGTGGTCGCGGCCAACCTCCTGGTATTGCTCGGAACTCAACACTCGGCGGGGCTCACTGCGCTCTTGATCGGCTCCAGTTTCCTCATGAGTCTGGCCTTGATGGTTCACGCGATCTGCCCGTTCCTCGTCTTCCAGCTCGCGTGGAACTATTTGTTGACCTTGCTTTACCTGCCCGTTTACGCAGTCTGGAAGCTGCCGGCGATGTTCAAGGGACGGCCAACGCAGTGGGTTCGCACGGCCCGCGAGGAGCCCGTCAAGCCCTGAACCGGTTCTCGCGGCGCCGCTGGGACCCTGACAGCCAGCGCGATTGGTCCAGAACCAGGAACCGCCGCCAGTTCCTGGCTGGGCTTCCACAATGGGAGAATTTCTTGCAGGCCGGAACCTGGCCCTATGCTGCAACAGCACAAGAACTTGAGTGCGGCACTCGGGCTCAGGCGTCGTGCCAGCACGGGCCCAAACCCTTGCGAATCGACGAAAAAGTCGGTCTGATCTGCTAGATTGATCCGAGGATGCGGAACAGCGAAGAGACGATCTCGATGTGCATGTTCCGGGCCTCGATCCGTGACGATCGAAGGCCGATCGAAGGCGCTGCGACGCCGACAGGATCGCTCCGCCGGAAATGATCAAGCAAGCATTGACGGATCAGGCACAACTTTTCTCGTGTATGCGCCAAGTGAACCAGGAGTCCAGTCATGGCAGTTCGTGTTGGGATCAACGGCTTTGGTCGGATCGGTCGTCTCGTGTTTCGCGTGTTAGCTCAGCACCCCTCGGATTACGAGGTGGTGGCCATCAATGACCTTGCAGACCCCAAGAACCTTGCGATGCTGCTCAAATACGACAGCGTCCATGGAATATTTGAGGGAACAGTCCAGGCCGGCGAAAAGGCCCTGGTGGTCAACGGCAAGTCGATTCCCGTCCTCACCGAGAGAGACCCGGCCAACCTTCCCTGGAAGAACCTGGGATGCCAGGTCGCGCTCGAGTCGACGGGCTTCTTCACCAGCCGCGAGAAATTGCAGAAGCACCTCCACGCGGGTGCCGATCGGGTGATTCTGAGCGCTCCGGCCAAGGACAAGCTCGATGCGACCATCGTCCGGGGCGTCAACGATCATCTGCTGAAGTCCAGCATGAAGATCGTGTCCAACGCGTCCTGCACCACCAACTGCCTGGCGCCAATGGCGAAGATCCTGCATGAAACGTTCGGCATCGAGAAGGGTCTGATGACCACGATCCATGCCTACACGAATGATCAGCGTGTTGCCGACCAGATCCACGAGGACATGTACCGTTCCCGCGCGGCGGCGATCAACATGATCCCCACCAAGACGGGTGCCGCCAAGGCGGTCGGCGAGGTCATCCCCGAGCTGAACGGCAAGTTGACCGGATTCGCCGTTCGGGTTCCCGTGCCCGACGGGTCGCTGACGGATCTCACCGTAGTCTTGAAGAAGAACGTGACCAAGGAAGAGGTCAACGGGGCCTTCAAGACGGCGTCCGAGGGCCCGCTCAAGGGCATCCTGGAATACAACACCGACCCGATCGTCTCCGGCGACGTCATCGGCAACTCGCATTCCTGCATTTTCGTGCCCGAGCAGACCCTGGTGATCGAGGGCAATCTCGTCAAGGTCATTGGTTGGTACGACAACGAGTGGGGCTACTCGGTGCGCACCGCCGAGCTGATCGCCAAGCTGGGCGCTCTCTGAGCCGTCCTCTCATCAAGTGGATACGCAATTCCGGCCCGGAGCGGCCAGAGCCACGGAGTCGGTCGGTCCGGGCTTTTGCGCCATGATTCAGGGGTACATCGATGCCAAAACGAACGGTTCGCGACCTGGATGTACGGGGTAAGAAAGTCCTCGTCCGCGTCGATTTCAATGTCCCGCAGACCGAATCGGGCGACGTCGCCGACGATCGTCGCATCCGCGCGGCACTGCCAACCCTCAATGATGTCCTGAACCGGGGCGGCAGCCTGATCCTGGTCAGCCATCTGGGTCGTCCTTCCGGCGACCCGGCCGCCGACGCCCCTTTCCGCCTGAACGCGGTGGCCGCCCGCCTGGGAGAGTTGATTGGCCGTGCGGTCAAGAAGACCGACGACACCGTCGGGCCGCAGGCTCAGGCAGCTTGCGCTGACCTTGCCCCGGGCGAAATCGTGGTTCTCGAGAACGTGCGTTTCAACAAGGGTGAGAAGAAGGGCGACCCCGCGTTCGCCAAGCAGATGGCCGCCCTGGCGGACGCCTATGTCAATGACGCCTTCGGTACTTGCCACCGCGACGAGGCTTCCATGGTTGCGGTGCCCGAACAATTTCCCGCCGACAGACGGGCCATTGGCTTTCTGGTCGAGAAGGAATTGCAGATCCTCGACACGCTCCTGAGCCATCCCAAGAGCCCCTATCTGGCCGTCATGGGCGGAGCCAAGGTTTCCGACAAGATCCTTGTCATCGAGAGCCTGCTCAAGAAAGTCGACAAGCTCTTGATCGGCGGCGCCATGACCTACACGTTTCTCAAGGCCCAGGGCCACTCGGTGGGCCAGAGCAAGGTTGAGGCCGACAAGCTGGACGTGGCCCGTCATGTCCTGCAACTCGCCGGATCGAAGCTCGTCTTGCCGGTCGATCATCTCGTCGCCTCAAAGCCCGAGGCGGGCGCGGAGACCAAGGTGGTCGAAGGGCCTACCATCCCCGACGGCTGGTTCGGCATGGATATCGGTCCCAAGACCATCGAGCTCTATTCCAGCATCATCAAGGATGCTGGAACGGTCGTCTGGAACGGGCCGATGGGCAAGTTCGAGGTCGCGGCGTTCGCCACGGGAACCAGGGCGACTGCGCAGGCTCTGGCCGACTCTCATGGTGTGACCGCCGTCGGTGGGGGAGAGTCTGCCGAAGCCGTCGAGAAATTCGGCCTCGCCGACAAGGTCAGTCACGTCTCGACTGGCGGCGGGGCCTTCCTCGAATCACTCGAAGGTAAGTCGTTCAACTCGCTCAAGGTTATCCCCGACCGCTGAGCCCGTCCACGAGACCAGGGCAGGCCGTCTCCCAGCGATTCGCTCGGCGGCGGCCTCGCTCGTCTTTTCGGTTCGGTCGGAGCTCGCATCAAGACGGCTCAGCGCGTTTCCGGCGGAGCGCCGACGACGATTTGCTTGAGTTCGCTGTAAATTCCGACCGGAACGCCCACGAATGTCGCCGCGGCTGTCTTCACAATCTTGTTGTCGCCGGATGATTCCCAGTAGTCTCGAGGCTTCGACAGGAGGGGATGGCGGTCCACGTAACTGACCGTCTTGGGAGCTGGTGCTTCGGCGACCGTCCCGTTGGGATCGGTTGTTCCGGAAAGTCCGGGCTCGGGGGCGGGCCGGCGCGAATTCGTGCTTTGACAACCCGCGATCGCGACGACAACGACCAAAACTCCCACGACCTTCACCCAGAGATGTCCCCGCATCGTGAACCATCCTTTCTCACGGGAATCAGCGGTCCCTGCCCATATCCCGCAACGAACTCTCGATAATGCACTCGAGCATACCCGACAATCCGGCCGGCGGCGGTCATTTTCGCCGGGCGAGAAGTCCGAAGATGACGCACCAGAAGGGAGTATCGTCCAGCGCGATCATGCAAGACTTTCCGATACGGCAAGAGCTACCGAGAAGACGGGCCAGGCGGTGGGTTGCTTGAGAACCGGCCGCCCACCTAAACTCAGGGAAGAGGCGTGGCGTACGTGGTGGCATGCTGCCATCTGGACGCTCTGGAGAAATCATTTCGGCTGGATCGGATCCGGCATTGCGAGGTCCTGGCCGCAGCCGAACCTTGCGGTCACCATGTGGATCCAGAGACGATGAACCGATAGACTACGTGACGAATAGTCAAAGCAGACTTCAACGAGGTAGCTGAAATGCGCAAGGCTCTCTTCCTGATCGCGATCGGAGCGATTTACCGCCTCGTTCCCCACCCCTGGAATCTCGTCCCGATAGGCGCGTTGTCGTTATATGCCGGAGCCAGCCTCCCCCGGCGCTGGGCCTGGGCTGTCCCCGTCGCGGCCATGGGGCTTTCCGACCTGGTGATCGACTACGCGATCGGCCGCCCCTTTCTTGACCTCTCTCGGTGGATCATTTACGCCAGCTTCGCACTGACCACCTTGATGGGCCCGCTGGCAAGGCGTCCCAAGGTTGGCCCGTGGCTCTTGCCGGTGCTCTCGCTGTCAGCCTCGGCTCTCTTCTTCCTGACCAGCAACTTTGGAGCCTGGCTGGTCCCCGAGATGAACTATCCCCGCAACCTCGCCGGATTGCTCTCCTGCTACTTCGCCGCGATTCCGTTCATCCACCAGACGATCCTGGCCGACCTGGCGGGCACCGCCGTCCTGTTTGGATCGGAAGCGATCCTCGAGCGAGCCTATCGCCTGCTGCCGGCGCGTGGGGCGTCGCTCCAGCCGGTCGAAAGCTCTCCGGCTGCCTGAGACCGATCAACGTGGCACAGTTGCTCGTGAGCGTCCGATCGGCCGATGAAGCTTGCACGGCGCTTGCTGGTGGTGCGTCGATCATCGATGTCAAGGAACCTGACCACGGATCGCTCGGGCAGGCACCGTGGTCAGTCTGGCAGGACGTCCACACGGTGGTCTCGACGGCAGCCCCGATCAGCGTGGCCCTCGGGGAGCTTCCGGACTGGCTGGCCCCTCATTGTCCAGTCCCCCCCTCGCAGGCGTGGACCGGCATTTCGTTTTGCAAGCTGGGCCTTGCCGGAACCGACGTGAACTGGCAAGAGGCCTGGCGAGCAGCGCGGTCTCGGCTTGACGACAACAACGGCCCGGCGTGGATTGCCGTGATCTATGCCGACTGGCAAAGCGCTCGAGCGCCTGATCCAGAGTCCATTCTGGAGCAGGCGATCAGGACCGATCGCATCGTCGGCGTACTGGTGGACACCTGGGACAAGACTCGGCCGATCGAGCTCGATGAGCGTTGGGTTTCGCGGGCCGTGCGAGTCCGACAAGCCGGCAAGCTGGTGGCGATGGCCGGCGGGCTCGATTGCCGATCGATCGCAACTCTCGGCCAGATTGCTCCGGACATCGTCGCCGTTCGGGGCGCGGCATGCGTCGATGGCAATCGCCGGTCGGCCATCGACCTTGGCCGGGTCGCCGATCTGACCCGGATCGTGAAAGCCCTGCCGGCTCGGCCGGACGCGGACCGGAGATTCTTGTCAGTCAGGGAGCAAGGGCCGCGTGCCGGCCTCTTCACGTGATCACGAACCAACGTCGAACTGCACGCCCTGCGCGAGTGGAATCTCCGAGCCGTAATTGATGGTGCAGGTCTGCCTGCGCATGTAGGTTTTCCAGGCGTCCGAGCCCGCCTCGCGGCCTCCTCCGGTGGCCTTCTCGCCACCGAAGGCTCCGCCAATTTCCGCGCCCGAGGTGCCGATGTTCACGTTGGCGATCCCGCAGTCTGACCCCTCGGGCGACAGGAACTGCTCGGCCTCACGCAGGTCGCGGGTGAAGACGGCTGACGAGAGGCCTTGCTCCACGCTGTTCTGAATGGCGATCGCCTCGTCGAGCTCCACGTACTTCATCACGTACAGGATCGGCGCGAACGTTTCCTTCTCCGCGATCGGCATTCCCGGACGGGCCGTCACGATTGCTGGTTCGACGAAATAGCCGGGACGATCGAGCCGGCGCCCGCCGCAGACGACCTCGCCTCCCTGGGCCTTTGCCGCCTCGAGCGCGGCCAGCATCTGATCGACGGCCGCTTCATGGATCAGTGGACCCACGAGCACGCCGTTCTTCCAGGGATCACCGATCGGCAGGCTGCGGTAAGCCGCGATCAGCCGTTCGAGAAAGACATCGTGGAGCGATTCGTGCACGATCAATCGCCGGGCTGTCGTGCACCGCTGGCCGGCCGTGCCCACGGCCGCGAACACAGTGCCGCGTACAGCCATCTCGATGTCCGCGCTGGGAGTGATGATGATGGCGTTGTTACCACCCAGCTCCAGGAGTGTCCGACCCAGCCGCTTGCCTACCACCTCGACAACCCGACGGCCCATCCGGCAGCTTCCGGTCGCCGAGATCAGAGGCAGCCGGTCGTCCCTGGCCATCCGCTCGCCCGTCTCCTCGGCGTCGCCCACGCACAGGTTGAACACGCCCGGGTAGCCTCCCTCCGCGGCCACCCGGCGGACAATCCGCTGGATGGCGATGGCCGTCAATGGCGCTAGAGGTGAGGGCTTCCAGATCATGGTGTCGCCGCAGACCGCCGCGATCATCGCGTTCCATGCCCAGACCGCGGCCGGGAAGTTGAAGGCGGTGATGATGCCGATCGGACCCAGGGGATGCCACTGCTCGATCATCCGGTGCCTGGGCCGCTCGCTGGCGATCG
>Ga0074044_10002566_pt1 | contig 15839 bp, 12 predicted proteins | sample BogForMeECP23OM1_FD_94443 | JGI IMG/M metagenome (GOLD analysis project Ga0074044, IMG submission 94443) | Bog forest soil microbial communities from Calvert Island, British Columbia, Canada - Bog Forest MetaG ECP23OM1 | ecosystem: Environmental > Terrestrial > Soil > Wetlands ...
TCATGGTGAGCGCGAAGATGAGGAAACCACAGATGGTCAGGAGTGCGAACAGTCCGAGTTTCATGGAGCCCTGCATTGAACTCGTCGTTGTCAGTCTGGTTGGGGGCTAAGCGGCGTTACTGACTTTGCCTCTTACACTCTGAAGAGCCGTTGCGGGAAGCCGCAGAACGGAAATCCTTGAGTCTTTCGTCGATTTGACGTGAACGGCGACGCCGCCATCCTCAGGAAATGGGTCTGACAGTACTTCAAACTCTTCGCCATAAAGCCGAACTCGCGTTGAAGCAGCGTAGCCCATACGTTTGACGTTTGCGCAGATTTCCAAGACGGAATGAGATTCGATATTACGGCTGGTCATAATAGATTGATTGTACTCCCCGGAATTGCGGAAAAGCCGAATCCTGCCTCACATCCCGGTTTGGGTAGGTCGCTCAAAGTGTGCGGTCCGTCGGTCACGGAAGACGATGTTGGCGGGCGGATTGCTAATGGTTTGCCGACAATACAGGGGTCAGGAATTGCAGTCTTGAACTTTCGAGGACCTTATTACCGCATTGGCGCTCGCCGCTGTGCTCGATGGCGAACGTCCAGATGTAGGAGTTGTGGGCCTATGGCAAAATTCTCCTGGTTGGCAGATCATGGTCGGGTGACAATTTGCGCTGGCGATTCCGATTGCCACGCTACAGCTTCCACGATAGGTTCGCGGCATGTCCCAGTCTCCAAACCCAGCCGCGCCGCAGCAGGTAGAGCCTCTGCTTGTGTTAGCCACTCAGTTGCTCAGGGGCCGGGCGACCAGCCGATGCGATCGCGCCCTTGCGCGATGCCGCGCTGCTGCAGCCGTCCAATCCCATCATCCTGCACGATCTCGGCCTCGCCTGCCTCGAAGTCGGCCGCGTACCGGATGCCATCGCGGCATTGCAGCGGGCCGTCGCCAGCAACCCGCGCTACGCCGATGCATATTTCCGCCTTGGAATCGCCCTAGAGAAGCTGGGCAACATCGGCGAGGCAATCGCTGCGTACGACCGTGCCACGAAGCTGCTCCCATCCCTGGCTGAGGCGTGGTTCCGCGCCGGCGCCCTAGCCTACACACTGGGCCATCGCGACCAGGCGATCGGCTGTTTCCGGCGCGCGGCGGCGACCGGAGATAGGCACAGCTTCGGCCGCCTGGGCAAGGCGCGGGCGCTGTTGGCCGAGGATCGCAATCAGGAAGCCGAACAGGTATTGCGAGAGACGCTGGTGGCCGATCCGAGGAACGCCATGGCGTATGATTTGCTGGGCAATCTGCTCACTGAGTTCGGCCGTTTCGACGAGGCCCGTGCATGCTTAAAGACAGGAAGACAACGTCCGCGAAACAGACTCTGCTTAACATGGAATTGCGCGCGTCACGAATCCCACCAGAAACGTTCAGCTCTGTAACGGAAGTTTCACCCGATCTTCATCGGCCTGTAACAAGCCTGTAACCTTTGGCTTCTACGATTGCGCTTCGTATTTCCTTCTCAGTGTCTTTCGACACCAATGTCGCAAGATCGATCCCAGTAGCAGTGATGAAAAAATCCAAGGAGGAGAACAGTATATGTCTCGAAATAAGGTTCGTAATAAGTCTCGGATCAACCTTCTGCGTCTGCTCGCCGTCCTGGCAATGGCGGTGGGGCTGAGCGTTTCGGCGCTCGCGCAGTCCCAAGAGTTCCCGACCTACTCACCCGGCGAGAACACGAACGCGACCACCGGCCCGACCTACTCGCAGCCCTTGCCCAACCCGTGGGTCGTCAGCGACGGCACAATCATCACCCCCGCCGGCACCCAAGTCTACCTCGGCATCACGACCCGCGCCAAGGCCATTGCTCTGAACCCCACTGGCAACCACACCGCCGCCGTCCTTCAAATGGGCGCTCCGCAGGCTGTCACGATTTTCAACACCCAGACCGGCGCTGTCCTGCAGACCTACACACCGGCGGGGGGCACGGATTCAGACGGCAGCAGCACCGGCATCACCTATACGCCGGATGGCTTGCACCTGCTGTTCAGTCAGGACGGAAATTACGGCCCTGGCAGCTACGTTACCATCGCCAACGTCAGTCCGGCGGGCTTGCTCTCAGACTACGCCCAAGTCAGCGTTCCGATCGACGTCAACGCCGCCGGCTATCTGACCACCGTCACTTGCTTCCCGAACAGCCCTGGGGGGACCACGGGCAGCTTTAATATCCCGTGCGGCTACCCCTATTCGATTTTCTCAGATGATACATTCACTTCCTATCCCACCGGCATCGCGATCTCGCCGGATGGCAAGACCGCCTACGCCGTGCTGGACAACAACGATACGTTAACCAAGATTGACCTGACCGCGTCGACACCGGTCGAGGGCCCGGAGGTCCGCGTCGGCAACGTTCCGCACAGCGTCGTGATCTCGCCGGATGGCACTACCGCCTACGTCTCCAACGAGGCCGGCCGGATTGCTACCGCGAAGGACTTCCAGGAGTACTCCAACGGCACCCCGGTCGTCGCCGAATATCCGACCGGCAGCTTGGCCCCCGGCACCGTTTCCGTGGTCAACCTGTCCTCGTTTACGGTCACCGGCAACATCCCGGTCGGCCACCATCCGACGGGGATGGCCTTCTGGGGCAAGCACCTGTTGGTCGCCAATACCTATGACGACAGCATCTCGGTGATCGACCCGACCTGGAACCACGAGGTACGGAGGATTGACCTTGGGCTGCCGATCGGCGTGCCCGGAGACTGGAGACCGGCTTACGGCGCGGGGCCGAACTCGATCGCCGTCGATGCCGTGAACAACATCGCCTACGTCGCGCTTTACAATGCCAACGCGATCGCGGTGGTCGACCTTAACAGCTGGGCGTGGAACCCCGTCAAGGGCCTGATCCCGGTCGGCTATGCGCCGGCCTCGGTTGTGCTGGACGCGGCGGACAATGCGCTGCTCGTTGCCAACGACAAGGGCATCGGCACCACGGGCTACGGGGTGGCGCCTCCTCCGACGAATACGGCCGAAAATTCGTACGCAAAATACTACGGCGTGCACGACTTCAACACCCACCAGGACCTTGGCACCGTCAGCATCGTTCCCGTGCCGAGCTTCACTGCCTTGTCGTCGATGACATGGCAGGTCTTCCAGAACAACCACTGGGATCTTCGGGAGAACATCTGGTCGGCCGCTGGCGGCGACCGCCACGCCCGGCCGGTCGCAATCCCGAATAAGATCGGCGATCCGTCCCTGATCAAGCACGTGTTCGTGATCATCCGTGAAAACCGCACCTACGATCAGATGCTGGGCGACGTGATCGAGGGCAATGGCGACGCCTCCCTGGCAGTCTTTGGCGACAGCTCGACCTACGCCGAATACCCCCACGTAACGCCCAACGCGCACACGCTGATACAGCGCTTCCCGCTTCTGGACAACTTCTACGACCCGAGCCGGCAGTCGGCCGACGGTCACAACTGGATCACGCAGGCCATGGCGCCCTACGCTGACGACATCCAGTCGCCGGACTGGCTCCGCGACTATCCCTCCAACGGCGGCGATGCGATTGCCTACCAGAAGGTCGGCCACCTGTGGGACCAGGCAGTTAAGGCCCACGTCTCGTTTAAGAACTACGGCGAGTACATCGAGTACAACACGTTCACCGTGCCGGGTTGTACTCCGACTAACATGACGCAAGCAAACGACTATAACGGTGCTGGTACTCCGATTCCATTACCGTTTCTTGTTTCGGACAGTTGCGAGCCGAGCTGGACCCAGTTCTACAACGACACATTGGAATACGAGAGTGGCAACGAGCCGCAGCTCCAGTACTACAACGTCATCGGCTCGGTCTCCCCGCTCCCGAACCTGATGAGCCACACGGTCCAGAACTTCCCGCAGTTCGATCTGGGCATCCCCGACCAGTACCGCGTCGATGTCTGGAAGCAGGATTTCCAGAATGACGTCAACAAAGGCACGGTGCCGCAGTTGGAGCTCATCTGGATCATGTCCGACCACACCACCGGCCCGCCGAACGCGACAGCCGAACAGGCCGATAACGACCTGGCCATTGGGCGGATTGTCGACTACATCAGCCACAGCAACGTGTGGTCAACATCGGCGATCTTCATCGAGGAAGACGACGCGCAGAACGGCGTCGACCACGTCGACGGTCACCGCAGCCCGGGCTATATCATCAGCCCCTACGTCAAACAGCAGGTGAACCCCAATAGCACCGGGGCTGGGGTAACCGTAGACAGCACTTTCTACACGCAGGTCAACATGACCCGCACGATCGAGCAGATTCTCGGTCTGGCGCCTATGAACCAGAACGACCTCGTGGCCTCGCCCATGAGGACGCTCTTCGTTGACAATCCGCCCGCGAACAACTTCCTGCCGTGGACGCACGTGGCGAACGGGGTCCCGCTGTGTTACGGCGTTGCGGGATATGCGCCCCCGGCGAACATCAGCCCCAGCTTCAACACTTGCAGCTCCGCAACCGCGGCCCTGCAGGATAGCCCTGCAGTCAAAGCCCTGCGGGCTGGTTGGCTCAAAAAGAAGGCGGAGATCTCCGCCGGCAAATATCACATTCCCGACTCCGAAGACCCGGACACCGTCAGCCACTACGATTGGTACGATGCCACCGGGTATAAGGTCCCCTTCCCCGGCGAGAAGACGGTTCGCCCGGCGAGCGACTTCAATCGTCCGGCACCCGCCAAGGCTGACGACGACGACTAAAGCACGTTTAGACTGAACAGCCCTCTCCCCGCTCACCGGGGAGAGGGTTCCTCACAGGCACCAGCTCCTTCAACCCACGGGATGAAGGTCAGTCCCAGTTGATACTCGCGCTTTGGTCGAGCTGGCTTCCCAAAGCTGGCCCGAGTCAAGGCTTATGGGATTCCAATATTCCTCATCTAAGATGGTAAATAACGCGGTACGGAAACGCGTAGGTTAAGCTGCTCGGAGTTCGGCAGTGGAAATCGTTGGAGGAACCACGTTGAGGCAATCCGTCATTCGATTCAGCGGGAGAATGACAGTGGTCAATCGTCTGGCTGTGTGCAGCGTTTTGGGGGTATTGGCGAGCTGCGTACTGTTGACTGCCCAGAATGTCGTATTGACCGGCGCGCTCAGCGGACGGGTCACCGACCCGACCGGAGCGGTCGTACGGGGAGCGTCGGTGGTCGTGCAGAGTCTCGCGACCGGCGTGCAGCAATTTGCTGAGACAAACCACTTCGGGCTCTACCGACTTCCGGTGGTCATGCCGGGCACCTATTCGATCACCGCAAGTGTCAAAGGTTTTCGTGATGTTCAGGTCCTGGTGCGGGTGCTGGTCGGAAATACCACGTCGCAGGATATCAAGCTGCAGGTGGGATCCAGCCAGGACACGGTTAAAGTGATCGGCACCACGCCGCTTCTGCGACCGGAGGAATCCTCCGCCAGCACGGTGCTGGAGCGGTCGTTGATTGAAGAATTGCCGCTCAACGGACGCCGTTACACCGACTTCGCGACCCTGACCCCGAATACCAGCTATGACGGCGACACCGGCCTCGTGAGCATTGCCGGACAACAGGGCGGAGAGGATTCGGGATACGCCAACGGAAATGGCTCGAACGCCTTCACCGTGGACGGATCCAATGCGACCAACAACTTCTTCGCCGACGTTATCGGCCGTTACCGCATTCCGTACCTGTATGGCGAGGACGCAGTCGAGGAGTTCCAAGTTTCGGCCAGTCCCTACTCGGCGGTCTATGGCGGCGGAGCGGCGTTTGTCAATACTGTGACCCGCTCGGGAGGCAACGCGTTCCACGGCAGTGCGTTCTACTACAACCGCAACTCCGCGACTGGGGCCAACGACGCCCTCGACAAGGCCGCCGGCTATCCGAAGCCAGAAGATGCTTTGCAGCAATTCGGCGCCGGGCTGGGCGGACCTATCCTGCGAAACCGCTTATGGTTCTTCGTGGATTATGAGCAGCAACTGCGGAACAATCCGATTTCCGTCATCAACTCAGCCCTGGCGACGAACCCGTCGAACCTAGTTTCTTTTTTGAGTACTTATTTTGGAATTCCGGCCGGGACTTCACTGCCTGTGCCGAAAGGCCCGCTGCCGGTGCCGGGCAGTGACACAGCGCCTGACCCAACCAATCAGGTATATCTCCAGCAAGTGTCGAACGCTATGAACGCGCTCAATTCCAACCTCGGCCTCAGCCCAAGAAAACGCAACGATCTGGTGGTTACGCCGCGGCTCGATTATCAGGCCAGTCCCCGCGACGGCTTGTTCCTCAGCTTCAATGTAAACCGCTTCAACTCGCCCGGAGGCGTCATCACCGACCCTACGACGGGCAACTATGGGACGCAAACGCTGGCTAACGCCACTGTGCACACTTTCCAGGCCACCCTGGGCTGGACGCACACGTTCTCCTCCCGCCTGCTCAACGAATTCCACGCCGGCACTTCGCAAGACAACGAGATCTCGACCCCCACCGGCCTGGCTCCAAACATCCCCACCTTGATTCTGGACAGTCCCGCCTCTTTCGTTCTAGGCAACGCCCCTTTTTCGATTGGAAGGGTGTTTGAAAGGCAGTACTCGCTGGCCGACCGGGTCGATTACGTAATCGGCAAACACACGCTGCAATTCGGTTTCGATATGAACCGCGCCTGGGATGCGGACAACAATGATGGCGGCGCGGACCCAAACGCTGCGGTCCAGTTCGGGTCGCCCCTTGGCAGTTACGAATTTTCCAACCTCGAAGCGTTTGCTCTCGGTGAGTACAACATCTTCAGCCAGACAGCGGGCAACCCTACATTCTCTTTTCATGTGCCGTACTACGGATTCTACGTGCAGGACTCGTTCCGCGTTTTGCCGAAGTTGACGCTCGAAATGGGCTTGCGCGAGGACTTCCAGGTATACCCGCAGCCGGCAAGAAATCCGGCGTTCCCGCTCACCGGGCAGTATCCGAACCAGTACCTGCGCCTTGCGCCGCGCTTCGGATTTGCTTGGCAACCGGAGTCGAAGACGGTAGTGCGTGGAGGATTCGGGCAGTTCTACACCAACATGAACGGCCTGAATTACCGCAACGCAGTGGCCTCGAACGGCCTGCCGTCACAGCAGTCTTCGGCAAGTGTCAACTACGGCGCCGACGCCCCAAACCAGCAGACGCCAACGTTCCCGAACATCCTCCCCGCCAATTCCCCCCTCTTCTCTGCTTCTCAGGACATTTCCCTGGTTTCTCCGCAGTTTCGCGTGCCTTACATCCTGCAGGCGAGCTTGCAGATTCAGCACGAGATTTTCGAGAACACAACGCTAACCATCGGCGCCATGTGGAATCACGGTGTGCATCTGTTTTCGGGCAGCGCCTACGACTTGAATCTGCAACCCTTGCAAGGCACGACGACCTACACCGTCTGTCCTCCCGGCACGACGACCGCGCCCTGCACAGGACGGACGATCACCCTACCGAACATGGACAACGGACTGCTCACCGAAGGCCGCATCAACCCCAGCTTCAACGGGATCAACGAACTGATCAGCCCCGCGCAAAACCACTACAACTCTTTGTTCGTGCAGTTGCAGCGCCGCATGTCGCAAGGTGTTTCGCTGCAATTTTCGTACACGTTTGCCAAGAGCATCATGCTCGATGGAATGGATTTCAACAATCAGTTCGACTTCAGCAATACCCATGCTCCCTCGCTGCTCGACCAGCGGCACAACATTAGTTTTGCCGCGGTCTATCGGCCCGACATGGAACGGCTGACTACTTCCGATGCGGGCCGGAAGCTCCTCTCCGGCTGGACTCTGAGCAGCGTCATGCAGTTCTCCTCGGGCCGTCCCTACGCGGCGTTGTTGAGCCCTGCCTGCACCAGTCCTGCTCCCCTGTCCTTTAACACATGCAACGGCATCGTCGCCAACGGCGTTCTGACGGGCAATGACAACCTGAACGACAGCGCTTTTGATCAGGCTACGGCGAACACTGCCGCAGGCATCAATGGCGCTGGCCCCACGCCCGGCATCGGTCTGAATTCTTTCTACGGCCCCTGGCTGGAGAGGATTGACGTTGGGCTGGCGCGCAGTTTTGAAGTCAAGGAAGGCAAGGAACTGGAATTTCAGGTGCAGGCGTTCAATTTGTTCAACCACGCCAACTACTACGTGCAGAATGGCAACGGCATCAATCAACTGCAATACAACCCCATTGGGAGCAACTGCGGCGATGGAGCATCGCTCAACCAGATCTGCTATCTGGTGCCAAATTCGGGCCCGGGCAATTTCGGAAGCTTGCAGGAGATCAGCCCTAACGGCCTTCCGCGCGTTTTGCAGTTTTCTGCACGATTCACGTTCTAGGGGCGCGTGAATCTCCCGAAGACTTTAGCCAGAGGAAGGATGGGGGTCCCGTTGCAGAGGCGCTTCCATTAAGGTCCCCATAATAGGACAGCCACCTTGGACAGGTGTGCCGGGAGTGAATCCCGACTTGCTGCCCATCGTCATCGCCAATTACCGCCTTGCGCACTTGCCCGGCACCGACATAAGTGCCGATACTTAAGGGCGTACCCTGTTTTTCGAGCCTATGGAAATAACCATCGAAAGTGGTCCAATCGACGGTGAATTTGTAGTAATCCAGAAGCGGTTTCATCGGAGCAAACGTTTTTGCATTTTGCGGAGCGATGGAGTTGCCTTCTCCGGTGATTTCCGTCGTGATGCCCTGGGAAAGCTTGCTGAGGGAACGATTGTCGACGAGAAAGAGACCATTCCGATTGCCCGGCCCCCTTTTCCTGTTCCCCCTGGATGGATTTCAGTCTTAAGCAGACCAGCCTTGACCGTTGGATTCTCCGGCCTCTTTGGAATCCGCCCGTACCGCCGAGTCGACGGCACGCCGGGAGATTCATCGCGGCTTGCAGAGCGGCAAGCTGACTTGCCACAGCCTGGTGCAGCAGTACCTAGACCGCATCAAGGCGTACGACCAGCAGGGGCCCACCCTCAATGCCATGCTGTACGTGAACCCCAAGGTGCTGGAGCAGGCCGATGCCATGGACAAGCAGCTCAAACGCGGCACTAAGCTCAAGCCGCTACAGTGCATTCCGGTGGTGCTGAAGGACAACTTCGACACCGCCGATATGCCGACCACCGGCGCATCGCTGGCACTCAAGGGCATGCAGCCGACGAAGGATGCGTTCACGGTGGCGCGGTTCCGTCAAAACGGAGCCCTAATTCTCGGGAAAACGAACATGCATGAGCTAGCGCTGGCCGGGCTAACGTCGAGTTCGCTGGGAGGCCAGACCAAAAATCCCTATGAGCTGTCGCGGACCCCGGGCGGTTCTTCCGGCGGCACCGGGGCGGCCTTGGCGGCCAACTTCGCGACCGTGGGCACTGGCTCGGACACGGTGAACTCGATTCGCTCGCCGGCCTCCGCCAATAACTTGGTCGGCATTCGTCCCACGCAGGGGCTGATCAGCCGCGCCGGTGTCATCCCCGTCTCGTTTACGCAGGACGCCGCCGGGCCTCTGGCGCGAACCGTAGCCGACGCCGCAGTCATGCTCGATGTGATGGCCGGCTACGATCCCGATGATCCCGTGACGGCGCTGGGCATCGGCAGGATTCCCGCGACCTATACCGCCTCGCTCGACCGCAATGGCCTGAAGGGTGCGCGCATTGGGGTGCTGCGCCGGGAGAAGTCGGCTTGTAGGAAGTTTCACCACAAACGCCCATCGCGACCGCTACCCGTTGGCCACTCCCTTCGCTTCGGGATCACAACCGATATGCCGACCCGCGGTACCCTGGCTTCAGATCACTTCGGGTTAGCCGACAATTCGCCAAGTGACATGTCAGTGATATAAAGTCGTCATCTGTTGGGCAGAAATGAACGAAGCGCGATTTTTGGCTCGCATGTCGAAGTCCCGTCGCAATACGTCCTTCCTCCCGCTGGACGACACCCTGTTCGCCGTCAAGCCTCGCAAGCCGGTTCCATATGAATTCGTGCTCGACGCGATCGCTACGCTGTCGCCCAAGACGCGCTCCATGTTCGGCTGCCTCGCGATCTACGTTCAGGACAAGATTGTCCTCATCCTCCGCGACAAACGTGGTCAGGCGGCAGACAACGGGGTGTGGCTCGCTACCACCGAAGACCAGCACCGGAGTCTGCGGCGGGAGTTCCCCAACATGCGATCCATCCAAGTGTTGGGGAAGAAGGTGACGGGCTGGCAGGTTCTTCCAGCCGATGCACAGGATTTCGAGGAAGCAGCGCTGCACGCCTGCGATCTTGTCCTGGCAGGGGATCCTAGAATCGGGAAAGTACCAGGGAAACGGCGAGCATCAAGATCGGCGACCAAGAAGGCAACAAAATCCTCGAAGCAGGCGAAGGCACCCAAGAGACCGGCGAAAGCTCGTAAGATGCTGTGACGAGCGGCGTCCAGACCTCGCCATCGTTTTGCTATCCAACGTGCCCAGCCTTCTACCTTGTCGATTACGGGCAAACCTAAGCTTACCGATTAGATAAGGATTGCCGACAATCCATCCAGAATCGCGGCTGTCCCAGAGCCATTGCTAGCCGGGCCCTCCCTTTGACAGGCGCGACGCAGGAGCTTACAGTCATTTCTCCAAAAATCTCGAACAATAGGGAGATGTCTATGAAGAGAACTTGGATGTGGTGTTTAGTGGGGTTGCTCTTAATGGGGAGCGCCGCATGGTCGCAAGACAAGAAGGCGGACGGCGGGCCCGAGAAAGCTGTCGCAGCGCTGGAGCAACAATGGCTTCAGTCCCAAAAAGCGAATAACCCTGACCTCGTGGCCCCGCTGCTGGCCGACAAGTTCACAATGACGGGGAGTGATGGGAAAGTCACCGGCAAGGCCGAGTCGCTGGCAGCAGCGAAAGCTACCAAATATGACAGCGTTGATTACGACGATGTGAAAGTAACGGTATTTGGTAATACGGCCATCGCGACGGGAGGCTTCAAAGCGAAGGGCACCGATGCGTCGGGCAAGCCTCTCGATGCTCATGAGCGCTGGACCGATACCTGGGTGAAGATGCCGAACGGACAGTGGCAGTGTGTTGCGAGTCATAGCTCGCCAGTAAAGATGTGAACAACCGGCTCGCACTACTCGCGATAGAAAATTTGATTGTGCCCCACATTCCTTCCGGGTGACGGGCTACTCTTCCTAATCCCGGTCATGAGGAGTCGTCCATCTTGAGGTCTAGCTTTCTATCTTCTTGATGTACAGCCGGAGCCCAGCTAACACGATCCCGATCGCGATGAGCGAAATTCCGAGCCCGAGACGGCGCTGGTTGCGCTCAACCATGGCTTCCTTCCCAGCTTGCAGGTCCTTGGCCGCGATTATCAGGCCGGCTTGAATATCCTGATCCACCAAGTCCGCACGGAAGCTATGGATCGTGACACGCGCCTTGGTCAGCGAATCCCGCGCCTGATCCTGTCCCAGCCGAGCCTCGCTCACCTCCATGCCAGAAGACTCGGCGACACGGAGGACTGACTCAGCGCTCTTAATGGCCTCGTCCAATTGGCTCAAGCTGCTCTTTAATCCTGCCCTTGCTTGATCACAGCGGTCGCCCGGGGTATGACACCGCATGCAGACGGCGTCGGGACCTGTGCCAAGATACGCGTCCGTGGGATGGCGGATGCCATGATTGCTATGACACACGACGCATCCTGGAAGAGAAGCCGCTTCAAAGGCTTTTTTGTGCGTACTTTTTTCGTACATCTGGGCTTGGAAAGCGTGACAGTTCGAGCACACATTCTGAACCTTATCTACTCCGGGCGGCGCCGCGCCATGGTTTCCATGACAGGTTGTGCAGGTTGGCGCACTCAGATCGCCTCGCAACGCTAGTGCGTCGTGGTGCACGCTGGTGCTGTACTTTGCGAACTGATCCGTGGGAATGGAATATCCCTTCATGTAACTCGCGTCGGCATGGCAGCGAGAGCACGTGTTCGCCACGTTGACCGGATTCACGGTGGAGCGGGGGTCGCTCGGCGCCCTTAGATCGTGGACACTATGACAGTCCGTGCACACTGCAACCTTCGTGTCTCCAGCCGCGAAGCGCTTGCCGTGCACACTGGTGCGGTACTGGCCCAACTGGTCCGTGCGCAAGCTGGGGTTGAACTGCCGAATATAGGCGGGATCCGAATGGCAGCTTCCGCACAGCTGCGGGATCTGCTTGCGATCGATCTTGCCTTTCCAACCCGCCTTTCGGCTCATGGCTTTGTCCGGATCGTCGCTGGTGGGGTCGCCGCCGTGGCAACTGGCGCAGGTCAAACCCTTCTGTGCGTGTACGTCCTGGCTGAACTTCTCCTGGGTCACGCCCAGCGGATCAGGCAAGGCGGAGTGACAATCCAGACAGGAGTTCGTGGTTTGCCCGTAACCCAGGCACGCTGCGAGCACGACGAAGCCGGCCAGCCCGACATGGACTGCGCGGAACGCTCGGAGTTTATTTCGCAAGAAGGCCATAAACGCTCATACCCGCGACATACGCGAGAGCAAAGACCGCAAGTCCAGTAATCCACCGCTTGGGGTGCGACGGTTGATCACTCTCAAAAAAAGGCAGCAGAAGCCACAACAAGCCGACCAGGCCGAAAGCCAGCACACCGAGAATCTCCCCGTCGATGAACCACACTTTGGGTGGGATGAGCTTGAGCGTCTGGAACATGAAGAGGAAGTACCACTCGGGCTTGATTCCGGCCGGGGCAGACACAAAAGGATCTGCCTTGACGCCGAGGTTCCACGGGAAGACTGCTGCCAACGCGCCCAGAACTCCCAGCGCCACGTACCAGGCCATCAATTCCCGCAGCAAGAAGTTAGGTAAGAATTTCATTTCGCGTTTCGCGGACGGATTCGCGGTCCACTGCACTTCCAGTTTCGGAGGAATGCTGATGCCAAGGCGTTGCACCAGCAACACGTGCAACAGGAGCAGTAAGGTTGCGATTCCGGGTAGAACAGCGACATGGAATCCAAAGAACCGGGTCAGCGTGGCTCCCGTCACATCTTCACCGCCGCGGAGGAAGATCATCATGGGCTTACCGACGATCGGAACCTGCCCGGTAATCTCGGTACCGACCTTGGTGGCGAAGAAGGCCAGCGTGTTCCAGGGCAACAGATACCCGCTGAACCCAAAGCCCATGACAAGAAATAGGAGAAGCACACCGCTCACCCATGTCAGCTCCCGCGGTTTGCGGTAGGCCTTGAGAAACAGCACGCTGAACATGTGCGCAAAAGCAGTAAAAATCATGAGATTGGCCGACCAGGAATGGATGGACCGAATCAACCACCCAAACTGCACTCGGGTCATGATGTACTGCACGCTCTCGAAGGCTTCGTTCGCTCCCGGCCGGTAATACAGAAGCAGCAGGATCCCGGTCAGCACCTGGATGACGAACAAGAACAGAGTAATACCCCCGAGGAAGTACCAATAGGAGAGCCGGTGGAGAGGAACAGTTTTCTCCCGCAACGGGGCGATCAGGTCATCCCAGCCGAATCGCTGGTCCAGCCAACTGCGCACGTTGCGAAGAGGACTCATCTTATTTTATTAAGCCTCCCGCCGGCGCCTCACGAAGATCTCGTCCCCTCGCACCTGTACCTCAAAGCCTTCCAGCGGACGCGGCGGAGGGCCCGAGATATTCCGGCCGTTGAGGTCGTACTTACCGTTGTGGCAGGCACACCAGACTTGACGCAGATCGTCGCGATACTGCACCGTGCAGGATAGATGGGTGCAGGTCGCCGACATGGCACGATACTCTCCGCTGGCCGTGCGGATCAGCAGACCAGGGCGATTGCCAAATCGGAAAATCTTTCCGCTGTTCGGCTTCAGCTCCGTGAGCCTGGCGGCGACGACCTCGTCCCCACCGAGATCTGCCACCGCCGGAGGGACAAGATAGCGGAGCACGGGATAGAGGAAAGAAGCAAAAGAGGCGAGGAGGCCGCCACCGAGGAAGATTCCAATCACGCGGCGGCGCGTAGGTTCGGGTTGGGAAAGTTGGTCAGCCGTCATTCACTGTGCCCCTTGCGGCGAGAACCTCTCAGCATCCGGAACGTCATTTATTATGGGCCGATTTACCGCGTCAAACCGAACGCACTTCCACGGTACGTTGCATCTCGCGCACCCACATCGTCTGGAACAGTTGCAGGCGATGTCCGATGACGATTGCCAGATTCAGAGCGATCTTGTGCCCAGCCGCCGGATTAGCAGCAAAATACTCCCGCAACCCCTCCCGCGGCAAGGCGATAACTTCCGCTTCGAGCACCGCCGCGGTGGCGGTGAGGGTGAACCGGTAGGGCGGAATCAGGGCCGACCAGCCCACGGTCTGACCAGGAGATCGTTCTTCCACGAAAACATCTTGTTCCCGGCCCCGGACCTGCATCGGCAGGGTAAGCCTGATTCGGCCGCGTTCGGTCAGGAACAGGCGATCGGCTGGGTCTCCCAGCCGGAACAGTTCGGTTCCGGCCGGAACGATCAGCCTAGTGCCAAGTCCCAAAACCTGCTTGGCCTCGGCCGAGGAGAGGCCGTTCAGCAGTTCATGCGTCATGAGCTACTCTCTCAGTTCACAAACGGCGAAGATGTCTTGCTGTGCAATCGGGCTTGCGAGGGAAACGCCAGGAACACCTCCGCGGCAGCCTGCTCCATCCGGACGTGGTTTTCAATTTGCAGCAGCAGGACCTCGATCGGCACCTGCTGGTGCGGGGCAACTGGCGGTATCGCAACACGGTCCGAGAAAAAGCGAGCGGGAGCAACCGCTTTGACCAGCGGAAGCTGGGGCTGCACAGTGGAATTGGAATCCGATGACTGCGAACGTGTCGCCGCTCCAAACGCAAGCGCCGCGATTCCCAGCCCAAATACGCTCATGCACAATCCCATCAAGAGCATTTCCATGGCGAAACCCTCCTTCAAGATTTCTTATGGCACGTGCTATGCCAACGTTGGCAGAGGCCTAAGTCCTCTTCTTTCAGACGAGGTAAGGATGTACGAAACAAGGGACTGCCAGAATGTCAGGTCGAGCCTGACTCTTTGTCAGTCATGCTGGGATAGTGCCTTAAGCGGAAGTTCGGGTTGCTACCCAAATCAACAGTTGCCCTTAAGGGCGCGTGTTAGAGTCCCACATGGCATCCGAAGCGGAACAGGTAATAAGCCTGTATGAGCGTCACGCCGACGACTGGGATAAAGAAAGAGACCGTAGCCTTTTCGAAAAGCCTTGGCTCGACCTTTTTTGGGCGCTCTTACCGGCTGGAGCTTCCATTCTCGACGTAGGATGCGGTTCGGCTGAGCCCATTGCCCGCTACTTCATCGAGAAGGGCTGCGATGTGACTGGCGCAGATTCCTCGGCAGCCCTCATCGGCATCTGCAAGAAGCGTTTTCCCAGCATGGACTGGCTCGTCACAGACATGCGTAAGCTAACTGTGAACCGGCGGTTTGACGGCATTCTGGCATGGGACAGCTTTTTCCATTTATGCCCCGAAGACCAACGCACAATGTTCCCCATCTTTAGGAGGTATGCCGCACGCAAGGCTTCGCTGATGTTCACCAGCGGAAATTCACATGGAGAAGCAATCGGCACCTACAAAGACGAGCCGCTGTACCATGGGAGCCTGGATGGAGCGGAGTACCGCGCGGTCCTCAACGAAAATGGATTTGATGTCGTGGCGCACGTCGTAGAAGATCCAGCCTGCGGTGGCCGTACGGTCTGGCTTGCTCAGCTCAGATAAGCGATTTCGCTATCCAGAACTGGTCCCAGGCCGAGACGCTACCCGTGTTCGTCAGTCGTGTCAAGGCCAAGTAGAAAGTTCCTGTTCTTAGCCAAGTAGAAACTTCCGCTTTGGAATTTAGATTTGGGGGTTGGGGATGGGGTGCAGGGGAAGGGGCAGTTCCCCTTCCCCTGCCTAGCGA
>Ga0074044_10002568_pt1 | contig 15832 bp, 12 predicted proteins | sample BogForMeECP23OM1_FD_94443 | JGI IMG/M metagenome (GOLD analysis project Ga0074044, IMG submission 94443) | Bog forest soil microbial communities from Calvert Island, British Columbia, Canada - Bog Forest MetaG ECP23OM1 | ecosystem: Environmental > Terrestrial > Soil > Wetlands ...
CCTGCGCAGGGCTGGACCCGCCGCCCAGGACGGCGAGCACCAGCGCGACCATCGCCGCCACCCCGGATAGAGTTGTCTTCATGGCTCGTTCCTCCGTAGACCTGTTTGGATGTTTGGGATTCGCTGCCCGATTCGGGAGAAATCTTAGGTGACTGCAACCCGGTGGTCAAGGTTTCTGGTGTCCGATTGCGGGCAAGCCGGAAGTTACGATTCGTCCGTAGGATTGGTACCGGCAAGCGCCCTTATGATCACTGGACCCTTATGATCACCGGAAAAGAGCAGAAGTCGAAAGGGGAAAAGCGGATCACTCTCTGCGCTTCGGGATGACCGGAAGAGAAGAGAGGTCCCTCCACCGCTCGCCGGCAAAAGGCATCGGTGCTCCTGTCGGGATGACAAATGTTGGGGTTCACCCGATACTAACCGTCAGCGCTTCTTCCTCTTTCTTTTATCTTGTCATCCCGACCGGAGCGGAGGGACCTCTCTTCTCAGCGGGGCAAGTCGGCGCTGAACTCTCACGCCAGCTGCAGGAATGACGCGAGAACGGAAACCAATCCGCCTCCGGATTCTTAGTGACGGACGCCTAGCGCAGAGTCGGGAGGCGTGCCGCGCCCTTCGGTTTCAACGGTGCGGGTTTTGACTCTGAATTGTTCCATCGCCGCGAACTGGAATCCGCCACGAGCGAAGTAAGGCTTGTGCCAGCGGCGCGAACCGCACCTTACACCTTCACCGGCGCCGAAGCCGTCATAGCCCACTGACCCATCGGATGCTTCCCCCCACAATCCAAACATGCTGTCTCGGCAAACTGAGCGGCGCAGTGCGGACAAACGGCTCTCGTCTCGAACGTATCGAAGGATTGCTTGCATCGTCCGCACAACCAGTAGTTTCCAACAGCCGGAACGGCCTTGCACGACGGACACGCGAATCCCGCGTGACGCGGCGCTTTCGCCAGGCGCACCAACATTTGCGCATGCCGCCATCCATTCCAACAGTTCATCAGAATGAATACGCCCAGCACGCCAAACCATACGGACTGCATCCACACGGCGAGGATAAAGAATCCGGCCACGCCGGCGAAACCGATGATCGTCGCTACTTGTAGGCTGCGGGCGCGTCCCAGTACAAACCACAGCAGAGACCGCAGAATCTGGCCGCCGTCGAGGGGATAAATCGGCAGCATGTTGAAAATCAGCAAGCCGAGGTTAATAAACCGCACCGCTTCGAGCAAGGCATACGCATCGGGCATCGACGCCGCCCATCCCAGAGATCGGCCCAGTACGGCGAGCATCCATAGGACCGGCAGCAGTATTAAATTCACCAGCGGACCGGCCGCGATACTCCAAAGCGTCGCACCCGGTCTCGGAGGCGGAGCCACATATGCCACGCCGCCGAGAGGCCACAGCACGATCTGATTCGCCGCCCCTCCCACCTGGCGGCAGGCCAGCGCGTGGCCAAACTCGTGAACCATGACGATGAGAAACAGCGCCAGGTATTCCAGCACGTTCCAAACGGGAGACGAATACGCTCGTTTTCGGCCGCTGATCTCGAATGCCGCCACGAAAAACCACGACCAGTGCAACAACACATCGATCCCTGCGAAACGGAAGAGTCGGATCGTTCCTTGGCGAAGCGAATTCATCTGCACAGCCCTCTCTAGCCGCGTGTTCTTCACGCCAGAGTTGCATCACCACTAGAACTCAATTCTTCCACATCCACCGAAGGACTGACTCACCCAAAGTTGACCCGTGCCTCGCGATGGCCACCCTCGAGGCGCCGAACGGTTCACGGCGCAGGGGACATTCTGAAAGAGGTTTGACATAAAGCCGGATTTCCCTTGACAAATCCGTAGTTTCTGCTACTGTATCTTATAGGTAATAGTTTATTTTGCTCCGCAATGCCGACGTCCTGTCGGCATTTTCGTTTTCGGGGGCCTTCAAACAAGGCTGGGTCATACATCGCGCACGCAGGAATCCGCGCAAACCCAGTCCCCTCTATGGTTTACTTCATGACTTGCGGACACCCGGGGTGGGGGGCATAGCGCCCGAACTTAACGGTCGTCCTGGCAAGGGATCAATGGAATGCATAGTGGTTGTCGTCGGCCTGAGGCCTCCTTAAGTGCTTTAGAAGCAACACTTACAAACAAGGCCCGTAACTATCGATTCTACTCGACTTACTAGATAAAGTAAGTCCTTTAGACGCAACACTTACAAGAAAAGTGGGAGGGGGGTGGCATTTATGGTTAACCAAGACCGGACACGCCCGCAGCGTTCCGAACGAACCCGTTTCGGCCGATCGAGCCCCCGCCGAATCACGGTTTAGCGAGCGGCTGGATTGTAGCGTTCACCAGAGCGCCGCCGGTCAGCTCCGTCATGTCGCCCGGCCCCTTGCCCGCCACGGGAAACAATCGCGCCGAAAGCGGCTTGTGCCACTTCACTGCCAGGCTAGCCATGTCTCCGATGATGAGCGAAAGCTGCTCCGTGCTGATATCGCCCGGAAGTGGCACAGTATCAAGTCCGGTGCCGCAAACGGCGCTGTAGCTCAACAGCGAATCGATGGAAATACGCCCCTCGCTCCAGCGCTGCGCCAGCCTCGTATCCTCCAGGATTGGCAGCATCAACCCCGAGTAGCCGGTTTGCTTTACCTGGATTTCCTTTATCGCTGAAGTGATGGTTGCCGCTGCTGTGAGCGTTCCGCTGGAGCCAATCGGCAGGGTCGTCAGATTTTCGATGGCTACGCCAATCGAAACATCCTTCAACGGAGCGGGCGATAGGTCGATTCCCATGTAAGACCAGCCGGTCTCCGAATCGATCCGTCCCGCTTGCGCTTCCGCCTCAAACGCCACTTTGCCCAAGGCGTCGATCAAGCGGCGCCTCGCAGTAGCAAGATCCGGCGCCTCCTTGAAAGCAGCGGCCACAATATTCGCAGATTCAAAGGCAATGGCGAACTGATGGCCGAATCCGGTGTGATAAGCGGCGGGGAAAAACGGCGTCAGCGGCGGCACCATGGCGATGGCCGCAAATCGAAAATTCCCCTGGCTATGCTCGGTGTCTTCCAACCGCTTCATGACGCGCGCCGCGGCACCGACGGCGGGCCAGCGCACGCCATCGTCCGCGCCCACTAACACGCTGCCGTTTAGTTTTTTCGTGTTGAGCAGGATATCCGCGAGCAGATCTGCTTGCGCTGGGGAATCCGTGGGGTTTAGCATTGCCGGCCCGATCGCCGCGTCAAATCCGTCTTTCACCGCAAGCGCGTCGTAATCCTTGAAGAACGCCACCGCTTGTGCGTCGGTCAGTCCTTTTGTGTATTCCGGGAACGGCTGCGTGGCGATCCGGATCGTTTGCACATCAAAGCCGCGCGACTCAAAGATCGTGCGCGCCCGGTTCAACATCTTCACCGCATCCGCGATTTGCTGCTGATATTGCGTCCGGTCCAGAAGCACAAACGCCGTGATCGCGCGAATCTTCTGTTTCGGTTCCGGCGCCGCCTTCGATTGCGCTAGCGCCGGCCCGCACACCAATGCGAGCAGCATCAGCAACAACGAAGCTCTACGAAAAAACGAGCGAGACAAACAAATCGCGGATGCATCCATAGATAGTTGTCTCCTGTAGGGGCGCAGCATGCTGCGCCCCTACAGCATACAAGATTCCACAGCCGCCGAGTTTGGTTGGCTGAGGTGGGACAGACTTTAGTCTGTCTCCCTCTTTTTTGAGTTGGCTTGGACTGCAGCAGGCTCTAGCCTGCGGACTTTTCAACTCACACGAATGCGGAAATTCCGGTGATCTTCTCTCCGATGATCAATTTGTGGATGTCGTTCGTTCCCTCGTACGTGTAAACGCTCTCGAGGTTGTTCATGTGCCGCATGATGCAGTAATCGTCCACAATTCCATTCGCGCCGAGAATGTCGCGCGCCTTCCGCGCCGTCTCGAGAGCAATCGCTACGTTGTTCATCTTCAGCATTGAGATGTGCGAGAAATCGACTTTGCCTTTATCCTTCAGCCGCCCCACGTGCAGCGCCAGCAATTGTCCCTTCACAATCTCCGTAATCATCCAAGCCAGTTTTTCCTGCACAAGCTGGTGCGAAGCAATCGGTTTGTTCGCAAATTGCTTGCGCGTCTTAGCGTACTGCAGCGCCGTATCGTAGCAAGCCATCGCTGCGCCCAGCGCTCCCCAGCCAATCCCGTAACGCGCCTGATTCAAACAGCCGAGAGGCCCTTTTAGCCCCACAACATTCGGCAGCAAATTTTCTTCCGGGATTTCGCAGTCGGTGAGCGCCAATCCTGAAGTCACCGACGCGCGCAACGACCACTTCCCATGCACATCCCAGGCCTTGAATCCCGGCGTGCCCTTCTCCACGAGGAACCCGCGAATGTTTTCATCCTCGCATTTCGCCCAGACCACCGCGACATCCGCAATCGAACCGCTGGTGATCCACATCTTCTCGCCATTTAAAATGTAGCTCGCTCCTTTTTTCACCGCGCGCGCAAGCATCCCGCCCGGATTCGATCCAAACTGCGGCTCCGTCAATCCAAAACATCCGATCGCAGATCCTTGCTGCAGCAGCGGCAGCCACTTCTCTTTTTGTCTGTCGCTCCCATACGCATAAATCGGATACATCACCAGCGCGCTCTGCACCGAAACGAAGCTCCGCAAACCGGAATCTCCGCGCTCCAGCTCTTGCGTCACTAAACCGTACGCAACGTTGGACATTCCCGCGCAACCATACCCCTGCAAACTCGCGCCAAAAAATCCCAGCTCCCCAAGTTGCGGGACGAGGTGTTTCGGAAACGTTCCCTCGCGGCTGTGTTTTTCGATGATGGGAATAATTTCGTTGTCGACGAACCGCCGCGCCGTTTGCCGGACTAGTTTTTCTTCGTCGTTCAGCTGCGAATCAAAATCGATGAAATCGACTCCGGCAAATCCAGCCATTCATTCCTCTTTCTCAACACTTTCGGACTAGCGGCCGCTTGCGCGCGTGATTGTAACAAGGCCTTTCTAGCTCCAGCAATCATACCGGAGTTCGACGACACAAATTGCCTTGCGGGACAGTTGCAATGCAAGGCTCATGAGGATTCTCCCACCCAGCTTGCGCCACTATGGCACAGGCGCGTGTTGCAGGCTCAATTCAGGAACCGCCTAACCGGTTCGCCGCCGACTAACGTACTGACAATAAGCGAGTTGTCCCCCAGAGGCGCATCGAGCTTCGGTACCAGATGTGCACGCCTTTGTTGAGGGAGGGAGTTATGTCCACAAACGAAGGGACCAGCGCGTTTAGTGTGTGCCGAGGCAGCCTCGCGTGGTGCGGAATCTTCGCCGCACTTCTCCTCACTGGCCGCACGGCGTGGGCTCACGCCGCGCAAGCGGTTCAGCCCTCCCAGACGCAGCAAGCTCCGCCGACCCAACAAGCTTCTCGCACGCAGCAGCAATCGGCTGAGTCCATTCCAGCGCCACAGGTATCGCCGGGTGCACAGAATGATCTCACGCAGGTGAGTATCGAAAATTTGATGAATATGGAAGTGACTTCCGTTTCGAAGAAAGAACAGAAGCTGTCTCAAGTGGCGGCGGCGATTTTCGTCATCACCCAAGAAGACATCCGGAGCTCCGGCGCGCTAAACATTCCCGATCTATTGCGCATGGTCCCTGGCCTGGACGTGGCGCAAATTAACGCCAACACCTGGGCCATTAGTGCTCGTGGGTTTAATTCGGAGTTCAGTAGCGGGCTTCTGGTGATGGTCGACGGCCGAAACGTGTATACGGCGACGTTCGGCGGCGTCTACTGGGACGTCTTGAACGTTCCACTCGAGGACATCGAAAGAATCGAAGTGATCCGAGGACCAGGCGGAACGAGTTGGGGCGCGAACGCCGTAAATGGGGTCATCAACGTCATCACGAAGAAAGCAAGTGAAACGCGTGGGGCTCTCCTAGTTGCCGGAGGAGGAAACCTCGACCAGGGATTTGGGACCGCGCAGTACGGAGGAAGCCTGGGGAAAAGCACCGACTACCGCGTCTATTCACAGTATTTCAACCAGGACCACATGCCGGACCTCACCGGCCAAAACGGAGGAGATGGCTGGCACATTTTGCAGGGTGGTTTCCGAACGGACAGTGAGCTGTCCTCGAAGGATACCTTGATGGTCGAAGGGACTCTGTACACCGGGGAGGAAGGCGACCCATCCGTTCTATTTCCGTCCGTCCTATCCCCATCGCTTGTGAATGCGGACTTGCAGGTGAGCGTTTCGGGTGGGTCATTGCAGTCAGCATGGAACCATGTTTTCTCCACGCGTTCCGATACCACACTCCTGGTTTCCTACGACGCCTACCAGCGAAACAACAATATCAGGGAAGGTCGAAAAACATTTAATCTCGATCTCCAGAACCATATCGCATGGGGCAAGCGGCAAGACTTCGTCTGGGGATTGGGTTACGAAGAATCGGCGTCTCATTCTGACGGCAATCTCGTCATTACCTTGAATCCCGCTGACCTCGCGACACAAGTATTCAGCGGATTTGTTCAGGACGAAATTGCACTGGTTCCGGACCGTTTCTATCTCACGGTTGGAACGAAGCTCGCGCACAACTACTACACTGGGTTTAGTTACATGCCGAGCGCCCGAGCAACGTATGCCCTTGGAGCGCACGACATGCTTTGGGCAGCCGTTTCGAGGGCGGTTCGCACGCCCGCCGAGACCGACACGGCCGTCCGCATAAACTTCGCGGGGATTCCGGGGCCAGGGGGCGTTCCCGCCTTAGTAAGTCTGATCGGCAATCCCAATTTCCAAGACGAAGATTTGATTGCTTACGAGGCGGGATACCGGGCGACGGTTCTCAACAGCCTCTCGATTGACATCGCGGCCTTTTACAACAGCTACACCAACGAGGAAACATCTGAACCGGCAGCGCCTTTTTTCGAACCCACACCGCTTCCAGCGCACTTTGTATTTCCCACTATGTACGAAAACCTGATGCATGGAGAGACTCACGGGATTGAGATTGCCGCGAACTGGAAGATCACGGACCGTTGGATCATCCGCCCAGGCTACGACTTCGAACGAATTCATATGCACACCGACCCGCTGAGCCAAGATACGCAAACGGCGCTCGAAACGGAGGGAAGCAGTCCAGATGCGCAAGCTCAGCTCCGTTCCCATGTCGATTTGTCGCAAGCGCTGAAATGGGACACTTCTGTCTATTTCGTCGATCGCCTCATTGCACAGGATGTGCCTTCGTATACGAGGCTGGATTCAGGGCTGACGTGGCGATGGAAGGAGGGCGTGTCGCTCAGTCTCGTGGGGCAAAACCTGTTGAAAGATCACCACCTGGAATTCTCTGATTTCAGCGGGGCCACGCGATCCACCCTGGTCAAGCGGAGCGCGTACGCCAAGATTACTTGGGAATTCTGAGTGTGGGATAAAAGGCATTGAATCTGACGAGCAAAATGGGACGGGGCCCGCGGAATCCAGGGGATGGAATCTGCCGGGGAAAGGTTCGCCACCTGCTCTCAAGATTCACTGTCGCAGCTCTTGCCGGCCTGCTGTTTATCGCCAGTGTTCGATGGGTTTCGGCGCAGACCAATCCCTCGAGTGAATATCAGGTGAAAGCTGCTTTTCTTTTTCATTTCGCGCAATTTGTAGACTGGCCCCCGGAAGCTTTCAAAGACGCGGCAACCCCGCTCACGTATTGCACGGTCGGGGAAGATCCTTTCCACGGCGCGCTGGACGGCAGTTTAAACGGAAAGACGATCGATGGACGTGCAGTTCGCGTGGTGCATTTCCAAAAGGCGCAGGAGATTCAGGGATGTCAGATTTTGTTCCTCGGAACCCCGGAGAAGAAGTTCATCTCGGCGACGCTGGCAAACCTCAAAGCGAGTCCCGTGCTGACTGTGGGAGAGTCCGAAAACTTTGTTCAGCAGGGCGGGATGATCGGCTTCTTTTTGGAGGACAGCAAGGTTCGCTTCGAAATCAACCTAGACGCGGCAGAACACGCGAAGTTAAAGATCAGCGCCAGACTCCTGTCGCTAGCGAAAACAGTCATTGGAGGTCCAAAAGGAACTTGAAATGCTGCTTTTCAAAAATTCGTCGATCCAGCGCAAGCTGACTTTTGTCAGTGTGTGCACCAGTCTCTTGGGCCTTAGCCTCGCATGCTTGAGCTTTGACCTTTACGAAAGAAGTAGCTTTCGCGCTGCGATGACCAGTGAACTTTCGGTTCTGGCCGATACCTTGGGCGCAAATACCGCGGCCTCACTGGCTTTCAACGATCGAAAGTCCGCAACGGACATGCTTGGCGCTCTCCGCGCCGAGCGTCACATCGTGGCCGCACGGCTGTACGACGGCCGGGGAAATGTTTTCGCGGATTATCGCCGCGATGGGACTGGCACTGAGTTTGCCATGCCTGCCCGGCGGGAAGACGGGGCACACTTTGAGAAAGACTCCCTCACCCTCACCGCGACGATCTCCCTGGGAGGCGAAAAGGTTGGCGCCATGGCCATCCTCTCGGACCTCGGGGCGCTACAAGCCAAAATCAGGCAGTACACGGAAATATCCGTAGTGGTGATTTTGTTTTCCGTTCTGGCAACCTACTTTGTCTCTTCCGGCCTACTACGGCTAATCACGGAACCGATACTGCATCTGGCTCAGATCGCAACAAGAGTCACAGCAAATGAGGACTACGCTGTTCGTGCTATCCCGCGCGGTGAGGATGAAGTGGGGGCGCTCATTGGCTCCTTCAACCAGATGTTGGGGAGAATTCAGGAGCGTGACGCGGCGCTGCAAGGTGCAAAGAGCGAACTGGAGCTCCGTGTGCAGGCTCGGACTCATGAGTTGCAGGTGGAGGTTAATGAACGGATGCGCGCAGAAGAGACACTTTCGGAAGAACGAAAAGTGTTGCGCGCTTTGATCGACAACGTGCCGGACTTTATGTATGTGAAAGACGCCGAAAGCCGCTTCCTAGTGGCTAATGCCTCGCTGGCTCGTTCGATCGGCATGAAGAGTCCGGAGGAACTGCTTCATAAGACGGATTTCGATTTCTATCCTAAGGAGCTCGCAGACGCCTACTACAAGGACGAACAAGACGTGATTCACACAAAGCAACCGTTGTTCAACAGAGAGGAACAAGGCTTCGACGCCGACGGGAATATGATCTGGGTGCTGACCACCAAAGTTCCCCTGTTTGACAAAAACAGCCAAGTTACCGGAATCGCCGGCGTAGGCCGCGACATTACTCATCTCAAGAAGACACAAGAGGAAATGCAAAAGGCCCGCGAAGCTGCGGAGGCAGCCAGCCGGGCCAAGAGCGAATTTCTGGCCAACATGAGCCACGAGATTCGCACACCGCTGAACGGCGTCATGGGAATGACGGATCTGGCGCTCGATACAGAACTCACGCCGGAGCAGCGCGAGTATCTGGAGACGGTGAAAATGTCGGGAGATTCCCTGCTCACCGTCATCAACGACATTCTCGACTTTTCGAAAATTGAGGCGGGAAAGATCGACCTGGAGGCTATCGATTTCAATTTGCGGGAGAGTTTGGAATCCACTTTGAAAACGCTGGCCATGCGGGCGGACGAAAAGGGACTGGAGTTGCTCTGCGAAGTGGCGCCGGAAGTGCCCGAAATCGTACGCGGAGATTCCAGCCGGTTGCGGCAAATCGTGATCAACCTGGTGGGCAACGCGATCAAGTTCACGGACGTGGGCGAGGTCGCGGTAAAGGTGGAGCTCGAGGCTAGAGAAGGCTCTGTTTGTATCTGTCGATTTACTGTAGCGGACTCAGGAATCGGAATTCCCAAGGATAAGCGCGAAACTATTTTTGACCCGTTTTCACAAGCGGATACGTCGACGACTCGAAAGTACGGAGGAACCGGGCTTGGACTAACCATTTCCACGCGTTTAGTGCAAATGATGGGCGGCAAGATTTGGGTGGAGAGCGAAATGGGCCGTGGAAGCCAGTTTCACTTTACGGTTGGACTGGGTGTGACGGACGCGAAAGAAATTAAGCTGGGAACGGTCGCCCCGCCAGAGATCTTGCGCGGCGTAAAGGTTCTCGTGGTGGACGACAACCGCACCAACTGCAGAATTCTTGAGGGGATGCTGCTGCGCTGGCAAATGAAACCAACGACTGTGAATGGAGGCCCGGCAGCTCTGGCGCAGTTGACAGCGGCGCGCGAAGCCGGCGAGCCGTATAACCTGATTTTGACGGACATGCATATGCCGGATATGGACGGCTTCGCGTTGGTCGAACAAATCCGGCAAAAGCCGGAATTGGCCACGGCCACGATCATGATGCTCACCTCGGCCGGACACCGTGGGGACGCGGCACGTTGCCAGGAACTGGGAGTTTCCGCCTACCTATTGAAACCCATCCGGCAATCCGAGCTGCGCGAGGCCGTGGCGCGTGTCCTAGGGGCGCGTGAGCATGAGGGCGCCATACCTCTGATTACGCGGTTCTCTTTGCAGGATGCGCGGGAGCCGGATGCCTACCTGAGTGTGCTGCTCGCGGAAGACAATCTGGTCAACCAGCGCCTAGTGGTGCGCTTACTGGAGAAGAGAGGACACCGGGTCGTTGTGGCGGGCACCGGCTTGGAAGCGCTGCAGGCGCTTGAAAAGGAAAGTTTTGACCTTGTGCTGATGGATGTCCAGATGCCCGAGATGGACGGGCTCGAGGCGTCTGCCGTAATTCGGCAGAAAGAGAAAGGCACTGGGCTTCGCCAACCCATTGTTGCATTGACAGCGCATGCCATGAAAGGGGATCGCGAGAAATGCATGGCTGGCGGGATGGATGGCTATCTCACCAAACCGATTCGGCCGCAGGAGCTCGATCAGCTCCTGGAGATCTACGTGGCGCGACGCATGGAATCGCGAAATCCGGCCGAAACCGTAGCGCCTCTGAAATAAAGTAGTGAATATTTTGCCTCCCTTGCCGGGAAGCAAAAGGCGAAGAATTCATTAATTAATATCCGTTTGCCGGGGCTTTCCGATTTTCGTGGTCTGACGTGAAGAAAAACGTCGCCGGGTTGACCGCGAGGCGCGGAGCGGCGACACTTTGAGTGTTTGATCGCAAGCACTTTGAAGGCAAAGTTTTATTCTGTAATTTAACGAGGTGCCGTGCCAGTCTCATTCTCCCGGCGAGCCAAGCAGTCTAAGCGCGGCCGTAAGGTACTTCCTACTGTTCCAAAAATCCTAATCTTTGATGTGGACGGCGTGCTGGTGGACGTTCGCCGCTCGTATTGGCTTTCTGGGCTTGAGACGATGCGTTTTCTGACAGGCAAGCGCTTCAGCTGGGCCGAGCTGCATAAATGGAAAAGCAAACCGGGCAACAACGACGATTGGAGCATGGTCTCGAATTGGGCTACCGCGCTGGGGCGGCCGACGACATATGAAGAGGCGCGCGAGGCCTTCCAACAATTCTATTGGGGCAAAAACGGCAAGCTGGGCAATGTGCGCAAGGAAAAGTTCGTGGTTACACCTGGCCAAATCGAGCGGTGGGCGCGGCGGTTCGAGCTGAATCTTTTTACGGGGCGCACGCGGCAGGAATTTTCGCACACTTTTGACCGGTGGGCGGCGGCACGTTACTTTCGAAACGTCATCACCATGGATGATGTGAAGCGCAAGAAACCGTATCCCGACGGCTTGCTGAAAATTCTGGGGCGGCGCAATCCGGCCACCGCGCTGTATGTTGGCGACAATATTGACGACGCCCTTGCGGCTCGGGACGCGCATGTTCCTTTCATGGCCATATTGCCCCGCGGCACGTATGAGTACCGAAAACGCGCCGCGCGTTTTCTGGAGCTCGGCGCGCTCGCTTTTCTACCGCGCATCGTAGACCTCAACGATTGGCTTCCTTCCGGCTAGAGCTGCTTTCTCTTGCATTCTTCGCTTGCGGGGAAAAGGGGCTTTTCCGAGGACGCTGCGGAACTTTCGCATCTAGCGGCGGGAATCATACTTATGACCAGGGGGGCCATCATGAAGTTGTTTGTCTCATCCATTTTTCCGGCTCTCGGAATTTTGTGTATCGCCGCAACCGCGATTCCTGGCTCTATTCGCGCGCAGGCGCCGGCTGGACCTTTGCCGGCGGCGCAGCCGCAGACTTCTCAGCCTTCGGCGGCGAGCGCGCAAAATCAGCAGCCGCGCGCTGAGACCCGGACCTCCATCCTCGGTCAATGGAAGCTGAATCAAGATGAAAGCGACGATCCGCGCAAGAAACTGCAGGATGCGAGCACAAGCAGAGGGAATGGAACCAGGGGCGGCAGCGGCGTAAGTATTGCAGGGTTTCCTATCGGTGGCCACGGCGGGAATCGAGGCGGAGAGAGCGACGAGGACCGCCAGCGGACGCAATCGGTGATTGCGCCCGCGAATTCCTTGATGCTGGCGCAAAAGGATCCCAAGGATCCGGAAGTCGACCTCACCGACGACCTGAGCCGCAAGCGAGCGCTCTTCACCGATGGCCGCAAACTGCAGAAGCCCGATCCTAAGGATGACAGCTATGAGGAAATTGCGGCGCGCTGGGATGGTCCCCGGCTCGTCACCGAGGAGAAGGGCCCGCACGGCGGCAAGATGAGCCGCACGTTTGAATTGTCATACGACGGCGCGCAGCTTTATGAAACGATTCGCTTGACGGTGGGCCGATCGAATACGCCGGTCGATGTACGGTACGTCTACGAAGCCGTACCAGCGAGCGCCGCACCGGCCCATCCGTGAGGAGCAGGCTGCCAAGCTCAAGCGGCTTGAGTGTTCAGTAGTTCATTTAGAAATTCTTCTCGTCTCGACTTCCGCACCGCTTTCTTCCTTCGTTGACGTTCCATACGGCGGGGTCTAATATCCGCGCATCGAAATTGCATCAAATGTTTCATACGAGGAGAACTCCTTGGAAAATGCGACTGCAACAACTGCGCCGCGGCGCTTCGGACGCTTGAAGCGCTGGATAGGCCGGGGATTGCTTGGCCTGCTGGTTCTAGTGGTGCTGGCCGCGATCGTGGGCGCGAGCTATCAGGCCATCGGAAACAGAGCGGATGCGCGCAGATTCCCGCAACAGGGCAAATCTGTTTCGCTCGGTCCCGCGTTTGACAACCTGACCTTGAATATCGATTGCCGGGGACAAGGTAGCCCCACCGTTGTTCTGGACAGCGGGCTCGGAGTTCCCGCGGCCGGATGGAATCCCGTCCAAACCGAAGTGGCCAAATTCACGCGCGTATGTTCCTACGATCGCGCAGGCTACGGCTGGAGCGGCGCGAGCTCCGCGCCGCGCACGAGTAATCAGATTGTGAAAGAGCTGCACGCCTTGCTCGAGGCCGCTGGCGAAAAAGGGCCGTACATTTTGGTGGGGCACTCGTTTGGCGGCTACAACGTGCGCGTTTATAACGGACAATATCCCAGCGATGTTGCCGGCATGGTGCTGGTGGATGCGTCGCACGAAGATCAAAACGACCGCATGTCCCCTGCCGTTCAAGCGTTCATGAAAAAATCCATCGAGGATTTGAAGCGGCAGCAGAGGCTGGCCCCTCTGCTGATTTGGTTTGGCGTGGCGCGATTTTCGCAGCGAAATCAGGGGGAAGGCCCAGGCGTTTCGAAGGAGTTCGGGCAGGAAATGCTGTACTTGCAACTTCAACCGAAATTCATTGATGCAAGCGCAGCGGAAATGGGCTTGTTTGCGGAGAGCGCCAACGAGGTACGTGCAGCCGGAAATCTCGGCGATAAACCCCTCGTCGTCCTGACGGCAGGCAAACTGGTGCCGGCATCACAGTTGCCCGAGGGTTTTCCAAAGAAGGATTTCGACGACTTCCACGAAATCTGGGTCAACGATCTGCAGATGAAAGAGGCCCATCTTTCCACGCGAGGCGAGCGAATCATGGTTCCCGATAGCGATCACATGATCCCCTTCGAGCGGCCGGATACGATCGTAAGCGCTATACATGAAGTTTATTCAGCGGCAAACGCTGCGAGCCCCGCCAAACCCAGCGAAACAGGCAGTCCCGCGCCACGTTGACGCAAACGTTCGCTGGATGTTATAAAATACTGTTTAATTAGGCAGCGACAGGCCCACCGTATTGCCCCCTCCCGGGTAGGGGACACGGCGCGGCTGCCAATCCGGTGGCCGGTCCGTGGCCCCAAAGCGAGTTTTAGGCTACACAACTTAATGCAAGAAATTGTTCGCCAATTAGGAGAACTCTTCCTTCAGGCTGTGCCTACAGTCCTGATCATCCTCCTTTTTTACTTCATCTTGCGGGCGATTTTCTTTAAGCCGCTGCTTGCGGCCATGGCGGAGCGCGAAGCTCGGACGGCGGGCGCACAGAAGGCCGCCCAGCAGGCACAGGCTGCCGCCCTTGAAAAGGCCAGGCAGTACCAGGACGCCCTAAAGCAGGCGCGCACTCAGGTCTACGCCGAGCAAGAAGCCGCGCGCAAAAAGGTACTTGATGAGCGCGCCGCAGTGATCAAAGAGGCTCGCGCTGCGGCTACTACGCAGGTTGCCGCTGGCAAAGAACGCATCGCTGGTGAGCTTGCCGCGGCCCGGCGCGAAATCGAAAAGACCGTCGCACAACTTTCCGCCGAAATTACACTGCGCATCCTGCAGAAGCCGCCACGCCCAGGCGGTTCGGCAAGAGAGGCCCGATGATGCCAATATTCAACAGGCAAAACCGAATCGGGCACGTCCGGCAGCTGTGCGCTATCTCAAGCTTGGCCGTTCTCTTTTTCTGCGCAGCTTTGAGCGCACAAGCGGCCGAAGAAGGCGGCAATGCTGCGACCGATCGCGCGAACGAAATTTTCAGGTGGATCAATTTCGCAATCGTCGCAGCGGCTTTGATTTGGCTTTTTGCGAAGAAATTGCCCGCGTGGTTTCGCGGCAACGCCGACCGGATCAGTTCCGCGATCACCAAGGCAAAGGCGGCGAAGGAAGAGGCCGAACGCCAAGTGCGAGAAGCCGAGACCAAGCTGGCAAATCTTCAGCAGGAAATCGCTGCGCTTCAGGCCACCGCAAAACGTGAATCTGCCGAAGAAGGCGAACGCATTCGTGCGCTCGCCCAGAGCGACGCGAAGAAAGTTGGCATCGCAGCGCTGGTGGAAATCGAGGCTGCGGAGCGCGCCGCGCGCCTGGAGCTGAAAGCTCTAGCCGCTGCTCTCGCCGTTGACGGCGCCGAGTCGCTTCTCTCCAAACAACTCACGCCCGCTGCGCAGGAATCTTTGGTGGATACCTTCGTGAAGAGCCTCGAAGGGAGGCCGAATTGAAGTCGGCAAGTCTTCAATACGCCAATGCGCTCGCGGACGTCGCGCTCGCTCAGGGAGCGGCCGATGCGGCCCTCAAGCAATTGGGCGATTTTGCGGCCGCTTTTGCCGTGTCGAGCGAGCTGCGGAATTTTCTGACCAGCCCCGGCGTGCCGCGTGATGCGAAGCATGGCGTCATCGAGAAAATCGCGGCGCGCATCGGGGCTGGCAAAATCATCCGCAATTTTCTCTTTGTCATCGCGGATCATCAACGTACGCACATCCTGCCGGAAATCCTTGCGGCCTTTCAGGACGTCATCCGGCAGCGGCAAGGCATCGCCGAAGCGGAGATTTCCTCCGCCGTCGAGCTCAGCGCCGCGCAAAAAAAGAAATTCGCCCAAACCCTGGAGCGCCTTACAGGCAAGAAAATCCAAGCGAAGTATTCGCTGGACCCGGCGCTTCTCGGCGGCGCGCTTGTCCGCGTGGGCGACACGATTTACGACGGTTCGGTGCGCAATAGCTTGAATGAGATGCGCGCGCGTCTCGCGGCGGAATAGCGGAATAGAATTCAGGAGCAGGCATGGCGAACATCAAGGCAGACGAAATCAGCAAGATTCTGCGCGAGCAGATCGAGAATTACGAGCAGACCG
>Ga0074044_10002569_pt1 | contig 15828 bp, 13 predicted proteins | sample BogForMeECP23OM1_FD_94443 | JGI IMG/M metagenome (GOLD analysis project Ga0074044, IMG submission 94443) | Bog forest soil microbial communities from Calvert Island, British Columbia, Canada - Bog Forest MetaG ECP23OM1 | ecosystem: Environmental > Terrestrial > Soil > Wetlands ...
CCCAGGAAGCGCACGCCGCGCGCTTCCGCCCGGCTCATCTGCATGGCAAAGCCCAACCCGAACAGGAAAGAAAAAATCGTGATGAATTTCCCCTGGATCAGGGCATCGATGAAGAACTGGGCCACGACGTCGGCACGGCCGTGAAAGAGGGCCCCGATGTTCCCGTAAACATCGAGGGGCGCGAAGAAAGCGCGCATGTTCGCGGCCAGAATTCCGAACAGCGCCATGCCCCGCAGAACATCGATAAAAACGATGCGCTCTGAAAGGCTGACCGGGCCAACCCGCTGCGCTTCTAGCTGCATGCGCCACCCCCCACACAGGCAATGATGCCATGACCAACCCGAATGGAGTCAAGTGCAGGTTTGGTCAGCGGCTCGCGCGTCAGGGCGTCTTCGGGCGGAGCCGAGCCTCGATCGCTTCCAGCAATCCGGCGCCGGCTTCACCGGCATCGCGGGTGGAAAACTCGCTGTCCAGTTCGATCACTGGAAGTCTGGCACACGCGTCCTGGAAAGATTGCGGCGAGGCCGCGGAAGCGGCCTTGTCAGGGCCTACCAGCAGGAGATCAAAATGCGTGACGCGCATCAACAGAAGAGCGTCGCTCACGCGGCAGGTGCTCTGGACGTCGTATCCGGCGCGGTGCAGCAGTTCGCGCAAGTAGGCGAGCACGTCGACATTGGAGTCGAGGCACAGAATTCTGCGGCCTGTGACGACAGGTGCCTCGGCACGGACTCCGGGGCGGTAGAAGGCGGCGACCGCCTTCTCCTCCGATTCGTGCGCGTCGAACACCGTCGTTAGGCGCGTCATTTCCAGAACCTTACGCACCTGTTCCGGCACCTCGCAGAGCTTCAGGTCTCCGCGCGCCTGATGGGTGCTGGCGAGGATGCGGACCATCGCGCCGAGCCCGCTGCTGTCAATGAATCCCACCTCGCCCAGATTCAGGACGATGGAGCGGTGGGTATGCAACAACCAGGCAACATGCGCCAGCAACGATTCGCTCGCGCTACCCGCAACAATCCTTCCGTTGCAGCGCACGATGGTGACGCGTCCAACCTCACGAGTGTCAAGCGACAGGGGCAATGGGCTTCCCATGCGAATCAACTATTCTCTCATGAGGTAATAGAGGAACATAGAGGAGCACAAGGCTGCCGCCTACTCCGCCTGCTTCGTGATATTCAGAAGCACCCCGACGCACATCAAGGTCACAAACAGCGACGATCCGCCATAGGAAACGAACGGCAGGGGGATGCCTTTGGTTGGCATCAGGCCGAGCACCACGCTGATATTGATGAAAGCCTGCAGCACGATCATGCTGGTGATTCCGACCGCCAGGTAGCGGCCGAAGTTATCCTGCGTGCGCAGCGCCGCACGCGTGCCCCGCCAGAGGAAGATCGCAAACAGAATGATGACGGTGAGCGCTCCCACCAGGCCCAACTCTTCGGCGGTGACCGCGAAAATAAAATCCGTGTGCGGTTCGGGGAGATAAAACAATTTTTGCTTCCCTTCCATCAGCCCCAGTCCGGTAACGCCGCCGGTAGAAACGGCAATGAGCGACTGAATAATGTGGAAGCCAAATCCCTTGGGGTCGGCATAGGGATTCAGAAAGGCCAGGATGCGATCTTTCCTGTACGACACGTGAAAGATCAGGAAATAAAGCGGCCCGAGCGCAGCCGCAAAGGCGTATCCGAAGTAGCGCAGGCGAATGCCGGCGACGAACAGCACGCAAGCGGTAATACCAGCGCAGGCGATAGCGGTGCCGAGGTCCGGCTGAAAAACAATCAGCCCAAGAAAAATCGCAGTGGGCACAGCCGCGGGAATCAGCGTGTTGCGCCAGTCATCCATGACCATGGCCCGGGTTTTGTTTTCGAGAAACCACGCGAGAAATAGAATGAGTGCGGGCTTGGCCAGTTCCGAAGGCTGCAACGAAACCGGGCCCACGTGAAACCAGCGGTGCGTGCCGTGGGCGCGGTCAAGAAAAAAAACCGAGATGAGCAGAAGCGTGGTAAGGCCCAGAAACGAAAAAACCAGCGCCGGATGTTGCAGGCGTTTGTAATCCACCTTCATGGCCACGATCATCACGGCGAGTCCCGCAACCGCCCATACCAGTTGCTTCAGCAGGAATTCGTAGGCCGACCCAAACCGCTCCTTGGCCATCACCGCCGAGGCGCTGAAGATCATGACCAGCCCGATAAAAACCAGGATCGCAGTCACAGTGAACATCCAGCGATCGACGCTGACCCGCTTGGCCATAAGTAATCCATTTCACCACGGAGACAAGCAGACATGGAGGAGTTTCCGCCCCGTATCTAGGAAGGGTGATAACTGAGTTGGTTCCAGCGCGGGCAATCCGGTGGAACGAAATACAGGAATCCAGCCCCAGAGGGGGCGACCGAAAATAGCCCAGCGCTTCAGCGCTGGGAAACCAGGATCTCGTGATTCCAGTCCCGGAAGGACGGCTGAGTTCTCGCGCACACTCGCTCGCTTTGTCGTCATCGCGCGAAGCGACGACCTGACAATCTCCGCGCTACGTCGATCGAGGCACCGCCAGCGACTGCACCGTCTCTTTGAACACTCGTCCGCGGTGTTCGTAATTCTGGAACTGATCAAAGCTGGCGCAGGCCGGAGCAAGAAGAACAACATCGCCCGGCACGGCGGATTCGCTGGCGCGTCTGACCGCGTTTTCCAGAGTCTCAGCGTGTTCGACTTCGGCAGCGCCCTGAATCTGCGATTCGATCTTGGCGGCCGCGGCCCCTATGGTGTAGACGCGCTTCACTCGCTGCCGCAGCAACTCGTTGAGCACGGTGTAGTCGCTGCCCTTATCTTTGCCCCCAAGAATCAGGTGAATATTCGCCGGGAAAGATTCCAGTGCCTTGCTGGTGGCGTCAACGTTCGTGGCCTTGGAGTCGTTGTAGTAATCCACGCCTGCGACTCTGGCCACGAATTCCAGCCGGTGCTCGACGGCTTTGAAATTCCGGACAGCCTGGCAGATCTGTTCGGGTTGGCAGCCGACAAGCATGCCGATAGAAACTCCCGCGAGCACATTTTCCAGGTTGTGCGCGCCTTTCAGCGGTACGTCCGCCAGCGGCATGATCTCGCGTTCGCTATGCCCATCCCGGAAATAGATATGCTCGCCACGGACAAAGGCTCCTTTTTCAATCTCCTTGTTCCGGCTGAACCAGAACAACTGCGCGCGAGTACGGTCCGACAATCCAGCGGTGGTGGGTTCATCGGCGTTGAGCACGGAGAAGTCATCGGCAAGTTGGTTCTCGAAGACGCGCGCTTTGGCGCCGACGTAATTGACAAAAGTCTTGTGACGATCGAGATGGTCGGGCGTGATGTTCAGAATCACCGCGATCCGGGGACGAAATTCAACGATCGTTTCCAGCTGAAAGCTGGATACTTCCAGCACGGTCCAGGTCGCCGGCCCAGCCTGATCCACAAGACTGATGGCGGGCGTGCCGATATTACCGCCAATCAGTGTGGAGAACTTTCCGGCGGCAATAATCTCGCCGGCCAATGCGGTGGTGGTGGTTTTTCCGTTGGCTCCGGTAATGGCGACGATCGGACCGGCCATAAATCGCGCCGCGAGTTCGATTTCGCCGATAACCGGCTCTCCCAGGTTGCGCGCCTGCACCAGTTGCGGCGCATCGGCCGGCACGCCGGGGCTCACGACGATCAAGTCTTGCCCACGAAAGGTGCGGTCGCCGTGGCCCCCGGTTTCGACCGTGATCCCATGCTCCAGCAGGAGCAGGATTTCATTGCGAAGCTCGGATTCGGGCTTCGAATCCGAAACCGTAACGCGGGCGCCGCGCGACTTAAGAAAAAGCGCGGAGGCCACGCCCGATTTGCCGAGACCAACCACCAGCACGCGTTTGTTATTCAGCTCCATAGACCTGACCGAAGTGAGGCAGTGTAAGCAAGCCAAGCCGCTGCAGTGAAAAAGCACACTAGCACACCGAGTCATCGGGCCAGGCCGGTGCCGATGATGCTGAATACACAACCTAACCCAGCAGTACAAACAGCAATCGTTCCAATCAAGTTGAAAGCATCAGTGATGGCGCCAACATTTCCTGACCACCAGTTGGCCAGCACAGTTAGAGAAAGCCAGAGGGCTGACAGAGAACCAAGAGCTAATCCTACTAAGCTAAGGATCATTCGGACAGGTGCTCTGCCGAGGATTGGCTGCCGGAGGCGCGCTAACCACGTCCAAGCCCATACCGTCAATGCATCAGCAGCGAACAAAAGAGCTGGATGACCTGTCATAAAGGCCTTCCTACCTCAGTTTCAGCGTGGTCAGCGCAAACAGCGCGAATACCAGCGATGCGATCCAGAAGCGCACAATCACCTTCGATTCCGACCAGCCCAGCAGTTCGAAGTGATGGTGAATCGGCGCCATCTTGAAAATGCGTTTCTTGCGCAGCTTGTAGGAACCAACCTGCAAGATCACCGAAAGCGCCTCGATGACGAAAATACCTCCGATGAACGGCAGCAGCAGTTCCTGTTTGATCATAACGGCTATGGTGCCGATCGCGCCGCCCAGCGCCAGCGAGCCGACATCGCCCATGAACACTTCCGCCGGATGCGCGTTATACCAGAGAAATCCGATGGCGGAACCGACCATGGCTCCGCAAAAAATAGTGAGCTCACCGATCTGAGGCATGCGCTGCAATTCGAGGTAGGTGGCAAACGTGGCGTGGCCGCTAAGGTAGGTGAGGACCGCGAGCGCTCCGGCCGCGATCACCGTGCAGCCGATGGCGAGCCCGTCAAGGCCGTCGGTAAGATTCACCGCGTTACTCGATCCGACAATCACAAGCACAACGAAGGCCACGAACGGCAGGAAGGCCAGCGGCCAGAGGTGGGGATGAACCACCAGCCTCTGGATCACCAGGTCAGGATGGAACTGCTTGAAGAACGGGACCATCAACCTGGTGGAGTACTCTCCGCGGTATTGCAAAGCGATCAGTGCGATCGCAATCAGAATGCTGGCCGCGGCCTGAAACCCCAGCTTGACGCGCGCGGTAAGACCGAGATTGCGGTGATGAACGACTTTCAGGTAATCGTCGGCAAAACCGATGGCAGCGAAGGCCACCGTGGCAAACACGGCGATCCAGACGAACGGATTACTCAGGTCCGCCCAGAGCAATGTAGGCACCAGGATCGCGATGGCGATCAGCAACCCGCCCATAGTCGGCGTGCCCGCTTTTTTCTGATGAGCCTGCGGCCCCTCTTCGCGGATATACTGCCCGATCTGGAAATCTTGCAGACGCCGAATCACGATGGGCCCGACGATCAGGCCAGTGAACAGGGCGGTAAGACTGGCAAAGGCGGTGCGAAACGTCAGGTAACGAAAAATGCGGAATGGCGGAACATAATGGTAGAGCTTCAGGTAGAGCAGCCAGTAGAGCAATCCGCCTCCGAGTACCAGTGATTACAGCGTGGAAAACCAGTAGCGCCGGCATCCTGCCGGCTGTCCCGAGGGCGTCTCGCCATCGGCGGTAAAACGGTACAAATCACGCGGTCACGGTACTAGTCTGTAGTCTGAGCCCCGATCTTTCGTTGCCACGTCTCCAGCGCTTTCTCCAGTTTCACGCCGCGAGACGCTTTCAGCAATACGACATCGCCTTCCCGAGTCTCTCGCGCCAGCCACTCGCCGGCGTCCTCTGGCGTCGCGACGAATTCCGCTTTCATACCCGCGTCGCGAGCCGCTTCCACCATCGCCTTCGCCAAGCCCCGCACGCCGAGCAGAGAGTCAAGTTTACTTCCTGCCATGTAACGCCCGCACTCCCGATGCAGTTCCTCGCCGGTCGGCCCGAGTTCCAGCATTTCGCCGGCGACGACAATCCGGCGCCGGGCGGGCATGGCAGCCAGAGTATCGACGGCAGCCATAAGCGCCTTCGGACTTGAATTGTAGCAATCGTACAGCACGGTGATGTTGCCCACTTGAACGACCTGGCCGCGCTTGTCGGCAGGCTGGAGCGACGGCAGAGCTGCGGCGATCTCGGACGGGGTAATGCCATGCTCAAGCGCTATGGCAGCCGCGGCCAGAACGTTGTACACGTTGTGCTTGCCGAGCAGCGGACTCTGCACTAACTGGCGCACTTCGCGGCTGACGAGATCGAAGCGCGTGCCTTCGGGTCCGAGCACCTCAATGTTTTCCGCCCGTACGTCCGCAGGAACAGCTGCCGTCGGCTTCAATCCGAACAGGACGACCTTGCCCTTGAAGTCGCGCCCGAACTGGCACACATATTCGTCGTCGGCATTCAGCACCGCCGTGCCGCCGTGCGGAAGAGCTTCGATCAGTTCATACTTCGCGCGCGCGATTCCGGCGATGGAGTCGAAGCTTTCCAGATGCACGGGCGCAACATTGGTGACCACGGCCTGGTTCGGCAGGGCGATGCGAGCCAAAGCAGAGATTTCACCGGAGTGGGACATTCCCATCTCGACCACGGCAAGATCGTATTCCGGCTCAAGAGTCAGCAGCCCGAGGGGCAAACCAAAATGATTATTGAAATTCCCCTTAGTGCGATGCACACGGTACTTGATCGCGAGCAAATGGGCCATCGCTTCTTTGGTAGTGGTCTTGCCCATCGAACCGGTAATGCCGATGGCAGTCTTGCCCCAGATTTTTCGGACCGCCGTCGCCAAAGTCTGGAGCGCAATGAGAGTGTCGTCGACGGCAAGCAGGCCGGCGGGGCCGGAAAGATCGGAATAGCGCGCCAACTGATCCTTCCGAACCACCGCGGCAATCGCGCCTCGGCTCATTGCCTGCTCAACAAAGTCGTGACCGTCGAGCCGTTCGCCTTTGACGGCAAAAAAGAGTTCGCCGGCCTGCACGGTGCGGGAGTCGATGGAATATCCCTGGGCCGTAGCGCGACCGTCGTATTGGCCGGTCGCAGACAGGAATTCGGCGATGCGGGAGAGAAGAAGTTTCATACAGTCTTCCCCGCGGTGCCCGCCTTCGCGGCACGTTTGCAGTCGTAGCCGAGGGCCGTCAGGTTCTCGCAAGCAACGTCCACATCGTCGAACGGAATCGTTCCCTCCCGTGTGACCTGCACTTTTTCGTGCCCCTTGCCCGCAAGCAGCACGATGTCGCCGGGGGCTGCCTGCCGGAAAGCAATAGCGATAGCCTTGCGACGGTCGGGCTCCATGGAATATTTTGCGCCCGACTTCTGCAATCCGACTAGCGCATCGTTGATGATGGCCAGCGGATCTTCGGAGCGCGGGTTGTCGGAGGTGAGCACGACGAAGTCGCTGCCCTTGCCCGCCGCCTCGCCCATCAGCGGACGCTTGGCGCGATCGCGATCTCCACCGCAGCCGAAAAGCGTGAGGACCTTGCCTTTGAGGCCGGCGCGGGCGACAAAATCGCGAGCCAGCGCGGTGAGGTTCCGGAGCGCGTCGTCGGTGTGCGCGTAATCCACGACCACCGTGAAGGGCTGGCCGCAATCCACGCGCTCGAAGCGCCCGGGAACGCTGGTAAGGTCGAAGACCCCCTTTGCGATCGCCTCGGCGGAACAATCGCGCGCATGCCCGGCGGCAGAAGCTGCGAGCACGTTATAAACATTCACATTGCCGATCAGCGGAGACCACATGGCGATCTTTCCCGAGGGCGTCACCATCTGAAAACGGGTTCCCCGCGGCGTGATTTCGACGGACTCGGCACGAAAATCGCAGTCGCCGTCGCCGGACGTCAGGCCGTAGGAAAGCACGACAGCGCTCTTCCTCCTGCAAAACTTCCAGAGCTGCCGGCCGTATTCATCGTCAATATTAAGAACGGCGACGCGCGGAGGATCGGTCCCGCAGCCTTCGAAAAGCACCTGTTTGGCGCGGAAGTAATTTTCCATCGTACCGTGGTAATCCAGATGGTCGCGCGTGAGATTCGTGAATACGGCCACATCAAAAGGAATTCCAAAAACACGCTGCTGCTCCAGCGCGTGCGATGACACTTCCATCACCGCTTCGGTGACTCCCAAGCCCAAACCCTCCGACAAAAGCCGGTTCAACTCCAGCGCTTCCGGCGTGGTATGCGGAGCCGGCAAAATCTTCCCGGCCACATGGTATTCAATCGTCCCGACCAGCGCGGTCTTGCGTCCGGCCGCTTGCAATATGGATTCGATCAGGAACGCGGTCGTGCTTTTTCCGTTTGTGCCTGTAATTCCAGCATTCGCAATGCGCTCGGCAGGACGTTTGTAGAAATTCGCGCTCAGGCGGCCGAGCGCGCGGCGCCCATGCACGACCTGCGCCCAGGCAACCGCGGGCCGCGCCGCCTCGGACGCGGAGTCGGTGACGATGGCAACCGCTCCGGCAGCGATGGCCTGATCGATGAACCGATTGCCGTCGCTGGTCTCACCCTTCATAGCGACAAAAACAGTTCCGGGGCGCACCCGCCGGGAATCGTATTCCACCCCAGCCACGGCCGGGTTTCCGCTCTGGGAGAGTACCTCGGCGCCCTGGAGAAGCTGTTGGAAATTCATTGCAGCGATTATAACGAGTAGCGCCGGCGTCTCGTCGGCTCATCGTCCAAGGTAGCGCCGGCGTCTCGCCGGCCCCTCATCCGAGTAGATGGCATCGGTCGTGCCCGAAGGCCACCTCACCTTCCAAACTTCACCACCACCCGCGATCCCACCGCGACGTGCGCTCCGGGCTGGGGCGATTGTTCCCGGGCAACGCCGCTGCCAATGGCGTCGAGGTCGAGCCCGGCATTCTGCGCGGCCTCAACCGCAAGACGCAGCGTCTTGCCGAGGAACGACGGAACCTCGATCCCTCCCTCTTCCACGTCGAGAACCACCGTTCCGCCGGTCGGCAATTTCTGCGTGGGTGAATTCTCGAATTGCGCGGAAGATTGTGCAGCCGGCGAACTCGCTGCCGCTGTCGTCAAGCCGCTCAGCGCCGGATGATCCGCATCTCTTGCGGTCCGCGCGGCGGGAACGACCTGGGCTCCAATCGCGCCGGGCTTGACCGCGGTTGGAATAGCGGGCGTCTCATTGGCTTCGGCCATATCCAGGCTGGCCCCGAGGTGATCGGGCGAGCTTTCTTCCAGGCTTGCGTCAGGAACATCGCGGCGAGCGAGCAACACCTGGCGGCTGGACGGAAGCAGAACATCATGCGGAACGTGCAGATACTCGAGCACCTGCTGCATGATTCGCTGAAAGACCGGCGCCGAAACCTGACCTCCCTGGTGCAGGCCGACAGCAGAGTCGAGAATCACCACCACCGCGATTTGCGGATCGTTGATAGGAGCAAACCCGGCAAAAGATGCCACATACTTCGTCTTCGAGTAAGCGCCGGTAGCTGGGTCCACCTTCTGCGCCGTCCCCGTCTTGCCCGCCGAACTGTAGCCCTCGAGAAGAGCTTTGCGTCCGGTACCGTGCAGCACCACTCCCTGCAGCATCTGGCGCATCTCGGCTGCAGTCAGAGGTGAAATCACCCGCGTCCCCCCAGCGGGCTGGAAGGCAATCGTTTGCGGAGTATTCTGCGGCGCGATTGTCCCAGCGACGATGCGCGCCGGAACGCGCACGCCGTCGTTGGCAATCGTAGAAATCAAGGAAGCAAGCTGCAACGCCGAAATGCCAATCTCCTGCCCCATGGAGATCGCGCCAATGGAAACTTTCGACCACCGTTCCACCGGCTTCGTCAGCCCAGCCGTTTCGCTCGGCAGCTCGATCCCCGTCCGCTGACCGAATCCGAAGGCGCGAATGTATTTGTAGAGTCGCTCGTCGCCGAGCCGCAGCGCGACTTTGATGGCGCCGACGTCGCTCGACTCCGCAATAATGTCGGCGACCGAGAGCATGCCGTGCGGCCTGCTATCGCGGATGCGCATGCCATTGATGACGATCGATCCCATCTGGCAGTCAAACATTTCGTCGGGTCGCGTGATCTTCTCTTCCAGGCCGGCCGAGATAGTCACCATCTTGAAAGTCGAGCCAGGCTCGTAGATGTCGCTGACGGCGCGGTCTTTCAGCGCCTCGTTCTTGATTTCCTTCCGAATATTGGGATTGAACGTGGGCCGGTTGGTGAGAGCCAGAATCTCGCCGGTGTGAGGATTTTCCACGATCACGGTGCCGGCAATGGCGTGCGTCTCTTCCATCCCGCGCTCCAGTTCCCGTTCGGCGATGTACTGGATGTTTTGATCGATGGTGAGGACGACGCTATTGCCCGCTTCGGGCTCCTTTTCCACACTGGCAAACCAGCGCTTGCGCGCGTCGACGGAAATCATCAGCTTGCCGGGCTTGCCCTGCAGTTGCTGATTGAATTGTCTCTCCAGCCCGCTCAGCCCCTGATCGTCGGTGCCAACGTAGCCCAGAATTTGCGCCGCCAGTTCGCGCTTGGGATAAAAGCGCTTGGGTTCTTTCTGGTAATGGATGCCTTGCAAATTCAGCGCGCGGATGCGCTCAATCGCTTCGGCGTCGGCCTTGCGCGCCACCCAGCAAAAGGTTTTGTGCGCGCGGCAGTCGGCGAGCACGACCCGCGGATCGTCCTGCGTGATGCGTGAAATCAGGCTAATTGCATTAGCGAGATCGGGGGTTTCCGATGGCACCGCGAATGCCGAGTCCACCTGGATGGACATAGCCAGCTCCCGCCCAGCGCGATCGTAGATGACGCCGCGTTTCGGCGAGAGATCGAAACTGCGTTGCTGCTGATGCTGGGCGCGGCGCTCAAAATCGCCGTAGCAGAAGATTTGCAAATAAACCAGGCGCAGGCAGATGGCCAGCAGCCAGAAGCAAAGCAATCCAGACAAGGCGTAGAGCCTGAATCTTGCGTCGTTCGAAGAAGTACTCGCCGCCACTTCCAGTCCTCAGAAACTTTCGGCGGCCCCGGAGAGCCGCCGCGAAAACAACCGACTTCCCGTAGAGACGCGGCTTGCCGCGTCTCCCACCGCAGCGGGAGACGGGGCAAGCCCCGTCTCTACCGGTCTACCGCGCCGAGACCACCGCGACCGGCGTCACACTGGCCATTACCGGCGCACCCGCATCGCTGGCGGCGTCCATGCGAAGCACCTGGCCCGGCTGCGGCGATTGCAGGCCGAGCTTGCGCGCCATCACATCGATTCGCTCCGGATCGCGCAGCGACGCCTCTTCCAGGCGCAGGGCCCGGTTCATTTCCGTGAGACCCTCGCGTTCCGACCGCAGCGTCTCGATCTTGTACCCGTATTCAATTGCGCGGAAGTGCTGCAGCGCATATCCCATCACCAGCAGGAACAAGCAACCGAGCGCTAGTCCGAAGGATTTCATCTCGCGCGCGCGGCGCGGATCTTCGACTTTGACCAGGCGCGAGTTATCGATGGTCTTGCGGAAATAAATTTCCGGGGTCCCCAGCCAGCAGGACTTGCGCCGGCTGAAAGGAGCTGCGCTTTGCATGGCCACTGCGCTCATGATTTATGCCACTCCAAGAAATTTGGAATCGTAGGCTGCGTTTTCCGGAAGGGAAGCGAACCCTGTTTCGACGAACATGGCTTCGACGAACATGGGTTCAACGACCGAGGCTTCGACGAGCATGGGTTCGACGCCCAATGCTTCGACGCCCAGTGCTTCGACGACCAGGGCCCCGTCCGCTTGCGCCGTCTTTTCTGCGCGCTCGACCGTTGCCATCAGATCTTCAATAAGAGTGCCGGTAAATGTCATTTCGAATAATCCAGTTTTCTTCTCCGGACGCGGCCTTGTTCTGTTTTTCTTGGCCGCTCCGGGAAAACTCCACCACAGAGTTGCGGCCTCTTCATACGGAACGGCCGCGATTCCCAAACTCTTTACCCGGCGCGCCTTACCATCACCGCACCGGGGGCCCGGCAGTTTCTCCGGGTCAAACTCAAACTTTTTCAGCGGCGCGCATCTTGGCGCTGCGCGACCGCGGATTGCGATCGATCTCTTCCCCGCTGGCCGTCACCGGCTTCTTGGTCAGCAGCCGGTACCAGCCCTGCTTCGCTCCCTCGCGAAGCGCATCCTTGACGATCCTGTCTTCGAGCGAGTGAAAGCTGATCACCACCAGCCTTCCTCCCGGCTTCAGCACCCTGGGCGCCGCCTCCAGCAGTGCTTGCAGATCGTCCAGTTCACGGTTTACGAATATTCGGAGAGCCTGAAAGGTTCGCGTCGCCGGATGAATCCGCTCATGTTTCATTGACCGGGCCGCGGCCGCTACCACCTCGACAAGTTGCGTCGTCGTGCGTATCGGCCGCGACCGGACAATGGCTCTGGCGATTCTCCGCGACCTCCTTTCCTCACCTAATTCGTAAATCACATCGGCCAGCTCGCGCTCGTCGATGTGGTTTACCACTTGTTCGGCGGTCTCGCCGGACATCGGGTTCATCCGCATGTCCAGCGGTCCTTCCGCCTGAAAACTGAATCCCCGCGCCGGGTCCGAGAGCTGCAAGCTGCTCACGCCCAGGTCCGCCAGGATGCCGTCGTACGTCGTTCGCTGTTCGCTGTTCGCTAGTTCCGCAAACGATCCGTGAATCAACGTAATCAGCGGCCAGTCTGGCAGTTCGTTGGTCGCCGGCTGTTCGGGAATGTTTTCGCGAACAGCGAACGACGAAGAGCGAACAGCCAGCCTCTTTGCTGCCCTTCCCAGCGCCGCGGCATCCTTATCGAAGCCAATCAAATGTCCCGGTGCGCCGAGGCGTCTTGCGATTTCGTAACTGTGCCCGCCCAGGCCCACCGTGGCATCCAGATAAGTTCCGCCACGCTTTACGGCCAGAAAATCGATCGCTTCTTTTAAGAGAACCGGGACATGGCCACCCGCTCCATGCCCACCCCGCTCGGGAGTGTCTGTTGAATCCGAATCCGTGCGCACCGTTTGCCCGATTACTAGATGCCCAATTTATCGAGCGTACTCGTGTCGTCATCCGTGAAGGCCTGCTCGTCGATCTCCTTTTGCAGCGCTTCCAGGTTCCGAACTTCCAGGTAGGTCAGATTGCCGAGCACTGCTACTTCACCGCGAATCTGCGCCGACTCACGCAGCACTTGCGGGATCAGCAGGCGCCCCTGCCCGTCCATCTCCACGACCTGCCCGTAATAATTCGCGCGAGTCAAGAACTTTTTCTTGGTCGGGTTGTAAGTGGAGAGCGCCGCCAGCTTCTGCTCGATCCGCTCCCACTCCTCGAAGGGATACACTTGAGCAATATTTCCATCCAGACTTGTGATGTAGAATTTCTGGGCATATTTCTCGTCGATCACGCGCTTGAATTCCGCGGGGATTTTTAACCGTCCCTTTTCGTCGACGCGCGTTGGATGATTTCCGCGAAACATGTGCCCTGCTCACCGCTCTTGATGAAAATGACGGGCTTCGTTTATTTATGGCTGCTACCACAGCCACTAGCACGAGGGAGGTAGAAGCGGTCACAAAAGCAGTGGATTCGGGTTCGTTGGGCCGTTTTTTTTCGGTGTCAGTCTCGGAAACCACTGGCGCCTCGAAAGTTAGCGTTCGTACCCACAACCTCTAATGGTTACTCCACTTTCAACCACTTTTGTCCACATCCTACGCCTAAATCGTTTGTTGTCAATAAGAAAGTTTTTGGTTGAAACCTGCCTGTGGGACTCAAGGTACAAAACGCGAAATGTTGCGGTTAACCAGAAAGATGACCACTAGGACTTGTGTTTAGAAAAGTGGTTCGCTGCCGGCGAAATTGCGACTTTTTCACTTGCAGTTCGCTCAAGATCCGTAGTTCGAAGAAATTTCCGCAGAGGGCGGTGCCGAACCAATTGCGGGCACTGCAAAAGAGCGCTCCCGCTTGCCTGCAGCGAATAATTCCTCCGCGTTCAGCAGCCGGAGTACACTTGTGCCGAATCCAAGCCAAACGAAAACAGGGGGCACAATGAAGCTGAATACGACTCGGGTGTGGCTGGGAGGCATTGCCGGCGGGGTGGTGTGGAATGCATGGGGCTTTTTTGTTCAGACGCGACTGGGCCCGTTCTACGAGGCCGTAAGGAACCGAGGGTTACTCCTCAAGGAACCACGCTACCCGTTTTTCATCGGGCAGTGGATTCTTCTCGTGTTCGTGATGTCGATTCTTCTGGCCTATCTCTACGCGTGGAGTCGCGCCACCGTCGGCGCCGGACCGAAGACGGCTCTCAAAATCGGGATGATCGTCGGATTCTTCGCGGGCATGCCGAACAACTTTGCGCAAGCGACCTGGTCGCCGGTTCCGCGCATGTTGCCGCTCGGATGGATGCTCGAACTGTGGATAGGCGCGATCCTGGCGACGCTGGTCGCGGGTTTCCTGTACAAAGAGTGAATCGACGCAAACTCTGTAGAGCAGCGGCTTGCCGCGTCTCCTTCCCATCCCTCGGCCGTTCCTGGGTTAGCGTAATGGCGATATTTCGATTACCACAAAGCAGTTCGCAATGAAGCGGCTGCTGATTGCAAATAGCGCGTCGGGTGAACCTTCCATGCTTGCTGCGGCTTTTCTCTTGCCATTGGAACTGAAAAATGAAAAACGGCCGGGAAAAACTCCCAGCCGTTTCAGTAGGAAGTACTGCAACAGCGCTATCCCCAACTAAGCTATTTCAGCGCTGCCCTAAAGCCCCTCAAGCCGGAAGACTAGAAGTCGTAGTCTTCCACCGTGCAGGGGCAGTAGCCGTAGCCGCTGCCAATGGTTAGCCCATAAGAACACAGGGTTCCCAGGTTAGACGCTTCAAGCTCCGTGAGGTTCGAATCGGCCAACGCGTCTTCGGTAACGAACCACGGCCCCTTCTCCACGGCGTTTACAGCGTTCCCCGGGCCGGGAGCTGGAAACGTGGTCGTCGTTGCCTGGATGTGCGTCATCCATCCCCGCAATCCCGGACCCAGGGCCTCGCCGACGTTGCAGGTCGGGTCATCGGTATAAGACGAAATGACCTTGATAACTCCACGGGCTATCTGTCCTCTGCCCGTGAATTCGTTGGCCGTGAGCTCTTTATTCACGGATTCCGAAAGCAAACCGTCTGCCGTGATTGCGCAGGCGCAGCACGACCTCAACTCCTGGCTGTCATCGAACACGTAGATGTGCGCCCACAGGGTTCCGTTTTCCACTCCCTCGTAAGCTGTGGTTGCCCAGTCGCCATCGTTGATGATACGCAAGGTTCCATCCGGAGCCCCGGTGGTATTTGCATTGGAATAGTAGGTGACGAAATAGCCGCTGCCGTCACCACCCTCTACAGGTGCGGTTGCGAAGGCATTTCCCCCCAGCATCAGGGTGATCGCCAGAATCGGAAGAAACAACAGTCCGAGCTTTTTCATTTTTGGATTCCTCCTGGTTTTTGTAGCGCACGGCGCTAGGGGAGAGGGGTCAGTATCGGCGCTTAAGCAACTCTTAACCTTTCGTGAGTTCTTTACAAGTCCCTAGGTGGCTTAGCCAAAACCACTAAGTTCTCGAAACTACTACTTTTGGATAGTTCCTCAAACCCGCCACATACGGCAGAGCACTGCCCAGACCTTGAGTCGAGTCTTCTCGGCTTGCCGCCGTCATGTCAATGAGCGATATCGCTTCTGCCATTGGAAGTGAGAAAGAAAACGGCCGGGAAAAGCTCCCAGCCGTTTCCAACAGGAGTGTTGCCCTAACATCTTTGTTGCCAATGAAGCTATTTTCAGCCCTACTTTATCGCCTCTCAAGCTAGAAGACTAGAAGTCGTAATCTTCCAACGTGCAGGGGCAAGTACCGTAGCCGCTGCCAATCGTTAACCCATAAGAGCACAGGGCCCCCAGGTTACCGAGTTCAAGCGGGGTGAGGTTGGAGTCGGACAACGCGGTTTCGGTAACGAACCACGGCCCCTTCTCCACGGCGTTTACAGCGTTCCCTGGACCGGGAGCTGGAAACGTGGTTGTCGTTGCCTGGATGTGCGTCATCCATCCCCGCAGTCCGGGAGC
>Ga0074044_10002570_pt1 | contig 15824 bp, 12 predicted proteins | sample BogForMeECP23OM1_FD_94443 | JGI IMG/M metagenome (GOLD analysis project Ga0074044, IMG submission 94443) | Bog forest soil microbial communities from Calvert Island, British Columbia, Canada - Bog Forest MetaG ECP23OM1 | ecosystem: Environmental > Terrestrial > Soil > Wetlands ...
ATTTTCACGGTCAACTAGACGCCCGTACGAAGCGCAAAGGAGCAAGACGAACATGAAGCTCTCTTCCAAGCATTTCTTCCTGATCTTGGTCCTATTGACTCGTGTTGCATCAGCTCAGTCATCCCAGGTCGCGACCGGTACACCCGCTTTCGGCAGTTTCGGCGGTGGGCCTTTTGACACCGTCAACCTCGGCAATCTGAACGTGCATTTCGCCATTCCGGTGGTGAATAAGGCCGGGCGTGGTATGTCCTTCTCATACAATCTGGCCTATGACAGTTCGATGTGGGAGCCGGTTACGTCGAACGGTACCACGAGTTGGACGAATGTCACGGACACGAACTGGGGCTGGACCACCTCTCTTCCGCGCGTCGGCCACACGAGTTACAAGCTACTGTCGTGGCAACAAGTAGGGACTTGCTCAAGCGGCGTGGTGCACAACATTCCTGTATATAAAAGTACTTATGGCTGGGTCTATTACGACGGTTTTGGAACTGGGCATTGGTTTCCAGGGGTGTCATGGGTGCAAAGTGGAAATCCTGGAGCCGCTTGCACTCCCTATGAATACGGTCCGCTTACGGCCACTGCCTCGGACAATTCCGGTTACACCATCACCGTCGTGAACGGCTTGACGGTTAGCTCCCTCATTGCCGTCGACGGAGCTCAGATCAACCCTACCGCAGGAGCAATGACTCTCCAGGACTCCAACGGAAACGAGATAACGTCATCAACTTCATCCGGCACGACGACTTATACGGACACGCTCGGGACAACCGCTCTGACAGTCTCGGGCAGCGGTACCCCGGCCAGCCCGACCGTCTTTACGTACACAGCTCCATCGGGAGCGAATGTGTCCTACAAGATGATTCACACACAGTACACTGTGCAGACGAACTTTGGAGTCAGCGGGATAACGGAGTACGGCCCGCTCAGCAATCCGCTCGTAAGCAGCATTGAACTACCAGACGGGAGCAACTACGTCTTTACGTACGAGGCGACCCCGGGCATCTCGTGCACACCGAAGCCAGGGACCACGAGCTGCGTGACCGGGAGAATTGCTTCCGTCACGCTGCCGACGGGCGGAGAAATCACATACACATATAACGGTGGGGCCAACTTAATCGAGAGCGATGGCAGTGTCGCAAATCTTACTCGCACTCTTACGCCGGGAGGGGGATGGCAATACTCACGAGTGCGTCAGGGATCAACGCTACCCGGGCCGGGCTCGCAGTGGATCAACACTGTCGTGGACCCGAATGGCAACAACACAGTCATCAATTTTGTCGAAGATAGCAATACGACGACGCCGACATATAATTTGTACGAAACGCAGCGGCAGGTATACCAGGGGAGTGTTTCGACGAATTCGTGCTCCAGTACCGTTACAAACAATTGCCTAGTGGTGACCACAGTCGGCTGCTACAACGGGAACTACGCAAATTGCAGCACGGCCGCCGTCAGTTCGCAGATTACTCAGGCTGACTCTTATACTCAACTGACGAACGGTAAAACACGCTTGTCGGAAGTCGCGTACAACAGTTATGGTCTTGTTACTCAAGACAACGAGTACGACTATGGCGTGAAAACAGGAGCCGCGCCTGGAAATCCGCATCTGATCCGTGACACCTCCATCGCCTACGTCCCTGTCAGGAATGGCATTGCGTCTATGCGGGAGACCGTAATCGTCTACGACTTTAGCGGCGGCACCGGCGTGACGTTGTCATCTGCAACCTACACATATGATGGCGCGGCGGTCACCAAGACCAGCGGTACACCGCAGCACACCACGGCAGATGGCGCGTACGGGAATTTGACGACGATTGCCACGGCGACAAGTGTCACGAAGGGGGGTGGCACATCGCTATATCGGCAATTCACCTATTACGACACCGGTATGCTGAATAATTCCACGGACTTCAGTACTTCCAGTTCGTCAACATGTGCCAACAACCCGTCAACTTGCACGACGTACAATTACTCATCCACCAATAATGCATCTTGCGGAAACTCCTTCTCGACTTCCGTCAGCGAGCCTATGAGTCTGTCCGTGTCGATGATTTGGAATTGTACTGGCGGCGTACTAACACAAACTACGGACCCCAATGGGAATCCAACGAACTACACCTACGGCGATGCCAATTACTGGCGCGTAACCAAGACCTCGTTCCCCGACGGGGGATCGACTTCGACAGCGTATAACTTCGGCACGAATTCGCCGTGGAACATCACCACGAGCGCCGCGGAAAACAGCAGCACGAATGTAACCGGCGAAACAGTACTGGATGGGCTTGGACGCGTCGTGCAGACGCAGGCGACCTCCGACCCGAGCGGCCATATCGACTATGTGAACATTGTTTATGATTCAAGCGGCCGCATCGCGTCCGTTTCTAATCCCTACCAGACCACGAGCGACCCGACTTATGGCATCACGCAATACAGCTATGACCCTCTGAATCGCACAACTGCGGTGATCCATCCTGACAACACTCAAGCCACCTTTACCTACACCGGGGCAGCTGTGCAAGCGGTAGACGAAGGCAACAACCAGAGCGGTTCGACCCAAGTGCAAAGGGTGTATCAGAGCGATGGCCTAGGGCGGCTCACCTCGGTGTGCGAGGTTTCGAGCACGAACCAGCTTGGGTCGTCGAGCACTCCGGTTGCTTGTGGTCAAGACATTGCGGCCACGGGCTTCTTAACTTCCCATGCATACGATGCTCTCGGCGACCTTACGTCCGTGACCCAAGGATCTTTGAGCCGCAGCTACAGCTATGATGGCTTGTCAAGGCTCACGCAGGAGGTCAACCCTGAGTCCGGGACGACGACCTACACCTATGACGCTGTCACGGCTGGCAACCTTTACCAGCGCACTCGACCCAAGCCCAATCAGACTGGAACAGCCACCGTCGTAACGACCTACACCTTTGACGCGCAGCACCGTCTAACGGGCAAAAGCTACAACGACAGCTTCACTCCGTCAGTCACCCTGAGCTACGACCAGTCTTCGGTTTCGGGCATAGGACTGAGCAACTACCTCGGCAACTTGACGCACGCGGCCATCGGATACGGCACGCCCAGCACAATCTTCAGCTATGACAAAATGAACCGCGTCGCGGAAAACTGGCAGTGCACGCCGTTGAACTGTGGGACGGGCAACTTCTCTCTCACCTACGGCCATGACTACCTAGGAGACGTGACGTCGCTGGTCAATTCCGAAGAGGGCACCACCTATACCTACAGCTACGATACTCTTGCCCGTCTGACTGAACTGCAGAGCAGCCTGAGCGATTCGAATCATCCCGGCACGCTGGCGACAGTGAACACCTACAACCCCCTCGGAGAAGTGACGCAAGCGACGTTGGGGAACGGCATCGTCCGCAACATGACCTACGACAATCGTGGGCGTCTGAAGTCTTTGGCCGATGGCTCTATCTACAACTTCTCACTCGTCTATGCGCCCGATAGCGATATCGTGACTGGAAACGATTCCATCAACGGCAATTGGAGCTACGGCTACGACGACTTCAATCGTATCTCCTCATCCAACCAGAACAGCGGGGCGCAAACCTTCAGCTACGTCTATGACCGTTACAGCAACCGCTGGCAGCAGAATGCTCCGCAGGGTGGCCCTGCGCCACAATATGCGTTTAATGCCAGCAACCAGATCGCGGGCAGTGGCGTAGTGTATGACGCGGCAGGCAACATCACTAATGACGGCCTGGGCAACACCTACACCTACGATGCCGAGAACCGGGTGACTTCGGTCAGCGGCAACAACTCAGCTAGCTACGTCTACGACGCCCTGGGACAGAGGGTTCGCGCAACGGTCAACTCTGTGCCGTATGATTTCATCTACAATGAAGGACGGGCGGTAGATGAAGTGACCGCCAGTAGCTGGGTTTGGGGCGACGCCGGAGCATTGCAGTTGGGCGCATACGCTAATTCGACGACATATTTCAATCACAGCGATTGGCTAGGCACGGTGCGCGCTTGGAGCAGCGTGTCTGGTAGCTCCGTCGGCACATGCACTAATCTCCCCTTCGGCGATGACCAGACCTGTACCGGTTCGTCCCCCACTCCATGGCACTTCACAGGCTTGCCGCAAGACGCAGAGAGCGGATTGACCCATGCCCTATTCCGCCAGCTTTCGACCACTCAGGGCCGGTGGACAGCTTCCGACGCGGCAGGGTTGGCGGCGGTTGACCCGACGAACCCGCAGTCTTGGAACCGCTACGCGTACGTCGCTAATAACCCTCTCAATTACGTTGACCCATCTGGGCTAAAGTGGTGCGTCTTAGCACCAGTATGGGGCTGCGCCTGGGCGGGGGGCGATGGCTTTCCCGACGATCCAGGAGGCAGTTTTGGGAGTGACGGTGGCAGCTACGAATACGGTTGGCCAGGCGACGACGGCGGTCAAACCTCTTCCATGTATTCATGGGCAGACCAGGATACTGGCTACACGGTTACTAGCGTGAGTGTTACCGCATTCGACGGATCAGGTTTCGGCGGCACGGTATATTTCGGAGGGTCTGGCGGGTATTTCGGAGAGTCTGGCGGAGGCGGTGGAAACAACACCCAAGGAATCGGGCTGCGGCTTTATGGCCAGCCGGCAAACTGTAGTAGCAACAATGTAAGTGCAAACCTCGCGTATCTGCAGTTTACAAATGTTCCACCGTACCCCAATGGCATCCAAGTAACCAATGTCAATGTTACGACAAAGGGAAATGTCGTGAGCTCATTTGCAGGTGCGAACTTAGTGTTTGGCAGCACGCAGAATCCGTTTATGACTACACCTAACCCTCCCGCGAGCGGCATTACCACGTGGGCGTATGGATACTTGGGTGGACCCGGCTCGCTGGTGTGGACAGCTAACTACAAGATAAATGGACAGAAACAACCCGCGCTGAAAGGAACCTTCAACGTCACATGTCAAAAACAATAGCGTTCATTCTTGTAATAGTTTTGTTCGCGACGGCAAGGGGCATGACCGCTGAAATTAGCTGCTCACTGAACGTCTTGAATACCGACGGGCTAATGTCCCGTGTCCCTGTCAGTTTCGATCAATTTGCGTTCAATATTGAAGCGAGACGTTCAGCCGCACTAGTGCGTATTACGAATCGCGATTCACAACCAATCAATGCGCTATTCATGGTGGTTGACTTTTACTTGTCCGACCGCTACTTGCTGAGTATGCCTTTTTACTTGGCAACAAGTTCGCGGGAGGCGTCCCTCGTGCCTGCTGCCCGCATCTCCTCGACTTTTTTCGCTCCGGCGCCTCTCGCTTCTTCACTACTACCAGGACAAAACTATAGAGATTCCGGGGAAAGTGCAGTAGCATTGCGGGCGTGCCCCGATGAAGCGCGTGTCGTAGTACTGCAAGTTGCGTTTGCGGGTGGTAAGTCGTTAGATCGCCGCTCGCCCTCGTGGAGGATTGATCCCTCTCTTTTGCATATCGACCCTTGGTCTCCCAGTGGGCTGCCAGTCAGGTCCGTTTCTGTATTTAGTCGTGTGAGCGTTAATGAACAGGGACGTGTTCGAGTGACTGCGATGAGTAGTGTTGGCGCTTCAGCGCACGATGACCCCGCGTTATCGTCCTGGCTTACCGACCAAATCGAGGCCCACCTCATCTATGTACCGGGCCAGTATGACGGCGCAGCAATTTCTTCCGAGATGAATGTTTTGGTTCGCTTTGATCCACTCGATGGTGGTGATCCTTTCGATGGTCTGCCACGGGATTGGGTCGAATCGGGAGTCACAATCGTTGACGTGATTTCGAGGGCGGCTGAAAAGACTTACGGCATAATTTACGGAGGCTATCCACTGTTGCAACAGCATTTTCAATCAAAATCAGAGTAGGTCGCCGCAAACAACGGGAACGTGTCGTGCAACTCGACTACCGGTAGTGTGCCCATTCGTCGATGGCGCAGCCGCGCCCAGCTGGTTGCGGCGCAGGCTGTGGCGCAGGGTGCTATCTCCTTTGGACTTGACATGCGATGGGCGCGTTGGTCGAATGGGGAACACCTATGCGCCGTGGTTTTTTCGCGGATGGGACGCCCACAGTTGGCGGTCCAGAATAGTAGGTGTCTGGATGGCGCTTTTCGGCGTCCTATTCGCCATCCTCACCGTTTCCATTTGTTGGTTCCAATAATGGCAATGCAAACAGCCGAGCTTAATCAAGATTTCCGATTTTCTTCGAAGCCAAACGTTACAACGCAGACTCTTTGCCTTTCTTTTCTTTTCCTGGCATGTATTTCAGCAATTGCGCAGGCCCCCTCACGTCGGAACGGCCCTGTAGAGCGTCTCCCTCCTGTCGCAGTTCATCAAGACAATTCATCTCCTCCATCCGAACAGACTCTCGTGCCCAGATTCCGCGGATTGCGTCATACGCCGCGAGCGGCATTGCTGGATCGCGGCAGTCATAGCGGAATTAGTCCCTCTTCCACGCCATACACTGCAACCAACCGACTCGGAAGGTCTTCCCGCCAAGCCACTCTGGCTTCCAACGGATTTGACTTTCGTCCCAGCTTGCTTGCGGGCCAGATCCCGACCGCCGTTGCCACGGGCGACTTCAACGGCGACGGCAAGCTGGACTGGGCGGTCTCGAATGGACAGGACAACAGCATCTGGCTCTACTTCGGAAACGGAGATGGCACTTCGCAACTGCCCACGATTCTTCCGACGGCCGGCATTGGACCCGCATGGGTGATTGCGATTGATTTGAATGGCGACGGAAAGCTGGATCTTGTAGTGGCGGAAGCGGACAGCTCAATGATTGGCGTGTTTCTGGGAAATGGTGACGGAACTTTTCAGGCAGAGACTCAGTATGCTATCCCCGCCCCACCTTTGTTTCTTGTGGCTGGAGACTTTACGGGCGATGGCAAGTTAGACATTGCTGCTGGGATGATTGGCACCACGGCTACCGGACCAGTTGCGGTATTGCCAGGCGATGGGACGGGCCATTTGGGAGCGGCCCTGTACACAGGCGACCCGAACCCTTCCGATGGCTATTGGTTGGCCGCGGCTGACCTCAACGGAGACGGGAAGTTAGATCTGATTGTCGTGAACCCTGACACTCAAGAACCGGGACCACACGCTGGCGCGCAAGCCTATTTGAATAATGGCAACGGAACCTTCACTGCCGGGCAGCTTTTCTTCGCAAACAACTTCGCAGGAGGTATTCCGCCCGAGCTTGCCTTGAGCGTAGCGATTGCGGACCTGAACAACGATGGCTGCAAGGATGCCGTGGTGACCGAATCGTACGGGCTGGCCTACGTCTTTAACGGCAACTGCGATGGCACCTTTGGTACTCCCGGCACCACTTACGCGCTTGGAGACATCGGGGGCGCAATTCAGCTAGTGGACGTGAATGGCGATGGCGTGCTGGACTTGGTGACTTCTGGTGTTCTGCTGAGTGGAGCTGGCGGCCTCGGCCTCGGAGCCGTGGCGGGAAACGAAGTTTCCGTGCTGCTCGGGGATGGCACCGGTCATTTTGGGCTGGGGCGAACGTACCGGGGCGATATCTCGATGTATAGCCTGGCTGTGGCCGACCTGAACGGTGACGGGTTCCCTGACTTGGTTACGGCCAATCAGAGCAGCAATACAGCAACGGTATATCTCAACGATGGCAAGGGAGGATTCGGCGATCCTCAGGGCGAAGCTTTCGGGTACGGCTTCACCATAACCAACAGTCCAGACAGCCCATTCGTCTTTGCGGATGTCGATGGCAATGGAACCCTGGACATGGTGTTGCTTGATCGCCAGTCAGAACCTACAGAGCCGATACTCATAACCACGCTGCTAAACGATGGCACGGGAAAATTCTCCGCTCCGATTCAATCGCCCATATTCGCGGAACTGCCTGAGGGGTTGGTCCCAGGTGATCTTGTTCTGGCGGACTTTCGCAACACGGGACATCCCGACGCGCTGGTGGTGGCGTTGAATGGCACCAGCCCGTTCATCGTGTTTGCGCCTGGTTCAGGAAATGGACAATTCGGCGCGTACACGATGACCACGCCGCCGGGTGCTATGGGTCCTATTGCCGTTGGTGATTTCAATGGCGACGGGAAACTGGATTTTGTGGCAGTTTCCTCCGTCACAAACGGTACCACCACGCAGCAGGTGCTAAGCGTCTTTCTGGGACAGGGAGACGGGACTTTTCAGACTGGCCAGAGTGTCACTTTTCAGAGCGACAATAGACTTGCCGCTCCGTCCGTCGTGTATGTTGGAGACTTCAACCGCGACGGCAATCTTGACGTGTTGGTCTGGAACTACGGTTTGTTCGAGTTCCTGGGGAACGGAGACGGCACGTTTCAGGCGGCGCGGGTACTGTTTGACACGTTCGGTGCGTTCGTTCTGACGGACGTGAACCGCGATGGCTGGCCGGACATTATCTCTGCCACCGACGCTTTCGGGAATCCCTACGGGGGTGCAGATGCCTACGATGCGATTGGCGTGTTCTCAGTGTTCTTGGGACAACCGGATGGAACATTTCAAATCAACCAGACCTACACTCCGTACTTGTATACGTTCTACGAACCCTATCTCTCTGGAACTTATGTTCCACCGAACCCATTTCCGGGAGTTGTGGGCGATTTCAATGGCGACGGAAATCTCGACGTAGCTGTTTTTCCCGATCCCGTTTCCCAGTCGAGTGAGATGTTGATTCTCTATGGCAACGGGGACGGGACCCTTACTCCCACCTATGTCAGCTATCCGATCGGCAAGCTCTTTGTGCCGCAGTTTGCCGCTGACTTAAACGGTGATGGGCGCTCCGACTTGGTTGAACTGGACAACTACACAACATCCTTCAATGTGGTCAAGTCTGTTGCTCCGGGGCCTGAGTTACAGCTGGAATTGCTTAGCATTCCAGTTGCTGGCAGTACCGGTAGCGGCCGAGTGATTTTGAATGCGCCGTCAGCGACGACAACCACAGTGACATTCACGGCGAGTGACCCGGCGATAAGTATTTCCACGGTAACGATTCCAGCGGGAGCAGTGTCGCAGGATTTCCAGTTCTCTGTTGGGAGTGGGTTGAATCGGCAACGTGTCTTCACCATCCAGGCGCAGACCGGAACAGCCACAGCCACGGCTTTCGACTATTGGTCTTCCGTGCCCTTGCCTGTGATCGAGTTCGAGCCAACGGGGCTCGTTTTCATGGGCGTAGTGGTCGGTGCAACAAGTGGCCCTCAGGCGCTCACCCTCAAGAACATTGGCTGGCAGCCACTCACTATTAGCGGAATCACGACGGGGCTCTGGTTTTCGGAAACCGACAACTGCGGCAGCAGCCTCGCGCCGGGTGCAAGTTGCACGATTAAGGTGACGTTTACGTCTCCTTTTGCTGGTGCCGCAACAGGCGCCCTTAGCGTCTTCGACAACGTTGCCGGTGTATCGCAGAGTGTTGCGTTAGAAGGCTTCAGCGTTTCACCGCTTCAGATTTCGCCTTGCTGTTTGAATTTCTCCCAAGTGTTGGGCGGAACAAGCTCGGCCCAGACCATCAACCTGAGCAACGTAGGGACTGTGCCAATACAGGTGAGTAACGTTGTTCCTACGGCTGATTTTTCAGCAATGAACGGCTGTAGCACCATTGCGGTCGGGGGCACGTGCCAGATCAATGTAACCTTTACGCCATCGGCACCGGGAGCCACGATCGGAATCGTCACTCTGAATACCAATGTGCCAAGTACACCGGCGATCATCGTACCGCTCAACGGCAACTCCACTGAGTTTTCGCTGGGCTCAGCCCCTCCAGTCACCGTTACGGCTGGCCAAAAGGCAACGTACAATCTGAACGCGACGAGCATGGATGGTTTCTCAGGGACCATAGGACTTTCCTGCGGCGGTGCGCCGACGGGTGCCAACTGCACGGTCAGCCCGTCTTCCGTCAATGTGACTCTTGACGGTTCGGCTCCCTATATGGTCACCGTGACCACTACGCCGAAGTCGGGTGCCGCTTTGAGCCGCGGAACGGTCCGCCTGGGAGCCCGTGGAACAGCTTTGGCCGGGCTCATATTTCTTCCGCTGTTCGGAATAGTGATGGGCTTTGGTAGGGGCCGTAGGGTGCGTGGGATTATGGCGGTCGTACTTCTGAGTTGCTGCGTGATCCTAGTTTCGTGCGGCGGCGGAGGCGGCGGTGGTGGCGGCGGCGGGAGTTCTGGAACACCGCCAGGGACCTACAACTTGACCATAACTGGGCAGGTCGGTTCTGCGTCGCAGACGACGACCGTTACCTTGATCGTGCAATAGTTGTGCTTGTTAATAATGCTTGTGGAAGTGTCGCAAAGGGAGCTGTCTGTCTCAATGGAGGGGTTCACCCCAATCGACTGTAGACAAATTTGAGGCTGTGAAAGCACTTTTACTTCGACAGAGTTCAACGGCCTGCAAGCGCCGGGCTGCAACAGATTCAATATCAATCACTTAGAAACAGCAGGATTCTACAGATTTCAATAAGCGCCGGAATCTGGTTCGGGACCAGGTGGTCGGAGGTTCGCAGTCGCTGGAAATCTCGCGGGCTTGTGTAAGCCCCAAAATGCGCCAGACACCTTCCGCGTGTTGTCTTCCAGCCAGTTCAACCGCAACCAACTGGCCACCCCGTCCCCGCGATATCACTCTTGCTTTGCTGGGTTCCTCCGATGGCGATTGAGCGTTTTCCCTCAGCCTCAGACCCCGCCTTTCTGCAGGACTCATTCCGCTTCGATACCGCTGGTCGCGAACCCGACCGCCAACTGCTCGATCTCCGCTCGCCGATGGCTAGAACATCCGGCGACACCCACAAACTGGCGCTCCAGAAAATTGATGTCTTAGCGTCCTCGGCCCGTACAAGATCACTGACTCCCCAATGAGTTCAATAAATTCAAAGGAGATCGGCGATGAAGAAACGAGGCGCGACGGATGCGAAGAAGGCAGCGGCAAACGACAGACCGGAAGTGGAGAACGGTAAATCTAAAAAAGCGGCCCCGAAGGCCAAAGTCGAGAAGCCGGTCGAACGATACACGATCGGCCAAACCGAAACGGTCAAGCGTGGGCTGCTAAAAGAATTTTGCGACTTCGTTCGAACGAAAGGGGTCGTCACTGTGGAGCAGCTTGTGTCTGCTCTCGCAGGGCGTCAGATCGACGGTCACAAAATCGACGCTGCCAGGGTGAACAGGTACGTTTCGTATGCAAGAAATCACGGGCACATCAAGCTTGTCAAGAATGCCGGTGGCAAGTGAGCAAAATCGAAACGTTGCTCACCCGCTACGACTACAAACAGGATAACGAACCAGCCGAGGACGGCGTTCGATATTGGCACTCCATCAACTATGGCTTGCCGATTTCGATCATAGATTCGATCTGGGAATGCACCGACGGCTCCAAAGTGTCCCGTGGAACCGGCAGTCGGCCTGCGCTGCGACGGCTGGAGTTGTCCATTTTGAGGACGGCCAAATGAGCGGGGCACTCTTCCCTCTCGGGCAGGTAGTGATGACACCGGGAGCGATGGCAGCATTCGAAGCCAGCGGCGATGATCCGTTGGCCTTTTTATTTCGGCACGTCTCTGGCGACTGGGGAGAGCTCGATGAGAACGATGTGCACGAAAATGAACTCAGCGTCCAGCACGGCTGGCGGGTTCTGTCGGCTTACACACTGAAGAACGGTACGAAAATTTGGATCATCACAGAAGCGGACCGATCCAGCACGTGCGTCCTTCTGCCGTCGGAGTACTGAAAACTACTCAGCAACCTTTACCCCGCCCACAGCTTAACGCACCGGCCTAATGCCCCTAGCTCCAGCCCGACTTCGTCGTAGAGGAGTCGTCGCCGCGCCTAGCGGGTCGCTCTAGAGTGTTCTAGCCTCCGGCGCAGCCCAGAGGGCGTCCGCACTCCTACGAAGCGCCTTCCCCTTGGTCTTCGATCCCTTCGTAGGAGGGAGCTATGGACCGCCTCGCCGTTCTTCCGCCGATCCGAAGCCAAGTCCGCAGGGCCCTGGTGAACTTCCCTGACTACAGAAGCATTTCCACCGAACAGTTGATGGTGATGGCTAGGGAACTACCGGGCGGGCGAAAAGTTGCTCTCCCCGATCGGGTCACCATCATCGCTTTCCTGCTCGGCACGCAACCGGCGGACCTCAACTGATCGCACTAAACCGGTTTCTGCGAAGGCTGCGAAAGGCAGGCGAATAACGTGGACGAAAAGAATCTCTCAATCAGCGACCAAGTGATGCTTGGGATGTTCAAGGCGCAAGCCGGGAATCGGATGGACGGCGAGCTGGCGTTCCTGGCCGCGAAGTCTCCCTTCGGCAACTACGCGCCGAAAACGAGAACCGAGATTCAATCCGAGCACGTAGAGCACGAACGGTGGATGGCAGAGCGCGAGGCGGAGCGCCTCGAAAACGAGCGCTTGTATGGACGGCTTGTCATTCGCTACGAGCCACCTTCAATCTTCGGGCGCATTTGGAATATGTTTTATTGCGGGATGTGGTATGCGATTTGGTACACGGTTCCAATCGCGGCCTTCGTGCTTTACTGGATGTTCGGAGTCACCGACGACCAACGTGCGCTTTGCGACGGCCTTGCCATTAGCGCGGCAATCGGGATTATTCGCGGATTCTTCAGGCGCAAAGAAATCTATGTGCGCCTGCCCGGCGGCGAGTAGCAGTACCGGCGGGGCGAGATTTCATGAGCGTAATTTTCGGTTTCCAGATAAGCAGACTCATTTTGACCCCCAGGGCCACTAGCATTGACACACGCTAGCTCAGTCGTGAGGTTCTAGGCGACGCTGCCGTGGTGGCTACCGTTGGAATACCGGGGCCTCACTCGGTGTCCAAACCGGTTATCCGGCACGGTGAAATCTCGGTTCGCGACTGACGCCTGGCGGCACCAGAACTTGTAGGATCATTTGTACGGGATGTCCTCGACCACACCGTCGGTGTCTTTTACGACGCCCATGCTTCAAGCATGCTGTGGGCATTGGCAAGCATGCCTTCAGCAGATGCTTGGGACAAGATCAAGGCGCCGGTATTGGCTCAATTCGTGGAGCGGGATGGCCGCTTGATCAACCTCAAGCTGGAGGAACAGTTCAAGTCCATGGCGTCCTACCACACTATGACAGAAGCTAGAGCTAAGAAAGCGGCTGAAGCGAGATGGGGTAAGTCGGGTGAACAGACTGATGTTTCAAGCATGCCACAAGCAATGCTTGGCGATGCCTCTTCAACTGTATCTTCTTCTGCATCTTCAACTGTAGAAGCTTACAGTACAGTACAGAGCGGAATGGCTGCTTCACAGATTAACGGAGAAAAGCAGAAAAACACGGAAACCATCATCAACCCGGATGAGATCGCTTTACGAACTCATTGGAAATCAAACTTCCTTAACGCTCCTTATGATCCCGGAGACATGATTGGACTGCTACAGAACTACACGTGGGAAGACATCGCCGGAGTGATGGCGTGGCTCAACTACATCCATAAGGGGAACGGGAAGTTCAACTGGATGGAGAAGATCAACAGCACGGCAGACTTCGCTCGGTGCTTCAAGGGCATGTTCCCGCAATATCAGAAGTGCGGCGGCTACAAAGTGGCGATGGTCGCTAAGGATAAGTTCGAAAGCAATCTCGAACAGGAGCGGCGTAGCAAGAAGGCGTTCAGCTACGACGATGAACCTGCACCAGTCGATGCGGAGACGGTGGCCAGGATTAGGAAACTGGCTGGTCTTCCCGCTAAGGAGTCTGATGAAGTCATCGCCGTCGATGACGTAAGGGATGCCGTCTGACGGCCTGCTCTGTGGTGTCGCTTCTTCCACCGTTGATTACCGCGAGAACAATCACAGTTAAGAGTGCTGCCAAGATTAGAGCTAAAACGTATACGCGTTTCAATGTTGCCTCCGCCGCCTAAATGCCCTCTATGCCACAACCGTACGGCTCCCGCTTTGGTTTGGTGAGATAACAAAGGTAACCTTGCACACGTAGGCTGGTGACTGCACACTGCTGGCATGGATGATAATTTCCAGACGGGCACCGACGTTGCAGCGGCCATTCTCGTTCAGGCGTTTTTCAATGTGAACACCGCGCTCTTCGACAAGAACCTCACCGCAGAGCAAGCGGCTGAAAAAGCGCGGCCGTTTTTTCTAGCTTTCCGAAAGATGATTGAAGATGCTGGCGCTCGCAAGTAAGGTCGAAGCGACGCCGAAGGCCGTTGGCGTCCCAGACGCAGTAGGTTGTACGTGAGAAACTGCGCACTAAGTCTGTAGACTGTTCGAAAACCAAGCTCAGTGTGGCCCTGGCTTGGTTGACAAAGTCGGGCTCCACACCCGTTTTATCGCAAACTCTGCTTGATGACCCCGAGCTAAAATCCCCGCCTAAATTTACCCACCTGCAAGCGAGAAACTCAAGTGTTTTGGCGAAGGGCTTGAGCGGGCAAAAATCACGAGATTTACACTCGCCTTAAACTGGCCCTCCGCGTATGCCACCATTTGTGGCAAGTGAGGCCCCAACCGCCCTTGTTTCAAAAACGGGGGCAGATTTCCGTGCAAGTAGCCCCGGTAAAACAACACCATAGGGCTGGCGTCTTCTTGGTTCAAAAACGTCCGATTTTGCGACGACGGTGGTAGTCCATTCCTATGGACATCGCAATCTATTCCCGCATCTCTACTGACAAACAGGACAACCAGAACCAGCTTGACCAACTTCGCGGCTTCGCGGCTAGTCAGGGCTGGCGCATAAAGAAGGAGTACGTTGACATTGCAACAGGCAAGAACAGCGACCGTGAGCAATTTAAGGCATTGTTCAAAGCCGCCTCGCGCCGGGAGTTTGATCTCGTTCTGTTCTGGAGCCTGGACCGATTCAGCCGCGAGGGAGTGCTCGAGACTCTTACATACCTGCAAAATCTCACCCAATACGGCGTCGGCTACCGGAGCTTCACCGAGCAGTACTTGGACTCGTGCGGCATGTTCCGGGAGGCCGTAATCTCAATCCTTGCTGTTATAGCCAAGCAGGAACGTGTCCGGCTTAGTGAGCGTACGATCGCCGGGCTGCAACGTGCGCGGGCGCGGGGCCGGATCGGTGGCCGACCACGCGCAGCGTGCGACCCGAGCGAAGTTGTTCGCCTAAAAGCCGAGGGTAAGACGGTGGCCGAAATTGCCCTCAGGTTGAAGGTAAGCAAGTCCACCGTGTACCGGGTTCTCCAGCAGAGCGGGCCTAGATAGGTCAGAGCCTCGGGTTCCTGGCAGCTTTTTCCCGCTCGAACATTCCAGAGATTAGCTTTGGCAGTCCTTAGAGAGCACACGTTGGAGGGTTTATGGCCTCATCGAGACCACTACGCGTCCCACAGTTCGCCGTGCGGATCTGCGGTATAGAGTCCAACCTAAGCGTAAGGCTTGTAGTGAGGTCGGACGGACGTCCGCCGTGCCACGAAATCGTGTTCGAAGATCCGATCCTTGGAGCCCTCCCGCTGGATGACACATTGACTATTGAGATTTGGCGATTCAAAGGGCCAGTCGCTCGCCAGCGGTGGGAGCCCACAGACGTCCGGCACCTTTACTCCGAGCTGATACTGAGCGGCGCTGTAGACGTTATAGGGGCTGGTGAAGGAGAGAAAATGCCGTGCTGAGAGGTCGTGGGCGTCGCTGGCCAAGAATTCTAGGCAGTGCCGGTAACGCAAGTTACACTTGGATATCTTGCGGCTCAGTACAGGGATACGCACGGTAGAGGCCGAGTCTTCTTCCAAATCTCGCCAAACGTCTGTTGAACCACATTAAAAATGTCCCCATGGGACCACAGTAGAAGTGTCCCCTTTTAGAGTTCCGTTGGTGAGGAGGAACCGAGATTGGGGAGAACGGGATTGAGCAGGAAAGAACTGAGCCG
>Ga0074044_10002571_pt1 | contig 15815 bp, 13 predicted proteins | sample BogForMeECP23OM1_FD_94443 | JGI IMG/M metagenome (GOLD analysis project Ga0074044, IMG submission 94443) | Bog forest soil microbial communities from Calvert Island, British Columbia, Canada - Bog Forest MetaG ECP23OM1 | ecosystem: Environmental > Terrestrial > Soil > Wetlands ...
ACCTTTTCCACCGTCCAGCGCCGTCCTCTAAGCCTTCCTCTACGCCATACCCGCGCCCGTCTTCCGTCGTATCACTCGTATCAGTGCCAGCCATTGAGATGACGCGGGAGAGTTGGCGAGCCGCCTCGCTCCACCGTTGGAGTTCCAGTGCTGGAACTCCCGAATCGTTTGCTCATAGAGTTCGTATGTTTCGGGTCTGCTGGAAAGCTTCACTTCTTCGAGCCAGCCGTACACGCCTGCGTCCATCGACAGAACTGGTGTGTTGATCTCCTTGACCGGAATTCCTCTGCTCTTGGCGTGTAAATAGGTGCCTTCGAAATCAGCAGCATCGACTGCTTCTTGGGCGCTCTCGCCGATCTTCCTCCAAATCTCTCTACCGTTGTCGTAACGATGGACGTAGAAGTTCCCCTCAGGATGATGTTCCGCCTTACCCTTGACGATGACCCAATCAGGTCTGATCTTTCCGTTCTTCGCGAGGGCGGGCTTGCAGTATCTCCATCGTCCGTTCTTGAGGCGCACGTACTTCCAGACGGACACGCGTCTGTTCATGGGCGGTTCCTTTCCGCCCTTGGAACGTATCCCAAAATACTAGGGAAGTACTAGGTAACGACGGTAACCTATTGATACCAAAAGTGCTGGTGCCGGGAGGGGGAGTCGAACCCCCAAGGACCGAAGTCCGGCGGATTTTGAGTCCGCTGCGTCTGCCAGTTCCGCCATCCCGGCGAAGGATGGTGAGTTACGATTGCCGCTCTTCCCTGGTTCGGGTCTTAGTATCGCATAGTCGTTCGACCGCCGCCAATTTCGTTACTGAGCATGATGAGCAGACCGAAGCGCTACCCGAATCGCTTCGTGTATCATCACCTGTTCCCCGCCCGATGCTTGCTCCCGCGTTTGCAGTGGTTAGGAGGTTCGTTCGCGCATGGCCGAAGTCGAAACCAAGTCTCTTCCTGAAAATGCGTATCAGCCTTTGAAAGACGGCGAAGTCTACGTTCCGCTGATACCCGCCAGCATGGCGCCACCGGAGGTGACATGGCGCGCGGTGCTCTGGGGCACGCTGTTGTGTATCGTCTTTAGCGTCGCGTCGGCCTATTCGGCACTCAAGGTTGGCCAGGGAATGGAAGCGGCAATTCCCATCTCCATTCTCGCCATCGGCTTGGCGCGCGTCTACCAGCGGCGCTCCACCGTGCTTGAGAACATGATCATCACCGGCATGGGCGGCGCTTCTGGCAGCGTCGTGGCGGGCGCCGTTTTCACCGTGCCGGCGCTTTATATTCTTCACCTCGATCCGCATCCGGTGCAGACCATCTTTATCTGCCTGGCTGGCGGATGTCTGGGCATCCTCTTCGTCATTCCATTGCGGCGCTATTTTGTGCGCGAGATGCACGGCAAGTTTCCGTTTCCTGAAGCCACCGCGATCACCGAAGTTCTCGTCACCGGCGAGAAGGGCGGATCGCAGGCCAAGCTGCTGATTCAGGCTACTGTGATCGCCGCTGTCTACGACTTCTTTGTTACCACGTTTCACGTGTGGAGAGAGTACCTGAATTTCCAGTTCGTGCCCATGGTGCGGTCGCTCGCCGATCGTGGGCGGATGGTCTTCAATTTCGACGCTATCAGCTTTATCCTCGGCTTGGGCTACGTGATGGGCCTGCGCATTGCCCTGATCTTTTGTGCTGGCGGCATTCTGGTGAACTTTGTGCTGGTTCCGCTTATCTGGTTCATCGGCAGCCACATGGGCGACGTGACTGTGTATCCCGCCACGATCCCGATTTCCCACATGGCGGCCTCGGACATCTACCGCAATTACGTGCGCCTCATCGCCGTGGGCGCCATCGCGACCGCCGGCTTGGTCGGCCTCCTCAAGTCGCTGCGCGTGGTGGCTGGAGCGTTCGGCATCGCGCTGCACGCCTTCCGCCACGGCGAAGCGCCGCACATGGAACGCACCGACCGCGACATTCCCATTCTCACCATCCTGCTAGGCGTGGTGCTGGGGGCAATCGGAGTAGCGGCCTTCTTCGGACTCCTTCATGTTTCGTGGACCGTTGTCGCGGTGGGCCTCGCCTTGACGCTACTGTTCTCTTTTTTCTTTACCACGGTGGCTGCCAATGCAATCGCCACGACGGCCAACAACCCGGCCAGTGGCATGACATTGCTGACTGTGATCGTCTCCGCTTTGGTGTTGTTGAAGTTTGGGCTCTCCGGGACCACCGGTATGTTCTTCGTGATGGCGCTGGCCGGCATGGTGTGTGTGGCCCTGTGCGCCTCGGGACAGTTCATCACCGACCTGAAAGCGGGCTACTGGATCGGTTCGACACCTTCGGCGCAGGAGAAGGTAAAGTTTATCGGGGTGGTTGCGTCCGCCATCACCGCGGGGTTAACCATCATCCTGCTGGCCAAGGCCTTTCAGTTTGGAGAGGCCGTGCCCGGCGACCCGCGCCAGGTTTTAGTCGCGCCGCAAGCCTCCGCACTGAAAGCCATCGTGTCGGGATTCATGAGCGGACAGCCGGTTGCTTACATGTTGTTCGGCATCGGCGCCATGATCACCGTGGTATTGGAGATGCTTGGTCTTTCTTCCATGGTCTTTGCCCTGGGAATCTATTTACCGCTGCAACTGACCACGCCGATTCTGACCGGCGGATTTCTCTCGCACCTGGTGAACAAGCGCGCGCAGAAAATCGGCGGCGACCAGGGCAGCTCGATCCGCGAGCGCGGCATTGTCATTGCCAGCGGATTGATGGCGGGCGGCGCGCTTGGCGGCGTGATTGGGGCGGCATTGCGTGTGCTGCCGCGCTTTAAAGAAGAGTGGATTCAGACGCCGTTCTACGAGAATATGCCGGTCTCGCAATCGCTTTCGGCGCTGCTGTTTGTTGGCTTGTGCCTGTATGTTTGGTTTGGCTCGCTGAAGAAAGTATCTCCCGAGGAAATTAAGGGAAGAAATCAAGATTAATAAAAGTAGAGGAGAGTCTTCATGGATACGTTAGGACGATTTGTTGCGGATGCAGTTCTTGGTATCGACACACTTTGGGGCGGCGATGTCATGTGCGCCTCGGGCACGGGACGATTCATTGCCGACTCGTGGTTTTCGGATGAGCCACTGCCGGAGGCTTACACGGTGCCGGCGGCGGTGCGGGTGCGGGAGACCGGCGGTGTTTCCGGCAAGAACGTTGATCGCCAGGCGGTGGAAGAGTATCTACGTTTGGTGGACCTTCCTCGCGCTATCGGCGGAATTCGCGATGAGGCCGGGAAGATCAAAGGAATGCGCCGTAACTATCTTCAAGGCTTGTCGGTCTCTCTGGAAACTATGTGGGACCTCGCGATGGAGGTAATCGGAAAAGGCACGCCGGTTCCCTATGCGCGGTGCGTTGAATCCTCGACTGGACGCTCGCCAGAACCCTCGAATCCCAGCGCTAAACGTGATCGTGTGGCTGAACTGCTGGGCCGGGCAGGTTACGCGATTTCGAGTTCCGCCGGCCTTCTCGGGGCGGTCGATGGATGGCGACGGGATCGCGTGGTTCCGATGGCATCAGTGCGCGCTCTCGGAGCGGCGGTGATCGCTCACTTTGATCACCTCAGCGCAACCAATCTGCTGCCGTATCTTCCGAAAGAGCTTTCGCCGGTGCCCCGGGCGAACATTGAATTCCTGCCCATCAAGGATGCTTGGTTTTCGGGCTCAATGAATTACCTGGGACGAGCCCGGAAGAAGGATGGCACCCCGCAGTACGAGGCTACTTACGAAATCAATGCTTCGCTGCAAATCTCGGTGCCGGAGTTTGAACAACTGGTGAGCCACGAGGTCGTACCCGGGCATGTTACTACGTTTGCGTACTTACAAAATCTGTATGTCCGCGGGAAGGCCGGCTTTGAAACCACGGTATTGACCATGAACACCCGCGCAGCCACCTTGTTCGAGGGCATCGCTAACAATGCCATTCTCATCGCCCATGGCGTCACCGAAATCGACCAACTGCCCGACGAAGATTTGCAGATTGGCGTGCTTTTGGCGTTATTGCAGGATGATGCCAAGAATCAGTCGTCATATCTAACCTGGGGAGAAAAAGTGCCGCGCGAAAAAGTGGCGGCCACTCTGCGCCAGGATTTTCTGGTCACCGAAGAACGCGCGGACAAGCTTTCTGGTGCGTGGGGGCAGCATCCGTTACTCGGGCGAATGTATCTTCCGGCTTATCGTTCTGGAACGGAACGCATCGCGCAACTGCGGCGCACTCACCCGGCGGATCGCGTTCTGCCGGTCATCTACGGCTGCTCTGGGTTGGCTGATATCGTGACCATCGACGAGCTTCTGAAGTAAGAGTACAGGCGCCGGGCGGTAAGAGAACTGGTCGCTGGATTGTCTTCTCCGGCGTTCGGCCCGTGTAGTCACACCCAAAACAAGGGGACCAGGCCGAGAGCGGCGAGTCCCATCAAGAGAAATAAGCTTTGGGTGCCCGTCTTTCTGTCCGCGAAGCTGAAGGCGTAAATCCCCTTCACCAGATTGTTGCTGGCCGCGGCAATCAGAACCGCGCCGGCCGCGACTTTCAACGGCGTGAGCGATCCGGTTGCCTGGGTCATGCCCATGATAAAGGGATCCACATCAGTCACGCCCATAACTGCGGCAAGGATGTACACTCCAGCTCTTCCGAGGTAAGTCACCGCCAACTGCGTGGCCACAACCATGGCCAGAAACAGCGCCGCAAAGAAAAACGCGGCCATCAGTTCGAGAGGATTGTTCGGCTCAAACTTCCGCTTGACCGCTTCGACGTTGGCATCGGGCCGGCGCGACCAAATCCATCCCACAACGATGGCCAGAGCCGCAAGCGCGATAAAAGGGATTGCCAATAGAGAGAGCAGGTGGCGATTGAAAAGCGCCAGGAGAGCGACTAACCGGAGATACATGACACCGGATGCGATCAGGATTCCTCCCGCGAAAAGATGCGGGTGCTCCTCGTGAGCCGCTCTTCGTGCCATGACCACGGTGGTCAAAGTTGATGAGTATGCGCCACCCAGGAAGGCGGCCAGCACGACTCCACCGCGCTCCTTGGTCAGCTTCTGCAGGATGTAGCTGCCATACGAAATTGTGCTTACGGCCACGACTACCAACCACGTTTTAAAAGGATTGATGTGAAATCGCCCAAACTCCTGGTTGGGCAGGATAGGCAGGATGACGGCCGAGAGCAGCAGGAACTTGGCGACGGTGAGAATTTCTCCTGGCGCGGCACGGCTGGCGAGTTTCTCCAAGCGTGTCTTGAGTTCCAGTAACAACAGGCTGGCCACGCTCAAGGTAGTGGCAATCCAAAAGTGCTCATAGTAAACCAGCGCGCCTACCAGATAAGTCGCCAGGCCAGACATCTCCGAGGTGATGCCGGCATTCTCGGCGGAAGAAAGTTTGTGCCAATAAGACAGCGAGAGGAAGCCACCAATCACGAGAAAGCCGATGGTCAACGGAAGCAACTGCGTGCCGGAGAGCAGGGCCATCGAATACCCGATCAGTCCAATGAGGGGAAAGGTGCGCACACCCCCGAATCCGTAGTACCCTGCTTCGGTTTTGTGCTCCTCGCGCTCCAGTCCAATGAGAAAGGACAGGAAAAGAACCAGGAGAATCTTTACGGCTTCCGGCGGTAGCCAGCGATAGAGTTCCACTGTACTGTCTCTCCGATTCGAAACATTCGCACTTTGTCGCAGTTCTGTCAAAGGCAACGAGAAACGCAGGTTCGAAACACTTTCTGGGGTCCACGCTACTTTTCACCGAGAAACGGTTGCCGAACTCCTGGCATTGCCGGCAGCGGTTCCTTTTCGAATTGGACAGGCGTGAAAATTCAGCGTAGGTTGGAAATTGAGTGAGCAATTCCTATCCTCATTCAGATTTTCTGATCTAAGTCAGGCTGTCTGAAGTTCGCCCCTCTTAGTCTCAGCACTTAGGAGGCTCTGCAATGATTAGCCCCAAGACTGCCAAAGAACCCCAGCCTATGATTGCTGCCGTCCCCAAAAATGCCATGAGCAATGTAGCGACCATGCCCTCGACCTTGCCGGGATCTATCCCCGTGGAACAAAGAATCAGGGAGCGAGCTTATGAACTGTATGAAAGCCGAGGGTGCGAACATGGCCAAGACGTGCAGGACTGGCTCCGCGCCGAGCAGGAGATCCTCAAGCGGGGGCGGTGAGCAAAAACACAGGGTCAGCAAAGGGCTGGAACAAAGCTCCCCGCTGACTCGCTAGAAACTGGCGATCACCACGTTCGGCGCGGATGGCAACATGAATTGCACGCCACGCTGACGGTTGGCCCGCATAGTGGCAAGCGGGTCGAGGGCGGAGAGCGCGATGCGCTTCGTCCAATAACCGCTTTGCCAGTCGTTGCCGTGCAAATAGATAATGCCATCGGCGATGGTATAGCCGGCGATCTCCTCGCGATGGCCGTCGCGATAGACCACGACCGCAGGCGGGAGTTCCGCGGTGGGTGGTCTTGCGGGTGCATTGGCGATTGCTGGTTCCGCATAATCGGGGGCCGCAGGAGTTCCACTTTGCGGGGAAGCATCGCCACCGAACCGCACATAGCGATCACCGCGCCACTCGATCAGCAATGGTCCGGGTTTGGTTTTTCGCTGGGAATCGTGAGTTGAGGCCGGCTGCACAAACACGACTTGGGGCGACGCGCTCTGAACGTCGTTCCCATTGCTCCCAACATTGTTCCCAACTATGAAGGGTTCGCTGCCGTCATAATCCGAATAATAGTCCGAATAATCGTAGCCCGGGTCGAGGAAGGCTGAGTTCACTAGAATTCCCGAGGCGAATGGACGTCGTCCATGGTGCCAGCCAAATCCATTCCCACCGCGGCGCGCAAAGCCACCATGCGCCCCGGAAAACGGCCTCGCCGCCGCTGCGCGCATCTGTGTGGCTGAGAGAGGCGCGTACAACGTCGCCGCGAGCAGCACAATGCTCAATCGTAGGAACAATGTGCGCCTGGTTCTCTTTTTGGGCTCCACAACAAAGGTATTGTACAGCCGTTTTCGTTCGCTGGCGGCGGAGCATCCTACAGGTTTGCGCACCTTCGGCAGCCCGTCATGCCTTGGGGCTGGCGAACAACAAATCGCTCGGCCTCGCGGCCGCCTGATGCAGCAGTTTCGCGCTCCAGAAACAAGATTCGTTGGGGTGGAGCCAACCATTTGTCGTACGAATATGGAAACACAGCCATTTTCGAAATGGGCGTACCGATGGTGTGTTACTTGCGGTGGCTGTGGTTGTGGCATGCGCCGGCGATTGTCTTACTTATCAAGTAGTTGTGGAGTAGCTATCTGACCTGCACACTGAGAGACTCTCCTTTTGGGATGCGACCTGTGGTGGGCGTCCTAAAGTTTTGGGACGACGTGCCGATGAGCTAGACAAGCGGCAGTAGGTCTGCCGCTTTCGAGGAAGGGGAGATTATGACAGTTGGTTCGATTTCGGCCGCAAGCCTCGGTCAGTACGTGCTGTCGTCCAGTCAATCCAATCCGTTGCAGCAGGCATTGGAGTCTCTGCAAAGTAGTCTTGGAACAGGGGACCTGAATGGCGCGCAGGAGGCATTCCAGACCCTGCAGAACCTGAACCAGAGCCTGGAGAATGCCAGCGGAAGCAACCCGTCGAGCAACACGCAGCTTTCGACCGACCTGACAACGCTCGGCAGCGCGCTCAGTTCTGCAGATGTTTCGACCGCGCAGTCTGCATTTGGGGCGGTCGAGAGCGACCTGAAAAGTTCGAACTCACCATCGCAGACCAACGAGATAAACACTGCAACTCAATCAGCGCAACTGATCCAGGAAGTGCTCAGCACGCTGAACGGGAATAGTTCTTCTTCCAGCGCCGACAGCACCACGTCCGTATTAGAGAGAGTATATGGAAGCACGGGCGGCCTAAACGTGCTGGCCTAGAGTCAAGTGATGGCATGGGTAGATACGGCGGCGAAGAACGCTTTGGGATCCTTAAGTCCCAGGTGAGTAAGGTTGGCTTTGGAGACTCGGCTGTTTAGTTGTCTGCCTGATTCTTGCGCAAAATCGATGGTTCAAATGGCGCAACTAGCACTTCGCCGGCTGGCATCTCTGCGGTCTCTAATCTGGCCAACTCCGTTGCCAGCCAATTTTCAAGCAAGCAGAGATCTTCCTCGGGAACAAAAGAAAAGCGAACGCCAGCCCGCCCGGTCGCGTTATCGTTCACTACCTTGCCTGTTACGCGAACCAAGTCGTTAGCGTCGGGGAGTGGGAACATCACGTAAACGAAACGACCAATCTGCAAGGGCTGTGCACACTGTAGGGCCAACCCCCCGACGCTGATATCGCTGATTCTGGCTTCAACAGTCCCGACTTCCGGGACTGTCGCAATCACCGGAATGTCGACCGAGATCCGAGCGGCTCGTCGACGTTCTTGCAACATGGTTCCATATGCCGCCCGTATGCACCGGTTGGCGTGGCTGATGTCCACGGGCTTGTAAATCATGAAATTGGCTCCGACCAGAAGAGCATGCGTTTCCGAGCCCGCGTCGACCATCGCGACGATTGTCGAGTTGCAATTGGGGGAAGACTTCCGGGCGCTGCGCACGACGCGAGTTGGATCGTTGGTATGGCTCCAATCCACAATCACCGTGTCAAGTCTTCGGTGAGTCACCGCATCAAGAGCTAAATCAACCTCAGTGCAAACCTCAGTTCGGATGGCAAAGTTGTCCAGAATCTGATTCATGACACGGAGAACCTGTCCATCACTGCTAAACAATAGACCATCGAGACGAACTTGCTCTTGCATAGAATTCCCCTAGATCGGTAGTGGCACGTCGCAGTCCAAACTCGATCGGGACACCCAACCTTAGGGCCGCACAGCACTTGGCGGAAGTTGCTACGTCCGTACGGATCCGACGTGTCGTATGATTTCTGGACTACTGTCGGTTGTGAGGACACTTAGCTTAGAAGAAAGGTGGCGATGTTGAAATTTCTCCCGGCTGTTGGCGTTCGCAAGGACGATGGTTCCCGATCCTCATAGCCACGCCAACTACCTGCTCTGTTCGGTTTTCGTAACAGCGCGGCGCGGCCTCCTTGCTTAGTGTTTTCATATCAGGTTCCGCTGGGACCCCATTATTTGTTGGGGGTGATCGTCGGATTCAGATCATCACTTCGGAATTCGTAAATGTTTTGAAATCCTACGGGCAAATCACATCCCGATCCTGCTAGTTTTACGGAACCATGGGTAATTTCCTAATGGAAATGAAAGAAGCCCTTGCCCCAACCGTACCGAATCGACAACCCCATCACCGTATTGCGGCATCCACTACTAGCTATAGGATTCGTCTTCCGAGCAGCAGGTGCCGTCAATGCGAGGCCATGCATTCATACTTCAACGGACGGTCCACGCTCAGTGAGCCTTCCTGCGCGATTTCGACATATTCATTTTGCTTAGGTTCGACTCGACCTTATGTTTGACCCTCTCTACTTGGCATTGGTGATTGATCGTAATGTTGCAGTCTCGGAGGAGATCGGCCGCGCACTGTTGGGGTTGCCTGTGGCAGTGCTAAGGGCGGGAGACTGGGCCGAGGGGACGAGTTTTTATCAGCGCTTCCTACCCCAGATGGTCTTCATGGATTCAGAGTTTCATGGTGTACAGGTGCCGTTGCAAGACCTGTTTGCCGGCGACTCCGCTCTCGACGTGGTTCTTATGAGCGATCACTGGAATGAAGCTGCTGCTCTCGACGCTGTCGCCCGAGGCGCCGCTGCCTCGCTCTCCAAGCCCTTGGACCCTTCCCAGTTGCGGCAACTGGTTTCGGGCATCATTGCCCAAGCCGAAACGCGGCGGCAAACTGGGGAACTCGACAAAGAACTGCTGGAGGTGTATCAGTTTCAGGGCATGGTGGGTCGAAGTCCGAGACTACTGGAAGTATTTGCAAGAGTTCGTCGTATTGCCCCTTTGTTTCAGACTGCGTTGATAACCGGACCCACCGGGACTGGGAAAGAGCTGGTTGCCAGAGCACTTCACAACCTCAGTCCGCGGTCTCAGGAAAAATTCGTGGTCTGCAATTGTTCGGCCCTGACCGAAACGTTGTTGGAGAGTCAACTATTTGGGCATATAAAGGGAGCTTTCACGGGTGCCACCCAAGATCGGGCTGGCTTGTTTGAATATGCCAACCGCGGCACTCTATTCCTGGATGAGATCGGGGAATTGTCGTTGACGGCCCAGGCCAAGTTGCTCCGTATCCTTCAGAATCAGGAATTGCAGCGGGTTGGATCACCCGTCACCAGTACAGTTGATGTTCACGTGATTGCCGCCACGAACCGCGAGGTGCGAGAACTTGCGTCCCAGGGGAAGTTTCGGGAAGACTTGTTTTACAGATTATCCATGATTGAAATCCAACTTCCAGCTCTTGCCGACCGGAAGGAAGACCTTCCGCTCTTACAACAGCACTTCCTGCGATATTTTTCGGCCAAGTACGGCAAGGAACTCAAAGGGATTTCTCGACGCGCCCAGATTTTGCTGACCCGACACGGGTGGCCGGGAAATGTGCGGGAATTGGAAAACGTGATCGGGAATGCTTGCATGATGGCGCAGGGAAAGATCGTCTGCGAAGCGGACTTGCCCGAGGCCATACGCGCGCCCGTGGCCATACCTGACAAGGCTGCCGACTTTCTGACGCTCGAGGAAGTCCAGTCCCGCCACTTGGAATATGTCCTGAAAATGGTGGAAGGCAACAAAGCCCGAGCGGCAGAAATTCTCGGTATAAGTCGGGCAACGGTATACGACATGTTGGCCCGGCGTATTCGTCAAGTCGATCCCAAGAAGGACCTGTCCGCTTGACGGTCAAGGTATAGCGACTGCAGCGCGATCCCATTGGCATCGCCGTGACGACTCGCGATAGTCCGCATCGGTCTCTGCCCAAACAGCATCAGCTTCAATCTATCGCTCCCTTTTGGGCTGCCATTCCATCTCGGGAGTGAACCCTTAGCCGGGTGTATGAATTTCTAACGCATTTCCAGCAATCATCCACCGACGTAGTCACCCTTTCGTCTAGGTTCCGCAACATAAGCACTTACTCTTGATAGAGATCAAGGGTCCCACTCATTAAGGCGCACTAATTGCTCTAGCTATCGCACACGCCGTCTCGTGCTCTTAGGCATTGTGTGCCGGTAAGCACCCGGCTGTTTGCTCGACTGTCTGCAGTTATGCACTGAGATACAAAGCCGTCGAAAGCTGGGAGAAAGATGAAAAACGACGCTACTCTTATGCGTTGTGCACGGATCAGTTCGGGCACTTGTCGGCCTATGCGTGTGGCCAGGCAGCGAAACTGTGCTTTTCAGACATGGGGGAAGTTAGTTACCGCTATGCACCGCACCCTGACATTAGGCCTGGCTGCATCCTCACTCACGATTCTTCTTGCCGTATTGACTGGCTGTCAAGGTCTCGGCCAGGGCACCTCTCCGGGCACATTTTCCGTGACAGCAATCGTGCCGGCAGCAGGGGCGAACTGTGTGGATGCCACCGCCGACATCCAAATTACATTCTCAGCCGCCGCCAATCCGACGACCGTGAATTCCACAAACATCCAAGTGACTGGGCAGAATAGTGGCACGGTCGCAGGCACACTTACTTACAATTCAACAAGCTATACGGCTACATTTACACCCTCGGCTGCGCTCACCTCGAACGAAACTTTTACCGTAACGGTTACTTCCGTCGTCAGTTCCTCTGGGGTCGGCCTGCAAACCCCTTTTACGTCGACCTTTACCACCGGGCCCTGTGGGGCGACGACGCAATACCAGGCTTCGCTGTTTACGGCGCAGGGAGACGCCATGGGCAGGCAAATCGTGATCAATTCAGTCTATGGGCAAATCTCGGTCGATTCTAATGGGACCGTCACGGTCCAGCTCACGGGTGCAACCCCGAGCACTACCTTTACTGTGCAGTTCTGTCCTGCTCCATCACAAAACTATAGTTGCTTCAATGTGGGTAGTGTGTCGAGTGACGCCAATGGGAATGCAAACACCACGATGACATTTCCCACGTCGGGCAGCTGGGCCGGAGATTTTGAATTGGCCTCCGGTGGAACGGCGGTGTACGAAACCGACGTTGTGTCCGGTGGGGGCTCGCTGGTCTACATGTCGACGCTACAGCCGGCCAGCACTGTCAACGGCCAGGGTCTCGGCGTCGGCCAGCCACCGCAAGATCCCTTGCAGACCGGTAGCGTGACTTTCTCCAACGGATCGCTCCAGTTTCAGATGACGGGAGCATCTCCCCATACGACTTACAGCTCCGCCGAGTGCGCTCTCAACTTAGGGTCGTCCTGCTATGAGCTTTACAGCAGCCAGGGCGGTGGCGGATTCACAACCGATGGCGGTGGGAACGTGACTTTTTCCGTGTTTCAGGACGGGAGCGGCGGCGACATTTTTGAGGTCAATCCGCCCACCGGGAGCGGCTTCGTAGGTGGGTTCATGGTGTCCTCAGGAGGCTAACGGTTGCAGGAGAGTAGCTGGGCGGCATGAATCAGCAATCATTCCAAGAAGTTGGCCGGAACAGTCCCGAGGCGATTCCAATTGAGTTGAATCGAATCGAGGGTCGTGAGTGGTGGCTATGGGGATTCGCCGTTGCGGTGACCCTGGCATTGACCCTGGGGATTGTCTCGTTCACATTCCCCTGGTTTAATCGGGATGCCGACGCGTCCTACTGGTTTGATCTCAGGGAATGGGTGCGTGGTCTGGCAGCGCTCGTATTACTCTTCGACTTTTACGCGGTTTATCAGAACCTGCAACTTCACCGCATGCGACGCCAACTGGCGGAGCGCGACCAGCTTTTTCAGCTTATTAGTGAGAACGCGGCCGATATGATCGCACTTGTCGATGGCGACGGCCGCCGGCTCTACAATAGCCCCGCCTATCAGAAGGTCCTCGGGTATTCTCCTGAGGAATTGAGAGCGACCTCATCGATCGAGCAAGTTCATCCCGACGATCGTCCACGAGTATTGCAAGCAGCAGAAAATGCCCGCCTTAGCGGCCAGGGAGAGCGGGTGGAATACCGGGTGCGCCACAAAGACGGGTCCTGGCGCACTCTCGAGTCCACTGCTTGCGCGATTCGAGACGCCAAGGGCGAGACCGGTAAACTGGTAATCGTGAACCGCGACATCACCGAGCGGAAACGCGCCGAGGAGATGTTGGTACACAATGCGTTTCACGACGGCCTCACTAACCTGCCCAACCGCGCCCTCTTCCTGGACCGGTTGCAACATGCACTGACTCTCTCCAAGAAGCACTCGAACTATAAGTTCGCAGTCTTGCTCATTGACGTCGACGAATTCAAAATCATCAATGACAGCTTGGGACACGCAGCGGGGGATGAGCTGTTGATTCAAATCGGGCAAAGATTGAAGCGCGCCGTGCGCCGAGCCGACACAGTCTCGCGCCCGCGTGTGAACGAAGGACCTGAGAAGGCTCCTAACGACGATACCTTGGCTAGACTCGGCGGCGATGAATTCACAATCCTTCTGGATGACATCCGAGATCCAATTGAAGCCGTGCGCGTTGCCGAACGAGTGCAAGCCGAACTGACGACACCCTTCGTAGTAAATAAGCAGGAAATTGTTGTTTCGGCGAGCATAGGGATTGCGTCCAGCATCAGCCCTCACACTCAGGCCGAGGATCTCGTGCGCGACGCGGATATTGCCATGTACCGTGCCAAGCGGTCGGGGAAAGCCCGCTGTGAGGTATCGGATACAGCCATGCATGCGAACGCAGTGAAACGCCTGCGCCTGGAGACCGACCTGCGCAAGGCCCTCGACCTGGGAGAATTCCGGGTTCACTACCAGCCCATCATGTCTTTGCAGACCGGCAAGATCACGGGCTTCGAGGCCTTGACGCGGTGGCAACGTCCGGAGGGCCTTCTTCCACCAATGGAGTTCATCAGGGTGGCTGAGGAAATTGGACTTATCATCCCCATGAATCAGCAACTACGGCGCGAGGCTTGCCAACACCTCCAATCGTGGCAGTCCGAATTTCCTTCCAGCCCGCCACTGACCATGAGCGTGAACATCACCCCGAAGGAATTCGTCCATCCCGACTTAGCCAACGAGATCCGTAAGTGCCTGACGCAGACAGGCATTGACCCCGGCTGCTTGCAACTCGAAATCATAGAAACAATAGCCATGGGGGACGCGGAGAAGTCGGGTCACGTGCTGGCCCAACTGAAGGCGCTCGGTGTTCGCCTCAGCATCGATGACTTTGGCACTGGCTATTCGTCGCTCAGTCGCTTGCACCGGATTCCGGTGGACACCTTGAAAATCGACCGCGCCTTTATTTCGCATATGGACAGCGACCCAGAAAGCCGCGAGATCGTGCGGACCATCATTATGCTTGCCCACAATCTCGGCTTGAAAGTCGTCGCCGAAGGGTCCGAGACGGAAGAGCACGTCAATTTGCTGAAACAGCTAAATTGCGAGATGGCACAAGGATACTTTTTCTCCCGACCCGCTGACGACCAGGCAATGTTGAAACTATTGGCAGGCAACTACGACGCATGTGTAGCGTCCGCGCGGGTGGTTTGAAAGTTCGCGGCGGTCTGTGGCTCAAGCGGCTCCAAAACACGCGGGACTTTCGGCGAAGGTGCTTGACGAGAATGTCGAGATCAGTGCTGGAAAAGCTGCCATTGGTACCATGCACCTTGCCAGGGCCGCTTCCCGCCAGTGTAGCGACCGTCCAAGATGTCCTGACTGCTCATGCAATCAGTTTCCAGTGATCCTTTGACGCAGTTCGCTTCGCGATTCCTTCATCTCCAACAGTCGCAGCGATTGCCGCACGTGGCGAGGAGTTTCTCTCATGTGATAGGCCACTAGCGGCACCTCAATCAGAAAGTCGTTGCGGCCATTCGACCTCATACGGCCAAACTCAATCCTAGTTGGCAGGATGTTTCACTTCGCAATCGCTCAAGGCCACCTCTCACCTTCGCCGAGACGGAAGCCATTCCGGATTTCGACGGGCGAGCCTATTCGCTCGAAGAAATCGCACTGATGCTCTCGGTTCTGCCAGAGCCCTCACAAACAGTCGTCGCGCTCGCTGCTTTTACGGGATTGCGGGCCGGCGAAGTTCGCGGCTTGACCTGGGAAGCCTATACGCCGGGAGACGAGAACTCACTCGGAGTGATTCGCGTGCTCCGATCTGTGTGGCGCGGGCGAATCGGAGAACCCAAGAACTCGCGGTCGAAGGCACCCGTACCTCCCATTCCGCAACTCGAAGCCCTGCTCGATCGGCATCGGAAAGCGAGTGGGAATCCGGCGTCAGGTTCCATCTTCGCTAACGGCGGTAAGGCTCTCGACCTCGATAGCCTTTACCGTCGCCAGATGCAAGAGCCTCTCAAAGCGGCGGGGATCGAATGGGAAGGCTGGCACGGCTTCCGGCGCGGCCTCGCAACCAACCTTCAGCGCATTGGCGTGCGGGAATCCATCGCGGCGATGGTACTCCGTCACTCCAATGATCGTGTTACGCGCAAGCACTATATCAAGCGGCCCACACTCGAAGCGATCGCCGCGATGCGACGGCTGTCGGAAACGCTTTTGGCATTGGACAAGCCGAAAATGCTCCCCAATTGCTCCACAGAACCCCCAAGAGAGATCGAAGGGACTGTCGAAGCTCGTTGGCTCCAATGATGTTCTGGATGACGTAAATGCTTAGGATTGAAGCGGTAAACGCACTCATACCGACCGTGGTAAACTGTAATTCCGCACGCCGGAGAGGTGGCCGAGAGGCTGAAGGCGGCGGTTTGCTAAACCGTTGTACGGGCTAACACCTGTACCGAGGGTTCGAATCCCTCCCTCTCCGCCAGAACTCCCGTATATC
>Ga0074044_10002572_pt1 | contig 15808 bp, 12 predicted proteins | sample BogForMeECP23OM1_FD_94443 | JGI IMG/M metagenome (GOLD analysis project Ga0074044, IMG submission 94443) | Bog forest soil microbial communities from Calvert Island, British Columbia, Canada - Bog Forest MetaG ECP23OM1 | ecosystem: Environmental > Terrestrial > Soil > Wetlands ...
GGCTGCAGACGGCTTATGTTTCGAATGGGAATGGGACGCCGCAGGTGCTGGAGTATCTGCGGCCGTGGATTGATTTTTATAAGGTGGATTTGAAGTCATTTGACGACCGGCATTACCGGGAGCTGGGCGGGCGGATTGAGCCGATTCTGGAGACGATTTGCGCGCTCTATGGCATGGGCATTTGGGTGGAGATTGTTACGCTGCTGATCCGGGGATTCAATGACTCGGACGACGAGTTGCGGCGGCTGACGGAGTTTATGGCGGGCGTGTCGGTGGATATACCGTGGCATGTAACGGCGTTTCATCGGGACTATAAGATGACTTCTCGGGAGGACACGCGGGCGGAGGATTTGGTGCGGGCGGCAGGAATTGGGCGCGCGGCTGGGCTGCGGTATGTGTATTGCGGGAACTTGGCGGGACACGTGCGCGGGCTGGAGGATACACGGTGTCCGCAGTGTGGAGAGACTTTGATTCGGCGGCGGGGATTCTGGGTGGAGGAGTATAAGCTGACGGCATCGGGCGCGTGCCCGGCTTGTGGTGAGGCGATTCCGGGGCGATGGGCTCAGGAATTTGACGGGCAGATTTCGGGGATGCCTTTTCTGCCGCGGGCTCGGGCGAGATTGGTTAGAATTTCGACGCGATGAAGAGCTGCCTAGCATCTAGCTACCAGCCAACGCGGCTGACGTTGCGTCTCTTACTGGCAGCGTTGGTCATTCGTTCAAAACCCTAACTACCACGGGGTACACAGAGGTGCACCGAATAATGCGCAGCATCCAAACCCGGTCTTTTCGCGAGTCCTTCAAGACCATCCTGATGGTTGGATTCTTGATTCTCGGTCTGGGGTGCTCGCCTCGGGACTTCCTTACGCGGCGGCTGGCGGGGGATTTGATTTCGCAGTCGGAGGCGTTTAAGTTGCCGCAGACGTTCTGGCTGGCGACGGGGTTGGTGTCGAACAAGGAGTTTAATTCTCCGGAGTCGATGGTGCTGCAGCGGCGGGGATGGATTATTGGGACGCAGCAAAAGTGCCCGGTGGGATTGGAACCTCCTCCATGCTGGGACGTGGAGCTGTCGCCGCTGGGAGTGACGGCGATTCGGCCGTTGATTGGGAGCGAGACGCAGCGCGGGCCGTTCGGGATTGAGGTGGCGCAGCGGACGCTGGAGGGGATTACAGGGATCAGCAAGGCGGGGGATTTTGCGGATGTGGAATTTTTGTGGCATTGGGCTCCGCTGAACCAAGTGGGGGCGGCACTCTATGACGGCGGGGTGCGGTATCGGTCAATGGTGGGGCTGCGGAAATTCGACGATGGATGGCGAGTTGTGAATGAAGGGATTCGCGGCAACCAGACGATGGATGAGGCGCTGCGGAACGCGGAGGCGATGGCGCCATAGTTAGTCTTGGGTTCGGTCTCGGGCACCTTTCCCACCCTTGCAAAGAGCGCAAGGGTGGGGCAACCTCGGTGGTTTTGTTTTCGGTAAGACGGATCGAGGTTCTATTTTTGATGCGACGGGGTTCATTATGAAAATTGCTAAGGATGTTACGGAGCTGATTGGGAACACGCCACTGGTGCGGCTTAACAATGTTACTCGCGGGGTGGCGGCGGAGGTGGTGGCTAAGCTGGAAAGCCAGAATCCTTTGGCGAGCGTGAAGGACCGCATCGGGGTGAGCATGATTCTGGAGGCTGAGCGGGCGGGGAAGATTCAGCCGGGGAAAACGGTGCTGATTGAGCCGACCAGCGGGAACACGGGGATCGCGCTGGCGTTTGTGGCGGCGGTGCGCGGATACAAGCTAATTTTGACGATGCCGGAAACGATGAGCCTGGAGCGGCGGGTGCTGCTGCTGGCGTTTGGCGCGGAAATCGTGTTGACGCCCGGGCCCAAGGGAATGAAGGCGGCTATCGCGAAAGCCGAAGAGTTGCTGGCGGCGACGCCGAACGGGTACATGCTGCAGCAGTTTGACAATCCGGCGAATCCGAAGATTCATGTGGAGACGACAGGACCGGAGATATGGAATGACACCGATGGGCGCGTGGATTTTCTGGTTTCGGGGATTGGCACGGGCGGGACGCTCACGGGAGTGAGCGAATACATCAAGCCGAAGAAACCTTCGTTCAAGGCGATTGCGGTTGAACCGGCGGACAGCCCGGTGCTTTCGGGCGGAAAACCTTCGCCGCACAAGATCCAGGGGATTGGGGCGGGGTTTGTGCCGAGCATTCTGCGGACGGATTTGATTGACGAGATCATTACGGTTACGAATGACGAGGCAATCAATATGGCGCGGCGGCTTCCGCTGGCGGAAGGGCTGCTGGTAGGAATTTCATCGGGGGCGGCGGTGGTGGCGGCGCTGAAAGTTGCCGCGCGCGCGGAAAATGCGGGTAAGCTGATTGTGGTGATTTTACCGTCGTTTGGAGAGCGGTACCTGAGCAGCATCTTGTTTGAACATCTGCGGCAACAGGCTCTGGCCCTTCCGACGGTTGCGATGCCATGATCAGTTTCGTCAAATCGGTGCGCGAAGATATTGCGGCGGTCTTTGAGACGGACCCGGCGGCGCGGTCGTACTTTGAGGTGCTGTTTTGCTACCCGGGGCTGCACGCGGTGTGGACGCATCATGCAACGCACTGGCTGTGGGGGCACGGGTTTCGATTTCTGGCGCGCTTTGGATCGCAGGTGGCGCGGCTGTTTACGGGGATTGAGATTCATCCGGGGGCGGAGATTGGGCGGCGGCTGTTCATCGATCACGGGATGGCAGTGGTGATTGGGGAAACATCGATTGTGGGCGACGACGTGACGCTGTACCAGGGCGTGACGCTGGGCGGAACGGGCAAGGAAAAAGGGAAGCGGCATCCTACGATTGGGAACAGCGTGACGGTGGGATCGGGCGCGAAAATCCTGGGGAACATTACGGTAGGAGATAACTGCCGGGTGGGAGCGGGATCGGTAGTGCTGCGGAATGTGCCATCGAACTCGACGATTGTGGGCGTGCCGGGACATATCGTGCTGCGCGATGGGAAGCGGGTGGTGATCAGCGATCCGAAGGACATTCAGGATCCGCTGTCAGCGGTGATCATCAAGCTGGCGAAGGAAGTGCATGAGCTGCGCGAGAAGTTTCAGGAGCATTCGCATGAGGCGCTGGGGGCGGAGCCGGATTTGAGTATTGATGAAGAGACGCCGTCGGGGCAGGTGACGGTGGAACAGATGTTGAGCGAGGATTATTTGGATTATCAGATTTAGGTTTCCCAGATGTTGCCGGCTCTGGGCGCGCGAGGAAGGGGTCGCCCCTCCGGGACTTGAATTTTCTCTTCCATTTTCCCCAGCGCTGAAGCGCTGGGCTAAGATCGTTCGCCCCTCCGGGGCGGGAGTGATTGACGGGCGGGGGCTCCTGGCGCTGCTTTTCGGGGATTGGTGGTGTCATTGACGGGGCGGATTGGATGTATAATCCTGGTATGCGTCGCCTGCTTACCTTCGCGGCGTTTCTCCTTATCATTGCGGTAGTGCCGGTCTACGCCCAGCATGGAGGACATGGTGGGGGTGGCGGCGGCAGCCATGGCGGGTTTAGCGGCGGCAGCCACAGCGGATCTGGCGGGCACGCGGCGGTTGTGGGGCATAGTGGCGGCGGCTTCAGTGGTTCGCACGCTGGTTTCGTTGGCGGCGGGCTTGCCGGCGGCTCGCACTTTGGGCCTGGCACTCACCCCGGATTCGGGTCGCGTGGCTTTCGTGGGAATCGCTACGGGTCGGGCTACAGATTCAGGAATCGGTGGGGATATGGGTATCCTTATTATGGGTACCCGTATTACGGATACTACGATCCGTTTCTGGATTCGTGGTGGTGGGGTTCGGGGTCGTCATCTGATCAGGACTATGCACAACAACAGCAGATGGCCGAGCAAATGAACGAGGAGAATCTGGAAGAGCAGCAGATGCTGGACCAGCAGGACCAGGATGCTTATGCGCCACGCGCGCGTCGCGATCCTCAGCCGAGTAGGGAAGAGACAGCTCGGAACGACCCGGCTACGGTGGTGGTGTTCCGCAACGGGCAGCAGCGGGAGATTCAGAATTACGCGATCGTTGACGGGATGCTGTGGAACTTCATGGCGACGCGGACGGAGAGAATTCCGCTGGCGGTGCTGGATATTCCAGCGACGGTCCGGGCCAATGACGATCGCGGCGTCGATTTTCACCTGCCGGGTACGGGCGAAGGGCAGTAGGTTTCGCTGCGTCATTTCTTTTTCCAACCTGATCGCACTCATCCAGATTGCGGGATCTTCTTTCGCCCTCCGGAGCTTCCATCGGTTGTCGGGTTTTCACCCACGGCTTGCGCCGTGGGCTGCATTCTTGCGCCGCTTCGCGGCTGCGGCAGCTCTGGAACCGTCATAGGCGCCTAGTCAGTCTCATAGTGGTTTGAACTGGTGTGGGATTTCTGCGCTTTGATTTCCACGACTGTGGATAAGTTGGACGGATTCCTCCTGCTTTGAGCGGATAGAATTGCTGCAACTTGAGGGATCACACGGAGACTATGGCGGAATTCGTACATCTGCATTTGCATAGCGATTACTCACTTTTGGACGGAGCTTGCGACGTCGAAAAGCTTGTCGACCGCGTGAAGAAACTCGGCATGCCTGCGGTCGCGATGACTGACCACGGCAATATTTTTGGCGCGGTGCATTTTGTCAATGCCGCGCATAAAGCCGGGGTCAAGCCGATCGTGGGGTGTGAGCTTTATATCTGCAAGAAGGACGACCACAACATCGAGCGCACGCCGCCCGAGGGCGATACCTACAACCACCTGCTGGTGCTGGCGGAAAACGAGGAAGGCTATCGCAATCTGGTCAAGATCACGTCGGAAGCGTCGCTGCATGGGTTTTATTACAAGCCGCGGGTGAGCAAGAAATTTCTGGCGGAGCACTCACGCGGACTGATCGGGCTTTCGGGCTGCCTGAAAGGCGAAGTTGCGGAGCGGTTGACGGAAGGGAACTACGACGCGGCGCGCCGGGCGGGTGCGTTTTACAGCGATCTTTTTGGCAAAGAGAATTTTTTCCTGGAGATCCAGGACCAGGGATTGGAGATGGAACATCGCATCCACGCGGGGCTGTTCCAGCTGGAGAAGGATCTTGGGCTGCCGCTGGTCGCGACCAACGACAGCCACTACCTGTGCGAGGACGACGCCGATGCTCAGGATGTGATGTTGTGCATTCAGACGGGGAAGTCCGTGCAGGACACGAACCGGATGAAGTTCGAGGGCAGCCAGTTCTTCGTGAAGAACGGCGATGAGATGCTGCGCGTGTTTAAGGATTCGCCGGAAGTGGTGGCGCGCACGCTGGCAATTGCCGAGCGCTGCAATTTGCGGCTGGAGAAAGTTCCGAACCCGTTTCCGCATTTTGATGTGCCGGACGGATTCACGCTGGACAGTTATTTTGAGCACATCACGCGGCAGGGATTTGCGCGGCGGATGGAAGTGTTGCGTCCGTTGGCGGGGGCGGGACGATTGAAGCATTCGCTGGCGGACTACGAACAGCGGTTGTCACGCGAGCTGGCGATCATCCAGCAGATGAAGTTTTCTGGCTATTTCCTTATTGTGTGGGATTTTATCCGGCACGCGAAGGAGCGCGGGATTCCGGTGGGTCCGGGGCGAGGATCGGCGGCGGGCGCGCTGGTGGCATTTTCGCTGGGGATTACCGACATTGATCCGTTGCAGCATGAGCTGCTGTTTGAGCGCTTCCTGAACCCGGAGCGGATTTCGATGCCGGACATCGACATTGATTTCTGCATGAACCGGCGCGGCGAGGTGATCGACTACGTCACGAATAAATATGGCCGCGCAAACGTGGCGCAGATCATCACGTTTGGAACGATGGCGGCGAAAGCGGCGATCAAAGACGTGGGCCGGGCGATGGATATGCCGTACGCGGATGTGGACCGGATCGCGAAAATGGTGCCAGCGACTTTGAACATCAAGCTCGACGACGCGCTGAAAGAGTCGGCAGCGATGCAGGAGGCGTACGAAAAAGACAAGCAGGTGCGGGAGTTGCTCGACACGGCGCGAAAACTGGAAGGGTTGGTGCGCAACTCGGGCGTGCATGCCGCGGGGGTGGTGATTTCGCCGCGGCCGTTGATTGAGCTGGTGCCGCTGCACAAAACGAAGAACGACGAAATTGTCACCGCCTTTGACATGGTGGCCATCGAGAAGATGGGCCTGCTGAAAATGGATTTTCTGGGGCTGACGACGCTGACAATTTTGGACGACACGATCAAGCTGATTGCGCTGAAGGGGACGCAGCTCAAGCTGGATGACATTCCGCTGGAAGACGAGAGGACGTATCAGGAAGTCTTTCATCGGGGATTGACTTCGGGCGTATTCCAGTTTGAATCGCACGGGATGCGGGATGTGCTGCGGCGATATCAGCCAAACTCCATCGAACACCTCACCGCGCTCAATGCGCTCTACCGGCCTGGTCCGATGGCCATGATCGACGACTTCATCGAGCGCAAACAGGGTCGCCGCAAAATCGAGTATGAATTGCCCGAGTTGAACGAGATCCTGCAGGAAACGCTCGGCGTGTTTGTCTATCAGGAACAGGTAATGCAAGCGGCCAACAAACTCGCCGGCTACTCCCTGGGAGAAGCCGATCTATTACGCCGGGCGATGGGAAAGAAAAAGCCGGAGGAAATGGCGGCACAGCGAGAGCGCTTTGTACAGGGAGCAACGCAGCGCGGATTTCCACCGAGGAAGATCGAAAAGATTTTCGATTTGATGGCGCAGTTTGCGGGATATGGATTCAACAAGTCGCACTCGGCGGCTTATGCGCTACTGGCCTATCACACGGCGTATTTGAAGACGCATCATCCGCTGGAATTTATGGCGGCGCTGCTGACCTCGGTGACGGGGTCGACGGACGATGTGGTCAAGTACATCAACGAATGCCGCGAGATGGGAATTGCGGTCGAACCGCCGGATATCAATATCAGCGACGCGAATTTTACGCCGCACGCGGAGGCGATTCGTTTTGGGCTGGCGGCGGTGAAAAATGTGGGTGGGAACGCGATCGAGTCGATTGTGGCGGCGCGGAAAAAGCTGGGGCGGAAATTCAGATCGCTGTATGAATTTTGCGAAGAGGTGGATCTGCGGCTGCTGAACAAGCGGGTGCTGGAGTCGCTGATCAAGAGCGGCGCGATGGATTCGTTTGGGCGGCGGGCGCAGGTGATGCAGGGGCTGGATAAAGCGATCGAGCGGGCGCAGAAGACGCAGAGGGATGCGGAATCGGGGCAGCACGGGCTGTTTGGGGTGTTTGCCGATGAGTCGGCCGATCGAGGCAATGACACTTTGCCGAACGCGCCGGACTGGGATGAGCAGACTCGACTGGCGGCGGAAAAGGAAATTCTTGGGTTCTACATCACGGGGCATCCGCTGGAAAAATACAAAGAGAAGCTGGCGGATTTGAACGCGCTTTCGACCGAAGATATTGGCGCGCTGAAGAAATCCACGGCGAAGGACGAGAACATTACTACGGCGGGGCTGATTTCGGGGCTGCGCGTTGCCAAGTCGAGACGCAGCGGGGAATTGTGGGCGCAGGCGGCGCTCGAAGATATGTTTGGCAAGGTTGAGCTGCTGGTGTTTCCGGAGGCTTACAGGAAACTCGCAGAGAAAGTGAAGCTGGATGTTCCGGTGCTGGTGCGCGGGGGCGTGCGCATTGAAGAAGGGGCTAGCCCCAAGGTCACCGCCAACGAAATTATTCCGCTGGACGAGGCGCGGGTGCCGCTGCCGAAGGCGATTCGGATCCGCATTCCTCTGGGGAATGCGGAGGATCGGACGGTGGACGAATTGCATGCTTTGTTCCGCGAACGGCAGGGGGAAGCGAAGGTGTTGTTTGACCTGGAGCGGGACGGGGATTTCATGGTGGTGATGGAAGCCGAAGGCTATAATGTGATGCCAGACCGCAATTTCATGGTGCGGGTTGAGGAATTGTGCGGGCGCGGCAGCGTTCGCATCATTAATTGATCGTTATTCGTCGATCGTTATCGGTCGATCGTCATTCAAGTAACCCTGTAAACACGCGATGCGACCGATGCGCCGAGCGAAAACAAAGCGGGCGAAACAGCAGGATAGGGGCGCGGGACACGCGGCAGGTGCCGGCGCGGAGCATCCGGCATTGGCGGGGACGGAATTCTTGCTGTCGATTGTGGAAGCGCATCACACCCGCAAGAATGGGAATGTCATCAAGATGGATTCAGGATTGAAAGCGCGGCAGGAACTGGACAAGATCGAGCAGCAGATTGCGCGGCTGGAGTCGCTTGATGGACAAGGCGAGGAGACACGGCGACAGATCCAACAATTGCACGAGCGCGTGAACGATCTGCGGAGGGAAGTGTCGGCACCGTTGAACGCGTGGGAGAGAACAAATCTGGCGCGGCATCCGCAGCGGCCTTACACGCTCGATTACGTGGAGCGCATTTTCACCGATTGGAGCGAGATTCACGGGGACCGTGGATTCCGCGACGACCCGGCGATAGTTTGTGGGATGGCGCGGTTTCATGGCGAGGAAGTGATCGTCATCGGGCAGCAGAAGGCGCGGGACGCGAAGCAGCGCGTGTATCGCAATTTTGGAATGCCGCACCCGGAAGGCTATCGGAAGGCGCTGCGCGTGATGAGGATTGGGGAGAAGTTCGGGCGGCCGATTTTAAGTTTTGTGGATACCGATGGCGCGTACCCGGGATTGCATGCGGAAGAGCGCGGGCAAGGCGAGGCGATTGCGCGCAATCTGCTGGAGATGTCGCGGCTGGAAGTGCCGATTATTGCGACCGTGATTGGCGTGGGCGGGAGCGGAGGCGCGCTGGCGATTGCGGTGGCTGACCGCGTGTTGATGATGGAGAACTCGGTCTATTCGGTGATCTCGCCGGAAGGATGCGCGTCGATCATGTGGCGCGACGCTAGCAAGAAGGAACTGGCGGCGGAGGCGATGAAGATCACGGCAAAAGACATGAGCGAATTGGGATGCATTGACGGCATCATCCCCGAACCTCCGGGGGGTGCGCATGCGGACCATGCGCGGGCCGCGGAGTTGCTGGATCAGGCGCTGGCGCAGCATCTGGCGGAGTTAAAGAAGCTTTCGGTGCGGGATTTGCTGGAGAGCCGGTATCAGAAGTTCCGCAAGATGGCGCAATTCTTCCAGGTGGAAGGGTAGGGGGCGCGTTCGGTTTCGGTTGATAGAAGATCGCCGATTATGGCCGGAAATATCCTGTCGTTTTACGGAAGCTACTCGGCAAAAATCGCCTGCATATGGCTATCAGTCTGGGCTATCCGCCGCAGAGCGGAGGCCGATTATCCCTTGGATAAACTCACGCGCACGGTTCGGTGGGTGACCGTCGCGGTTGGATTCGCCATTGCCTACTACCTTCTCGGGCCAGAGCTCACGTACGCGCGTGTTGCTGGTGGATTATTAGGATTAGCTTTTTTGTGCTGGCCCAATTTTGCATACCATCTAACGAACTTGTTCCGGCGGGGGAGAGGCGCGCCCCAAGACAGCCTGTGATCGTGCATGCGCGCTGTATCTCGACGGTCGGATTACTTGATAGCCTACAGGATGGGCATGTGCAGGCAGGGCTGCACCATAAAATCCAGAGCATTGATTTGATCGAGTGCCTGCTCGACCAGCGACGTTTTGTAATCCTCCAGGGTAATCAGGAATGGCAGGTGCGACTTCGAGTGGCCGGGCTTCTGGAGCACGGAGTCGATGTTGATGTGGTGCCGGTCGAGGATCGTCGCCAGGCTGGCAATGATTCCGGGGCGATCCCTTACCACGAATCGAAGGTAGTGTTTCGTGGTGAAGTCGGAACTTACGGCCGGCGATTTTTCGGTCGGCTGTGCCGCGGTGACGGCTGGCTGTGCGGCGGTGCCATCGGCTGAGCGCTGGGCGCGGGCGATCGCCAGAATGTCGGAAACGACCGCGACCGCCGTGGGATGTCCGCCTGCACCGTGTCCGCCAAAAACGGTCTCGCCGCCATAGACGCCGGTTGCCATGACCAGGTTCTGACTGCCTTCGACGCGGGCCAGCGGGGAATTGAGCTCGACCAGGGCCGGACCGACGGAGGCATAGAGCGCGCCTTCTTTCAGCTCCGCCATCGAGATTTGGCGAATGGTGTAGCCGAGCTGGTTGGCGTATTCGAAATCGATGTTGTCGATTGGGGAAATTGTTCTCGCCACGATGCTCGATGCGGCGACGTTACAGTGCAGGCCCACGCGGGCGAGGATGGCGATTTTCGCGCGGGCATCGAGGCCGTCGATATCGTCGGTGGGATCGGCTTCGGCGAAGCCGAGTTTCTGGGCCTCGCGTAGAGCGGTGGCGAAGGGAACTCCAACGGCCTCGATCTGGCTGAGGATGTAATTGCAGGTTCCGTTGAGAATGCCGTAGATCTTGAAGAGTTCATCGCCGGCCAGGCCTTGATGCAATCCCGAAATGACGGGTACGCCTCCGGCCACGGATGCGCCGAATTCGATTTGCTGGTGCATCTGCGCGGCGAGCGCAATCAGCTCAGGGCCGCAATGCGCGATGAGCTTCTTATTGGCGGTGACCACGGACTTGTGCGACGTTAGGGCGCGGCGGACCCAGTCTTCGGTGGGTTGAAGCCCGCCCATAACTTCGACGACGACGTCGGCGTCGGAAGAGAGAATGTCGTCGATGTTCTCGGTCCAGACAACCTCGGCGGGAAGCCAGTCGACTTTTTTGCGGGCAACATTGCGATTGAGGATGTGCGTGAGGCGCAAGTGAGTGTTGCGGCGCTCGACGAGAATTTTGGCGACCGAGCTGCCGACCGTGCCGAAGCCGATCAGAGCGACTTTGCATGGTTTAGCGGCTTGTGCGGCGGTTGGCGGCTTACTGGATGAACCAGCTTTTGAACTTTGGGGCATTCTTCTCTCTAGGGGTCGAGTTTGTAACTGATCTATTATCCCATCGAGGGGGTGAGCACAGGAGTAAATTGGCCAAACGAAGAGCCATGCCCTTTCAATGTGTCGTGGTGATGTGCGCCGAGGCGCTAGGAGCGGCGCTATAATCAGAAGTTGGGATTTTCCGCTCTCGAAGCTGCCGGGCGATGGGGTTTGCCCGGCGCAATGGGGTTGCAGGTTCAAAACAAGAAAGGTATAGGGATGGCCACTACCGATGTAGTGCCCCGGGAATCATCCGGTCAACTGGGGCAGCGACGCGTTGTGAATGACATGACGATTCAGGTTGCGACCGTGAACGGGTCGGGGTCGCAGAGTTCGAACACGGTTCTGCTGCGCAGCATTTTTCAGATGGGCGTGCCGATTTCAGGCAAGAATCTCTTCCCTTCCAACATTGCCGGGCTACCGACGTGGTTCACGATTCGCGCGAACAAAGACGGGTACATCGCGCGCAAGAAGGAGATCGACCTGCTGATTGCGATGAACGCGGAAACGGCGCAGGAGGACGTGAAGACGCTCGCGCCCGGAGCCAGCGTGCTTTATGACGAGCCGCTTGCGCTCGACAAGTTGCGCGACGATCTGATCTTTTATTCCGTCCCCTACGACAAGTTGGTGACGGCGGTATGCACGGAAGCCAAGCTGCGCAAGCTGATCAAGAACATGATCTACGTAGGCGTGGCGGCGCAGTTGCTGGAGATTGACTTTGCGGAAGTAGAGAAGGCGATCCGCAAGCAGTTTGCAACGAAAGCGAAAGCGGCGGCCTTGAACCTGGCTGCCGCGAAGGCGGGGCACGATTATGCAGCCGCCAATTTGAAGAAGCGGGATCCCTTCTACATCCAGCGGATGGATAAGACGAAAGGCAAAATCATCATCGACGGCAATTCCGCGGCGGCGATGGGATGCATGTTTGCGGGATGTACCGTGGTAACGTGGTACCCGATTACTCCGTCGTCGTCGCTGGTGGAGACGATGATCGATTACATGAAGGAATACCGGGTTGGGCCGGACGGGAAGGCGACGTTTGCCATTGTGCAGGCCGAGGATGAACTGGCCGCGATCGGCATGGTAGTTGGCGCGGGCTGGGCGGGCGCGCGCTCGATGACCGCGACCGCGGGGCCGGGTATCTCGCTGATGGCGGAGTTCACGGGGCTGGCCTATTACGTCGAAGTGCCGGCGGTGATCTGGAATATTCAGCGGGTGGGGCCGTCGACCGGGTTGCCGACACGCACCGCGCAGAGCGATGTGCTCTCGACGGCGTTCCTGAGCCACGGCGACACCAAGCACATCCTGCTGTTCCCGGACTCGGTGAGCGAGTGCTTCACGATGGCGCAGGACGCGTTCGATCTGGCGGAGCGGTTTCAGACTCCGGTGTTCGTGATGTCAGACCTTGATCTGGGCATGAATAACTGGATGTCGGACCCGTTTCCGTATCCGGAAAAACCGATTGATCGCGGGAAGGTCCTGACCAAAGAAGATCTGCAGAAGCTCGGCGGATTTGCCCGCTACAAGGATGTGGATGGCGACGGCGTTGGCTACCGGACGCTGCCGGGGACGGACCATCCGGCGGCGGCTTATTTCGCGCGCGGCAGCGGACACAACGAGAAAGGGCAATACAGCGAGCGGCCCGACGATTTCGAGCGCAACATGGAGCGCATCAACAAGAAGTTCGAGACCGCGCGCTCGTTTGTGCCGCGGCCGGAGACGGCGGGCAGCGGGAAGGCGAAGGTTGGCATCCTGGCGTATGGAACTTCGCACTGGGCGATCATCGAGGCGCGCGATCAACTGGCGAAGGAGTACAAACTGGAAACCGATTATTTGCGTGTGCGCTCGTATCCGTTTACGCGCGAGGTGCATGAGTTTATTGAGCGGCATGAGCGCATCTACGTAGTGGAGCAGAACCGCGATGGGCAGATGGCCAGCCTGCTGAAACTCGACATCAAGGCGGAACTGACGCCGCGGCTGCGTTCGATTTGCCATATCCATGGATTGCCGATTGATGCGCGCTCGGTGACCGACGAACTGATGATGATGGAGGGAAAGTAAATGGGGACGACACCTGAGACGCCGAAGTCTACTCCTGCACCGGCGCCTAAAACCAACCGCATTGGGCTGCAAGTGGTGGACTATCGCGGCGGCAAGACGACCCTTTGCGCGGGCTGCGGGCACAACGCCATTTCGGAGCGGATCATCGACGCGATGTATGAGATGGGGGTGCCGCCAGAGCGCGTGGCGAAGTTCAGCGGCATCGGATGCTCGTCGAAGAGCCCCGCATATTTTATGAACCGGTCGCACAGCTTTAACTCCGTGCACGGGCGCATGCCGGCAGTAGCGACAGGCGCGATGCTGGCGAACAAGAATCTGATCGCTTTGGGCGTGACGGGCGATGGGGATACGGTTTCAATCGGCGCGGGACAGTTTATGCACCTGATGCGGCGGAATCTGCCGATTATTTACATTCTCGAAGACAACGGCGTGTATGGGCTGACGAAGGGGCAGTTCTCGGCGACGGCGGATCTGGGCTCAACGCTAAAGAGCGGTGTCATCAACGACCTTCCGCCGATTGATACGTGCTCGCTGGCGATTCAGCTGGGGGCGACGTTTGTGGGGCGGTCGTTTTCGGGAGACAAGAAGCAGCTCAGCAGCATGATGAAAGCGGCGATCGCGCATAAGGGGACGGTGATGCTCGATGTGGTTTCGCCGTGCGTGACCTTTAACGATCATGAGGGGTCGACGAAATCGTACAAATACATGCAGGCGCACGAGGAACCGCTGCACGAGGTGAGTTTTGTGCCGGCGTTTGAAGAGATCAATGTCGACTACGATCCGGGAACGACTTTTGAAGTAACGATGCATGACGGATCGAGCCTGCGGCTGCGGAAGCTGGAAGAAGAGTACGATCCAACCGACAAGATTAAAGCGGTGCAGCGGTTGATGGAGTCGCACGCGAAAGGCGAAGTGCTGACCGGAGTCTTCTACATCAACGCGAAAGCGCCGACCTTCATTGACATGCTCAATGTAACGGATGAGCCGCTGGCTACGCTGCCGGAATCGATGACGCGGCCGAGCCGGGAAGCGCTGGCGAAGTGTATGGAGGAATTGCGGTAAAGCTTCGTCGAACGACACATAAATTTGAGCCGGCCCTGTTCGGGACCGGCTCGAATTGTTTGTGGGTAGTTCAGAGTTGTTGCGGCTGCGTGCAGCTGCCGAGCTTCGCTCGGCTTGGACAGCCGAGGGCGGCTGTCCCTACGCAATCGTTAGTACTACTCGGAACCTCGCTTTTCCGCTGATCATTTGCTGGTAGGCTTCGCTTGCTTTTTCCAAGGGATACTTTTCGATCATGGGGCGGACGCCGGTCAGGACGCTGAAATTTAGCGTGTCCTCCCAGTCGATGGCGGAGCCGGCGGGCCAACCCTGGAGAGCGCGGCGCTGGCCGAGCAACTGGATTGGAGTGACTGTCAAAGACTCGAGGCCTGCGCCTACGATCATCATCTTGCCGCTCGGAGCGATGCCGTCGATCAGCGCCGACATAGATTTGGAGTCGGGCGCGGTGGCTAGAATTACGCGCGCTCCGCCTAGCTTTTGCAGTGCTTCGGATGGATTGCCCGCCGCGGAATCCATGTAGTCGTGAGCGCCCAGCTTGCGGGCCAGCGGCTGTTTATCGGAGCCGCGGCCGATGGCGATGGTGCGAAAACCCATTTGACGGGCGTACTGAATTCCGAGATGGCCGAGGCCTCCGATACCTTGAACTGCGACCAGCTCACCGGGGCGCGCGCCCGAGTTGCGCAGCGCGTTGAAGACGGTGATGCCGGCGCAGAGGAGCGGGGCGGCTTCGGCGGCGGGGAGATCGTCGGGGATTGCCGCTACCGCTTGGGCGGGCGAGATCATGTACTCGGCGTAGCCGCCGTCGTGAGTGATGCCCGTAATCTTTCCGTTTTTGCAGAGCGTGAAGTCGCCGCGGCGGCAGGATTCGCAGGTAAAATCATGGCCTCCATGCCAGCCGACTCCTACGCGCTGGCCGGGCTTCCACTGCGTGACGCCTTCGCCGACCGCGTCGATGCGGCCGGCGATTTCGTGACCGGGGACGCGCGGCTACCGGATTCCGGGCCAATGACCTTCTTTCACGAGCGCGTCGCTATGGCAGATGCCGCAGGCTTCGACCTTGACGCGGACCTGCCCGCGAGTGGGTTCGTGGATGTTGCGTTCGACCAGTTCAAAGTTTCCACCGGGCTTGCTTATCTGGACGGCTTTCATGCGGGGCATGGGTTTTCCTCAGGAATTCGGAGATGGAATTCGCGCAGGACTGAAGACCACCCAAGTAAAGATGACTGAGAACGGCGAAACGACTCAGGGTTCGGGCGAGGATTGTTGCCGATGTCCACGCCCGTCAATCAGTGAAGCGGCGATATTTCGACAGCAACCCACGACAGAAACACTATCGCTGGTGATGAGAATAATTTCGCATTGACTCCACTCCCGGCTTCCTTGTCACGTCATGTTGTGCGGTACGACCTTGACAGGCGCCCACGACGAGCATCCGCTTATGTTGCAAGCCAGATCGGCAATTTCACCTGTAAGGAGAGAATATGCATTCAGCAGGGACGAAAGGCCGTTTGAACATTTTCGATGTCGGGCCGAGGTTCGGCTCGACCAAACTGGCAGCCGCAGCTATTCGCGGCGCTCTGACACTAGCTGCGATATCTGCGCTGCTGTTGATTGGCGCTCGTTCAGCGCAGGCCCAAAATTCTGCCACTTCTGACGACGGATCCGAGCCCGCCGTCGTCCACAATACCTGGAGCAGCGGTGCACCCTTGCCCGTCGGGGCCGTCGAAGGCCCCGCCATCGGTGTGATCGGGAAAAATATCTATCTCGCCGGCGGAA
>Ga0074044_10002573_pt1 | contig 15807 bp, 13 predicted proteins | sample BogForMeECP23OM1_FD_94443 | JGI IMG/M metagenome (GOLD analysis project Ga0074044, IMG submission 94443) | Bog forest soil microbial communities from Calvert Island, British Columbia, Canada - Bog Forest MetaG ECP23OM1 | ecosystem: Environmental > Terrestrial > Soil > Wetlands ...
ATGCCGTAATCGGTCGGGCGGCCAGTCCTCGCGGGCCCCCCGAAGGAATTCCCTGCTCTCGCTCAAAAATTCCCTGCTAATTCCCTGCTCGCCGTGAAAAAATTCCCTGCTCCTGCGCACAGGGAATTTGCGCGCAAGCTCCTGACATCACCGCTCTTTTCGGAGCGGATTTTGGCAGTTTCGGCCGAATTCCCTGCTGTTTCCCTGCGGCGCAGGGAATTTTGCCGCCGGGCGCGGTCGCGACCCGGCCTCAACAAGGGCAATTGGGCGCCAGTGGCCTCCCGACGACCGCGGCTCACGGCACGAGCACCGCTGCGCCTTCCAGCCGGCCCGAACGCAAATCGTCGAGCGCCTCGTTGGCCTTCTCGAGCGGGTAGGGGGTCGTCGTGGTGTGCACGGGAACGCGCGGCGCCAGCGCCAGGAACTCCCGCCCGTCGGCGCGGGTCAGGTTCGCCACCGAGGCGACGCTGCGCTCCTCCCACAAGATGCGATAGGGGAACGACGGGATGTCGCTCATGTGGATGCCGCCGCAGACGACCCGTCCGCCCTTGCGCACCGCGCCGAGGGCGGCCGGAATCAGCGCGCCGACGGGGGCGAACAGGATCGCCGCGTCGAGCAGGGTTGGTGGCCTCTCGTCCGAGCCGCCGGCCCATTCGGCGCCCTTCGAGAGGGCGAACGCTTGACCGACCGAGTCGCCCGGCCGGGTGAAGGCGAAGACGCGCCGCCCCTGCCAGCGGCAGACCTGGGCGATGATGTGCGCCGCCGCGCCGAAGCCGTAGAGGCCGATCGCTTGTCCGTCGCCTGCGGCTTTCAGCGACCGCCAGCCGATCAGCCCGGCGCAGAGGAGGGGCACCTCGGCGACCGGGTCGAGCGCCTCGTCGAGCGGGAAGGCGAAGGCCGCGTCGGCGATCGTATGGGTCGCGAACCCGCCGTCGCGGGTGTAGCCGGTGAACAGCGGCGTGTCGCAAAGGTTCTCGCGCGCGCTGAGGCAATAGGGGCAATGGCCGCAGGCATGGCCGAGCCAGGGAACGCCGACGCGCGAGCCGAGCTTCAGATTGACGCCATGGGCGGCCGCCTCGACCCGGCCGACGATCTCGTGGCCCGGGACGATCGGCAGCTTCGGGTCCGGCAATTCGCCGTCGACGACATGCAGATCGGTGCGGCAGACGCCGCAGGCCTCGACTCGCACGCGGATCTGCCCGGGGCCCGGCTCGGGGTCGGGCCGCTCCTCCATCGCGAGCCGCTCGCCGGCCCGCCGCAAAACCATGGCGCGCATGGCGGCAAGTTTAGCGCAGACAGGGTCGGGATTGAATCAATTTTCGCGGGCTTCCGCCGCTTCCTCACGGCGCGCGGCGCGAGCCCTGTATGGACTTGCGCAGGAGCGCGTACAGGCTTCCGCCCGTCGCCGCGCCCAGCACATAAACGACAAAGACGACGATCGCCAGCGGCGCGCCGATCGACGAGGCGAGAAAGGACACGCTGATCACCTGCGTGTTCTGCAGCGAGAAAACGACCGCCGCCGCGACGAAGACGACGACGATCGCAATATAAAGCCAACGCATCCGCGCTCCCCTCTCGCCGCGGAATTCCGGCCGTCAGGTCGGACGCGCGTTGCGCAGGGCCATGCCGAGCCCGATCCAGCTCGCCCCGGCGAAGACGAGGTCGACACCGAGGAAGATGCCGAGCGTATAGACCGCGGAGACCGGCCAATGGGCCAGAATGATCAGGCCGAGGACGAGCGTGATGAGGCCCGAGACGACGACCCAAATCCACGGCGACCCATGCTGCATGTTGAAGCCGAGGAAGATGCGCATGATGCCCGAGGCGACCAGCGCCGCGCCGAGGAACAGGGTCAGCCAGACCGCGGTCAGCAACGGGTTGTCCCACGCGACGAAGCCCGCGACGATGTAGAGGATCCCGAGAATGAGCCAGAAAAAGAATCTCCCCCAGGTCTTGATCTGGAAGGCGTTGATGACTTCGGCGACGCCTGCGATCATCATCATGATGCCGACGACGAAAACGCTCGCCACGGTCGCAGCGAAGACGCTGCCCAGGGCGATGACGCCGGCGATGAGATAGACGATGCCGAGCGCGACGATCCAACCCCATTTGGCGTGCAAAGGCGCCAGCGATGGAACGGTCCCGAAACCCGTCGATGCCAAATTGGTCATGTCAATGACCCCTCCGTGAGAGCCGCCTCGGGGCGTTCGACGCCCCCGGGCGCGCTCCACAGCTTATCACAGCGGACATTGAAAAAAAGCGCCCCCGCCGGGCGAGCCGCCGGAGAATCTGCGGCGGACGGCCGCCGATCGGGTTCGCGGCCCTCGCGCCTCGTCAGCTCTCTTGCGAGTTCCAGTCTCGCAGCCGGTTGATCAGCACGTACGATTCGGCGTCTTTAGACTCGGCGAGATATTCGCGGGCGGCGCGCGATAGCTTTTCGACCAGGGACTTCTTGTAACCTTTCTGGCCTGGCTCGAGCGGAATGGTGGTGACGATGACAAGAACGCGCTGCTCGCTGTCGTCTTTGCCGTTTGCGGTCCACACTTTGGCCCCTCTGGCGAGGGGATGAACGAAAGACATAAAAAGCCCCAGGATAGGCCAGCCCCTGTACTGGACCAGCGCCGCTACGCAAGCAGCGCCGGCGGACGTCGTCAAGCCCTCACGCTTTGTTAATTGTCAAGCCGGCCGGCCGATTGTCGCCCGCCGCGCCTCCCGCTCGGCAAGCGATCGGACGCGTTCGGGACGGACTGTAGTTTGATGCGCGCGCACAGAGGCCCGGAAGCGCCTACGCACGCGTCGGCAAAAACGACCCCGCCCTCGTCAAACGAATGAAGAGAGCGGGGCTCCGGAGGACGGCGGGACGCTTCGCCCGCCGCAGGAAATTCAGAACTTGATGCGGATGCCGGCGGTCGGGGCGATGTTCTGGGTTTTCCAGTAGCCGTTCGCCAGGCCGGCGTAAACATTCGATTCCATCACGCCGGCGTAGACGGCGACGCGCTTGACTGGCCGATAATCGACCACGAAGGAAAGGAAGTCCGTCTGGCCGGCGCACTTGCCGCTGTTGAGGATTGTAACGGTGAAACTATGCCCGTTTGGTTGGACGTAGGTGGTGTTGGCGGGGACGCAAGCCGTGGTGGAGTAGTCGGTCTGTAATAGGCGGCGCCGACGACGAGCCTACCGCATTCACACATCTCAAGTCGCCGGGGCTCCATCCGAGCTTGCGGGGAAGCGAACTCGGCAGGGTCATCAAGAGGGGGCTTCAAGAGGGGGCTTCGCGCCCTGGTTCTTCCCTGATACTCCCTGATAACAGGCGGAAAACAGGGAGAATTGGCGGTCTCAGGACCGGTTTTCGCAGGAAAATCAATTTGAATAACAAGAGGTTGGGGAAAGTTTGGCGGTGCACGCGGAACAGGACGATAACAGGGAGATAATTTCGCCGTAACAGGGAGATAATTCGCCGTAACAGGGAGAAACAGGTGGAGGGGACGCGCAAAACATGGAGATTGAGCTCCGGCGCCAGATGCGCCCTCAAACCCCGCGTTTGAAGCCGCAATTCGAGGCGATGGACGAATGCCTGAATCCGTATTGATTCGTGTAGCTTGGAGTTCTTTGTTGTGACAGAACTTTCATCACGATGGAGACGAGGGGCGCGAAGTCGGAGCACTGACAAAGCCCCGGACGAGGGCATTCAATTTCCCGCCTCCTCGGCCAGCCTTCGTCAGGAGGTGTCGCCCTAGTTTCAGCCAGCCGCGCAACTCCATGAAAGCGTTGCGAATTCGACTTGTGTGAATTCGGTAGACGACGAGCTGGGGGGTGATCGCATTTTTAGCGCCGACGAAGAAGAAGGAAGCGATCCTCGGAATAGTGTAAGTCGTGGAACTGGTCCATTGCGTCGGCCAGAATTTTGACGCGCCCGGGAAGGTCGACGGGATGGGGCGGGAACGCCCCGTGCGTCGGCTTCTCCGTGACGAACATGGTCCGCCCGGCAAAGAGCCTCGTCGCTGCGAACAGCCTGCAACAACGGCCTGCGGGACCGCTGAAATGGAGCGGATTTCCGCCCAAGTTAGTCTCGGACTCCTCCGGGGAATGTCGGATAAAGTGCAATTTACGTTTCTCGGCGTCGCTTCGCCCGAAACCCGGCGTAATATTGCGTGATATTAATGATCTTGGCGTGATCGCGCGCCGCGCTTATCGCCGTCCTCCCGAAACGCTCAGGAGGCAAGCATGAGACACTCGATTGTTCGCCAGCTGGCGCTCGCCGTCGCCCTAGCGGGTTCCGTCGAGGGATGTCAAACCGAGCGCCAAAACATTCCCAATCTGACCGCAGAGGCCGCGAGCAGGCTCCCCCCGAGCCAGCTGCCGAGGATCTTCGGAGACCCGACCAATCCCTATGGCTACCCTTACAACATCCACGAAACTGATGGACTGAGCCGCAATCCCGATGATTGCGCCAAGTGGGGCTGCATCGACGTCGGCGACCGGTGACGGCGCGATGAGCGCATGCGCGCTGAAAGGGCGCGTTGCGAATGTTCGCGTAAAGCCCTTTCGCCGCAGCTCCCCTAAGTCGGCGATCTCGTGCGCGCGTTTTTGTCCGACATCGAAATTCGTGTCAGCTGTCGATTCGCACGCGGCGGCGTCGCGCTTGATATGCAAGCGGCGAGGCTCTCTCGAGCACTCGCCGCTTATTTCTAGCGATCGCTTACGTGGTCAGAACCTAATGCGAATGCCGGCAGTCGGCGAGATGTCCTGGGTCGCCGGAAAGCCGTTGGCGAGACCGCCGTAAACGTTGGAGACCATCAAGCCAGCGTAGAGGTCGACCCGCTTGAACGGCCGATAGTCGATGAGCGCCGAAAAGAAGTCTTCCGAGCCGGCGCAGGCCCCGTTGCTGGAGCGTGCAACGGTGATTTTATTGCCGTTTGGTTGGACAAAAGTGGTGAGGGCGCCGGTGCAGGGAGTGGTGTTGTAGTCGGTCTGCTGGAGGTAATAAAAGGCGCCGGCCACGTCGAGCTGAGGCGTGATCGCATATTTAGCCCCAACCCAGAAATAAGGAGCGATCCTCGGAATAGCGTAAGTCGTGTAGCTGATCCATTGCGTCGGAAAGAGTTTCGACGCGCCGGGGATGGTCGAGGCGATGGTGGCGGGAACGTTCCAGCCGCCGATGGTCCGGAAGCCGTCCGGATAAGTGTCGCTGGGATCCGCCTGCCTGAGCCATGAGTACCCGCCGTAGACAGTCAGGGCTTGCCACTTGTATTTTGCCGTTATCAACACGCCGGTGTTGTTCGACAGCGTCGCCTTCAAGTCGGTGTCGGCGTAGAACATCGGAAGGCCCAAGGTGCAGCCGGTTTCACCTTTGAACGGTCCTTTGGTCAGCGTCGCGCAACTTCCGGTGAAGGTGCTGAGGTTCACCGCGTCCTTGGCCCAGCTGCCGATGGCGTCCAGCGAGAGGGTGCCGGCGTAGGGGGTCCCGCCGAACAAGTTAAAGTCGCCACCGACCTGGCCCTGATACAGGCCGTTTGTGCCATTGCCCTGATCGTAGCCGCCCCACTGCGCCAAGCCGCCGACGCGGAAATTCGCCCCGTAAAAAGCGGGCAAATCCAACCGGTACTTAACGGCCGTGTTGGCGCGCGCCGCCTCGGTGTTGCCGAATCCGGCAAAGGAGCCGGAGAAACCAAGCGGTGAGAAGGCGTAGGAGCCGCCCATCGGATCGTAGGCGTTGATCGCATCAAGCGACAGGGTGTTGACGCGGCCTGCGGTCAGGGTGCCGTATGTCTTGTTGCTGATGCCTATGAACGCTTGCGAGTTGTCGGGTTGTCCGGTGCGGCTCGAGTCGGCGCCCGCGCCCTGTAAGAGCAACGCCCTGCCGTTTTGGCTGACTTGCGCTTGCTGAGCCGCGGCGGGGAACCCGTAATAAGGATTGAATCCCCATTCCCAGGCGCCGATGAGCGACCAACCCGACAAGAACGGACCCGACAAGAACGGAAGTGGCTGGCTCATCTTGATGCCGGCGACCGACTGGCTGAGATTGTTCGGCGACCAAAGCCACTTCGCGCCGTAGCTCTGCTTTTGGATGAAACTGTCGACGCCGTTGTTCCACCTCGCGTTGTAGGGGGCGCCGTTCGACTCGTAGGTAAGCCCCCCGTCGAGCGTCGCGTAGACGGTGAAGGGTCCGTAGCTCAGCGGGCAATCGGCTGGGCTTGAATCCAGCCAGGTCCAAATGGTCGCAAAGCAGTTCACAGGAGGCGGCGGTGCCGCGGGCTTGGTGGTTGGCAGATCGGCGGCGTGGGCCGCCGCGCCGGCGGCGATCATGATCGCCAGAGAAACGCCAAGCTTTTTCATCGTATCCCCATTCGTGGCGAGGCCGTGGACCGGCGCTCGCTGTACTCGGTCGTTGTTCCGTCTTCGCGAGCGCTAATCAGCTCATGCGTGCGCGACGTCGAAGCGGCGGCAACAGGGGAATCCTAGGCGGAAAACTCGTCACAAAGTAACTTTAGTTGAGCCTTGATTGCGTCTTTCTTGCCGACTGTTGCGTACAAGACACATTTATAGTTTGCTTGTAGTCGCCGACTCGTAATCTCTTCATGAAAAAACGCGGCCGGCGCGTCTGCGCCGTCCGGATCACTACAGATCAAATACCGGGTCTGTGTAACAATTGGGCGACAAAAGGGCGGCGATTTTATAAAATAACTTTTAATGTCGGCTGCGGCGCGAAAGGCCGCGACCGTGAAGCCTGCTTTATAACCGATATTTTATGAACTCGTCGTTGTAATCCGGTTTAGACATGTTACCGTAAATTGCGGTTTATATTAAGATAGTGGGTCGGCCGTAGATTCTCTGCGAAGCTGAGCGCTTCCGGCGGGCGTTGCTTGTATCCTCACAGAAGAGGAAGAAAATGGTTGTTGCGAAGTCGATCAAGGGCGCGGGCCAGCAAATATTGCGCCAGAGGATCACTGGCGCGGCGACGATCATCAAGATGACAAGGTTTGCGCGCAAGCGCGTCGAACGGACGACAAGCGGGGAAGACCCATGAGCATTTCGTCTCTCGAGGATCCGAAGAGCTTGACGGCTCGGCGCGCACAGCCCCTGGAAGGCGATCCCGTCCTGGTTGTCGAAGACGAGCCTGATCTCGCCGAGGAAATCCGCCTCGAGCTCGAGGCGAACGGCCATCCCGTCAGGCTCGCCGCGACGGCGGCGGAAGGATTGGCGGCGGCCCGCGCCGGCTGGGCCGCCGTGTTCGTCTTCGACCGCATGCTGCAGGGCGACGACGGTCTGTCGGTCATCGAGATCTTGCGCGGCGAGGGCGTTGCGACTCCGGTTCTGGTGATCAGCGCGCTATCCTCGGTCGACGAGCGGATCCACGGCCTGAAGGCCGGCGGCGACGACTATCTCGTCAAGCCCTTCGACGTTCGCGAATTGACCGCGCGGGTCGAGGCGCTCCTGCGACGCCGCGGCGATGCGCGCGCGACGTGGCTGCGGGCGGGCGACATCGAGATGGATCTGGTCGAGCGCAAGGTTCGCTGCGCCGGCCGAGCGGTCGATCTCTTGCCGCGGGAATTCAAGCTCCTCGAATATTTCATGCGCCGCCCGGGCCAGATCGTGACCCGGTCGATGCTCCTCGAGGACGTGTGGAACTTCAAATTCATGGCGCAGACCAACGTCGTCGACGTCCAGATCGGCAATCTGCGCCGGAAGCTCGATTCCACAGGGACGCGGAAGTTCATCGTCAACGTCCGCGCGGTCGGTTTCAAGCTGAATGTTGAGCCTTGACGTCTTCCGGGCGCGGGCGTTCCGCCTGGCGCTCGCATTCTTACTCGCCGTCTCCGCCGCCACCGCCGCAGCGTTCGGGCTCATCTATCTTGAGGTTTCTCGTGCGGACGTGCAACGCTCGGCGGCCGTCCTCGTCGACGAAGCGGCCAAAAGCGAAGACGACAGCGAGGACGGGCTCAGACGGGCGCTGGAGCTGCGCCTCACCCGCGACATCCGCCGCCTGGACTATGTCGCCCTGTTTGATGCGAAGGGCGCCAAGCTGTTCGGCGACGTGCCCGCGATGCCGGCGATCCCGGTCGATGGACAAGCGCATGTCGTCCCCGAACAGCTTCTGCCGGACGCGAGCCGCAGCGAGCCCGCGATTTTCGTCGCGCGTCGTCGCGGCGACGGCGGGGTGGTCGTGTTCGGACGCAGTCTGCGCGAAGCTTACGACCTGCAGGAGACGGTGCTGCGGGCGCTGGCGATCGCGCTCGCGCCGACCATCCTTCTGATCCTGGCGATCGGCGCCTTCTTCGCCAGCCGCGCGTCGAAGCGATTCGAAAGAATTCACGGCGCGATCGTCAGCATCATGAACGGCGAAATCCATTCCCGCCTGCCGGTCGCCAACGATTGGGACGACGTCGACAAGGTGGCGCGCGCGGTCAATCTGATGCTCGACGAGATCGAGCGCCTGCTCGACCAGCTCAAGAACGTCGGCGACAATATCGCCCACGACTTGCGCACGCCGCTGATGGTTGCGCGCGCCAAGATCGACCGCGCGCTCGAGGAAGACGCCGGGATTGCATCGCTGCGCGCCGCAATGCAGGGCGCCCTCGCCCAGATCGACAAGGCGTCGGTCACCATCGCCGCGATCCTGCGCGTTTCCGCCGTGGAAACCGGTGCCCGTCAGAAACGGTTCAAGGACTTCGACCTCGGCGCCGTCTGCGCCGAGGTCGTCGAGTTCTATCAGCCTCTCGCGGAGTCGAAGTTCGTTGAGATGACCATCGAGGCCGCGCAGCCGATCCCCGTTCGCGGCGACGAAGACCTGATGCGCGAGGCGATCTCGAACCTCGTCGACAACGCAGTCAAGTTCACGCCGGAAGGTGGCCGCGTGCGCGTCGAGGCGGCCATGGTCGAGGGGCTGCCGTGGGTTGCCGTGGCCGACACCGGATGCGGCGTCCCGTCGCAGGACAAGGAGAAGATCTTCCGCCGCTTCTTTCGCGGCGAGCGCAGCGGGGGAAATGGGCTGGGGCTCAGCATCGCCCAGACGATCGCCGATCTGCATGGATTTCAGCTTACGGTTGAAGACAATAGTCCGGGCGCCCGCTTCGTCATGCGCGGCTCTATGAAGGCGTCGCTGGTCCCGGCGCAGGCGGCCGAGTGAGGCGGCGCCGCCGCTCCCGGCGCCATGCATGCGTTAATCCAAATATTATTTAGTGGTTCGGCCGGCCCGCTGAAGCTACCAAAACAGACATCGCGGGCGAAGCGGACAGCTTGAGCCCCGCATTGCTGCGCCCGGCTTCACAAACCTTCGGTCAACGTCACCGTCGAAAGTTCGAATGCTCGCAATCGTCCGCATTGCTCTCAATAAGCCATACACGTTCGTCGTGATGGCGATGCTGATCGTCATCTTCGGCGTCACGGCCGCAGTGCGGACCCCGATCGACATCTTTCCCACCATCGGCATTCCGGTTGTCGCGGTGGTGTGGACTTACGACGGCCTGCCGGCCGAGGACATGTCGAAACGCGTCATCTACTACTATGAACGAACCCTGAGCACGCAGGTCAACGACATCGAGCATATCGAGTCGCAGTCCATGCCGCGCTACGGGGTCGTCAAGGTGTTCTTCCAAAAGGGGGTGAACATCAACGCCGCGCTCGCCCAGACGACGGCGGCTTCGCAAACCGTCCTGAAGTACCTTCCGCCCGGCATCACGCCGCCCTTCGTCCTCAGCTTCAACGCCTCCAGCGTTCCGGTCATCCAGCTCGCGCTGTCGAGCAAAGCGCTCTCGCAGGCGGAAATCTTCGACTACGGCCAGAACTTCATCCGGCCGCAGCTTGCGTCCATCCCCGGCTCGGCGATCCCCTCGCCGTATGGAGGCAAGATCCTTCAGGTCCAGGTGGACGTCGACCAGGACAAGTTGCAAGCCTACGGGCTTTCGGCGGAGGACGTCGTCGACGCGATCGGCCGCCAGAACATCGTCACGCCCGCCGGCACGGAGAAGGTTGGCGACTTCGAATATGTCGTCAATCTGAACGGTTCGCCGGACCGCCTGGACGAACTGAACGATATGCCGATCCGCGTGGTCAATGGCGCGACGGTTTTCGTCCGCGACGTCGCCTACGCGCATTTCGGCGCCCCGCCGCAAATCAACATGGTGCGGGTCGACGGCGCCAACGCCGCTCTGATGACGATCCTGAAGAACGGCTCGGCGTCGACGCTCGACGTCATCAACGGGGTCAAGGCCCTGCTGCCCAAGCTGCGGGAAACGCTGCCTGAGAGCCTGAAGCTCGACACGACCAACGACCAGTCGTCCTTCGTCTATGCGGCCGTCAACTCGGTCGCCTTCGAGGGCGTCGTCGCGGCGGCGTTGACCGGGGTGATGATCCTCATCTTCCTGGGTAGCTGGCGCTCGACCCTCATCATCACGATCTCCATCCCGCTGGCGATCCTGGCTTCTGTCGCGGCGCTGTCGGCCATCGGCGAAACCATCAACGTGATGACGCTCGGCGGCCTCGCGCTGGCGGTCGGCATCCTGGTCGACGACGCAACGGTGACAATCGAGAACATCAACTGGCATCTCGAACAGGACAAGGATATCGAATCCGCAATCATGGACGGCGCCCGCCAGATCGTCCTTCCTGCGACCGTCTCGCTGCTCTGCATCTGCATCGTCTTCGTGCCGATGTTCAAACTCGGCGGCGTCGCCGGCTATCTGTTCCGCCCGATGGCCGAAGCCGTCGTGTTCGCGCTCGTTGCGTCCTATGTGCTGTCGCGCACTTTGGTCAACACGATGGCGCGCTTTCTGCTCGCCCATCAGGCCTTGCACGAGCACGGCGCCCACGCGAAGCCAACGCGCAATCCGCTGAAGCTGTTCCACCGCGGCTTCGAGCGCCGCTTCTATGCGACGCGCGCGTTCTACCGGCGGCTGCTCGAAACCGCGCTCGCCGCGCGCGGCCTGTTCATCGGGGGCTTTCTGCTGGCCGTCGCCTGTTCGTTCGCGCTCGCCCCTTACCTCGGCCAGAACTTTTTTCCGCCGGTGGCCAACGCCCAGATCAAGCTGCATGTGCGCGCGCCGACCGGGACCCGCATTGAAGACACTGCGATCATTTGCGACGGAGTCGAGAGGGCCATCCGCCGGATCATCCCGTCGGACGCGCTCGGCCCGATCATCGATAATATTGGGCTGCCGGTCAGCGGCATCAACCAGACTTACAACAACTCCGGCACCGTCGGTCCTTCGGACGCCGACCTCCTGATCACCATCAATCCCGGATATGAGAGCGAGGCGGACGGCTACGTGCGCAAAATGCGCGAGGAGCTGCCGAGGTCCTTCCCGGGCACGACCTTCGCCTTCCTGCCGGCCGACATCGTGTCGCAAATTCTCAATTTCGGCCTTCCCGCGCCCATCGACGTCCAGGTCGTCGGAGCGAATTTCGCAGCCAACCACGCCTACGCGAACGAACTTCTGAAAAGAATTGCGCGGGTCCCCGGCGTCGCCGACCCGCGCATCCAGCAGTCGTCGAACAATCCGACGTTCGGCGTCGAGGTCGACCGCATGCGCGCGGCGCAGGTCGGACTGAACGAAGGCGACGTGGCGAAGAGCCTGCAGGAAAGCCTTTCCGGCAGCTTCAAGGTCGCTCCGACATTCTGGATCAATCCGAAAAACGGCGTGGCCTATCCGATCGTCGCCCAGACTCCGCAGTATTGGCTCGACTCGGTCTCCTCGCTGGAAAACGTCCCGGCGTCCAAGGAAGACGCCTCTCAGATCGTGGGCGGTCTTGCGACGTTGAAGCGCGGGGTGAGTCCCGCGGTCGTCTCCCACTACGCCGTCCAGCCGGTCATCGACATCTACGCGACCAACAACGAACGAGACCTCGGCGCGGTGTCGGCCGACATTCAGCGCATTCTGGATGAGACCGCGAAGGACGTTCCGCGCGGCTCGAGCGTGGTCATGCGCGGACAGACCCAGACGATGACCTCCGCCTACCAGCAGCTTTTCGTCGGAATCGCGCTCGCCATCGTCCTGATCTACCTGCTTATCGTTGTCAATTTCCAGTCGTGGCTCGATCCGTTCGTGATCGTGAGCGCCCTTCCGACCGCGCTCGCCGGCATCGTCTGGATGCTGTTCGTCACGCGAACGACTCTGTCGGTCCCCGCTCTGACGGGAGCGATCATGTGCATGGGCGTCGCGACCGCCAACAGCATTCTCGTCGTCAGCTTCGCCCGCGAACGGCTGGCCGAGGGCGCCGATGCGGCGACCGCCGCCGTGGACGCGGGCTTCATCCGGTTCAGGCCGGTCCTGATGACCGCGCTTGCGATGATCATCGGCATGTCGCCGATGGCTCTGAGCGCCGAACTGAATGCGCCCCTCGGCCGCGCCGTGATCGGCGGCCTGATGTGTTCGACGGTCGCGACCCTGTTTTTCGTGCCGGCGGTCTTCCGGCTCGTGCACGCGCGCAAGCCGAGACGGGCGACCGGGCCGGCGCCCGCTCTCAGTGTAGAGGCGACGCCGGTATGAAGCACGATCATCCGCCGAATTCAGCCATGGAAACCACCGTAGACGCCGTTGCTGACGACGAAGGGCGGCCGAAGGCCCATGCCCCCGTCAAGGCGGGCCGCGCGGTGATGCTGTTCACCGTGGTCGCGGTCGCCGTCGCCGTGACCGGGGTTTTCGGCCGGCGTCACGACGAGGAGCGCCTCGCGCGCTGGACGCAAGAGCGCGCGATCCCGACGGTCGCACTGGTCGCCCCGCAGCGGGGCGGCGAGACGAGGGAGGTCGTGCTGCCGGGCGACGTCGAGGCCTACTACAACGCGTCGATCCACGGCCAGGTCAGCGGTTATGTCAGCGCGTGGCGCAAGGACATCGGAGCCAAGGTTCGTCAGGGCGACATCCTTGCGGTAGTCGACACCCCGGAACTCGACCAACGCATCTCCGTGGCGGAGAGCGAACTCGTCAAGGCCAAGGCCAATCAACAGCTGGCGCATGTGACGTCGCAGCGCTGGAACTCGCTGCGCAATTCCGCGGCGGTGTCGCAGCAGGCCGCCGACGAAAAGCAGAGCGACGCCAGCGCCAAGGACGCCGAAGTCCTCGCCGCGCAGGCCAATGTCGATCGGATGAAGGCGCTGAAGGCATTCGCCAACATCGTCGCGCCGTTCGACGGCGTGGTCACCTCGCGCAACATCGACGTCGGATCGCTGGTCAAGGCTGATTCGAACGACGCCGTCGCGCTCTTCACCGTGGCCGACATGCATCAGATGCGGGTCTACGTTCACGCGCCGGAATCGTATGCGGCGGTGCTGAAGGACGGCATGACCGCTATCCTCCAATTGCCGGAGTACCCCGATCGCAAGTTCGAAGCGAGGATTGAGACGACTTCGCATGCGATCGACAAGAAATCGCGGTCGCTGCTTGTCGAATTGATCGCCGACAACCAAGATGGCGCCCTCTCCCCGGGCGCGTTTGCGCGCGTACATTTTCAGCTTCCCCCCGACCCGAACGCGGTCACGATCCCGGCCAATGCTCTTATTTTTCGGGACAACGCCGTGGAGGTCGCGACCCTCGGAGTTGACAATCACGTCGTCATGAAGAAGGTGCGTATTGCTCGCGACTTTGGATCCGATGTCGAAATCGCCGGAGGTTTGAGCGTGGACGAACGGATCGTCGCCAATCCTCCCGAATCGATCGGGGACGGCGAGGAGGTCCGGCTCGCTGACCGGTCGGGGGCGTCTCCGTCCGCTGCGGCGGGCCAACAAGGTGCGGGCGCCGAGCAGGCCAAGTCCCCCGAAATGGCGCGGGGCGGGGGTGAATGAGGCTATGGCTGTGGCTTGCGCCGTCGGCCGCGCTTGCGCTCGGCGGATGCGATTTCGCGCCGCGTTACGCCCCGCCATCGATGTCGCTGCCGGCCGAATTCAAGGACGCGTCGCCCGACGGCGTCGAGCTGTCGGAAAACCAGTCCTGGTGGCGCAGCTTCAAGGATCGCACCCTCGACGATCTCGAAGCGCAAGTGGATACGGCTAATCCCGACCTTGCAGCGGCGATCGCGGCCAACGACGCTGCGTTCGCTCGGGCGGCACAAGTGGAGGCGGGGCTTCTCCCGCAGATCGACGCGATCGGACAGATCACTGCCAACAGGCAATCGAACAACCGGCCGCTTCGTTCGGCCAATCAACCGACCTACTACGGCAACAATATTCTCGGCGGGCAGGTCTCGTACGAGATCGACATCTGGGGACGCGTGCGCGCCCTCGTCAAGGCGGCGAACCTGACCGCCGAGGCGAGCGCGGACGCGCTTGCCGACGCCCGGCTCGAACTGCACGCCGAATTGGCCCGCGCCTATGTCGACCTGCGCGGCCTCGACGCCCAGGCGAAGCTGATCTCGGACACGATCGGCATCTATCGCGCCGCGCTTGATCTGACGAAGTCCCGACTCGAGGCGCAGATCGCATCGCCGGTCGACGTTGACCGCGCGCAGACGCAGCTGAGCTCGGCCGAAGCGCAAGGGTCGGAAATCGCGCTCCAGCGGGCGGCGCTCGAAGATGCGATTGCGGCCCTGGTCGGAAAGCCGGCGGCATCCTTCTCCATCGGGAGGTCTTCGGTTGCTCTTCCGCTGCCGAAGCGGCCGCGCGCGGTCCCAGCCGAGGTGTTGCGGCGGAGGCCGGACGTCGCCGAACAGGAGCGCCTGACCGCCGCCGCCAATCAAGACGTCGGCGCCGCGCGGGCAAATTTCTTCCCCAAGTTCACCCTGATCGCCTTGGGCGGAACACAGGATACGGGCTTTCGATTGTTCAATCCGGGAAATACCTTCGGGACCATCGGTCCGGCGGTCGATTTCCCGCTGTTCGACGCCGGTCTACGACAGGCGGAGCTCGAAGTGGCCAGGGACCAATTCACCCAGGCGGCGGAACTATACCGCTCGACGGTCCTGCGCGCCGTCAAGGAGGTCGAAGACAATCTCACCGCATTGCGCTGGCTTGCGGACGAATATCGGCAGACCTCGACCGCCGCCGAGGCGGCCAGCAGGGCCGCCGACCTCTCGATGACGCTCTATCGCGACGGAGCGACGTCATACCTGGACGTAGTGACGGCGCAGAGCGCCGCGCTGGAGGACGAGCGCCTGGCGATCATTCTGCACACGCGCGAGCTCGAGTCCGATATTGGCCTGATGCTCGCCCTCGGCGGGGGATGGACGGTCCCTCCCCCGCCGCCGCCGCAACCGACCGACTTCACGCCTACGCCCGTCCAGCTGGTCAATGATCTGTCGAAAGCGGGGCGATGATCGACAGCCCTGCTCGGCCCGCCAATTGCGGGGCCTGCACGTTCTGGCGCAAGCTCAGAGAAAACGACGGCTTGTGCTGCCGTCATGCGCCGGACGCTTCGGATCAGCCCGAACAGGTGGCACATTGGCCGCAGACGCGCAGCTGGCAATGGTGCGGCGAGGGCGTCGCGGCGCCGTCGCAATCCTTCGGAACGCGCTGCGCCGACTGCGCCTTTTGGCGCCAGCCGGACGGCGGGCTCAACCCGGTCAACCGCGGCGATATGCCCATGGCGTGGTGGGCGCGAGCAGGCGTTTGCGCCCGCCACGCGCCGCGCCCCGTCAGCGAGCCTGGGCCGCGCGCCTTCTGGCGCGCCACCCTGGACACGGATTCGTGCGCCGAGGGAGAGCCGCGCAAACCCGCCGCGCCCTAGGCCGCGACTCCGCGTCTCCATTTCATAAATTGTTTCCTGCTTACCCATATTGTTCAGCCGCTCTGTGTATGGTACAAAGCATGAACAGGAGAGGTTTCGGGGGTGGCGGAGCGATGGCACGTAACTTGGTTCAGTTCCAGAAAGGCCTTTCAGA